>Ga0182021_10002431_pt1 | contig 21737 bp, 22 predicted proteins | sample 612E3MmetaG_FD_120493 | JGI IMG/M metagenome (GOLD analysis project Ga0182021, IMG submission 120493) | Permafrost microbial communities from Stordalen Mire, Sweden - 612E3M metaG (Illumina Assembly) | ecosystem: Environmental > Terrestrial > Soil > Wetlands > Permafrost | place: Sweden... | reverse complement strand
GTCTTCATGATTCGCCAGCCGCCCGCCGCGGTTCCGAGCGACATGGCCGTTGCCGCCATCAGGATCACCCACACGGGAACGGTCTTGTCCGGGATGGCTCCGGCGCTGAAGAGGGCGAGGGTCATGATGCCCATGGTCTTCTGGGCGTCGTTCGAGCCGTGGCTCAGGGCCATGTAGGTCGCCGACAGGATCTGCATGCGCCGGAACCGATCGTTGATCCGGCGCGGGCTGGTACCGGCCAGGGACTCGTCGTCGGGGACGGCGGCGGGGTCGACTGAGCCGGATGGGCTGGCGGCGGCGGCATCCGGTTGACCCGGCTCGGAACGGGATCTGCGGGACGCCCGTTGCCTCAGGCGCCGGACGCGACCGGCCAGGCCAGCCCGGCCGATCAGGTTCAGCAGCATGACCATGACCGCGAAACCGAACGTGAAGCCGAGCAACGGCGAGCTGAACAGCGGAACGAGAACCTTGAGCCCGAAGTTGCTCCACTGGACCGAGTCCAGTCCTGCCGCCGCCATGGCCGCCCCGATCAGGCCACCTATCAGGGCGTGGCTGCTGGAACTCGGGATCGACAGCCCCCACGTGATCAGGTCCCACGCGATTGCGCCGACCAGGGCCGCCGTCAGGACGGTGGCGCCGTTCCCCAGGACCATGTTGTCCTGGACGATGCCGGAGCCGATCGTACCGGCGACGGCCGTGCCGAAAACGAGGGCCCCCAAGAAGTTGGCCGTCGCCGATAACAGGATGGCGTGCTCGGGCCTCAGGGCGCGAGTGGCAACCGAGGTGGCGATCGCGTTGGCAGTGTCGTGGAAGCCGTTGATGTAGTCGAAGGTGACGGCCAGCGCGAAGATGACCAGCAGGCCTTCGACTGTGCCCTGGGACAAGCTTGAGCGACCTCGGGTGACGCCGGATCGTGGCTGATTAGCCGCCAGTGTGAGGCTAGCAGGTCATGCGAGGGCCGTGGCGAGCGGCCGGTGATCCGCGAGGCGTCAGGTGGCGCGCGAACCGCCGACCAGCTCCGCGTCGCTGGGACTCGGGATGCCCCGTCGGGGCCGGCCTACTCGTTCAGGTCTTCGATCTCGCCAGTGGCCAGGAAGACCACGTCCTCGGCGATGTTGGTGACCCGGTCGCCGATCCGCTCCAGGTAGTGCGCGGCGAAGAGGATCCGGGTCCCGGGGTCGACCTTCGCGGGGTCGCTCCGCATCTCCTCGAGGACGTCGTCGAAAAGCTGGTGGTACAGGCGGTCGATCTCGTCGTCGCGGGCTGCCACCTGGCGGGCCTGGCTTTCGTCCACGTCCACAAGGGCCAGGACCACATCCCGGACCTGCTGCGCCGCCAGCCTGGACATGGGCGTCAGCTCGTCGTAGGTGACCATGCTCACGACGCCAGCGAGCTTGCGGGCCTGCTTGGCCACCGACCCCGCATGGTCGCCCATGCGTTCGAGCTCGTAGGTGACCCGGTCCAGGGCCAGCAGGAAGCGCAGGTCGCGGGCCACGGGCGCCTGGGTGGCGATGGTCAGGATCACCGCCTCCGAAACCGCTTCCTGGGCCTCGTTGACCTTCCGGTCCGAGGTAATCACTCGCACGGCCAGCCCGGCGTCGCGGCGCAGGATGGCCTCGTGGGCGGCGAGGATCTGTTCCTCGACCAGGCCGCCCATGCGCAGGACGCCGTCCTTGACCTCGCGCATCGCCGCGTCGAGGTTCTCGCGAATGTGCTCGTGGTGGCTGGGGCCGGGCGGCGGGAGGTCCGGGCCGGTCGGGGACTCGACCGTGATCTGGTCCGCGGCCGGGGATCCGACGGCTTCTTCCTGCGGCTGCATCGTCGTCTCCTCGTCCTGTCTTGGTCTCTCGCTCATCCGAACCGCCCCGAGATGTAGTCCTCGGTGAGCCTCTCGTTGGGCCGGGTGAATATCTGGCCGGTCGGGCCGGTCTCGACGAGGTAGCCGGCCCGGTCCTCGGCCATGGTGAAGAACGCCGTGATGTCGCTCACGCGGGCCGCCTGCTGCATGTTGTGGGTCACTATGACGATCGTGTAGGACTCGCGCAGCTCGCGCATCAACTCCTCGATCCGGAGAGTGGAGACGGGGTCGAGGGCGGACGCGGGCTCGTCCATCAGGATGACCTCCGGCTGCGTGGCCAGGACGCGGGCGATGCACAGTCGCTGCTGCTGTCCTCCGGAGAGCGCCAGCCCGGACTTGCGCCGCAGCTCGTCCTTGACCTCGTCCCAGAGCGCCGCCCGCCGCAGGCTCGTTTCGACGAGTTCGTCGAGCTGACGCCGGTCGTTCTGGCCACGTCGCCGCGGCCCGTAGGCCACGTTCTCGTAGATCGACATGGGGAACGGGTTGGGCCGCTGGAACACCATGCCGACCCGCCGGCGAAGTTCCACGACGCTGACGTCCTTGTCGGTCACGTCTTCGCCGTCGAGGCGAACCTCGCCCTTGACGCTGGCGCCCGGGATGAGGTCGTTCATGCGATTGAAGCAGCGGAGGAAGGTGCTCTTGCCGCTGCCCGACGGGCCGATGAGGGCCATGATCGAGCGCTCCCTGACGTCGAGCGAGACATCGCGAACGGCGACCTTCTGCCCGTAGAGGATGGAGACGTGAACCGTCGCGACCTTGACGTCGTGCCCTGCGGACGCCTCGTCCAGGACGGGCCCCGTCACCTCGACTCGCCGGATCATGGGCTCCTGGGTGGATGTCGGCGTGACCATTTCGTCTCCGGTGCTCATGCGGCCGTCAGTCGGCGGGTAAGCAGCCGTCCAAGGCCGCGCGCCCCGAGGTTGAAGATGAGGACCATCGATATCAGGATCGCGGCCGATCCGTCTACCACCTGCCTCACGTAGATGCCCAGGCCTTCCGAGTTGAGCTTCCAGATGTAGACGGCCAGGGTGGTGGCCGGCCGGAACGGGCTCCACGGTGAGGCCGGGTTGGTGATGTCCAGGTTGAGGAAGTTGTAGTGGACCGGCGTGCCGATGCCCGAGGTGAAGAGAAGAACCGCGGCCTCGCCGAAGACGCGGCCGGCGGTAAGGATCACGCCCGTGACCAGGCCGGGGATCGCCAGAGGAACGACCACGTGGCGGATCGTCTGCCACTTGGTTGCCCCCAGGGCCAGGCTGGCGCTGCGCTCGTCCAGGGGCACGGCGCGCAGGGCCTGCTCGGACAGGCGCGTCATCAAGGGCAGGTTGAACAGCGTCAGCGCGAGTGCGCCGGCCAGGGCGCAGAAGCCCCAGTGGAGGTCGTCCACGAACAGGATCAGGCCGAAGAGCCCGACCACGATCGAAGGCACCGAGCTGATCGACTCCTCGGCGAACCGAATCGCGTTGGTGATCGCGTTCTCGACGGCGTACTCGGACATGTAGATGCCGCCCAGGATGCCCAGCGGCACCGAGATCATCATGGTCAGGACCAGGATGTAGACCGAGTTCCACAGGATCGGGAGGATCCCTCCGAGAGACGTCTCGCTCGGGTCGCCCACGACGAAGTTGACCGACACCACTCCCCAGGCCGCCAGGGCGAAGTGGAGGATGATCGAACCCAGCACCAGCAGCACGAAGCAGCCGGTGCCCCACAGCAGGACCGTCGCCGCGCGGTCGGCCAGGATGGAGCCCGTTCTGCGGCCGCGGAGGCTTCCAGATCGCCCGCCGGAGGGTTCGCTGGCTGGCGTGTATGCCGTTGTCATGCCCCCAACCTCCGCGCGTTGATCAGCCTGACCAGTACGACAGACAGGATCGAGATCGCCAGCAGGACCAGGCTCATCGTCCAGAGGGCATCCTGCCAGGGCTCACCGAAGACCGTGTTGCCCATGTCCAGGGTTATCTGCGAAGTCAGGGTCGTGAGCGGCTGGGTCAGCGCAGTCGGCAGGGTGGGCGAGTTGCCGATGACCATCTGGACCGCCAGGGCTTCCCCGGCGGCTCGGGTCATGCCGAGCACGACCGCGGTCAGCACGCCCGACAGGGCGGCCGGGATCAGGATGTGCCGGATCGTCTGCCAGCGCGTCGTCCCGAGGGCCAACGAGGCGGTGCGGAGCTCCTGGGGGATGGCCTGGAAGGCGTCGTAGGAGACGCTCGTGATCGTCGGCAGGACCATGACCGACAGGACCAGCGAGCCGGCCAGCCAGGAGAAACCGGTCAGGAAGCCCGGCATGCCGAAGACAGTTCCGACGATCGGCAGCGAGATCGAGATGTGGGCCGGAAAGGTGGAACTCAGGAATGGCACCAGGATGGTGATGCCCAGCCAGCCCCAGACCACGCTCGGGATCCCGACGAAGATCTCCAGGGCGGGTTGAACGATCGACTTGGCCCAGTTGGGGGCCACCTCAGACAGAAAGAGGGCCAGGCCGACGGACAGCGGCGTCGAGATGATCAGGGCCACGGCCGTCACGTAGACGGTGCCGGCGATGAACGGCAGCAATCCGAAGATGACCGGGGGATAGGTCGGGTCCGGCTGCCACGTGGACGACAGGATCTGCGTGATCGAGACGCCGTCCTTCAGGAACAGCTGCAGGCCCTGCCAGGTGACGAAGGTCAGCAGCAGGACCACGATCGCGATCATCGACCCCGCCGCGACCAGGACAACGCGCTGAGGAAGGTCGATCCGTTCGCTGAAGGAGGGGGCAACCCGCAGACCAGGTGCTCGTCGAGCGGATGTGAGTTGAGCCATCGGCAATGCCTCGACCTCAGCGACCTCGCGAAAAGAGGAAGCTCCGGACCCCGCTCGTCACCGCAGGGCCCGGAGCCGGAAGCAGAGCTACTGCTACTTCACGACGGGAGCGTACGAGAGGCTCGGGATGAGCGTCCCCTGGACGTTCGGGCCGAGCATGTAGGCAAGGAAGGCGGCGGTCAGGCCCGAGGGCTGGCCGTTGGTGTACATGTGGCCGTCCGCGGCGAGCTTGTACGTGCCGCCGGCCATGTTGGAGACCGTGGCGTCGATGCCGTCGAGCTGGAGGCCGTTGAGGAGGGGCTTGTTGGCCGGGTCGTTGTAGTAGGCGAAGCCGATGACGCTGACTGCGCCGTTGGTCTTGGTCACGGCCGTGGTGACGGCGCCGTTGGAGTCCTCAGTCAGGGTCTGGCCGCCGGTGGCCTCGGTCGCGCCGCCCAGGACGATCTTCTTGAAGGTCGAGCGGGTGCCGGAGGAGGAGGGGCGGAAGATCAGGACGATTGGCAGATCGGGGCCGCCAACCTGGTTCCAGTTGGTGTCCTTGCCGGTCCAGATGTCGATGTTCTGCTGCGTGGTCAGGTTCTTGACCCCCGTCACATCAAGGTTGGTGACGACGATCCAGCCCTGCTTGGCCACGATGTGGTCGACGAGCTTGGCGGCATCGGCCGTGGCCAGCTTGCTCTCGGCCGTGACATCGGAGTCACCGATCTGCACGGAGCCGGCGGCAACCTGGCTGAGGCCAGTGCCAGAGCCGCCGCCGTTGACGACGATGGTGGCGCCGGAGCACTGGTTCTGGTAGGCGGTCGCAGCAGCCTGGACGAGCGGCTGGAGGGCGGTCGAGCCGGCGGCGGTGATGTTGCCGCTCTGGCAGCTGAGGGTCGGGACCGGGGTCGGCGTGGCCGGCGGCGGAGTGACAACGGCGCTCGCCATGACCGTGGGCGCGGACGTGACCGGCACGGGACTGGGCGTCGCGGCCGACGACGAGCAGGCCGATGCGACCAGCGCGGCGGCTACTCCCACTGCCCCAATGCGACGAATACCGTTTAGCAACTTGGCATCTCCTCTTCCTCGTGGTGAGCACTGGCACGGGCTCGGCCTGATCTCAGGTTCCCGTGGCGATGGTCGGCAGGCGCCCTTAACGCGATATTGGCGGTTCGTTAACGTTCTGCCGTCCCTCGACCGCGCCGAGAGCAACGTGGCCGAGCTCGGCCAGCCGATCCGGATGAAGCGGAGACAGGGCCGAAGCCACCCAGAGTAATAACGTGGATCGGTCAGCCCCACCGTGATCCCTCTCCACGCCAGAGGACGCCATCGCGTCGGCCGGGCTGCCGGAGCTGTCGGAGGCGCCAAGGCAGGCGTACGCCTCTGTCGACGGCCGACCCAGCCGGCCGATCGTGCCTGCCTGATCCGGGGCGTGAACACCTCGGATGCGGCGGGCCGGACGCGCCGCGGGCCTCAGGAGTGGATGACGACGATCCGCTCGATCTGGTTGGCGACGTCGTCGCACTTGTCGATCGTGTCCTCGAGGAGCGTGTAGATCTCCTTCCACTTGAGGACATCGATCGTCTTGGCGCCGTCATCGAACAGCCCGGCGATGGCCGACCGGCAGAGGCGGTCGCCATCGCCCTCGATCCGGTGAATCTCGGCCACGAACGGGTCGAGTTTCTTGAAGCCGCGCAGGTGGGAGAGGGCACTGTGAACCGTTTCGCAGGCCTGGACCACGAGAGCGGCCTGTTTCACCGAGATCTTGGTCGGCGCATCGATCCGGTACAGCACGAACGAATCGGCGACTTCCTCGATCAGATCGAGTATGTCGTCGAGGTTGCTGATCAACGAGTGGATTTCCTCGCGGTCGAAGGGCGTGATGAACGTCGCCTCAAGCCGGCGGCCGATGTCCCGGCTGATCTCGTCGCCCCGGCGTTCGGTCTCGCGGATCTTCTTGGCGGCCTTGTCCGGGTTGTCGAAGGTGCGGAGCATCGTCTCCAGCTGGCGTGCGCCGTCCAGGACGTTGGCGGCATCCTCGACGAACAGGTCGAAGAACCGCTCCTCCCGTGGGATCAGGCGAAATGACGGCACGCTGAGCCTCCTGGACAGCCGACGAGAGTAGGGTAGCGAACCCGGCGCGGCAATGCTGGCGGAGTGGGAGAGATCGCCGCGCTCGGGCGCCTGCACCGTCGCGGCCGGTTGTGCCATCCTCGTCGCTGTGGACGCGATCCCGCTCGTATTCATCGCCACCCTCGCCGTGCTCCTCGGCTGGGCGCTCGCGGTCGCGATCTCGCGTGGCCGGACCATCGAGCGTCTGCAGGATGCCACTGGCGCGCAGAGCGCGGACGACGTGGAGCGGCTGGTGCGCGACGCGCTCGAGCAGGCCGGGACGGCCCGCTGGCAGGCCGGCCAGTCGGCCTGGGACGCCGCCTTCCTGACCGAGCTCCTGAGCATCGGTGTTGTGCACCTCCGCGACGACCTGACGGTGACCTCGGCCAACTCGGCGGCGCACGCGATCCTGGAGCGGCGGCCGGGCGGAATGGAGGGCCGGTCGGCGCTCGAGGCGTTCGTCGACGCGCGCGTCGAGGGGATCGCCAGGACCGCCATGGAGCTCGGTTCGGCCAGCGGCGAGCTGACCGTGCGCTCGAGCGCGGCGGTCACGGTCATGGTGAGGGCGCGTCGGTCGCCCGTGTCCGGGGTGTGGCTGGTCCTGGAGGATGTATCGGAGCTGCGGCGACTGCAGCGCATCAGGACCGAGTTCATCGACAACCTGTCCCACGAGCTGCGCACTCCGCTCACCACCATCAGCCTTCTCGCGGAGACGGCCGGGCGTGATGCCGAGCCGGCTTCGCCCCGGCTGCGCGATCGGATCGCCAAGATCGAGGTGGAGACGGGTCACCTGATCCAGATGATGAACGAGCTCCTCGACCTGTCGAAAATCGAGAGCGGTTCTGTTCCGCTCCTCCTGGACGATGTGGACCTGGCACGAGTCGCCAGAAGCAGCGCCGAACGCTTGCGGCCCTTTGCCGAGAGGCAGGGTCTGAGCATCGTGTTCGACATGCCGGACCAGGTGCCGCCGGTTCGCGGTGACGAGGACCGGCTCGGCCAGGTCGTGATCAACCTCCTCCACAACGCCGTGAAGTTCAGCCCGAACGGCGGGGAGATCGTCGTGGGCGTCCGCGAGGGCGGCCGCGAGGTCGTGACCTGGGTCAGGGATCCAGGCATCGGAGTTCCGGCCAACGAGCGCGCCCGCATCTTCGAGCGCTTCTACAAGGTGGATCGGGCTCGAGTCCGGGGCAGGGGCGGAACCGGCCTTGGCCTGGCGATCGCGCGCCATGTCGTCCAGATGCACGGCGGGCGGATCTGGATCGAGTCAACGGAGGGAGCGGGCTCCACGTTCTCATTCGCGATACCGACGGCGCCCGCGGCGGGCGGCTCTCCAGGCGGGAGCGAGCTAGACGCTGCCGGTGTCGAGGCGTTGCCCGAGCCGGGTTAGGCGACCCGGACGAGCCTACTCGGACTTGGCCGCCGGTTTGGGCCTCGGCGTTCGCGTGGCGCGCGGGACGCGGGTGGTCGGTCGGGCCGTGGCCGCTTTGGCGGCCGTGGAAGCCGACCTTCGGACGGACGGGGCCGCCTTGGCCGCTCCCGGTGAGGTTCTCTGCGTTGCTGAGGCTCGCTTCGGCTTCGCGGTGCCGGCCGCCGCGGCCGGAGTGCTCGGCGCATGGGTCGTGCCCGACGCCTCGCCGTTCACCTTGGCGATCTCCTGCTCGATGCGCCGGCGTCGCGCCTGGGCCTTCTCGAGCTTCTGTGCGCGCCGGGCTTCCTTCTGGCTCGCGGCCGCAAGCAGGCCGTCAAGGCGGCGAAGGACACGCCGCAGCCCCTTCGGCCCGGGCTGGGCCTGCTTCAGATCGCTGCCCCGATCCGGTCGAGGCTGCGTCGCCGCCTGCTCGCTGGGTTTCCTGTCAGCCTTGTCGGTCTTTCGAGCCATGTTGCACTCCTTCCTTCCGCCCGTTCCTTGGAGCGGGCCAAGCTGGACTCACTCCGCTGCGTCTCCTGGATCCAGGAGGTCCGGCGGAATCAGCCAGCGTATGAGCCCCGTGCCGGGCACGAGCGGCCGGTCCAGGTCCAGCCGGACCAGCGCCCCTTTTCGCAACGGCAGCTCGTCGAGCCCGACCAGCTCGGCGGCCAGCTCGCTGAGGGCCGGGTCGTGACCGACCAGGACCGGCCTGGCAGGATCTCCGGTCGTCGCGAGCATGGCCTCCAGGTCGCCCGCGTCCAGCGGTCCTGCCAGCCCGGGAACGGTGCGAACGGGCACGCCCAGGTGCCCGGCCACGATCGTCGCGGTCTCGAGAGCCCTTGCTTTGGGGGAGCTGATGATGATGTCGGGGCGAAAGCCATACCGTGCGAGGAACAAGCCCAGCATGTCGGCCTGCCGACGTCCCTTCTCCGACAGGGGCCTGATCTCGTCGGGCCGGGTCCACCTCGCGGGGTCGCCGGCGTGGGCGTGGCGGAGAAGGTAGAGCTGCACCGATCTACGCGGATTCACGGAACCATCATGTCACGGGACCGGGAGTCCGGCGCCGGGGCGCTGCCATGCGAAACGCAACCCCGATCGGGCGAAGACGCTACGGGGTGGCGGTTGCCCTGCCCAGGGCACGCCGGAACGGGGACCCGTTGACCGCTCGCCAGACCGGCCCCAATGACCTTCGGAGCCGGGCAATCTCGCGCTCCCGCGAGTGGAGGTAGGCGCCGATCATCTCGGTCTCCAGCTTGGTCAGCTCGCCGGCGCGGGCCACCAGGACGTCGCGAGCCAGCTTTGCCGCCACGTCGGCGTCGTGGAGCACTCCCAGGAAGTCCTGCAGCGCGACGACTCGCGCGAGCAGGCGGGGCGCCTCGCGACCCATCGTCTCGCCGAAAAACTCCAGCGTGTAGCGCAGCCACTTGGCGGTGATCCGCAGCTGGTGGAGCGTCTCCGTGTCGGCCCAGGGCAGGACCAGCTCGTAGGCACGCACGGCCTCGTACGAGTTCCAGACCAGCGATGGAGCGCAATCCTTGACCCGGTGCGGGGCCATGGGCTCCGGCAGTGACGCCCCATTGGTGCCGGACTCGAGGAAGTCCTCCATCTCCTTGACAAAGCGCTCGTAGCCGTTCGAGTCGAGTTCCTCCACCAGCAGCCCGAGGGCGTCGGAGCGCTGCCTGCGCCAGAGATCGAGCAGAGGGTCGAGACCGGGGCGTTGGTCCGGGTCGAGCCCCGCGTGGTAGCTCTCCACGTTGCCGATGAGGACGTCGAGGTCGCGAACCGTGCCGAGCCTGTCCGACAGGCTCTCGAGCCGACGGCGCAGACGGCGGGTGCGGCCGCGGCGGAAGGCGTCGTCGAAGACACGCCACGCCGCCCGCATCCGCCTGACCGAGACCCTCATGTCGTGGAGGTCCTCGCTGTCGCTGCCCTCGCGGGTGCCGGCTTCGCGCCGCTGCATCTTCCCGAAGTGGAGCTGGAACACCTTGCGGGCGGCCTCGGCCATGCTGTCGTCGGCGACCACGCCGATGGTGCGCGGCCCCGGCTTGGGCGGCTTGGGCGAGGGTGCCGGCGGCTCTTCCCCAACCTCCGCGGGCTCGTCCACCGCGGCCGTCCCCTCGGCCGGGGGCGCCTCCTGGGCGGATGCGTCGCCCTTCGTGCCGTGTTCCACGGCGGTGCGCTTGCCGACTCGGCGTGCCCGTCGAGTCCCGTCCAGCAGCTCGGCCGGGGCTCGCTCCCAGCGCCCTCGCAGCGGCTCCGGCATGTCGGGCATGGCGTCGCGCAGGATCGCCACGGCGCGGTCGAACTTGGAGCTCGACAGCGGCCGCAGGCCCTCGTCCTGCTGCAAGACCTCGGCCAGCGCGCCCAGGGGCTCGTCGGTGCCTCTCTTCAGTTCGACCTCGAGCTCGTCGAACGAGCCGATGCGTCGCTCGGCCGCGAAGACCTCGACCTCGTCCACGCTCAGCTCGGCCGTGGATTCGCCCTCGCCCCGGAGCCTGCGAACGCGACGCATCTGCCGCAGTGTCAGCAACTCCGTGAGCGGGTCGTCGCCGCACAGCTCCAGGAGAAGGTCCCTGGCCGCGGACGGGGGCCACTCGGAGGGGGGCGCGGCCGGATCGGCCGGTCCCTCGAGTTCCTCGCGGCGCTGCGGTCCGGGCTCTGCCGAGCCCCTGCCCTTGATGCTGATGAGGGTCCGGCGGTTCGAGGTCCGCAGCCGGGCCGCGTAGCCCGCCCGGGCAAGCGCCCAGCCGGCCGAGTCCATGTAGCGATCGGTGACCCGGACGGCCCGAACGGGACCGTCGGGTCGGAATGGCCCCAGCTCGGGCGCAACCAGGTAGCGGTCACCCCCGCCGGGGGCTGTTACCTGGTATTTGAGCTCGATCTCGAGGTTTCGGTCGGTTTCCATGCGATCTCCAGGCCCGTCAGGCTCGCGGGTCGAGCGAGCCGACCCCCGCGTGAGGCCGTCTCGGCTCCGAGGCCTCCACGCCCGACGCGGCGAGTGTCTGCTTCTTGAGGAGCTCGAACGTGTCGATCGTCCCCTGCGCGCCGCTCAGCTCCTCGGTCCGCCGGTACACGCCGTCGGAACCCAGCTGCCACGAGCGGCGGTCGTCGGACAGCATCACATCGAGAACGGCGGCTATGCGCTGCTGCGCGTCGTGGTCCTGCACCGGGACGATCGCCTCGACGCGCCGGTCCAGGTTCCGCTCCATCAGGTCAGCGGAGCCGATGTACCACTCCGGCTGGCCGTCGTTGAGGAAGTAGAACACCCGCGAATGCTCGAGGTACTGGCCGACGATCGAGCGGACGCGAATGTGGTCGCTCGTGCCGGGGACTCCGGGCCACAGCGAGCAGATGCCGCGCACGATCAGGTCGATCTCGACGCCCGCCCGGGAGGCCTCGTACAGCGCGGTGATGCAGGCAGGATCGACGAGCGAGTTGAGTTTCAGGATGATCCGGGCGGGCTCGCCCCGCCCGGCGATCGCCGTCTCGCGCCCGATCATGTCCATGATCCAGTTGCGGAGATTCATCGGTGCCACCACGAGGCGCCTGAACTCGCGCTGACGCGACAGCCCGGTGAGCACGTTGAAGAGGTCGCTGACGTCGGCGCCCAGCTCGGGCCGGCAGGACAGGAGGCCGAAGTCGGTGTACAGGCGTGCCGTCCCGGAGTTGTAGTTGCCCGTGCCGATGTGGACGTAGCGCCGCAGGGTGTCGCCCTCGCGCCGGACCACGAGCGTCGTCTTGGAGTGGGTCTTGAGGCCGACCAGGCCGTATACGACGTGAGCGCCGGCCTGCTCGAGCTTGCGCGCCCACGAGATGTTGGCCTCCTCGTCGAAGCGGGCCTTGATCTCGACCAGCACCACGACCTGCTTGCCGGCCTCGGCTGCCGCGATCAGGTCGCGCACGATGGGCGAGTCGCCGCTCGTTCGGTAGAGGGTCATCTTGATCGATAGGACGTCGTCGTCGGACGCGGCCTGGGCTATGAATCGCTGGGTGGACGCGGCGAAGCTCTCGTAGGGGTGGTGGAGCAGGATGTCGCCCGCGCGGATCGCGGCGAAGACGTCCGCTTCCTCGTCCTCGTCCGGCGGCAGCAGCCGCGGCGGGATCACCGGCGTGAACGGCGGCAGCTTGAGGTCGGGGCGGTCCAGGGCCGCGAGCTGCAGCAGGCCGGTCTGGTCGAGCATCCCCTCGATCTCGTAGCAGTCCTCGGCATCCACGCCGACGCCGCGCTGGAGGATCCGGCGCATCGACTCGGGCATGGCCCGGTCGACCTCCAGGCGCACCGCGTCGCCGAACCGCCGCCTGCGCAGCTCCTCCTGGATGGCGAGGAGCAGGTCGTCGGCCTCATCCTCCTGGAGCTCCAGGTCGGCGTTGCGGGTCACCCGGAAGAGGTGGGTCTCGTGGATGACCATGCCCGAGAACAGGAGGTCCAGGTTCGCGGCGATGACCTGCTCCAGCAGCACGAACCGGTGCGGCTCGACCTCGACCAGCCGGGGGAGCACGGGCGGGACCTTGACCCGGGCGAAGCGCTCCTCGCCCTCCTCCGGATCCTCCATCCGGATCGCGACCGACAGGCTGAGGGTGCTGATGTACGGGAAGGGATGGCCCGGGTCGACGGCCAGCGGGGTCAGGACGGGGTAGATCTCGTCGATGAAGCGCTGCCGCAGCTCGACGTGGTGCTCCGGCACCGAGGCGTACTCGACGATGCGGATGCCGGCCTCGCCGAGCGATCGGCGCACCTCCTCGAAGACCACGTGCTGCTCGTGCAGCAGCTCCCTGAAGCGATCCCGGATTGCCTCGAGCTGTTCCGCCGGCGGTCTCTCGCCGGGGCTGCCAGAGACCGCTCCGGCCTCGGCCTGCTCCGTCAGGCCGGACACCCTGATCTGGAAGAACTCGTCCATGTTGCTGGCGAAGATGGCCAGGAACTTGACCCTCTCCAGCAGGGGATTGCGAACATCCTGGGCCTCGAACAGGACGCGCCGGTTGAACTCGAGGGAGCTGAGCTCCCGGTTCAGGTACGGGAATTCGGCCTCGAAGTGATCCCGCAGGGCAGGTCCGCCCTCGGTCGCGGCAGCCGGTGGCGCGATCGGATCGGCCCGGACCAGTCTCTTGGCGCTGCCACTGGAACGCATCCGCACATTCTATCGATGCCGCCTACCGATGCCGCGCGAGCCGACACGCCCGGCGATCGGAGCGAGTCAGCCCTCGGCCCGGTAGCGCCGCTCCCCGGTCCGCGGGTCGACGAAGACCCGCATCGTGCGCCGGGTCGTGGGATCCACGAACACCTCCGTCGTAGGGGCGAAGCGGGGCTCCATGGGGTCCGGCTCGCCGCCGCCCGGGCCCGGGTCGGCATGGCTGCGCTCGGCCTCGTCGGAGCGATAGCGCGAGCGCTGCAGGACCGCCACGATCATGAAGCCCGCCCCGAGCGCGATGCTCCAGACGCCCGCGCCGGCGTCCGTCCCCGTTTCCAGGAGGGCGACGCCTCCCAGGAAGACGAGGCCTCCGATCACGAAGGCGAGCACTCGCATGGAGCCGTTGAGCACGGTCGGGCCGGTCCTCTCAGGCTTGCCAGTAGCGCCGCTCGCCGGTCTCCGGATCGGCGTGCACGCGCAGGGGCTGACCGGTGGCGGGGTCGAGGAAGGCCTCGGACGTGGGCTCGAAGCGCGCCTCCCGCCGGCCGGCGAGCCTGCGGATTCGACGGCCCCCCAGGAACGCGCCGGCCGTGATGGCCAGCAACAGCACCACGATCAGCGCGAGCAGCCCGGCCATGCCCAGGACCTGTACCCCCAGCACGAACGCCAGCGCCGCGACGGCCCAGGCGATCAAGGTGTACGGGTCGAAGTTCATGACCGGGCCCCCCAGAATGCCTTCGACCTACTCCTGGACGGTCTGGCCCGCCCCCGGGACCACCACCACGGCCGTGCCATAGGCGACGATTTCGGACATCGTGTTGCCGATCTCCGACGAGTCGAAGCGCATCGAGAGGACGGCGTTGGCGCCCATCAGCGCGGCGTTCTGGACCATCCGATCGAGGGCCTGGCGCCGGGTGTCTTCCAGCAGCTCGGTGTACTCGTGGATCTCGCCGCCGACGAGGGATCGCAGCCCCGCCGCGAAGTTGCCGGCGAAGCCGCGGCTGCGGACGACCAGGCCGAAGACATGGCCCTTGACCTCGGTGACCTGGAAGCCCGCGAGGTAGGGCGTTGTGGCGACGATCATGGCATCTCCCTTGCGTTGAACGACAACGATTGGATCGCGGAACGGTTCAGGCCTTGCCGGCCGCAGCCTCGGCCTCGGAGCAGAGCGGACACGGACAGGTCCCCCTGAGCGATTCGAACGTGTAGTAGCCGGTGTCGTGGCCGTCCGCCCAGGCCACCCCGAGCGCGTACTGGCCCACGAGCCGTGCATCCACCAGCTGTGTCTGTTCGGCCGTCAGGACCGGGTTCGTGTCCAGCCAGCCGGGCCGGCCCATCTCGCCCCGGCAGTGCGCGCAGGGGCACAGCCGCCGCAGCAGGATGGCGGCGAACGCGCTCGCGTGGCCGTCGGCCCAGTCGATAGTCAGCAGGCCCACCCCGCGATCCACGTTGATCGCGACCGGCCGGTCTGCCTCGCGCTGGCTCATGCCCCATTCTAGGGGCGGCGTCGGGGCGGGCGCCCGACAGAACCATTCAGCCGCGGATCCGGCTCGGAGCGACTGGCCCTGACCGACGCCGGCCGCCCCGCCGCGCCCTCTCCCGACCTGCTCATCCCGCCGTCCATCGCCGCCGAACCGCCCGTCGCTGACGTGTTTGGGGCGCTTGGGACCGATCCTGCCCTGGGGCTCACATACGGAAAGACCTCGCGGCGGCCGGAGAGGTTCGGTCGGGGCGAGCTCGAGCCGGGTGGCCTGACCGGACCGAAACGCGAGATGACGATCACACCGAGGGGTCGGGGTTGTCAAGGCCGCTTGACAGCCTCAGCCTTGTCAAGCTACCTTTACAGCGATGCAGAACGAAGTCCGCAGCCTGCGCGAGCAAAGGGCTCTGAGCCAAGGGGACCTGGCCCGACGGCTCGGGGTCTCGCGGCAGACGGTGAACTCGATCGAGACCGGGAAGTACCTCCCGTCACTGCCGCTCGCCCTGGCCATCGGGCGGTTCTTCGGCCGGCCCGTGGAGGAGGTCTTCCGTGATGAACAGCGGGCCTAGGTGGCTCATGCCTGCGACCGGTCTCGGGCTGGGTTTCCTGGTCGCCGCCGCGGACTACCTGCGCAACGGCTCGCTGGTGGGCTCGGCGGCCTCCTTCTCGATCATCGTCGTCTACGCGCTGGCCGTGGTTCTGGTGAGCCGGCGCAGCGAGACGGCCAGTCTCCTGGCCGGGCGGCCGGTCGACGAGCGCTGGCAGTCGATCAACCTGCGGGCCCTGGCCAGCGCAGCCGTGGTCATGGCCCTCGTGCTGCTCGGCGCATTCGTGGTCGCCGAGATCCGCGGCGGCGACCCGATGCCATACGCTTGGCTGGCCGCGGCGTTCGCCGCCTCCTATGTCGGCTTCATCCTGTGGTTCAGGTGGCGCTCGTGAACGGGAGCAATCGGGCGTGCAGAGGGCCACGGCGGCGGGTTCCGCCTGTGCCGGCTCACGAACCCGTGGGCCATGGCACGAGTCCAACAGGCGATTCAACCCCACACCGGAGAGTCCAGTGTCGTTGATCATCGAATCGGTCTCGAAGCGTTTCGGCGACGTCCAGGCGCTGGACGCCATCAGCCTCGAGATCGCCCCCGGCCAGATCTTCGGCTTCCTCGGGGCGAATGGCGCGGGCAAGACCACGGCCATGCGTATCGTCCTGGACATACTTCGGCCCGACTCCGGCTCGGTGACGTGGAACGGCAGCCCGAACACGCGCGTGTCGCGCGAGACGTGGGGCTACCTGCCCGAGGAGCGCGGCCTCTACGCCAGGATGAAGGTCCTCGACCAGCTCGTGTTCTTCAGCCGCCTTCACGGTGTGGAGGCCGGGCGAGCGCGCCGGGAGGCCCTGGCCTGGCTCGATCGCTTCCGCATCCCCGAGTATGCCGACCGCCGGGCGGAGCAGCTGTCCAAGGGCAACCAGCAGAAGATCCAGTTCATCGCCGCGATCCTCCACGACCCCCAGGTCCTGCTCATGGACGAGCCCTTCACCGGGCTCGACCCCGTCAACGTGGCGCTCCTCAAGGAAGCTCTCACCGAGATGCGCGACGAGGGCAAGACGATCGTCTTCTCGACTCACCAGATGGAGATGGTCGAGGAGCTGTGCCAGTCGATCGCCATCCTGGACCGGGGCCGCCTGGTGGAGTCAGGCTCGGTCCGCGACGTGAGGCGTGCCAGCGGCCGGCAGGTCGTCCGACTGGCGGTTGCCGGGGATCCGCAGATAGGCTGGCTCGACGGAATGGACGGTCTCCGGATCACTCGCCGGGGCCAGGACTTCGTGGAGGCCGAGGTCGGGCGCGACCACGACCCGGACATGGTCCTGCGCGCCGCCCTCGCGCGCGACTGCCGGGTCCTGCGTTTCGAGATCACGGACCCGTCGCTCGAGGAGATCTTCATCGAGCGGGTCGGTGGCTTCGACACGAGCGAGCGTACGCTGGCGCCGAGGTCGGAGAGCGCATGAGCGCGTGGCGCAGCCTGCTGCCGAACGCCTGGATCATCGCGGCCAGGGAGTACCGGACCCGGGTCGCCAGCGGCGCGTTCATCGCCGGGACGGTCATCCTGGCCGCCATCGCCTTTGCCGTGACCCAGGCGCCGATCCTCATCGACTACGTCAGCGGGACCACCCAGACCCGCATTGCGATCCTGGTACGCGCGTCCGACGCGCCCCGGCAGGGCGCCGCGGTTCTCGACAACGCCCTCAACGGCGGCACGGGCGCGGGAGGCCACAAGGAATACGTGCTGACGCTGCTATCGAGCACGGACATCTCTCCGGCGCAGGTTGCCCTGGAGAAAGGCACCTTCGACGGCCTCCTCGTCGTCGACCGGGATCCGGCCAGCGGCAACCTGGCCTTCACGCTTCGGACCGACATGCCCTCCGACGGGCGACAGGTCGTGATGATCACCAGCGCGCTTCACGTCCTTGCCATCGAGGACGGCCTCGAGCGGGCGGGCACCTCGACCGCCAGCGTCCTCGCACCCGCCAACCTGCAGGTTGTGCCCGTGAGCACTTCCGGCTCGGCCAAGACCTCGAACCTCACCCAGAGCATCTCGGCGAGCCTGCTCACCACCGGGCTCATCGTCCTGATCTTCATGGCCATCTTGACCTACGGCGCTTGGGTGGCCATGAGCGTGGCCGAGGAGAAGGGGAGCCGGGTCATGGAGCTGATGCTCAACGCGACGACTCCGATCCAGATGCTCGCCGGGAAGGTCATCGGGCACGGGGCGGCCGGCCTGAGCCAGTACGGCATCGTCCTGGCGGCGGTGCTGGCCGGCCTGGCCGCGCAGCAGCCGCTCCGGCAGGCGATCCTCGGCAGCTCCTCCGATCTCTCGCTGGGCGGGCTCCAGCTGCCGGTGCTCGGGACGTTCGTCGTCTTCTTCGTCCTGGGGTTCCTGTTCTACTCGTTGCTCTACGCGGCCCTCGGGTCGCTGGTGAGCCGGCAGGAGGACGTGACCAGCGCGACCTCGCCCCTGACGGTCGTGATCATGCTCGGCTACTTCATGTCGGTGGCCGCCGTCCAGAGCACGAGCGACACCTGGGTCGTGGTGATGTCCTTCGTGCCGTTCTTCAGCCCCTACATGATGCTGGCGCGCGTGTCGGCAGGCCACATTCAGCCCTGGGAAATCGGCCTCGCCGTGGTGCTCCTGCTGGCCGCCATCGTGATCGCGCTTACCTTCGCCGCCCGGGTCTACAGCGCCGGCGTGCTGCTGTACGGCCAGCGCGTCGGGGTTCGCCAGATCCTCCGGGCCGCGCGCGCCTCCCGCTGACGGTCCTCGTGGAGCGCGCCGGCCCGGGCAGGGTCGAGCCGCCGAGGCGGGCCACCGGGGTCGCCGGGCTCCGTCAATCGTCCAACGGAAGCCTCTGGATCAGGGCCAGGACGGGTCGTGGGGAGGCCGCCTCCAACGTGTCCGGCGGGACGACGTGCAGCGGCCGAGCTCCTGGGCGGGCCGATATCCAGCGCCACAGGTCGCTTCGTCGGCCGGGCAGATACGGGCTGCGAAGGTGGCGGGCCATGATGCCGGCGAGGCCCTGCTGAACCACCGCGGCGTAGAGGTCGAGCCCGTCCCCGACCAGGCCCGGGATCACGACCAGCTCCGGGCTCGCCCGGACCACTCGGGCGAGGTGCTCGACCCGGCGCGCCAGCGGCTGGGCGATGATGGGCCGTCCGGCGATCCACGGCACGTCGAACACGAGGAAGACCGGCGCTGAGGCCGTGGCCGTCCCGCCCGCGAGGCGGGACCGTAGGGCGGCCTCGTCGAGACGGCCCCAGGCATCGGGGATCACCACTTCGCCGTCGAGGATGGCGGGCAGGTCGCCTACCAGGTCCGGCAGGCTCCACAGTTCCGGCAGGCGCGGGGCCAGGTCGTGGCCGCTGTCATCGATCAGGCGAAGCCTGGCCTCCCGCCCCGAGCGGCCGGAGTCGATGAAAGCGAGGGTCCGGCGGCCCCCCCAACGCGGCTCGAAAAGGTGCTCGGGCGAGTCAAATGCCTCGCCGACGGGCCGCGCCAGCATCGGCCGCAGGGACCGGGGCAGGCGGGCGACGTCGCCCGCAAGATCCAGGTCGAGCTGACCGGACCGGGGCTCACCGTCGCCGTCCGGCGGCTCCCGCATTACTGGTCGGAGTCCGGCACGAAGTGCTGGGACGAGCGCGGCGGTCGGACGTAGCCGTCGTCAACCTGCCGCGGCGGCAGGACGATCGTCTCCGGGATCACGTCCTGGTAGGGGATCAGCCGCAGGATGTGGCGGATGCAGTTGAGGCGAGCCCGCCTCTTGTCGTCGCCTTCGACCACCCACCAGGGCGAGTCCGGCGTGTCGGTGATCGAGAACATGTTGTCCTTGGCCCGCGAGTACTCCACCCAGTGGGCCCGTGATTGGACGTCCATGGGCGAGATCTTCCAGCGCTTGGCCGGGTCGTTCAGGCGTTCCTGGAAGCGACGCTCCTGCTCCTCGTCGCTCACCGAGAACCAGAACTTGATCAGGATGATGCCCGACCCGATGAGCATCCGCTCGAACTCGGGCGTCGCCCGCAGGAACTCGGCGTACTCCGCCGGTGAGCAGAAGCCCATGACGTGCTCCACGCCGGCGCGGTTGTACCAGCTTCGATCGAAGATGACCATCTCGCCGGCGGCAGGCAGCTCGGCTACGTAGCGCTGGAAGTACCACTGCGAGCGCTCGCGCTCCGTCGGCACGCCGAGGGCGACGATCCGGCAGACCCGCGGGTTCAGGGTCTCGGTAATCCGGCTGATCGTCCCGCCCTTGCCGGCCGCGTCCCGCCCTTCGAAGAGGAGCACAACCTTGAGGCCCTTGGCCCTGATCCATTCCTGGAGCTTGACGAGCTCCACCTGGAGCCGCGCCAGCTCCTTCTCGTAGGGATCGGTTGCAAGCTTGGGGCGCGGGCTGGGAGGGGAGCCGGCCGAGGAATCGGGCGGTCCAGCCGGGGAGGTCTCGCCCGGGCGTTTGGCCGTCTGCCGGGCCGCCACCGCGTCTCCCCGACCTGCACGGCGGCCTTCCTCGTCGGGATCGCCCTTGCCTCGAAGCGGCCGATCTACGCCGGAGGTCGCGTTGCCGTGGCCGGTCACCGCCGGTCCGGGAGCCTGGGCGGCGGCGCCGTGCTTGCCGGTCTTGCCGGACGCTCCGAGACCGCGCACCCGACTGCCCCCGCCGTGTCGTTTCTCCACAGCAGTCTCCCTCGGTCGTGGCCCGGCGGCCAGAGCGCCGGACCCGCGGGCGCGACCCGACCGGTGCATCAGGCCGCCGAAGCGGCTCGAGCCGTCAGCTCACCGGTGTTGGCCGGCCGTCTCCGTTGAACCAGAGTATGCCCGGGCACCCGTCCCGCCGACAACCGGCAACCGGGAGAATCGGCGACCTCCCGGCGCGAGGAATTGGCAGGTGTTACCCGCGCTCTCAGCCCGCTTCCCGAAGGCGGTAGCCGACGCCCCGGACGGACTCGGGGGCCGATGCTCCCGCCGCCAGGAGCTTGGAGCGGAGGCGGGCCAGGTGCGGTTTGAGCCAGTGCGTGTCGGGGTTCGGCTCGCCCGGCCAGCCGGCGTTGAGCAGCGAGGCGTGCGACACCACGCGTCCGGAAGCAGCGACCAGGCTGACCAGGAGGCTGTACTCGGTGCGCGTGAGAACCAGCGGGTGCCCGCCGACGGACGCGCTGTGCCGCCCACGATCCATGACGATCTGGCCCCAGCGCAGCTCCCCGACTCCCCGCGGTTCCGGCTCCGTTCCGTGCCGGCGCATGACCGCCCGGATGCGGGCCAGCAGCTCCTGCTTGCCGAACGGCTTGACGATGTAGTCGTCGGCGCCGGTATCGAGGGCCTCCACCTTCGCTCGCTCGCCGGCCTCGCCGGTCAGGACGATGATCGGCGTCCGGGCAACGCGCCTGATCGCCCGGCAGACCTCGACGCCGTCGAGGCCCGGCATGGCAAGGTCCAGCAGGACGAGGTCGGGCCGCTCCTCCTCGAAACGGCGAAGCGCCGTGCTTCCGTCGTATGCAGTCACGACCCGGTGGCCGGCCCGGCCGATGACCGCCGACAGGGCGCCCACCATTGCCGGCTGGTCGTCAACGATCAGCACGAGCAGGCCGGTCCCACCACCCGCCCCGGACGCGATCATCACCCTCCTCCCGGCCGGTTGCTGCCCGGATGTTCCAGGCGACCTCAGCCGGTCGCCCGGTCGGCCGCAGAGTCAGTCTGACTCATCTCCGGGACCGCCACCACGAACCGGCTGCCTCCGGAGCCGTTCTCCTCGACCCAGACCCGCCCGCCCATCGCGGTCATCAGCCTGCGCGCTGCGTACAGGCCGATGCCGGAGCCGCGGGGCCGGCTGGCCGTTCGGACGTACGCCTCGAACGCCGATTCCCAGTCCGCCCTCGGAATGCCGGGGCCGTCGTCGGTCACATACACCCGGATCTCGCCGCCGGCCTGCCGAGCGCCGATGCTCACCGCCCCGCCATCAGGCGAGTACTTCACCTCGTTCTCCAGCAGGTGCTCGAGGACCTGGCGGAACCTGCCCTCGTCGCCCAGCCCCATGAGCGGCTCCCGCGTTCCTTCGCGCGCCAACGAGCGGTCGCGCAGCAGCGGCGCCATCTCCTCCACGGTGGCGTCGACGGCAGCGGCGATGTCGAAGGGTCCGCGGCCCAGGGCGTTCGACAGCCCCTCCCCACTCACGGAAGCGAGGATGGAGTCAACCAGCCGATCGAGCCGGGTCACGGCCGCGACCGCCTGGCTGCGCCATTCCTCCACCTGCGACGTTTCGGGCGGCGGGCCCGCCGCCTCGCCTGCCTCGCCGTCCAGGGCCTCCGCCGGCGGAGAGCTCACTGCCCCTCGGGTCCGCCCGTCCGCGCCGTCGATGGCGGCGTCGGCCAGCAGGTCCAGGTACGCCCGGACCACGGCCAGCGGCGTCCGCAGCTCGTGCGTTACCACGGCCAG
>Ga0182021_10002429_pt1 | contig 21740 bp, 14 predicted proteins | sample 612E3MmetaG_FD_120493 | JGI IMG/M metagenome (GOLD analysis project Ga0182021, IMG submission 120493) | Permafrost microbial communities from Stordalen Mire, Sweden - 612E3M metaG (Illumina Assembly) | ecosystem: Environmental > Terrestrial > Soil > Wetlands > Permafrost | place: Sweden... | reverse complement strand
TAGAAAGTATTATTTCTCATTCAATATACAAAAAAGAGAGTGAGGAGTGGATGGAAATTTAGTAAAAGTGTATAATGGCACAAAACTGCAGAGCCATGTTTGTGAATGAGAGATGTGTAGAAATGACCGCCTATCACGCGATGCCGGAATCGGTACAGTTCCTTCTATATATGAAGGATTACCTCTATAGTCTTGCTCAAGAGATAAATACGTGTCCTTATTATTCGCAATCGAAAATATTAAGAGCCATTGATTCATTTTATAAAGGCAACGAAAACCAAAGGCAGACCGTTGAATGGTGGCTGACGTTTGAATTGTGGAGGAGATCACATACGAATAAATGACCATACTCAAAACATTACGCTGGAGGACTATTATGGAAGCCATTCTGCGAAAAACTTTATTTTTTTTGAAAAAGTTAAATTGATAAGCCCAAATAACCAAATCATAACTCACTCATTATTTGTAACTTCTAAAAAACCCACCAAACGTCAATGTAATAAACAACACGCTGAAGTTTATTATCTGTATTATTTCGCTCTTGCTTTCGCCAAATAAAACTGATACATTTTTTTGTTCCATCAGGTTTCCAAAGCTTCATTGCAGTGCATATATTTTTTTTTCTTCGAAAAAGAAGATCAGGCGTGCCATGAAATATATTAGCACATAGTAGAGGTTCAAGGTTTTTAAAATTCAAATGCAGGGATATAAGACCATGATCTGTATCGAAGCGGTCAATGCGTATGATGATATCGCTGTTGTCCGTTCAAAATAAATTTGTACTCTTTCCACCAGCATAGCAGTTGAAGCATAGTAATTATTTTATAAAATCATTTTCAAAAATGGAGTTATTATGAAGACAAGCACCCTTGTTCTTTTTATTCTCATTGGAATGATCGTTGTCACGATAACAGCATGTGTACCGGGTGGAGGAGAGTTCTATAGACAAAACCCTGCCGGATTGTTTTTCGGAATCTGGCACGGCTGGATTGCCCCGGTATCGTTGATTATCAGTTTTTTCAATCCATCGATAAGAATTTATGAAGTAAATAATACAGGGTTTTGGTATGACTTTGGTTTCTACATGGCAATTATAAGCGGGTTTGGAGGATTATCCCTGACGCGAAAGAAGTGGAAATCAGATCATAAAAATTAAAAGGCATCACATGCATGAAGAGCGGGAGGCGTATCATTGATGCTGACGATAACCGGTGACTCACATACTCATAATTATAATTAAAAAGGGAAGATTTTTTAGCAATGTTTTTTTCTATCAACCATTTTCATAAGGACATATCAACTATGGAATTATTTCATATTGCTGAAAAGCAGATTCTCACTGCTTCATTCATTATGTTCATGACAACATTCTGTTTTGGCCAACAAAAAATATCCAACCCATCCGGCTTTGAAATGAAACGCGGTGTAAATCTGAGCCATTGGCTCTCACAAAATTTTGGATGGTCTCCTAAAGCAACATTTATCACCGAAAAGGATATCCAGTTCATCGACAGTATAGGCTACGATCATGTACGAATACCTCTGGACGAAGCTGAAATGTGGGACAATGATGGTAAACCGTCGGATGAATCATTCGCTTATCTTACTCATTGTCTCGATTGGTGCGCAAAGTACAACTTGAGAGCAGTAGTGGACCTCCATATTCTCAAAGCGCATAATTTTAATGCAGTGAACGAGGGGAGAAAAAACACTCTCTGGACAGATTCTGCAGCACAGGATAATTTTATCAGACTTTGGAATGAAGTTTCAAATCGTCTGAAAAAGTATCCTGTGGCCATGGTTGCGTATGAACTGATGAATGAACCTGTAGCCGAGAACCATGATGATTGGAACAAATTGATTGATAAAGCGGTAAAAGCACTGCGCAAGCTTGAACCCAATCGTGTTCTTATCATAGGTTCAAATATGTGGCAAATACCCGGCACATTCCCATATTTAAAAGTGCCAAAAAATGACAAAAATATTATCCTGAGCATGCATACGTACTCGCCACTTGCTTTTACGCATCATTTTGCAAATTGGCTGCCGTCAAAAGATTACAAAGGGCCAGTACATTATCCCGGACAGGTTATTACCGATGCCGATTATAAAAAATATGTCGATACAAACAACGCCGCATTAGTACAATCGTTGGCTCTCACAAAGAGAATATATGACAAGAAAAGACTTTCTGAGGAATTGCTGCCGGCGATACAAAAAGCTAAGGAACTAAACCTTCGGCTGTACTGCGGTGAGTTTGGCTGTCTACCCCATGTCGACCGGGCTGAAAGGCTGAAATATTATGACGATATTATTTCGACATTCGAAGAGAATAATATTGCCTGGTGCAACTGGGAATATAAAGGTGATTTTGGGATATATACATTTGACTTCGAGAAACAAGTATCTCTCTCGCCTGACAGTGAGTTTATAAATATTTTGATGCGAAAGAAATAAAAGAAACTGGTAACTGATGTGACATAAAATAATACTTTTGTGATAGGAAGATTGACCAAGAAGTCGAAGATACATGGTAGTCGCAAGCTTCAGCTTGCGGATTTGCTAAAAATTCGTGGACAAAGTATCTTACCATACACCTTCCACGCTTAAGTAATAAGTCCGGAGCGGAGCCAGATTGCCTATTAGCTCCACGTAGTAATAGTTGGTCAGATTTTTCACTGTCAATCCAACGGTAATCGGCAGACCCGCGTTGATAAGGTTATATGTTACGCCGGCATCCACAACATTACAGGCAACACGTTGGTCTCCATCAACAATAGGGGCAAGACGAACCAGGTTTTCATCAATCGCTTCCACTCTGCTCACATAGCGGAAATTCAATTCTGTTCGCCACTGACGGTAGTTTGCGGCGAGCGATGCATAGAATAAATGCCGCGAACGGAATTTGAGAACGGAGTTGTCGCTAAGGTCGACAGGATCGGTGTAGGTGTAGCTGAAGTCCGTGGATAATAATCGGCCGAACCAGTCTGTTTTAATTCCCAATTCCATGCCACGAATTCTCGCTCGCGTTATGTTGCTGAAGAGTATCTCAATAGGCGGATTCGGATTGACACCGGCTTCAATGAGGTCATAGTAATCACTTTGAAAGAGTGCCAGGTCGAGAAAAACTCGTTCACTTAACCATTGAGAGCCGCCAATCTCAAATGAAACGCTGCGCTCCGGTTTCAAGTTGTCGTTGGGAACGATTTTGATCTGGCTGACTCCCGTGGAAACGGACGTAAAAAGCTCACTGATGGATGGATAACGAAATCCTTCGCCATAGGAAGCCCGAAGCGTTGTTATCGGGCCGGGGGAGTAAACCAATCCTATTTTCGGGTTGAACTGCGATGGGGAAGTAGCAGCAGGAGATGCGAATATCTCTTTCCATACTCTCTGCCAGTCGTACCTGATTCCCGCTGTCAATTTGAGTGATTGAAAAGGCATAAGCTCATCCTGGACATAGAAAGCAGCTCCGACGCCGGGATGGGATCCGAAAATATTTGAATTGACACGGTCGTAATTCGCAGCGAGACCGAATGTAAGAAAATGAGCGGATGAAGTTGTATACGTCGCCTGTGCTTCCAATTGAGTGAAATGCGCTGCCGATGTGTTATTGACTTGTTGAGCACTGTCGTCTTGCCAGAAATTGCCAAAGTAGATTGCTTTCAGCGAGTAAAAGAATTGATCGGATAAAATATTTTTATAGGCGAGACTCACATTACCCCGTGTAGAATTCACTTCGCCGTTCAATTGTGCATCTGCAGGCCGGGTTGGTTCTTTTAAACTTTTCCACCAAAAGTAATTGCCATGTTTACGCCACTGGATATTGGCAGTGAGCGTTAAGCTCTGAGATTGTGAAAAATTATAGTTAAGTTTCGAGTAAACACCCCAGCGATGGTACACGTCGGTCACACGATAGCTATCGTCTACCGACCGGGAGGCGCTTATGAGATATCCGAAAGAACCGACACGGTTCGAGTAGCTGAAGAATCCTCCGGTATTAAAGCGCGGCGTGGAATACCAATTCCATCCGGAGTAGCTCGGTTTATCGTACATGCCGGAGAAAAGGCGAAACCGGATCTCGGGTGTTTCGCCGATTTCTTTCGTAATGACATTGATGACGCCGCCAAGCGCGCTCGATCCATAGAGTGCGGAACCGGCACCTTTCACAACTTCGATTCGATCGATTTGAAACATCGGGAATGTTTCCCAATTTATTTCACCGGTATCGCCTGTGATGTACGGAAGTCCGTCGATGAGAATCAGCACACGGCTTCCGACGCCTCTGCTGTAACCGGTTGAACCGCGGATGTTTACTTGATCCGACATCATATTGACACCAGGGACATAACGTAGCGCATCGTCGAGCGTTACGGAGAGGCGATCGGCAATCATTTTGGACGTCACGGTCGAAACACTCACAGGAACATCCCGCAAGCTTTGTTCCCGCCGGCTCGCTGTGACAACGACTTGTTCTGTCTGAATAGGAGCTTGTGCGAGCGGCACATCAAGATGCAATGCAGTATCGGGTTGAAAAGAAATTTGATGGATCGTCTGCGTTGTATACCCGATGAGTGAAAAAGAAATGTCGAACGTTCCGGCGGGAATTCCCCCCAGCAGATATTTTCCGTGAGTGTCTGTTGTTGTACCGCGAACGGTTCCGCGCAGAAGAATATTGACACCGGAAAGCGGCTCTTGTGTTTTCGCATCAAATACGATTCCCATGATCGAACCTGAGTTCGGCTGAGCATACGAAATGTGAAGGAGGAAGACAAAAGCAATATGGAGAAAAGAGTTTCTCAAAATGGCTGCGGCGGAGGATTCCGAAAATCGACGTCGATGTTGATCCCTTTTATCTGATAGTTGTCATTCACATTAACAATGCCGGGTTTTGAAGAATCTGTTGAATCCTTGTAGAACCCGACAACTCGGAGTGCTCTTATGCCCTGGCCTGCAAGGTCGAAACTCGTCTGTCGAATCACGCCGATGTATTTGTATGTACCGGAATGGAGGGGAAATGAATACGAAAGTGAATCGATGTAAAAGGGAAGAGTTCCACTCAAGCTTGGATATACAAAGATTGTATTGGGACTTGCAAACAGACCTGAATAGACTTTTGCAGAATCGAGCGGATAAATTTGGGAAGCGAATATCCAGAGATTAATAAGACTATCCGTTGGCCACGAACCTGGAGCAAAGTGCACAGTGCCGCTAAATCCAAGTTCCAATGGAGGTGGTGGTGCGAGACCGCCGTCACAGGCTGCGATCAGCAGGCAAAGGATTATTAAGATGAGATATCTCATAACTATCACGGGAATAGTACACATTGGAATATTAACATGCAAGATAGTAAGAACAGTTGTGGTTCTTATCGTGAGAGGCGGCAGAAATAGCGATCTTTAAAAATGGCATTAAGAAATACTTATGTATTGACCGCCCCTGTTCCGTTTAAACTACATCGGAACACCCCCTCCTCAAATGAGGAGGAGATAAAGGGGTGGTGGCTTGAGTGCAAAGAGTTCTTGCCCTCCGACCCGGAATATGATATATTTATGATAAGAAAAATCCCGAACCAGCCATAAGTACCATATCATTCCACGCCAATGGAAAAAATAAACCGCCCCCACCGAAGATCCATTCGTCTGAAAGAATATGATTACTCACAATCAGGTGAATATTTTGTAACCATTTGTACGCATAACCACGAATGCATATTAGGAGAAATCATAAACGGTGAAATGCGGTTGAATGAAATTGGGAAGATTGTAAACGAAGAATGGTTACGAACAGCAAATATTCGTCCTGATATTCAATTGGATTCATATGTTATCATGCCGAATCACGTTCATGGAATTATCGTTCTGAATGAAGGTAGGAGCACATTGCGATCCGATATACCCGTAGGGGCGAATTGCCATTCGCCCCAGAAGAAAACACAAAACAATCCAACCAACAACAGGGCGTATATCGATACGCCCCTACAGAACATGTTTCAGTCACCATCAAATACGGCTGGCGCAATTGTTCGCGGGTTCAAATCGGCAACGACAAAGCGTATCAATGAAATACGTGGCACACCACGGATGCCTTTCTGGCAGCGCAATTATTACGACCACATCATCCGCAGCGATAAGGAATTGGATAATATCCGTGAGTACATCTCCAATAATGTCTTAAAATGGGCATTCGAAAAAGACAACCCAGATAATATTCCATTGTGGTAAAGGATTTTGACAATCTTCTCTTCTCTTGCTTTTTCCTTGCCCTCCGACACGGAATATGATATATTTATGATAAGAAAAATCCCGAACCAGCCATAATTACCACAGGGGATCGCCGATGACATTTATTGAAAACTTCCAACCATCAACAGATTACTAAAATGAATACTGAGTGGCTAAAGCTTCGTCCGTTTAATGGTGATATCAAATATGGCTTTGAAGAATTAGTCTGTCAGTTAGCAAGAGCGGAAAAGATTAAATACAAATCAAAGTTTGTGAGGGTCGATGCACCGGATGGGGGCGTCGAGGCATATAGTACCTTAAAGAATGGAAAGGAATATGGATGGCAGGCAAAGTATTTTTCTTCTATTGGTGTAGCACAATGGAAGCAATTAGATAAATCTTTTAAATCAGCATTTAAAAATCATCCGAAACTAATAAAATATTATATATGCACACCTTTAGATTTGCAGGGGCCTAAAGGTGATAAGAAAAAATGGCTCACTCACAAATGGAATGATAAAACAAAAGAATGGATGAAATATGCCACTAAAAAGGGAAGAAAGATAAAGTTTGAATATTGGGGTAACTCGGAATTGTTTGACAGACTAGGCAAACCGGAAAATGAAGGGAAACTTTATTACTGGTTTAATAAGGATGAATTCTCGGAAAACTGGTTTAAAGAAAAACTCGAAGAAAGTATTAGAAACCTTGATAAACGATATACACCGGAATGTAATTTTGACTTACCGGTCGCAAAAATATTTGAGGGCATTGCAAGAGACACTAATTTCAAGGCCCAATTTGTCAATCATCTTGATGCCCTATTGAAAATATTTAATAAGGCAATACCTTATGCTAATGAAAATAATGTTAAGAGCACTGCAAAAATATTAATTGCATCGATTAATAAATTCAAAGAAATATTTCACTCAATAGATTTTAACGAAGTTTGTATAATTGACCAAGATTGTTTGTCTAAATGTTGTGAAGAAGCTATGCAATTGATCGAAATAATAACAGAACAATATATTCAAAGCGAAGCTTCTGAAAAGAGTAGAAAAAGAACAAAAAAAGATAATAATTATAGTCCTGGTTACGGATACAAGAGAGATAAGTTTATTGAATTGAGTGAAGAGATCTATGAATTTCAGAAATTTATTACTGACACAACTGTAAACTTATCTAACAATCCTTTCCTGTTGCTTACTGGCGAAGCTGGAATTGGAAAATCACATCTATTGGCTGATATCACAAAGAAACGTTTGGAACGTAATCAATATACAATATTGTTGCTGGGCCAACATTTCAATATTGATGAACCTTGGACTCAAATAAAACGGATACTTCACTTAAATTGTGAAAGAGATGTATTTCTGTCCGCCTTAAATGCTAAAGCAGAATCCGTTGGTTCACGAATATTATTTTTTATCGATGCAATAAATGAGGGAGAGGGAAAAACATTATGGAAAAATTACATTGGTGGCTTTATTACCACAGTAAGGCGATTCCCATATTTAGGCGTTGTCTTTAGTATAAGGACATCCTATGAAAGACTCTTGATTCCTGAAACTCTTAAGGAGAATAAAGAGATTATAAAAGTCGTCCATATAGGCTTTGCAAATCATGAATATGAGGCTTCTAAATTATTTTTTGATGCTTTTGAAATAAATCAACCCAGTATACCTTTACTTCATCCAGAATTTTCAAATCCCTTATTCTTGAAATTGTTTTGTGAAGGATTGTTCAAGAAGAGATTGCATGAAATACCCGATGGGTATGAGGGTATTTCAACGATACTAAATTTTTATTTAGATGCAATTAATGAATCGATTTCTACAAAACATAACATTCCGGTTGAACTAAATCTTATTCAAAAAATTATTAAACAAATTGCAGAAGGTATAGCAGAATCAAAAGATGGTCATTTTAAATATGACGAAGCTTTTGGATTTATCACAAGCTTGCCTGAGGTTGCAACAATTATTAATAAGGCACAGTTCTTTCTGGATCTGATTTCAGAAGGATTACTTACTAGAAATCTTTATTGGGATAAAGAAAATAAAAATTATGAAGGAGTGTATATTACATATGAGCGTTTTAGCGATCATCTTGTAGCGTCTTATATTATTGAGAAGTATATAGATAAAGAGCAACCAAAACAATCCTTTGAACTCGGGACACGGTTATATAAAATATTAGAAAATCAGAATGCATGTTTCTTTCAAAGAGGACTCATAGAAGCATTATCTATTCAATTACCTGAAATAGTTGGCTACGAATTATATGAATTAGCGGACTATGCCAAAGATTATGAAACAGTAGCAGCAGCTTTTGTGGAAAATATTATCTGGAGGAAGAAAGAATATTTCACAGACAAGAACAGAGAGTATATTAATTCAACTGTGATTAAGCAAAATCATCTCTTTGATCATTTTATTGACACTATTTTATTAGTCACTGCTATACCAAACCATTATTATAACAGTGATTATTTACATAAGCAGTTACTCAAATATTCAATGGCCGATAGAGATTCTTGGTGGACTCAATTTATTCACGATAGATACCCGGGTTATTCAGATAATGTTTCGCCAATAAAAAGAATGATTGACTGGGGGTGGACAGAGGAAGAAAGAGAGAATATTTCTGATGAATCAATTCGTCTGATGTGCCAAACAATGTTTTGGTTTTTATCAAGCACCAACAGAACATTAAGGGACTCGGCGTCAAAAGCGCTTGTTTGTTTATTAGAAGAACGGATTAATGTCCTTATTCAATTAATAAACACCTTCCATAATGTAAATGATCCTTATGTTATTCAAAGGTTGTATGCAGTTGCATACGGTTGTGCGGTGAGAACTTCTGATATAAAATCCCTAAAAGAACTAGGTGATTGTATATTCCAAATAGTCTTTAACAGCGGAGAAGTAATACCTGATATTTTATTAAGGGATTATGCTAGGGGAGTAATTGAGTATGCAGCATATGTTGGTCATAAATTTGATTTTGACCTGGATAAAATACGCCCACCATTTAAAAGCGATTTACCAAGTACATTCCCCTCAAATAGCGAAATAAATAAATATGAATTCAATTATAAGGATCCATCATTTAAAGATTATTATTGGGGTCAAAACAGTATTTTAGGTTCTATGGCGGTTGAGCATAGTAAACGTACGCTGTATGGAGATTTTGGTCGTTATGTATTTGAAAGTGGTTTTAGATATTGGAAAAATATTGATACTAATGGATTAAGCAATTTAGCGATAGACTGGATATTTAAGAAATATGGATATGATGTAGAAAAGCATGGTGCTTTTGATCGAGAAAGGAAAAAGAATCACTACGACAGGCATTATGTAAAAGAGGAAAGAATTGGAAAAAAATATCAATGGATCGCTTATTATGAACTATTAGCAAGGGTATCAGATAACTACGCGTTCATTGAGAATTCATGGAGTAGAAATCCTAGAATAAAGAGATATGAAGGTCCATGGAACCCGTATGTTAGAGATATCGATCCAACAGTAGTCATCAAAAGAAATCCAGAAGATAATCAACAAAAATATTGGTGGAATCAAGTAGATTATGATGATTGGAATGATGATAATAAAGTCTGGCTTTTCAAAACTAAAAACATACCCAATCCAATAAATTTAATAACTTTTACAGATCCTAAAGGACAGAATTGGTTAAATTTAAAAATGTCTCCAAAATGGAATGAAGAGACCAATATCGGAGAAAATAAATGGGATTATCCACATAAGGATTTATGGTATAATATCAATGGTTATATAACTACAAAAAGTGAATATAAGAATATAGTTAAATGGGCAAAGAATAAAATATTATGGGGTGGATTTATACCCGAAACAGTGAATCATTATGAAATATTTAGTAGAGAATACTATTGGTCACCTGCTTGTGCAACGTTCAGACGTGATTATGATCAAGGAAGTGATTGGTCCAATATTCGCCAAGACAATAAGACTGATAAATGCGTTGGCAAGGTTGCTTTAACAACCGTTAATTATCTTTGGGAAGAAGAATATGATGCATCAAAAGAAGAAACAATAAGAATGTTTAAGCCAACAGAAATATTGTTTAAGATGTTGGGATTAAAGTATTCAAAAAAGGAAGGTCAACTTTTAAATAACAATGATGAAGTAATCTGTTTTGATCCTGCTACCTGTTATCCCACCGATAATTGTTTATTGGTTAGGAAAAAAGACCTACTAAATAAACTTGATGAAAATGGCTTAAAGATATTCTGGACAATTCACGGAGAAAAAATGATAATGGGAGGTGGGGCCACAATGGGGGATTTTAGCGGGAGGCTAGTTATTTCACGGATAGTCTATTTCGAACGAGAAAAGCTAAAGTATTCAACACGTTTTATAAAGGAAAAACCTGGAATTAGAAAAAGAGTAAAAGCAAAACATCTATCTAAAAAAATTGATGTAGATATAAAAGTAATAATTTCAAAAATGGATAAGCTATTGTAAAACTCAAAAGCTCTATATGAATTCTTCGATAAAATTTATGCTTTTCTGAATTTCCCTTCACGATGACTATTGTGCAATCAGAGACAAAGTGTATCTAATCCGAATAAGATGAGGAATCCAATAGAAAAGATCGATATCAAAAAGAAATTTGAATTATTCTCCGAGTATTGGCGGCCAAAAGTTATTTAGCCCCGTTTTTTTTCGAAATCCAACAACCACTTTTTCCGCGGAAGCCCGCCGCCGTATCCGGTCAGCGATCCGTCTTCACCGATAACCCGATGGCACGGGATGACAATCGATATTCTGTTGCATCCGTTCGCATTGGCAACTGCACGAACCGCATCCGGTTTATGAAGTGCTTTCGCCTGCTTCTTATAGGAGACGGTGGTTCCGTAAGGAATTTTTTGTAATTCCTGCCATACCGCTTGCTGAAATTCTGTGCCCGGCATGTGAAGTGGTACTGTGAAGGATTTCCGTGTTTTCCCGAAATACTCGGTTAGCTCCTGCCGCAATTTCGTAATAAATGAATTTTCACCCGGAAGTATGACCGCGTTCAGGTGTGTTACCAATTCTTTCAACTCGGTTTCAAGCATTCGCCGGTCGGTAAATTCGAGCATGCAAATTCCCTTCTCGGTCGCGCACGCATACATCGGTCCGATCGGAGTTTCTATGCGTTTGATCGTAATCAACGTTTTCGATTTTGAATTTGACGGAGCGTCTCCGACAACCGATCTGAAATATTCATTAAAACCGCTCAGCGAACCGTACCCGGAATCGAAAGCTGCGCTGGTTATTTTTTCTCCAAGCCGGATTTTTGTGAAAGCGGCATTCAAGCGCATCATCCTACGATACGCGTGAAACGTCATCCCGTGATGTTTCTTAAACCACCGTCGGGCGGAATGGGGTTCGATACCCCTGCGCCGCAGCTCACCGTCGTTCATATCCGTCACCGGATTCCGGTTTATGTCGTTCAACAATTTCGAAATCGCGGCAGGCGTCTCGCCGGATTTTTGAAGCGGAGAGCAAATTTTACACGGCCTGTACCCGTGCCGCAATGCATCTTTGCAGGAGGCGAAGAATTCGACATTCTCCCGCCTCGGTTTACGGGCTGTGCATGTTGAACGGCAAAAAACGCCCGTTGTTTTTACAGCAACAACGAAGATACCTTCAAAAGCCGGATTTTTGTCAATCAGTGCTTGATACATGTTTTCTTCATTTACGTTCATTTTTATCACCATTTTTTTAATTCAAAATACAACGGCGATTCCGGACTTGCTACAGCCAATTTAACAAGTATTTCCGGGACATAGTTCAGACGATAAGCTGGAATATATCCAAGAAAAGCGAGGGTGACTCATTTTAAGGGTGCACTTCACCACCCCTTGATCCCCTCCTCACTTGAGGAGGGGAAACTGCCGCAGGCAGTGGGGCGGTCAAAAATCTTACACAAGCTTATACTTCATTACAAGTATCGGCCGTCGATGTGGAGTTGAACTATATATTCTCGTTTTTTGTTGTCTACATTTAAAACTTACCATTGAAGTCGATGGAGATTCACAGTATATTCCCAGAGCAGAAATCTGGCTTCAATGATGTTGGCTACATGTGTCCGCGGTTTGCAGATATTGATATGGCACTGGATAATAAATTGAGGATATTATGAATGAACTGAATTTAGAACTACTAAAGCCGGAAGAAAATCCAATAGAGAAGATTGATATCAGCAAGAAATTTGCATTATTCTACGAGTATTGGCGCCCGAAAATTGTTGCAGAACTCAATGGCCAGGAGGTGAAGCTCGTAAAGTTCAAAGGTGAATTCGTTTGGCATTGTCACACCATCGAAGATGAACTCTTTCTTGTCTGGCGCGGCAGCTTTCGAGTCGAATTTCGTGATCATGTCGTAGAATTAAAACAAGGTGAAATGTTAGTAGTGGATCGCGGTATCGAACATCGTACAGTTGCGGATGAAGAAGTCGAAGTATTAATTTTCGAACCTCGGGCAACCCGCAATACTGGCAATATTGCAGATAAACATTTTACTGCACCAATCGGAACAAAAATTTAATGAATACTGAATAGTAATTACTCAGCGTAATAGAGGTGTTTCTTATGAAAATAAAATGGTCGATTTTCCTTCAGACAATTTCTTGCAGTATTCTTGTATTCCTCTTTAATGCTTGTTGTTCTTTTCTTACTAGGCAAGAACCAATCAGCTCTGGTATCATAGATGCTGACAGTTCATATATACAATATACGGGGCGCTTCGATTTTACTAATCCCAAATGTATTGCATTCGATTGGGCTGGCGTGTATATCAAAGCACGTTTTCAAGGGACTCGTTGTTCCATTCGATTGAATGATCAAAAAAATGAGTATGCGGTCATCGTTGATAATTATGCGCCACGTTTACTTAAGACGGACACAACGAAAGTATATGAAGTAGCACATGGATTGTCTGACTCGATCCCACACAGCATCATGATTCAAAAACGAACGGAGCCTCTTGTCGGAAAAGGAATGTTTATGGGATTTATCCTTGACAAAGGAAAAAATCTTCTTCCGCCCGATATACGGCCGTCCCGTCGAATTGAGTTCATTGGTAATTCAATTACTTCTGGTTATGGAGTCGAGGGAGCTAGTTCAGATTGTACATTTAGCCCTGAAACAGAAAATGCATGTATGTCGTACGCTTCGATGACTGCGAGAGCTTTAAATGCAGAATATCACATTATTTCATATTCCGGGCGCGGAGTCGTGAGAAATTTTGGCGATAGCAACAAGACATCGATAGATCCTATGCCGTCGTTATATGATCGTACATGCTTCTTTGATTCAACAAAAAAATGGAATTTTAAAGCATGGGTTCCCCAGGCTGTCGTCGTCAATCTTGGAACAAATGATTTTTCGACTCTCCCTCATCCAGATAAGGTGACATTTCAAAGTGCTTACACTCAATTAGTAGAACGGATACGATATCTCTATTCAGGGGTTACTATCTTTTGTGTCTGCGGACCGATGATTGAAGAACCATGCGTAACATATGTAAAAGAGATCGTTGAACAACAAAAGAAAATAAGAGGAAGATACAATGATGTCTTCTTTATAGAAATTAGGAAAAGTGCTCTTACGAATTTCGATTGGGGATGCGATATACACCCAAACATTTATGGAGCGAGTAAAATGGCAGATATCGTCACTCCGGCTATCAGACTGAGAATGAATTGGTAGCTTTCCGAATATAAACTTAGACGAAGGTATACGATCGAAGCACTTTTATGGAAAACGATATAATTCAGACGACAAGGAGGTAGAAGCTATGAAACACATTGAAGAATTCAAAAACGACGACGGCAATCTGTCCCGAAGAGGTTTTGTGAAATCGGGTTTCCTTGGGAGCTTAGCTGCAGCGGCTCTCCCTGCTTTAGCGTTCGCGGAAAAACCTGCCGTTTCTCCAGCGCCTCGTATCGTCATTTCATCTTTTGAGTTGGAAGAGACGAGCATCAGCGAACTTGCGGAAGGGATGGCATCGGGAAAATATACTGCCCGCTCCATTGCTGAAGAGTACCTGGATCGCATTGAAGATATCGATCGGGATGGTCCGAAACTCCGAAGTGTCATCGAACTGAATCCCGATGCTCTTGATATTGCCGATGCGCTCGACAAGGAACGAAAAGAAAAGGGCGCACGCAGTCCGCTTCATGGAATCCCCATTTTGATCAAAGACAATATCAACACTGCAGATCGGATGGCAACAACCGCCGGATCTCTTGCATTAGTGGGAGCAAAGCCGCCGAAAGATGCATTCCTCGTACAGCAGCTGCGCAATGCGGGAGCAGTGATTCTTGGGAAAACAAATCTGAGCGAATGGGCGAACATACGCTCAAACCACTCCACCAGCGGATGGAGCGGCAGGGGCGGACTGACAAAGAATCCGTATGCATTGGATCGGAATACATCGGGTTCCAGTTCCGGATCGGGCGCAGCTGTTTCCGCCAATCTCTGCGCGGCGGCAGTGGGAACGGAGACTGACGGATCCATCGTTAGCCCGTCATCGATCAATGGAATTGTGGGTATCAAGCCCACTGTCGGACTCGTCAGCCGCACGGGAGTGATCCCGATATCGCACACGCAAGATACTCCCGGGCCAATGGCACGCACGGTGCGCGACGCGGCAATCGTCCTTGGCGTTCTCGCCGGGTTCGACGCAGAAGACAAAGCAACCTCTGACAGCCGGGGAAAATCCTCAACCGATTATGCTCAATACCTCAATCCGAAGGGATTGGCAGGAGCAAGAATTGGTGTAGTGCGAAAGTACTTTGGCTTCCACGCTGGTGTCGATAGAGTCATCAACGACGCGCTGAATGTTCTCAAACAGCAGGGTGCTGTGCTGGTTGATCCCGCAGAAATCCCAACGATAGGAAAATTCGATGATGCTGAAATGGACGTCTTAATGTACGAACTTAAGGCGGATCTCAACGCTTACTTCGCGCGCCTTGGTGTGAGCTCACCCGTTCATTCACTGAAGGAACTCATCGACTATAACGAGAAGAATGCAAAATCGGAGATGCCGTATTTTGGTCAGGAGCTTTTCTTGAAAGCGGAAGCAAAAGGGCCGCTGACGAACAAGGAATACATTGATGCCCTTAAGTTATGCCGCCGTATGTCGCGGAAAGAAGGGATCGATGCAGCGATGAAGAAATTTAAATTGGACGCGCTCGTCGCACCGACCGACAGCCCTGCTTGGCTCACAGACCTGATCGATAGTGATCACTTTCTTGGCGGCAGCTCAACTATCGCTGCTGTTGCGGGGTATCCGAGCATTACCGTCCCTGCAGGATTTGTTTTTGGATTACCTATTGGGATTTCATTCTTTGGACTTGAATGGAGTGAGCCGACGCTTCTTAAATTTGCGTACGCCTTCGAGCAAGCGACGCGATCACGGAAGCCGCCGAGATTTTTGTCGACAGCAGAGGTCTGAATCTTGATAGAGAGGATCATAGGATTGCCATGACGAATATCTATTCTATGAGATCTGCCTAATGTTCCGCAAAATAACAGAGTATCTCGCGCTTCAAAAAAACACGGCTGTTCTTTTGCTCATGGTGATTCTTGTCGGAATCGGTGAGCGAATAGCAGAGAGGTTTCTACCGCTCTATCTCCTCGCACTCGGCGGAGGTATCGCTTCTATCGGAATTTTTTCCGGTGCGAACAATCTCACGAATGCTCTCTATTCGTTTTTCGGCGGTTACGTCAGTGACCGCCTCGGCCATAAACGCGCACTGTTTCTTTTCAATGCAATGACCATTGCAGGCTACCTGATTGTCATTTTTTTCCCATACTGGCAGGCAGTGATTATCGGTTCATTTTTCTTCCTTTCCTGGACAGCAATATCGATGCCTGCAACACTTGAACTTGTTACGCGAAGTGTTCCGGCAAACAAACATGCAATGGGTGTATCACTCAATTCTCTCACGCGCCGTGTGCCTATGATTATTGGACCGCTTATCGGCGGAGTGCTGATTGAGTGGTATGGTGAAACGGATGGCATTCGCTATGCTTTTATCGTTGCTACTATTCTTGCTGTAATATCCACGCTCATCCAACAATGGCTGATCAGCGTTCAGGTAAAAACTGAGAATCATGCAGAAGTAAATCCGGCTGCGCTTTGGAGGGAAATGTCCGCCGCGTTGAAGCAACTTCTTTTTTCAGATATTCTCATCCGCTTCTGTGAACAGATTCCCTATGCATTTGTTGTGCTGTGGTGTATAAAAGGGGTTGGTATTACTCCGGTTCAATTTGCGGAATTGACGACCGTTGAAATGCTCACCGCACTTCTTATATATATTCCCGTCGCACACTTCGCAGATAAGACAGCAAAGAAACCGTTTATCATCACAACATTTATTTTTTTCGATGCATTCCCTGTCGTTCTTTTGCTCTCGCACTCTTTCGCAGCATTGGTGTTTGCATTTGTTCTTCGCGGATTGAAAGAATTTGGCGAACCGACGCGAAAAGCGCTCATCATGGAACTCTGTCCGGAGCGTAAGAAGGCAGGTATGTTCGGTTTTTATTATTTGCTCAGAGATAGTGTTGTAGCACTCGCGGCTTTTGCGGGGGCTTGGCTCTGGGAAATTTCTCCTTCTGTGAATCTTCTTTCTGCGTTCGTGTTCGGCATTGTCGGGACTATATGGTTTGTTCTGAAAGGCAAAGAAGATAAACTCTGATGTATGATGGATACGTCAATTCCTTCCAACCTTCCGATCTTTTTCTCACATAGTCTTATCCCATTGGTTCAGTAGTCTCAACCCATCGGTTCAGACGATAATCCTCGGCTTTCTTCGTAGTATATCATCATAATTAAAAATAATCTGGAATCAATTGAGAAGGGTTACTATGAAATTGAAATATTTTTCATTCTTCATTATCATCCTGATGGTTACATCAGGGTGTGGTGGTGATAAGATCAACTATCCTGAACCATCAACACAGAAAACCGACGGCGCATTTGTCTCCAAAGCAGGAACCGTTAAAATAGATTCCATTGAATATGCCGCAGATTTTGGAACTATTACGGTATCAGAAAACAGGAACAAAATAACTTCACAACTTATCCATCTCCCTTTCATCCGTGTTCATTCTCTTTCAAAAAACCCGCGGGAACCAATCTTTGTCTTGAACGGGGGACCAGGCGGGAGTAATATGCGTTGGGATTGGGGAATCATGTGGGATTTACTCTCTGAACATGACATCGTCGCGGTCGGGTACAGAGGTGCGGATGGCTCAACGGTACTCGATTGCCCGGAAGTAACACAGGCACTCAAAGGCGACGGCGATCTGTTGGGTAAAGAATCCCTGAAAACTATAGGCCGTGCATGGAGTGCAAGTGCTCATCGCCTGACTACGCAAGGCATAGATCTCGATGGATACACGATGCTCGAGGTTATCGAAGATAATGAATCGGTTCGCAAAGTGTTAGGGTATGATCGTATTGACCTTATTAGCGGGAGCTACGGCACTCGTGTTGCGTATCTTTATGGTCTCAAGCATCCGGAAAGCATATCCCGATCAGCAATGATTGCTGTTAATCCTCCTGGACATTTTGTTTGGGATCCTAAAATGATTGATGATCAATTGAAATATTACTCAAATCTTTGGGCTAAGGACTCAATCATGTCGTTGAGAAGTAAGAATCTGTATGCAACCATGCAGACTGTTTTGAACAACATGTCTCACAATTGGCTCTTATTTCCGATTGATCCGGGAAAAGTAAAAGTGGCAACATTTTGTCTTCTCTTTCAGCGTAGTACATCTGCAATGGCATTCGATGCCTTTGTTGCTGCAGAACAGGGAGATCCGAGTGGTCTCGCATTAATGTCGCTTGCATATGATTATATGCCTATGCCAAACTGTGGTGATCTTGCCTCGAAAGCCGTCAGTGCGGATTTCGATTCTACGCGAAACTATTGCCTCGATATGGAACCTTCTGGAATGCCTTTAGGTTCGCCGTTGAGCAAAGTATACTGGGGTTCGTTAAGCTACGGACGTTGGCCAATGCAACTATTACCAGAAGAGTACAGAAAGCCTCGTCAATCAGGCGTGGAGACATTGCTCATGAGCGGAAGCATAGATTTTTCCACACCGGCTGAATTTGCAACAAAGGAATTGCTGCCTTACTTGAAAAATGGAAAACAGGTCATTCTTTCTGAATGCGGTCATATAGGCGATGTGTTGAATGTTAATCCGGAAAACACCATGCGCATCATAACCAGTTTCTATAATACCGGCGTGGCGGATACATCATTAAACGCTTATATCCCTATGGATTTTAACGTGAGCTGGAGATTTCCATTCATAGCAAAAGCAGCACTCGGCACTTTAGCTTTCTTAGGAATAGTCCTCGTTGGAGTGATTGTATGGCTTGTAGGAAAGGTTTGGTAAAATGAAAAGTTTTACGGAAATTAAAATCAATATTCCCGATTGATATGCTCTGATACGACTTTATAAAACAGAATCTTATAGTAAACGAGAATTCAATTTTGATTTGTATTCGGACGGCGTCATGCCTGTAAACTTCTTGAAAATAGAGTTGAATGTTCCTTTCGATTGAAATCCGGAATCGAAAGCAATACTGAGTAAGTTATAGCGTTCACTCTCTGGATCCGAGAGACGGTTCTTAAATTCCTCAACACGATACTGATTGATAAAATCGTAGTACGATTGGTGCATCTTGGTGTTGATAACTTCGGAGAGATTGTGGCTCGACGTCTTCAACCGCTCGGCGAGCTTCTGCAATGTGAGGTCTTGGCCGAGAAAGGGTTTGTCCGATGTCATCAGGGCAAGCAACCGGCGTTTAATCTCTTCGGCATTCTCATCGCTCAATCCACTCCTCTGGTACTTTGCGGCACTCTCGCTTTGCAGGGGAATTGAAGACGGATTAAGAAATATTTCGGACTGTTTTAATCCCATATAGCCGATCGAATAGATGAGTATGGCAAGGGGAATATTCAGCAGTGCGTCGATGTGAGCGAGAGGCGGCATGACCACTCTCGCGACAGCGAGGAGTGCAACGATAGACCAGATAATGATCAGCCCAAGAGTGAGGTACTTCAACCAGTTGAGATTGATCAGGTCGATGGAGGAATAAGTATCTTTGATGTTCCGGTTGTACTCTGCAACGGTCTTGATGGTAAGTATGGTATACGTTATTCCCTGTATCGGAATGAAGCCGTTGAAAATGGAAAAGATGGGATCATGAATACCGAGGAGCATGTTATTCAGAAACGTGATTTTCTCTTCTCCGCTATAGAAGAAAATAGGGGCAGTGATGCAATAGATGATTAGAATAGGGGTAAAGTGCAGAAAATCGATTGCACGAAAGCGCTTTTCCTTTTTTGAGATGAGCTTAGCGTATAGAAAAAAGAGCGGGCCATAGAGAGCCGGGAAGGGGTACGAAAATCCCATCAAATGGGGATAAAGCTTATACCATCTATTCGTGTAGTAGACCACGGTGGCAAGTTCGATAGACAGAGCAAGTGTTGCTACGGCGAGAATCAAATTGGCGGCGTGGTTTTGTTTCTTTGTAAATAAGAATGCAGAAAGCAGCACGCCTTGAAGTGCGGCAAGGAGGTAGAAAGTTTCAAAGGTTACGTTCATGATCTTGGTAAGTCGATTCTCTGTTGATGATCTGCATTCTCATATGCAAGTTAATCATGAAAATCAAATATTACAAATCCTTGGACGAAAACGACCAGATACGAGTGCATCGGGGAATTGTTCTTGATTGGGGGTTTAGACGAAGTATATCTATCCTGCTGCTATCGTTAGTGTCAACAATCAAGAAGGGACTTCAGGCTTACCATTAGCCCTATTCAATAAATCCTCCCGGAATATTTAGATTTATTATAAAGAATCTATTACATTGATGGCAGAATCAATCGCGTTCTTATATAAGAAACAGGATCGACTATGAGCACAGCATTTGTCATATTTGGAGCTTCAGGCGACTTAACCGCACGGAAACTTATCCCGGCACTGTATAATAAATTTCGCAAGAAGCGGCTTCCTGAAGCACTTCACATTATCGGATTCTCCCGGACGCAATTTTCCGATGAAACATTCCGTGAGAAGATGAAAGAAGCGATCACTAAATATACTCCTCATGATTATGATGAGAGCGTATGGAAAGAATTCGCTCGAAATCTCCATTATCAATCGGGAGATGTTGATAACATCGATCACTACCAAATACTAAAAAAAAGGATGAGCCAATTCGAGAATCGTCCGGAGAACCTGTTGTTTTACCTCGCGACAGCGCCCGTGTTGTATCCCAAAGTTATCACACGATTGCATGAAGCATCGTTAACTGCAGAATCCGGTCAAAACGGCTTTCGGCGTATCATCATCGAAAAGCCATTCGGAAGAGATCTTTCGTCTGCGCTTATACTCAACAACGCACTGCATACAGTGATGGATGAAAAACAAATTTATCGCATCGACCATTATCTTGGAAAAGAAACTGTACAAAATGTGCTCGTCTTTCGATTTGGCAATGCGATTTTCGAACCGCTGTGGAATAGAAATTATATCGACCATGTCCAGATTACCGTTGCGGAGTCTGAAGGAGTCGGGCATCGTGCCGGGTACTATGATCAAACGGGGGCGCTGCGCGATATGTTCCAGAATCATCTTCTACAACTCTTGATGCTTGTGGCGATGGAGTCCCCTGTTGTATTTGAAGCGGAAGCGTTACGTAATGAGAAAGTAAAAGTGCTGAGAGCACTCAGAGATATTCCACCGGAATATTCTTCACGGTATACCGTGCGCGGCCAATATGAAGGATATCTTTCAGAGGAAGGGGTCAATCCAAAATCTCGCACGGAAACATATACGACAGTCCAACTTTATATTGATAATTGGCGTTGGCAGGGCGTTCCGTTCTATCTTCAATCGGGGAAAAAGATGAAGGAAAAATCCTCGGAAATATCCATTCAGTTTCGCCGTCCTCCCACACAGATTCTTGATATAGCAGCAGGAAAGACAGAATTATTCACGAATCGGCTGAGTATATGCATTCAACCGAACGAAGGAATGCATCTGTGTTTTCTTGCCAAGGTCCCTGATCAGGGATTGCAGACACATCAGGTAGATATGAATTATCAATTTCAGGATTCCTTCGGGAGTATTGTTATCCCGGAAGCATATGAACGATTGCTCTTGGATGCATTGCTTGGTGATGCGTCATTGTTCGCACGGAGTGATGAAATTGAACTATCGTGGAAATTCATCGATGGAATCTTGTCAGGCTGGGAAAGCGAGTATGCCCCGCAATTATTTCGGTATCAGCCGGGCAGTTGGGGACCGGATGAAGCAAATTATCTCATAGGACGTGAAGGACGATGGTGGATACATGAATGCACACTGCATCAAAAATCCAATTCTGTGTGACACGAAATGAAATGAAACAACCGACTCTTATTCAAATCTGGAAAACTCGAAATGAACTGGAACAG
>Ga0182021_10002428_pt1 | contig 21744 bp, 17 predicted proteins | sample 612E3MmetaG_FD_120493 | JGI IMG/M metagenome (GOLD analysis project Ga0182021, IMG submission 120493) | Permafrost microbial communities from Stordalen Mire, Sweden - 612E3M metaG (Illumina Assembly) | ecosystem: Environmental > Terrestrial > Soil > Wetlands > Permafrost | place: Sweden... | reverse complement strand
TTAATTGCCGTGCGTTTTGAATTTCTTCACTGTCGGCCAGATTTTTACGACTCAACTCAAGAGCTTCAGACACCGACTGAAGTATCTCCTCCTCTTCAAAAGGTTTTTCCAGGTAATTAACGGCTCCCTTTTTCAGGGTATGAACACTTGTATGTATATTGGCATACCCGGTTATAAATATAATTGGCAGATGAGAATTCCGGTTGATCAGCTCCTGTTGCAGTTCAAGTCCTGATTTCCCGGAAAGATTAACATCAAGAATGATGCATCCTGCGCCAACATGCTTCTCCCTGTCCAGGTAATCCTCAGCGTTCTCAAAGGATTCAATGCTATAACCATTTAATTGCAGAAAAAGGGACAGCGAAGTCCTTACAGACTCATCATCATCAATTAAAAAAATAAGTTCTCCAGCCTTATTCATGAGATAATATTTTCAATCTGAAAGAGAATTCGGCGCCTCCTTCAGGGTTGTTTTCCGCCCAAATCTCACCTTCATGATTCTCTATAATATTTTTGCTTACAGCAAGGCCTATTCCAAGTCCGCTCTTTCGCGATGTGACAAATGGGTTAAACAAGGTCCCTTTAATTTCCTCAGCTATTCCCGGTCCGGAATCTTTTACTGAAACCGTGACTGTGCCTTTACCTGTTTGCTGGGATATCACTATTAACCTGTTCTCCCTTTCAGTAGTCTCCATCGCATTGGCAGCGTTATATAATAAATTTAAAACCACCTGCTGCAGCTGAATTTTGTCTCCAAATACATAGACCGGCCTATCCTGATTATGGAAAATGATCCTGATGTGTTGATTCGCAGCCTGTGGATTGAACAAAGCAATAGTTTTCTGAACAATAGGATTAAGATTTACCTTCTCTTTGACACGTGTCTCCAGTTTCATTAAACTACGTACACTGCTGATCAGGCCTCCGGCCCTTTTATCATCTTTAATGATTTTTAAAAGGAGATCCTCAACCTGGCCATCCCCGGCATTACCTGATTTAAGGAACCGCAGACAGGCCTGTGTATTATAAAGTATTGCCGTAAGCGGCTGGCTTAACTCATGCGAAAGGGATGCAGTAAGTTCAACCATCATCATCAGTCTCTCCTCACGAGCCAATATCCTGAAAAGATCTTCCGCTTCTGTCTTCTGCTTTGCAACAGCCCTTTGTCTTATATTAAGCTTAAATAAATAGACGGTCAGTAATGTTTCCAGGATCAGGAACAAAATACCTGCAAGAAGATACCATTTGTATTCGGCGATGAAATCACGCTCCTTATAATAATAAATACTGTTTGATGGCAAAGCCCCGGATCTAGTGAGATTCCATTTTTTTATCACCCTCCAGTCATATATGTTCATGTAGAAATCTGTATCATGAACAATAACTTCTTTGGGTGCTTTACCAGTAAGGATATCTTTCGCAATCCTTCCTGTCTCTTTTCCTAAAGCATTGTAGCTGAATATATACCCGCCAATTCCGCCTTCTCTCGTGATAAAACTGTCGAAAAGCGGAAAAACAGGGGCGTTGCAGTTTGCAGCAAGGACACCGATCACTTCAGGCGTCGAAAATTGGATCCTCTTATTATCTGAAAGATAAGTGGGGACAATAATGATACTATGTTCAGGGATTTTTCCTGCGATTTGAAGGGTTGAATCCAAAGAAATGCCCGTTATAAAAAAAATCTTATGTGTCTTTTCAAAATTCCTTGCAGCTGCGCTTGTAAGCGATGCAAAATATTTATCAGTTGGGGCACATCCGCTGATTACATAAATGTTTTTACAATCGGGGAAGAGGTCGCATGCGGATTGAATTGTAAGTGCAAACCTGAATTTTACCTTAATCTCAACAATGTTTTCCGATTTAAACAATCCCTGATCAGCACGAAGGGAATCAAGTACGATGCTTATTGTCGGGCTCGTTTTTAGAGCATTAAGGCCATATTTCTCAAGAACCGGGATAATTCCCGGTGTTACTGTGATTAACAGATCGATATTACTGTCCTTAAACTTTTCATTGTATTGTTCAATAATATACTTTGCATATTTATCATCTTCCAGTCTGCCGATATCGAGGTATTCGATCAATAAATTATAAGGCTCATGATATTCCTCGGAAAAGGTAGTATGAAATCCTTCCAACAGGTTTTGATAAGCCGGTAAATTGGCATGAAGTGAAAAAAAGATGACAATCGTCTTTGTTTTATTGCCAGAAAAGGTTTCTAAGGGTGCAATGAATAGAAAAGAAAGGATGATAAAGAGTATTGTGGTCCTGATCCTATTCATTCTTAGACAATTGAATTTTAATCACATCCCTGAATTTATTACCGCAAATATAGCACTTGTCTCTAAATCAACTGAAGGTTAAAATCTTGATGACTCATTAAACAAAACTCAATTCTGAAGAATTTGGAGCATTATTGTAAGTATCCCAATAGAAATACTCCCTTTGATCCTTTGACCAAGGGAATATCTCCATAACCATACATGTAAATATCCGTTAAAAGGAATTATGCAGAGTCAGATATTTACTCCTTCTTCTCCCTGTTTCAGACCGCAACCTGTATTGAGACGGTAATCGGTTCAATCACGGTATGCTTTTCTTTAAACGGTTGGAGTTTAGGGTCTTTAACCATCTCGCCAAGTTTTTTCAGGTCAGTAACCTCCAATACCATTGCTATGGAATTAGGATCGTTTGCATCCTGGAATGTTTTAAAACTCTTTACAACAGGAGAAAATTGATTCACTCTGTCTTGATGTCCCTTGAGCCAAGTGTCGAAATTGCCGACCTTGTGCCTTATAATAACTGTTGCCATTTTTTTATATTTATATTAAACATTATTCATATTGGATTAAACTATCCTTTATAAGACGGTTAATCCATATTGTTTTACAAAATTATAATTATTTAGACTAAATTAACATAAACATTAACAATAATTAGGAAAATAATTTAATATACCTGACTCAACCGGAAGATTGAACACATATCGCGTTCTGATCTTGGCAGGTCAATTCCCCGCCTTTGAAGCGGAACCGGGGGCAGGGTTTACCCCGGGTTTAATACTCTTTTATATTGACCTCCTCAATCCAATGGGGCTGAATAGCTTGTGAGCGTTTATGCTAAGTTGGGGAAACTGGTTTGTTGGGTTCTTCCAATTATTTCCAAAAATTGTAATAATTGTACCACTGAAGGGGGTATTTCCGGGTAATTCTTTCAAATTCAGAAACAAATTCTTTTAAGGAATCCATGACCAATTCTGTCCGTTGCATTGGATTCCTGGCATATGGTATGGTTTTTAACGGAGTTGCACAGAACCTGTATTTTTTACGTGATTCCTTGACTGCAAACACATAAGAGACGGGGACATTGAAATATGATGCCATATGCCAGGGGCCTAATGGAAAGCGCGCTGGCTCACCTAAAAAATCAATTTTAACTGTTTGATTCCCCTCCATAAACCGGTCACCAAGAAAAGCGATTAATTCTTTATTCTCCAATGCCTGTTTTATTTCAAACAAATGTGAAAAGTCATTACCGATTTTGATAAAATGAACATTCCTGTCAGTTAAAATGTCGGAGATATATTCCTTGATAGCCGGCCCTTCTGCATCTAAAATGACCAGATTGATTTTTTTATCGAGAAAATCCAGTGCTTTTCCTCCCACTTCCCAGTTCCCTATATGACCACTTATAAGGATACCTCCATCATGCATTTGCAAAAGATATTCTTTTCCTTCAAGAATAAAGCTGAATTTATCCCTTAATCCGGTAAGGACGGCAGTTTTATCAATCAATCCCTGTCCCAGAAGGTAATAGTTCCTGTAAATATTTAATATTGATTTAAACCTGCTTTGCTTCAGGCGGACATGAAAATAGTAAAACATTGATGAGAAAGCCTTTTTAGAGACAAAAACAAAATAAGCAGAGACAAAGATTAAAAGGAAATATGCAAAATCAAGTCCAAGATGCATGATGCACCAGACAAAAATTTTATATCCAAGTACACTTCCTCTGCTTTTCCCTTCCCATGAGGCCATAATCTAAAAAGGATTTATTTTGATAAAACCAATGTGATGGTAATCATAATAAGATTACAAATTTAGTTTTCCTTTCCGTAAGTTGAATCTGGGGATCCAGGGCGGTACTTTCCGGCAGTATTCTATCCAGCTTTCACCAAAACGACGTTCCAACTGCGGTTCTTCATAATTGGCCACAATTAAATATATGATCCTGATCATGGCAATCAGCCATACCAGGAGAATAAAGTGACCAAAAACGAGAATTTCACCAAACACAATTATAAACAATGCCCACATCATAGGGTTCCGGACATAGCCAAAAATATTGCGTGTCATTATTTTTTTAGGTGCTGAAGTAACGAAAAATGTACCTTTTCCAAATAAGAACATCAAAGCCGCACACCAAACGGCTAATGCAGTCCCTGACCACATAATAATTATCCCTGTGGTTTCAACACCGGGAATTCCAAAGCCATCCCTGGTTTTTATTTTTACAAGGTTCATTAAAAACTGAGGTATGATATAAAGCACACAAAAGGGGCCGATAAATCCATATAATGCACCATCAATTATATGGATGATAAATCTGTAAATTTTTTTCAGCATATGTAAGAGTTTTTAATCTTTAGGAATATTAATGTTAATGCTGTCGTGATTCACAGGCTTCCGAATGACAAAGAAATTATTGGATGATATTCTCTTTTGATCGATCATTTCAAATGTCAATCCATACTCGCCGGCTATCTCCCTGAGTTTTTGGGAAGATGTGAAAAAAAGCTTTCCATCATTATCCTGAGTTTTGTTGAATCGAAGAATCCTGGTGGAGAAGAATTCAGTGAATTTTGTAATTTTATGAGATGCCTCCTTATCCGCGTTTCCTTCCCGGATCAGGATCACGCCCCCTGGCTTTAGATTCCGTATACAAGTTTGCAGTAGTGATCTTTGTTTGTCATACGTTAAATAATGCAGAACATCGCCCAACAGGAACCCATCCTGCGGCGGGACCGGATATTCTGAAATATCTGCTTCCACAAAAGAAATGTTATCGTTTTTAAGGTATCCACTCCTGGCGACAATGATCTTGCTTCCATCATAATCAACCCCGGTGATCCTTCGTTCATCTGAATTAAGCATAAGCATATAGGAGATGTATCCGTAACCGCAACCCAGATCAAGAATGTCTCCTTTTCGAGGCAAAAGAGTACAATAGCATTCGAAATTGTTTTCAAGGATCATTTTTACCCGTAGATACCACTCAAGGATCGGTCCCTTGAAAAGGTAATTTAACCTGAGGTTCAATACGTTATAGGCCGGAGTATTGTGCCTGGTTTTGAATTTCTTATATTCTTCCGTGTAATACCGGCGGATTTGTTTGGTTCTTTCAGAATAATTATTTCCAAAGGTTTGATTCTCAGGCAGTATCCTTGGCAGTATTTGAGTGAAAAGCCGGTTAGGTTTTCCCCAGAAAGTCCCTTTGGGAAGGAAATCCCCGCTTCCGAAAATCATAACAGGAAGAATATCAAGATCGAGTTTTTCGGCAATATAAAACGCACCACGGTGAAACCTCAGGATATGACCATCCTTTGAACGATGCCCTTCAGGAAAGATCAATACATGATAACCTTCATCAATACGTTGTTTTATTAAAGGCAGGGAATTGTCGATATCATCCCTGATCGAAATAAATCCTGCGACATCGGCCACCGGTCCGAAAACCCAGTTACGGAATACCCATTCGTTGGCAAGTATTACAATCTTCGGGTACAACCGCAATAGAGCAGGCGTTTCTATAAGAGACTGGTGGTTACAGATGATGACAGAGGGTTTCAGGAAGGTTTCATGGTCATCATTTTCAATGGAATGAAATCGTGGAAAATTCAGCCTGATATAAAAACGGCTCAGAGTATAAAAAAACCTATGGAAACCATACTGTTTCTGTTCCTTTTTAAGAGGCAGCAGGGGACTTACCAGGCGGCTGTAAATGACCAGCAGGAGGGCAATCAGCGAAATGGGGATCCATGCGATAAATACAGCAAACAAAATATTGCCGGCGGTCATCGGGTAGCTTCCCTTTTCCTGTGGATCCAAAAAGAACCAACTTGCCAGCATCGACTGATACGAAAGAGAGATAATAACGACACTTATTATTCCAAATACCGAGATCAGCGCTATGGAGTTCAAAGCCGGATGCCTTGCAAAGAAAAGAGCCCCCACCCCAATTAACGTTGTAGCGGAAGAGAGAAGGATTGAGACCCGGTAGGTTGTCATATCGTCAACCCCGGTTTTATATTTGCCTATGAGGCCACGCATCATCAGAATGCTGTAATCCACTCCCAATCCGAAGATAAAAGAAGATATAATGATATTGAAAATGTTAAACCTGATTCCGGTGATCCCCATAAATCCAAGGGTGATCAGCCAGCTGAAAAACATTGGCAAAGAGGTAATGATGGCAAGTTCAATCCGTCCGAAAGAAATTAACAATAGGAGTGTAACAAAGACCATGGACAGGGTGACCAACAGTTCAAAATCATGTTTGACGCTCACCACAAACCGGGTTGCGAGGTTTTGCCTGTCAAACACAACCATCTGATGTGCCCTGGAAAATTCTTCATAGATGAATTGTTTCTCGGGTTCCGTTACTTTGGCAATCCCGGAAATCATGATCATTTCAGGTGTTTCATTGATCCAGTCGGAGAAAAGAGCAAAGCACAGCGCTTTGCCCTGCCCGGAAGGCAAGGGTGAAAAAGTTGTGTTTAACATGGATCTGATCCCGGAAAATGCGTTTGCATTAAACCCAATCAATTTTCCGGATTTTTCCAACCGGGTGAGGAGCATGGATTTCCGCTCTTCTGTCCAAAATGCATTCCATTTATTTAAGCGTTCCTGCATGATTGAATCTGAAGGTAGTAAAGATCCGATTCCTGAGAAAGATTGAATTTTCCCCTGCTCTTTAAGTGCTTCAAGTTTCCTTTGTGCGATCCTGTTCCATTTCAGTGCTTCATTGAGATCCTTTCCGGTGGATACAATATAGACACTCTTCAGGTTATCGCCGGAGATCCGGACCAGGTGTTTTTCAGCGTCTTTAATCTTTTCCGACATGTAATTCAATGAATTCATGTCCTTTTCAAACGTAACTTTATTGGAAATAAAGATGCTGGCCACGCCGGCAAAAGCAAGACCGGTCAGCAGCCATCTTTTCTTTCCAAAGTCAATGGCAGCAATCCTGTCGATAAAAGTTATTCTTGTGATCTCCTTATCCGGGGGCAACATCTGTTTCCCAAGTAACTGGGGCAGGATGACCAGCGCACAAACCGATGCCCCGAATACGCTGATGGCCGCAAACCAGCCCAGGTCATGCAGTACTACGGAATTAAGAAAAGTCAGACAAAGAAACACGCCGATCGTCGTAAGGCTGCATATAAAGATGGTCTGAGCCATATCTGCAATAACCTGTTCCACAGATTGTTTTTTCCTGTAATGGTTGACCATGTAAAGGGTATAGTCAATGATCAGCCCAAGGATTATCGACCCTATACCAAGTGCTATGAATGAGACGTATCCTTTGAAAAGAAATAAGATTGCAAGGGCAAGTCCGCCGCCAAAGATTGCAGGGACAAATCCAAGCAAAGGAACCAGGAAATTCCTGAAATACCATCCGATGAAAAAAAAGATAAGAACCACAGCAATACCAAGGGACAGGATAATATCCCGTTTTATCTGGCTGGCATTGCAGACAGCAGTAGCTGCATAACCATAATATTCAATAATGACCGGGAAGGTATGGCTTGAATTTTGCAGGGCAATGAATTTCTCAAGATTCGCAATCAGTTTTGAATTCTTTTTGGTTTCGCTGGATGGGTTAGCCGGAGTAATAAACATCAGCAAATGCTTTTTATCCGCTGAAAAAATACTGCCATTGTACAAGGTATATTGATTTTCCGGTTGAAGTGAGTGAAGCTTATTAAATGCCAGCCCGGAAATTCCAAGAGGATCTTTTACAATTCTTTGCCTGAAAAACATGCCAAACGGCGAGACCATCATCCTGTAATTGCTCTTAAGCAAAGAATCAAGATGTTCCGGCTGCATCAGACTATCGATAGTCCTGTAATCGGCATCGGTCAGGAACAAAGGCAAGTGCTGATCAATAATACTCAAAGCAATCTGAAAAAGGGAGTCATTGGATTGCAAATAAATCTGCCTGATGTAGGAAGAATCAAGACCTGATAAAAGACTGTCGCGTAATGTTGTGGCGATTGAAACCAGGTAATCAGGATCAGCTTTTGCAGCAGTATCCTTTAATGAGAAATGAACGATTAGTTTATCAGCGAATTTGAAATTCCTGATCACATATTCATAACGTCCCAGGGAATCCTTACCGGAAGTCAGCCTGGTAATATTTTCCTCCAGCCTGATCTTCGAAGCGAACAGGAGTATGAACCCCAGTAATATTGCCAAAAACAGAAAGAAGAACCATCTGTGGCTATGGAAGAAACGGTATATGGAGATACAACAAACTATCATTTGAGTGAGTTGATTTTGGCGGCTCAGATATACGGTTCCTGTGAACTGACCAAATTCAGTCCGATGATATGAATTAAGGCACAATAAGATATTGTTCTCATACTTTCTGAAGTTCAGAATCAGTAAAATTAATTCAAAATTACAATGTCAAAAACAATTGCTCCTTATAATCCTGATCAAAACTCCTTTATAAAACCAAACTTTCCTTTGAAGGAAATTGTTAAAAAACACGGTTCCCTAAACAATGGAAGAACCCATTATTATTTTATACCAATTTGCATTTTTTTTCACTATATTTACGAGACAAAATCTGCAGTCGAAGTTGGGATTCAGTTAAAAAAAGTACAAAAAGCAAAAAATATGAAAACAAACTTGATTTTTTTAGTTGCTTTTATTTGTGGCTTTGCTTTGACAGCACATGCCCAGATCCCGAATCCCGGTTTTGAAAACTGGACTTCAGGCAACCCGGATGGTTGGGGAACTTCCAATGCATTCCCGGCCGGAATGATTAACGTTACACAAACTACGGACTGCCATTCAGGTTCATATGCAGTACGTGGTGATGTGATAAACTTTTTTGGCACCCCGATGGGGCCTGCTATTCAAAGCGGACCCGGGGGCAAAGGTTTCCCTGTCTCAGAGCAATATCATTCATTAGAGCTTTATTATAAATTCACACCCATCGGAGATGACAAGTTCTCTGTCAACGTGGGTCTGAAGAAAGCAGGTGTTCCGATTGCCCAGGGGCTGCTGCACTTCCTGCTACGGTAAATACCTATACATATTTAATGGTTCCCATAAATTACATGACAATTGATATGCCCGATACAGCTATTATTCAAATTTCAATCACCGGGCCTGTTACCGGTTCTGATTATCATGTGGGGTCGGTGATGCTTGCAGATGACCTTTCATTCTCATTATCAAGTGGAAATGAGAATATTTCCGTTCCGGATCTGATCGGGAAATGCTACCCTAATCCTTCCGCTGATATTATTAATATCCCTTTAGGTGAAACTGCTTCAGGAGAAGTCATCTTGAATGTATTTGATACTTATGGAAAAGAAGTAAAGAAACTAGTCGGCCAACCGCAACAATATGAAATAAACCTTTTTCAATTTTCAGTTGAGGATTTGCCAACCGGGCTGTATTTCTATTCGATAACTGGACAGCAAACACATTACCAGGGTAAGTTTATTGTCAGGAACTTTAAATACAAGGATTGAAATGAAAAAAATCGGGACTCCTGCTGAATTGATGGAAGTTGTGAACGGATTCCGGCTGAGCCGGATTATTCTCACTGCTTATGAGTTAAGGATCTTTGACCATCTTGCAGGAAGATCATCATCTTCGGCCGGTATTGCATCGCTTATCGGTGCGGATCCCAGGGCTGCCGACAGGGTCATGAATGTGCTTGTTTCCCTCGGGATGCTGGATAAAAAGCAGGGAATTTTTTCAAACACGGTTTTTGCTGAGAAATTCCTTGTCTCCTCATCTCCCGATTTCCTTGAAGGGCTGGGACATACGGCAGATCTTTGGAGAAAATGGGATACCCTCACACAGGTGGTCAGGAAAGGTTCCGCCCTGGACCTGGAGGATAATTTCAATGAAAGGGGAACAAACTGGATTGAAGCCTTTATTGCTGCAATGCATACACGCGGAGTTATACAGGGCAGGGAGCTGGCTTCGCTGCTTGACCTTTCAAAAACCAAACGCAGCCTGGATGTCGGTGGTGGTTCAGGAGCTTTTACCTTTGCAATCATTGAAAAAAATCCTGCCATCCAGGCCATTATCTTTGACTTGCCCAATGTAGTCCCTGTCACACAGAAATATATAGACAGGGCTGATCTTAACGCCAGCGTGGCAACGGTTGCAGGAAATTACCTGTCTGATGATTTAGGTACAGGATTTGATCTTGTCCTCATGTCAGCTATCATTCATATCAACAACCCTGAAGAAAACAAGCGCCTGGTAAAGAAAGGGGCCGACGCCCTTAGACCGGGAGGGCAGCTTGTGATCATGGATCACCTGATGAATGAAGACCGCACAGAACCATTGCAGGGTGCTGTTTTTGCCATTAACATGCTGGTGGGCACCAGGTGTGGCGATACTTATACAGTTGATGAGATCAGCGGCTGGATGCGTTCTGCGGGACTGTGCGATATCAAAACCATGAATTCTCCGTCAGGCACCCAGTTCATTACAGGGATAAAAGCCTGAGTCCGGCGCGTCCTGCCCCCCTGTCTTTACAAAGCGCATTGGCACTATCTATCCAATTCGTGAGTATTGCAGATAAAACCTAAACAATGGACTCTCCCTTTTCAAATTTATCACGCACACTGGCCAGGAGAAGTCCGGTTGCCAACTGGTAATGAGGTTTATCTTGAAATTTTTCCCAGTTACCTCCCCATTCAAGATCAGCAGTTAACCCTGCTTCGGCCGCTTCATCATATAATGGCGAATCACCGAGATACTCGCCATCCTTGAATATGCCTATATCCCAGGCAATTCCGAAATTATGATTGCTCTGTCCACCTTTTGCGTTGGTGACAACCGGGGGAGGATTGCCAAAACGGCCATTCCTGTATAACGCATCTTGCTCGGCATAGGTCCGGGTTCCTGAGATAATACGGGCATCAATACCTGTATCCAGGATTGTCTTTAAAAATATTCTTGCCGCTTTCTGTGCCTTTGGGTGAAGGCTGCCTATGGATTTTTCACTTCGAGAGTCAAATGTTCCCAGGGCGCCGGCTATCTCCGCTGTTTGCGCTTCAAAGGCATTTAAGGCCGCATCCGTCATTTTACCGTAAATACCGTCAAGATTGCCGGTATAAAACCCGGCACTTTTCAAAAATCGTTGCAGAAAAAGTATGTCTTCTCCGAAAAGTTTTACGCTCATTTCATCCTCCTGATCTTGTTTGTTTAAATGAAAATGGTTTTTAATAAAAAAAGATGATATAAATTAACACAATGGTTATTAGGTTTTTATTATATTACAAGGCACTGCCTGATTATAATAAGTACATGATTATCAAAGCTTCTCCACGAGCAAATATAAACTAATCAAATACGAAAGTCAAGGAAAATATTTTCACTAATTAACACCATTATTTAAAGAATGATAAAATGTACTGAACGGGAGGTGCTTGTTAAAGGAGTTTAAAATATCAAGACATTCTCAAAATTTCGGCCCCGGAATGTTGCACTTAATACATTTCCGGGTCATTTTTTTTTGAGTTTCTGCAAAATCAGCCGGAATAATCATGTGTTTTTGGATTTTTTGCAAATCCCTTGCCTTAATTGATAATAAATCCGGATTTCTTCACAAAACAAAGGACTGTATCATGGGAATTCAATTTTGAATCTCCTTTCCCCTGGATTAGCTTTGATTCAAAAATGGGAAAAAAAGTTAATACAAGCGGACAGAAACCATGAAAAAAACAGGAAATCGTATCGGAATCATTTCACTGCTGCTTTTTATAAGCTTATCTGCATTGCCGCAATCAAAACACCAGGAGGTGGGGACACTCAATATCTCCACGGAAATGAAAGGGACATTGTATATTGATGATACACAGGTTAAAAAAATGACAATTTACCATAAAGTGGTTATTACCGGACTGAAGCCCGGGAAACATCTGCTGGTTTTTAAATATGATTCCCTGGATGTAAAAAAAACAATCTTTGTCACAGCCGGACAGGCAGATGACTTTGTCATAAAAAAGGATTCTGCTGTTCTTGTTGACAGCGGAGAGGCTAAGGTCCAGTACGCAAAACAAATGAAATCACATTCCATGTATATTCCAAGAGGCAAAGGTTTCTGCGGTCTGGTAAAGATCGGATTCTCCTCCACGACTCCCACAGGGACTTCACCGTTCTATGGAATAGCTATCGCGGGCTACCAGTTTTCACCCAGGATTTCACTGGGGGGCGGCACCGGGTTCGTGGAAACTTACGGGTCAATCAACAAGTCAAGAGTTCAATATTTTATTGTACCTGAAACAGAAATTGTTACAATAACATCTGCACCGTTTTCCATCCCTTTTCTCCCTGTTTTTATTGATTTCCGGTTCACTTTATTAAAGAAAAGGGTCAGTCCGTATTTATCAGGAAGTATCGGCTGCAGTTTTCCATTGATACAACAATTTGACGGAACCTGGTCAGGGGATGGTTATTACAATGCACCGTTCCATGTAAGCTCAATCAGCCCGGGCTGGTACTTCGCTGTAAATCCCGGTTTGAAAAGTTTTATTTTTGGGAAATATTACCTGGATTTTTTCTTTGGCTGGGACATTTGCGTGAATAAATTGCACGGAACCCTTCCTGACGGCAATTCAAGCTGGACCAAAGGGACAAGTAGTTTTCATCTCGATTTCGGTTTTGGATTTTAATCACCGGCTTCTGATATAAGCTTAATAAACATGATAATATTATTTTAATTATGCGGTTTGCGGTTCACAGTGGAAAGCCCAGTTCATCCCAAGTGACGGGCTGGGCAGGATGGATGAAGAAAATGCCATTCTATCCCGCTGGAAGATCAGCAACGCCCAAAGGATCCAGCTGGCATTGAGGAACGACCAGGACAAGCTGACCCGTTATTTTTATGAACGCTGCTGCATGGTCACCGGGCAGATCGGAATTCCCCATGTCAATAATCTTTATATTGTGAACATACATGCTTCCGCTACTGCAACTACTGATATCAAGCAACAACACATCAACCAATTCAAGAATGAACTGGATGGGATAAGCAAAGGAGGCGGATGGTTCATTGCAGGAGGCGACCTGAACACTCTTCCGCCGGGTTCCGATACCACAGATTATTGCATACAGGATATGTGCCCATGGGAATCATTTCATACTCCGGGCGATAACCCCATGCATAAGGAAGGAAGCAATTATGAACCGGAGAAACATTTCCTTGACACAATATATGCAACCTATAATAGCGCTATACCTGCTGATGAGTATAAAAGCAATCAATATAAATATTTCACACATACAACCCGTCCCCGGCATTTCTGGGACCGTACCCTGGATTATCTTTTCACAAATTATCAGTGGTTCCCCAATTCTGCCATGGCACACCAGGATGCAGTGAAGCAATCGGATCACGCCCCTGTCAGTGTTCTTTTTATGTTGCCAAAATAAAGAACAGGAATGAAAAAGTTTTTTCTTTGTCTTACAGGGTTGTTCATTTTCAGCGGACTGTTTTCGCAGGATACCCTGACAAGGAATTACTGGACCGAAGGAACAGCCTGCAACATTCCAAAAAACAGGTGGGAACTGGCTTTATTTACAATCTCAAGATATGGGATTACCGATAAACTGGAACTTTCGGCCCATCCCCTGATGGTTTTCCTGATGCCCCAGGTTAAGCTGAAAGTGGGATGGGGCAAATATTCAGGGTTCGCGCTTGCTACCGAACATGGTATTTTTCATCCCACGCTTTTCCTTCGGCTTGTTGCAAGAAAAGGTACCGGGGGATTGATCTCTCCTGAATACACCATTCCGCAGATGTTCGCAATATATAACAGGTTCCTGGTGTCATACAGCCCCTTCAGACAGGCACTTCTGACAGCTCATGCAGGAATAGAATTCGCTGTAAAATTCGGATCTCTCGATCCTCAAAGCACGATTGACCTCCCGATAGTTTATCCAAGGCTGGCAGTATTTTATAACGAACCTGAATTCGATGCAGGATTGGATTTCAGGGGGAAATTCATTCCACGTCTGGGATGGCTTTTCAATTTCGAAAATTTCATCGTTTGCGGAACACCACGGAATTATTTCATGGAGAACAAGGGTGTTCTGGCGTATACTTCAAAAAAAGAAACTCTCCGGCTTGAGGCCGGGTATAAACTGTGTTTCGGAATATATCCACACGGTTCGCAATGGCACCTGCTTCCGGTAATCGACCTGGCTTTCGGGATCGGCCGGTGAAAATCTATCACCTTCACGTCTCTTCACTATTCGCCAATCGCTAATCGCTTCCTTTTTATTCGCTATTCGCAAATCGCCAATCGCTAATCGCTTCCTTATTATTCACTATTCGCAAATCGCCAATCGCTACTCGCTTATTTCCCAATGCCCAATGCCTAATGCCTAATTCCTGTTAAAGTTGTTGCAGCTCCACCGCCGGGTACCCTTTCTCACCTTTTTTGTTATAGAAGCCCGTTTAGCGGAGTTTGTAACAGTAGCCATGGGTATCCATGATGATATAGCTCAGACCTGTGCGGACCGTATAGCTGCCGGCAGTGAAATCATAGGTTTTCCAGTCATACCCGATGGCATCAAGAGCCTGGGTGTATGATCTCTTCCGGGCAATGCTCAAATGCCAGGCCAACTTCCTGGTTTATTATATAATCCGGAAAGGGATACTGGACGGGTTCCCGGGATTCGCAGGGTCATTGATGGCCGCGGTTTCAAGTTCCCTGAAAGTCGCAAAGGCAATAGAACTGCAGGAAAGGCCGGTCACAGATCTTTCCTGAGCTTTATTATGACGGAATACTTTTTTCACTGCTGATTGGGCTTTCCGGACAGATGGATCCGGTTTATTTTTCAGGTCCCGGTCTACAATACAGCTTCAACTTCTGAAAACAATATATTTTTTTAATCCGGGAGAATATCATTTTATAGTATTTTTATCATCTGAAAATGAAATTATTATGAACTCCAAATATAAAACCAGGGATAAACTTATAAAAGACTTGCATGATCTGCTGAAAGAGTACGGTAAATTAAAATCGTCATCTGAAAAGGAAATTGCTGATCGCAAGATAATGGAAGAACAACTGAAAGAGAACGAATTAAACCTGAAAAAAAGAATTAAGGAACTGAACGGGATAATGGCTTTAAGCCTGGCAATCGAAAAATTCAATAATTGTGAAGATGTGTATAATGAGCTGGTAACAACCATTGTTCCCGAAAGCATGCAATTCCCGGAAAAGGTTTATGCCTGCCTCCGGGTTGATAATAAAAAATACTGCAACCAGGAAAACACGGGAACAATACTGAAGAGAATATATTTGTCTGCCCCGATTAACCTTTCCGGGAAGCAGACAGGTGAATTAATTGTCGCTTATTCAGAAGATTTGCCGTTCATTGATTATTTTGAACAAAATCTGATAAACATCTTTGCCGAACGGATCTCAAAATTCACAGAACGCCTTAGGGAAGAAGAACTGTTGGGTGTTTCTGAAACCAGATATCATGAGCTGATAGAGCATGTCAGGGATGTAACCTTTTCCATCTCGCCACAGGGTTTGCTGGAAACACTGAACCATGCCTTCGAACAGATTACCGGCTGGCAAATTCAGGAATGGATCGGAAAACCAATCCTTGATCTGCTTCATCCTGAGGATATTCCCCTGGCTGCAGACCGGTTCTCAAATGTTTTAAAGGGAACAATTTCCGATGCTGTCGAGTTGAGAATAAGAAAAAAGACAGGGGGGTACATTCAAACTGAAATCATAGGTGCTCCCCTCAGGAAGAACCAGAGGACTATTGGTCTTCTGGGCATTGCACGTGATATTGCCGAGCGCAAGAAGGCAGAGGAAGAGCTTATTACCGCGAAAGAAAAAGCCGAAGAAAGCGACCGTTTGAAATCCGCTTTTCTTGCCAATCTGAGCCATGAGATCAGGACTCCGATGAATGGTATTCTTGGCTTTGCCGAATTGCTTAAACAACCCCATTTGTCAAATGAGGATCAGCAGGAGTACCTGATGATTATTGAGAAAAGCGGCGCCCGGATGCTCAATATCATCAATGATATTGTCAATATATCGAAAATAGAATCAGGCCAAATGGGAATTTTTTTATCACAGACAAATATCAGTGAACAACTCGAAAACATTTATAAATTCTTCTCTCCCGAGGCTAAAGGAAAAGGATTACTTCTTTCTTACAGAAATTCTCTTTCTGCTGAGGAAGCCATCATAACAACAGACCGTGATAAACTCTATACCGTACTTACCTGCCTTCTGAACAATGCCATCAAGTTTACCCAAAGCGGTTCCATTGAATTTGGAGTTGAATCCAAAGACGACAGTATTGAATTTTTTGTGAAAGATACAGGTGAAGGCATTCCTGTTCAGCAACAAAATATTATTTTTGAAAAGTTCCGGCAGGCAAGCGATCTTATTACCCGGTATCATGAGGGTTCAGGCCTTGGATTGTCTATCTCGAAAGCTTTTATAGAAATGCTTGGCGGGCAAATCCGGGTCGAAAGTGAAGAAGGCATAGGTTCTGTATTTTATTTCAATATTCCGCGCATACCTGGACAGAAAGAAGAATAGACTGGTAAAAATATTACTTCACCTGATGAAAAAATAGTTCAAATGGAAAACTTTAAAATCTTAATCGTTGAAGATGACGAACCATCGGAATTACTGATTTCGATGACCTTGCGAAACATCAGTAAAGACATTTTAAAAGTAAGAACGGGCTTTGAAGCGGTTAAAGTCTGCCGCAGCAATCCTGACATTGATTTAATCCTGATGGATATTAAAATGCCTATAATGAATGGATATGAGGCCACGCGTCAAATCCGGCAATTTAATGAGAAAGTGATCATTATTGCCCAAACGGCTTACGGACTCACGGGTGACCGGGAAAAGGCGATTGAGGCAGGTTGCAATGAATATATTTCGAAACCCATTGATATGAAATTATTAAAGGGGTTGATAAAGAAATTTTTTAATAAATAAACAGGGTCCCGGGACAGTTATGCTGACTGATTTTACTGATCGCTGGTGTTAAAAAGGTTCTGTGAAATCATGAGCTCCTTATGCTCCTGTCCCCTGACCCGGAATATATTGTCCTGAAAATTATCTTTCCAATCGAACAGAGAAAGAGCAATTATCAACTTAAATCCGGAAATCAGACTATGGAAGAAATTGAAGTTCCGACCGAGCAGCTCCAGGAACAACTGAATGAAAGAACACGCGAAAGCCAAGAAAAATGGATCCTCATGGTTGCCCTGACTGCCGCTATACTGGCTGTGTTTGCGGCTATCAATGCACTGCTTGCAGGCCATTATGCCAATGAAGCAATGATCGAACAGCTCAAGGCATCCGATCAATGGGCCTATTACCAGGCAAAGGGGATAAAATACGTTATAACTGAGTCCAAGATTGACCTGCTTCAGCAAATGGGCAGGGAGGCAAGTCCCAGGGATATTGAAAAGGCCAATCAATACAAGGAAGACCAGAAAGAGATAGATAAAACCGCCCGGGAAAAGGAAACCTCCTCATTTCATGACCTGGCACTGCATAATAAACTTGCAAAGGGGGTAACGGTATTCCAGGTAGCCATCGCAATTTGTGCCATCTCGGCATTGACAAGGCGAAAATGGCTCTGGTACGGAAGCATTTTACTGGGAATTACCGGGATCATTTTATTTGGAATGTCCTTCTTTTAAACCTTCGCAGGATATATTGATAATTGATATGACAAAGCCGGTAATTACAATAATTCCAACCAGCAGAAGTTATTAGTGTTGGAAAAATTGTATTAATCCTGTCCTGTGGTAAGGATTTAGGATTAATTCCGGAAGAAATGTTAAACCAATGCGAAGAAAAATCATTTTACTTTTCCTTGTCACATTCATTATTGGTATTCACAGTCATAGTTCCCAGGCACAAGGCAAACCAAAGGCAGATACAATAATTTTGTCACTTCAGGACGCTGAAAGATTATTCCTGGAGAAGAATTTTGAACTGCTTGCCGCAAGATATCAGATCAGTGAAGCCGATGCTGCTGTGATCCAGGCAAAGTTATGGAACAACCCGACATTCAGCTTTGAACAGGGAGTCTATAACCCGGTAACCAAAAAATGGTTCGACTTTTCTGAAACCGGAGAAACGGCTTTATCCCTCCAGCAGATTTTTGTTCTTGCAGGCAAAAGAAGCAAAAGGATCAGCAATGAAAAAATCAATTCGCAGATTGCCAAATACCAGTTTTATGACCTGATGCGGGTGTTACGCCATGAATTGAGAGTATCTTTCTACGGATTATATTTTTTACAACAATCGATTTCTGTTTATGACCGTGAACTGGACGCTTTACAAACACTGGTCAATGCCAATATCACAGAATATCGGAAAGGCAATGTCTCATTTAATGAACTGGCCCGTTTGCAATCCCTCCAGTTCAACCTGGAAAATGAAAAAATAGAATTACAGAAAAATGTCAGTGAGAATCAAAGCAATCTTATTCTGCTGATGGGTGATACTATTGCAAGGAAGGTTAAACCGGTCATGAATGTTTCAGAATTCGATCATATCGATCCCTCTTTATTGACATACAAGCAACTGATGGATTCAGGCCAGACTTACAGGTATGATCTTAAAATATCTGAGGCTCAGATCCAGTCGGAAAAGACCAACCTCTCACTTCAAAAAGCAATGCGTGTTCCTGACCTGACACTTGGCGCAAACTATGATAAGGCTGGCAATTATGTACAAAATTACAATTCACTTTCATTAAGCTTTGATCTTCCGGTACTGAACCAGAATCAGGGAAATATTAAAATTGCAGAGAACAAGATAGAAGAAAGTAAAGTGCGCAAAGACGAGAGCGAACTTGAAGTAAGGAGTGAAATAAACAAGGCATTCGAACAAGTGATAGAAACTGACAGGTTGTACAAATCATCCATGCAGAAATTCGACAACAATTACGATAAACTGCTCGACGGGATAACAGTTGCATACCGGAATCACACCATTAGTTTACTGGAATTTATTGATTACTACGAAACATTTAAGAATTCAAAAAACGGGTTCTTTAATCTCCAGAACAACCGCCTTGATGCAATTGAAGACCTTAATATGGCATCAGGGACAATCATTTTTAAATAATATCACCATGCGGTCAACAAATATATTCTACAGCCTTATCCTGGTCATCGCATATTCATTATTATGTTCGTGCAGAGGACATGATTTCGCTCAGGAAGATACTTCAAAAAAGCAGTTTTGCCTGCCTGATTCATTGATGAAGAGTATCACTTTTGATACCCTGAAATCTGAATCTGTTAACAGTGAACTTACTCTTTCAGGCAAAATAACATATAACGAGGATAATGTTGCAAAGATCTTCCCGCTGGTAAGCGGGCAGGTTACTGACGTTAAGGTTTCCCTGGGTGATTATGTGGAAAAAGGCCGGGTGCTTGCCATCATCAGCAGTTCCGACATGGCCGGATATTTTAACGAGTACCAGTCGTCGAAATCAGAGTTGGCCATTGCCAGGAAAAACCTGGAAGTTACAGCCTCCATGAAAAACAGCGGCGTCAGTTCTGAAAAAGATTACCTGGTTGCCCAGAGCGAGTACCAGAAGGCCCTTGCACAATACAATAAGATCCGCGAAGTACTGAAAATATACGGCAGTTCCTTTTCATCGGGAGATTCCACCGGTTCCGGCTATGTGATCAAATCACCTGTCAGCGGATTCATTGTTGAGAAAAATATAACTTCAGGGAAGGATATTCGTCCTGATGACAACAGTGCCCTGTTTATCATCAGCGATCTTAAAGACGTATGGGCTGTTGCAAATGTCTTCGAAATGGATATTGAAAAAGTAAAGATTGGTTCTGAAGCTGAAATAACGACCTTAAGTTATCCCGGAGTGAAATTCAGCGGTAAGGTTGACCGGGTCTCAAATATTCTCGACCCGGACACAAAGGTCATGAGTATAAAGATAAAGCTTGGGAACCAGGACTTTAAATTAAAGCCGGGGATGTTCGCACATTTCGTAATCCGTTTTCCGGAAAACAGAACAATGCTTGCCCTCAAATCAACCTCAATCATCTTCAGCGATAATAAAAATTATGTATTGCTCGCCCAGTGTAAATGTGATAATAAACTTGTGGAGGTTTCAATTTTCAAATCCTTCAGGGGCGAAAGTTTTATTGAAGGTGAATCACTTCAAAAGGGGGACCTGATGATTGCCCGGAACGGATTGTTTGTCTTCACAGCCCTGGAACAATTATAGGACAATTTTCTGAAAATTCCTGATCAAAAGCACTATGAACAATTTTGTCAAGAATATAATTTCCTTTTCATTACGGCATAAGCTCTTTATTTTTTTCATGACCGGTATTCTTGCAATTTCCGGGATTTACTGTTTTATAAAAACACCGATTGTCGCTTTTCCTGATTTCACGAATACTCAGATACAGATTATTACACGCTGGCCCGGGCGCAGTGCACAGGAAGTGGAACGGTTCGTCACTATTCCCGTTGAAATTGTGATGAACAGCGTGCAGCGGAAAACGAACCTGCGCTCTCAATCACTTTTCGGGCTTTCGGTCGTTACCTTGATCTTTGAGGATGATGTGGACGATTTGTATGCACGGCAGCAGATAACCGGTCTTCTTACTTCCATCGATTTGCCTGAAGGTGCCGAAACGGAGCTCACACCGCCAACGGGCCCGACAGATGAAGTTTACCGTTATACCCTTCATTCAAAACACCGTACCCCTGCCGAACTGCGTACGATCCAGGACTGGGTAATTGACCGGAACCTTCATACTGTTCCAGGAGTTGCTGATGTTGTTGCTTTTGGCGGACCGGTTAAAACTTATGAAGTTGAGGTTAACCCGGATCTGCTTTCGCAGTATGATCTTACCGCACTGGATGTCCATGATGCCATAAGCAAGAGCAATATTAATGTCGGAGGGGATGTCATTGAAAAGTCAGAACAGGCTTTCGTGGTGCGGGGTATCGGGCTGGTCAACAATATCGATGAAATAAAAAGCATTGTCATCAAAGTCATGAATGGAACTCCCATTCTGGTCAGGAATATTGCCGAAGTCAAAGAATCATATCAACCCCGCCTGGGAATGGTTGCACGGGGTCATGAACCCGATGTGGTGGAAGGTATTGTGCTGATGCGTAAAGGAGTTGACCCCGGCCCTGTGCTGAAAGGAATAAGGAATGAGATACAGGAGCTGAATGAAAAAATACTCCCGCCTGATGTCGAAATTCAAACGGTTTATGACAGGCAAAATCTGATTGACTTCTGCCTGCATACGGTCTTCCACAATGTGCTGTTAGGAATTATCCTGGTGACCGCCATCGTATTTCTTTTCATGCGCGACTGGAGGGCGACCCTTATCGTATCACTGATTATCCCCCTGTCCCTGCTTTTTGCCTTTATCATGCTTTATGCAAGGGGAATGTTTGCCAACCTGATCTCCATC
>Ga0182021_10002426_pt1 | contig 21749 bp, 21 predicted proteins | sample 612E3MmetaG_FD_120493 | JGI IMG/M metagenome (GOLD analysis project Ga0182021, IMG submission 120493) | Permafrost microbial communities from Stordalen Mire, Sweden - 612E3M metaG (Illumina Assembly) | ecosystem: Environmental > Terrestrial > Soil > Wetlands > Permafrost | place: Sweden... | reverse complement strand
GGACATCGAAGACCCGGTCATTCAGCGTATCGATCCTGCAAGTACGCCGATCTTCACGCTGACCGTCTCCGGAGAACGCTCCCCAAAAGAAATAACAACCTACACAAAGAACATCATCAAGAAACGGCTCGAAAACGTCTCTGGTGTCGGGCGCGTCGACCTGGTGGGCGGCGCGGAACGGGAGATCCAGATTATTGTTGATGGCGCCCGGATCCAGGCCTACAATCTGTCAATCCAGGATGTCATCCAGAGTGTCGGCGCCGCAAACGTCGAGATCCCCGCAGGGAATCTCGAACAGGGCAGCCGCCAGATTCTCCTTCGGACAATGGGCAAACACAAGAGCGTTGAGGACTTCTCGAAGGTCGTCGTGGCCACTCCTGGCGGTAAGGTCGTTCACCTTTCCGAGGTCGCAACAGTCGAAGACGGAATCAAAGAGCAGGAGAGCTTCTCACGGGTGAACGGCAAATCTGCTGTCGGCCTCAGCATCCTGAGGCAGTCGGGCAGCAACACCGTACGGGTGGCCGAAGCAATCCAGAAGCAGATTGCGAATCTTCAATCGGAACTTCCGTCCGACCTTCATCTCACGATTGCACGCGACAACAGTACGTTCATTCGCGATTCTGTCAATGACGTGATCTACGACATCCTGTACGGTGGGTTGTTCGCCGTTATCGTCGTGTATCTCTTCCTCGCAAACGTGCGTTCAACCCTGATCAGCGCAATTGCCCTGCCGACGTCGATCATCGCCAGTTTCATCATCATGTTCGCGCTAGGCTTCACGCTCAACGTCATGACATTGCTCGCGCTCTCGCTGGCTGTAGGACTGCTGATCGATGATGCCATCGTGGTGATCGAGAACATCTATCGCCACATGCAGGACGGCGAGTCTGCAATTGAGGCGGCAAAAGCAGCAACAAGTGAAATCGGCCTCGCGGTCATGGCAACAACGTTTACCATTGTGGCGGTGTTCATCCCGGTGGCGTTCATGCCCGGCATTGTCGGGCGCTTCTTCTTTGAATTTGGCATCACCGTGTCGGTCTCGGTTCTGGTATCCCTGTTTGTGGCATTCACGTTGACACCGATGCTGTCTTCTCGCTGGTTGAAGGAAGAGGATGAAGAACTCACAAATGAAGGGAGTATCCTCAGGCGCGGCCTGTACTGGTTCAATCATGCGTTCACCGTGATGAGCAGCAAGTACCGGAACGCCATTCGCTGGTCGCTCGGGCATCGCAAGACCGTCATCCTGGGATCTCTCGCGATTTTCGTGCTCAGCTTCTTCTTTATGCGCTTCCTCGGAACCTCGTTCTTCCCTTCCATGGATCAGAGCGAATTCAACGTTGTCGTCACTGCAGCGCCGGGGAGTTCGCTGACCGAGACAAGTCGGCTTTGTGGGGCGGTCGAAGAGGTCCTCCGCAGGCGCCCGGAAGTCACCGCCATGCTGACAACCATCGGCGCAGGGAGTGACCCGGTGACCAAAGGAACCGTTCTCGTGAAGCTGGTCAAAAAGGCTGAACGCAAGAAAGGCATTGAACTAATCATGGAGGAGGCCCGACAAGAAATCAACCGGATTCCCGGCGCGAATTTCGGCTTCCAGGTCACCGGCGGAATGGGAGCGAACCAGAAAGCGGCGATCTTAAGTGTTCGGGGAGAGGACTTGACAACCCTTCAGAAGATCGCCAATCAGGTGGAATTCATGTTCCGGACAACCCCCGGGGCGGCCGACGTGGAGAACAGCCTCGAGACGTCAAAGCCCGAGGTGCGGCTCGCCATCGATCGGGAAAAGGCCTCCGACCTGGGCATCAATGTCAGTCTGATCGCAACGAGTGCACGAGCCATGGTCGATGGATACGTGGCAACGAAGTACCAGGAAGGTGAAGAACAGTATGATGTCCGTGTCCGCCTCAATAAGACCGACAGGTCCTCGCTTGAGAACGTGCGGGCGATGTCAATCAAGAGTACCAAAGACGCCGGCAACGGGCAGAAATTCTTGATACCGCTAGGGTCGGTGGCGGAAATCCAACAGGCATCAGGACCGTCAAAGATCAATCGATACGACCGTCAGCGCGAGATTCGTATCGACGCAAATCTCTCGGGACGACTCCTTGGTGAGGTTCTTGGCAGTGTTCAAACGCGCACAAAGACTATTTCTCTTCCTCCAGGCTACTCCATCGGTGTCGTCGGCATGGGCGAAATGCAGGCGGAGTCGTTCGGCAACATTCTCATGTCGCTGGGGTTGGCCATTGTGTTCGTCTATATCGTTCTGGCTTCGCAGTTTGAGAGCTTCAAATATCCCTTTGCGATCATGCTCGCCCTTCCGATGTCACTTATCGGTGCGGTCTTTGCACTGCTTGCATTCAAGAGCGCTATTTCTGTCATGTCACTGATCGGTATCATCATGTTGATGGGCCTGGTCACCAAGAATGGTATTCTGCTCGTTGACTACGCTAATGTGCTGCGTGATAGGGGGCACGAGCGATCCGAGGCCCTAATCATGGCGGGCGCCACGCGTCTTCGTCCAATCCTGATGACCACATTCGCCATGATCTTCGGCATGATGCCAGTGGCCTTCGCATTTGGCGAAGGAAGCGAACTCAGATCTCCGATGGGCCAGGCGGTGATCGGCGGTCTCATCACCTCCACCCTTCTGACGCTCTTTGTAGTGCCGGTGGTCTATTCTATTCTCGATGATTTCTCGTTTGCCGGACTTTTCCGTAGACTCACCAACGTTATTCCCGGAATGAAAAGGAAACCCCAATCATGAAGATCGCATTTCTGGTCTGCAACGAAGTGTACTACCCCCGTCTGCTGTCCATTCTCGGCACATTGGGAATTGACTACTACACGCGGTGGGACAAAGTGACAGGAAAGGGACACGGAACGGAACCACATCTCGGGACACGAAGTTTCCCGGGGCATAATTCGGCGCTTATGATCGCCTTCCGCGAGGAAGACTCACTTGAGAAACTCGTGGAGGGGATTGTCAGCGCAAACAAAGAGATTCAACGCGCGGATGACAAGATCCGTCTGTTCCAGGTGCCCTTGGAAAGAATTGTCTAGAAACTGCTCCATCACGACATATGAACTAAAGGAGAAAAACATGCAACGCACGTTTGCAATCCTCTTCACTGCGTTTGTGCTCAGTTTCCCGGTGTCTTCAGCACAAACCCCGTCCCCGGATGGGTTCGGCTGGAGTATTGATCTCTCTCAAGACTACTCAGTCGTGCCAAACGTTACGTATGCAACAGCTGACAACTTCGACTGCAAGCTTGATGCGTATGTGCACAAAGGATCAACCACACCCGTTCCTACGGTTGTCTACATCCATGGCGGCGGATGGGTGGGCGGCACAAAGGAGGGAGCCAACCTTGCGCTTCTCCCCTATCTTGAGATGGGCTTCTCTGTCGTGAACGTGGAGTATCGCCTCGCAAGAGTGGCCCTTGCCCCTGCCGCCGTAGAAGATTGCCGGCTCGCATTGCGATGGGTCATGAAAAACGCAAGGATGTACAATTTTGATTCCTCCCGCATCATCGTCACGGGAGGGTCAGCCGGCGGACATCTCGCCCTTATGACGGGGATGCTCGATTCAACGGCGGGTTTCGATGCAACGCGGGAGTGGGATCAGAGTAGCGTTCCACTGAAGGTCGCGGCAATAATCAACTGGTTCGGCATAACCGACGTCAAGGACTTGCTCTCGGGAACAAACAGGCAGAACTACGCCGTCTCATGGCTGGGAAGCCAGGCCAACCGCAACGAGCTTGCCACGCGGGTGTCGCCGCTCACTTACGTACGCAAAGACCTGCCACCGATCTTCACGATCCATGGCGACAATGACAATCTTGTCCCCTACTCGCATGCAGTACGGTTGCATTCGGCGCTCTCGGCTGCAGGCGTGACAAACAAATTGGTCACTATCCCCGGCGGCAAGCACGGAGGCTTCTCCCGTGAGGACATGCTCCGCATTTACGGCATGATCCGGACGTTTCTAAAAGAAGCCAAAGTGCTCTGACTCTCAGTCATTTTTTTCTTGCATCTCAACCCCGTTTTCTTAGATTCAACACTATGAACTCCATGTCATTCACCGGCCACTTTTTCTATTTTTACCACCCTATGAGGTTCTCGTGTCGGGAATGACGCTCCTTTGACCATCGCACATGCAAGGAATCCCGACACCAAGTCGGGATTTTTCGTTACTATGGATACCACCTCACATAACGTTGCCATCCAGGGGATCGCCGGGTCGTTTCACGATGAGGCAGCAGCACAATATTTCAGCGGCGGGTACCAACCGATCCCCTGTGAGACATTCCGCGACATGTTCATCGTGCTGAAGAAGCGAAAAGTGAAATACGCCGTTATGGCGATCGAAAACACCGTTGCCGGGACGATTTTGCCCAACTACGCGCTTCTGCGGACCTCCGAAATGGCAATCATCGGGGAGATCTACCTGGCAATTCGCCAAAATCTCCTTTGCCTCCCGGGACAGAAACTTGAACAGATACGGGAAGTACATTCACATCCCATGGCAATCCAACAGTGCCAGACGTATTTCGAGAAACATCCGCACATCCGCCTTGTAGAAACGTCGGACACTGCCGCAAGTGCCTCATGGATTGCCGAGCAACACAAACGCGGGTTTGGAGCGATTGCGAGCAAGCGGGCTGCGCACCTTTTTGGACTACAGGTGCTGGCTGCAGGCATTGAGACCGATAAACGGAATTTCACCCGCTTCCTCGTACTCCACAATCGTTCCGAGATGAATGGAACATCAGCACCTCCGGACAAGGCCACGCTGGCGTTTCATGTCCCTCACGAACGCGGCAGCCTTGCACGCGTTCTGACCATCCTCGCCGCAGAGGGATGCAACCTGACCAAAATCCAGTCTCTGCCGGTTCTCGGCCGCGAATGGGAATACTACATGCACGTGGATCTTGAATTCGAGTCCGCCCAACACTACCATGCAGCGTTGCAGGCAATCGCGCCCCACGTTCATGAAATGAAAATCCTCGGAGAGTATCCGCGGGGAAAGAAGAATGTATGATCGTCCCTCTCGCAACTCGCCTGAGCGTCGTCGAAGAATACTACTTTGCTACAAAATTGCGGCAAATCAAGGAAATGGAATCTGCAGGACACCATATCATCAATCTTGGGATCGGGAGCCCGGACCTCCCGCCATCGCAGTCAACGATTGACAGTTTGGTTGCATCGGCGGCCGATGGCCGTCACTACAAATATCAACCGTACAAGGGCATACCCGAACTCCGTGCGGCGATGGCAGGGTACATGCAACAACACTTCAAGTGCTCGCTTGACCCGGCGACAGAAATACTTCCCCTGCCCGGTTCGAAACAGGGAATGCTCTATGTGACAATGGCTTTCGCGAATCCCGGCGATGCCGTGCTGGTTCCCGATCCCGGATACCCGACATACACCGGGGTTGCACTGATGACCGGGGCGCGTGTGCTGTCGTATCCGCTCGATCCGGCGAACGGATGGGCTCCCGACTGGTCCGCTCTCGCTCAAATGGATGTGCGCGGTGTCAAACTCATGTGGGCGAATTATCCGCACATGCCCACCGGAGCACCTGCATGTGAACCTGTACTCAACGACCTCGTGCAGTTCGCCAGGAAGCACAGAATTCTCCTCTGCCATGACAATCCCTATGCGCAACTTGGCCGGAGCGAAGAATTGCTGAGCATCCTGACATGTCCCGGAGCGGCAGACGTGGCAATCGAGCTCCACTCAATGAGCAAGTCGCACAATCTCTCCGGGTGGCGCATCGGCTGGGCGGCCGGATCACCGGAGTATATCGATGCTCTTGGACGTGTCGCCAGCAACGTTGAATCAGGAATGTCGCTCTCTCTCCAGCACGCGGCCACGGTTGCCCTCAAGAGCGATCGTTCATGGTACGAGCGCCTCCGCACAGAGTACAACGCACGCCGCTCTCTTGGCGAAAGCATCCTCAACGATCTGGGATGCACGGTGAGTCCCGGTCAAGCCGGTATGTTTGTCTGGGGCCGAATCGCAGACACCTCCATGGACGCAGCGGCGGTTGCCGATCGCGTTCTTGAGAACGCACATGTCTTCCTCGTTCCCGGGATCGTGTTCGGCAAAGGTGGCTCCGGGTATCTGAGGCTGTCACTCTGCAGCCCTGTACCCACACTCGATGAGGCACTGTCCCGTATTCGCAAGAGCATTAGCTCTTCCGCAGGGAGGGCGTCATGACAACCGTTGTGATCGGTCTCGGCCTGATTGGTGGGTCATTCGCAAAGGATCTCCGGACTGCCGGGTTCACTTCGCGCATCATCGGCGTGGACAACAATCCCGAGAATGCGCTTCTGGCCAGGCGGATCGGCCTGGTTGATGAAGTCCTCCCCCTCGAGGATGCGGTGAGAATCGCCGATCTCGTGCTCGTTGCGATTCCTGTGACCGCCACCGCTGTGCTTTTGCCGGCGATTCTTAACGGAATTCCCCACTCTGCCGTGGTGACCGACATGGGTTCGACAAAGCATGGGATATGCGCTGCGGTGGCACGCCACCCCCGCCGGGGGCGATTCGTGGCGTCACACCCGATCGCCGGAACGGAGAACAGCGGTCCGGCAGCCGCCCTTCCCGGACTTTTCCGGGACAAGCTGGGCATCCTGTGCAACCTCGAGCAGAGTGATCCGGACGCCGTCGAGCTGATCCGTCGGATGTATGACACTGTCGGCATGCGCCTGCTGACCATGGAAGCAGACACCCATGACCTGCATGTTGCATACGTTTCTCACATATCGCATATCACCTCGTTCGTGCTTGCCACGACGGTCCTGGAAATCGAAAAGAATACCGCGACAATCTTCGACCTTGCGGGTTCCGGCTTTGAGTCCACCGTGCGTCTCGCCAAAAGTTCTCCGGACATGTGGACGCCAATCTTCATGCAGAATGCGACCTTCGTGTGCAGAGCGCTCGATGCTTACATCCGCAATATTACCCGTTTCAAAGAGATGATAGAGACCGGCGAGCAACAGGCGCTGCATACGACCATGGAACAGGCCAATGAAATACGCCGCGTGCTGTCCGGGATGAACAACAACGGCAAAACCCTGCCTTCAACGACTGTCAACAACGAGAGGACACATTGATGGAAGCGCATCTGCATTTCATGAAGGATCGGTTCCTGGGGCTCACGACGGAGCGCCCATTGATCATCTCCGGTCCGTGCAGCGCCGAAAGTGAGGAACAGGTGGTGTCCACCGCTAAAGCTCTTGCTGCACTCAAACGTGTGCACGTGCTGCGGGCCGGGGTGTGGAAACCCCGTACGCGACCCTCGGCATTCGAAGGCATGGGGCGTCCTGCGCTTGCGTGGCTGCGTGCCGCACAGGAGGCGACAGGTCTGCCGACGGCTGTCGAGGTAGCCAACAGCCGGCATGTTGAACAGGCCCTCGCAGCAGGTATTTCGATCCTCTGGGTGGGGGCGCGCACTACGGCGAACCCCTTTGCGGTACAGGAAATCGCCGATGCGCTCAAAGACACCGATGTTCCGATCCTGGTGAAAAACCCGGTCAATCCTGATCTCGAGCTCTGGATCGGGGCCCTCGAAAGAATCAACAAAGCCGGTGTCACGCGGCTGGGTGCGATTCACCGCGGGTTCTCCACATTCGAGCGGACGCGTTATCGCAACAAACCCAACTGGGAAATCCCCATCGAATTGAAGCGGCGCGTACCGGGCCTTCCCCTGATCTGCGACCCCAGCCACATTTGCGGGTCGACTGAACTCCTCCAAGCCGTCTCCCAGACCGCGCTCGACCTTAACTATGACGGCCTCATGATCGAGGCGCATATCCGGCCGGCCGAGGCACTCAGTGATGCAAAGCAGCAGCTCACGCCGGCAGATCTGGGCACGATGCTGTCGCACCTGGTGTTCCGGCATGAATCGATCGATGACGTTCTTACCCGCACGAAGCTCGTGGAACTACGAGAGAAAATCGACAAGATCGACCGGGACATTCTGGAGATTATGGCGGACCGCATGTCGGTCGCCGAAGACATCGGTCACTACAAGAAGGATAACAACATTACGATTCTGCAATCAGACCGGTGGGATGAGATCGTGCACAACCGGATGAAGGTGGGTCTGGAAAAAAATCTCACGGCCGCTTTCGTGCAGAAGCTTTTCGAGATCATCCACAAGGAATCGATCTATCATCAGTCGCGGGTGATGAATATCGCATCCAGCGTCGAAGAGGCCCCGGCGCAGAGTGTGGAGGAATCTGCCAGGTGAGAAAAACAACTAACGACGGGCGGAGAGAACTTCTACTGTTTCACGAGCTACAACGAGCTCTTCATTGGTGTTGAGCACCAACCCGATGATGGTCGATCCAGGGGCAGTGACGACCTGGGCATGCAAGCGGTTCTGTCCCTCATCCAGCTTCACCCCAAGAAATCCGAGAGCGCTCAAGACGTCGTGCCGCAATGCGGCATCACGCTGTCCGATCCCCCCCGTGAAGATGATCGCATCCGCCCCTTCCAGAAGCACCAGATACTCCCCGATGTACCTCTTGACATCGTAGATGAAACGCTGCCGCGCAAGGAGCGCTCGCTTGTTCCCCTGTGCGATCGCGACATTGATTTCCCGCATGTCTGCCGAGATGCCGGAGATCCCCGCCAGCCCCCCATTTGTTGAACACTCGAAGAGCGCTTGATCCAGCGTGATGCCCTTCTTCGCCATTATGTAGGGAAATACGAATGGATCGATGTCGCCAACGCGTGTTCCCTGAAGCAAGCCGGATTGCGGCGTGAAGCCCATGGAGGTGTCGACAGACTTTCCATTCCTGATCGCACAGAGGGAAGACGATCCGCCGAGGTGGCAGGAAATGAGCCGGTGGTTCTCCGGCCGGAGTTTGAGAACGCGGACAGCTTCCGTCGCGATAAAGCGGTGAGACGCGCCGTGGTAACCGTACTTTCTCACTCCGAATCGCTCATACCACTCAAATGGTGCACCGTACACACGGGCATACTCGGGGATGCTGGTATGGAATCCTGGTTCGAATATCCCCACAAGCGGTGTCTCCGGCAGCAATTCCTTGAACATCCGGATCGCGGTGAGGTACGGCGGATTGTGGGCAGGAGCAAGATCGCGGTACACCTCCATGGCGTCCAGGACATCGTCCGTTAGCAGTACCGAGCCGTTCTTGTCGCCTGCCTGGATGGTCTTGAAACCGACGGCATGGATGTCGCGAAGCCCGTGCAGCACGGCATGTGATGATTCCGCCAAGAACTTCAATGCGTCCCTCACCGCTTCGCGGTGGGAGTGTACCGGCGTTATGCGGTTCTCCACCGGGCGCTCACCCACCCAGTAGGTGATGACGGCGTCATCCTTGCCCACACGCTCTGTATACCCGCAGGCCAGAAGCCGTTCGGAAGGCATGTCGAGCAGCTGGAACTTGAAACTGCTTGACCCAATGTTGCACACGATCACGTTCACGTGAGCTTCTTCAACCGCTGCATGACCGCATCGGTGATCTGCGCAATCACATCGTCATTCCCCTGCTTTCCCAACCCGCTTGTTTCGTCCGGCGACGGGCAGGATTCCTCCTCTTCGCAGGTCGCACACCCGACATTCGTCCGGACCCCGAACTTCGGACGCAAATCCGTCAGCTTGCGCACTTGCTCCGAGTTCAACACGTTCATGTGGCCCAGTTGCTGGGCGACAAATGCGATGTGCGCAAAGTGTTCAAGCGTCTCCATTTTGTGGTACGCATTGACCACGTCTTTGCCCATAGTGAGCGCCCCGTGGTTCGCAAGGAGATACGCGTCGTACTTGTCGATGATCTTCAATACCGGCTGGAAAAATTCTGCGGTGCCGGGCGTTCCGTACTCGACAATGGGAATGCCGCCCAGGACGATGATCACCTCGGGCAGGATGCACTTGTCGAGAGGTATGCCGGCAACCGCAAACCCCGTCGCATAGGGCGGATGGGCGTGACAGACACTCATCACATCCGGGCGATGCTTGTACACCGAGAGGTGCATAAACATCTCGGACGATGGCTTCTTGGTACCCGACACGACCTTCCCTTCCATGTCGAGAACGATCAGATCTTCCGGCGTCATGAAGCCCTTGCTGACACCCGTTGGTGTAATCACCACGCGCTTTTCATCAAGGCGCGCGCTGATATTGCCGTCATTAGAGGCCACGTATCCGCGCTGATACACGCGGCGTCCGACCTCCACAATTTCTCGTTTGAGAGTGAGGAGATTGATCACACGTTGACCCTTCGGTTACTTCTCGTTAGGTTGCGGGAGAATGATTTCAATGTCATCGTGCGGACGCGGGATGACATGGGAGCTGACGAGTTCGCCGACACGCTGCGCGGCTGCTGCACCGGCATCCGTGGCAGCTTTGCATGCGGCCACGTCTCCACGGACGAACACCGTGACAAGTCCGCCGCCCACAAGCACTTTGCCGATAAGTTGCACGCGCGCAGCTTTCACCATCGCATCTGCTGCTTCGATCGACCCGACGAGACCGCGGGTTTCAATCATTCCAAGTGCTTCCATTGACATGTCTGTGTCTCCTTAGAGTTGAGAATTGAACATCGCTGCGTTACGGCACAATCCGCAGGTTTCCGCTTACCGCCAGTCGCCGCACCCGCGCAAAATCCTGCGGGGTACATACCCCTTCGCCCGTCGGACTCGAAACGGTATGAGAAAACTGCCCCTCTCCTGCTATGCCACCAAGGCCCGCAAGGCTTGAGCCGTTGACCACAACAATCGTGGTGTTGATGGTTTTGCTGAAACGGGTGATCGTATCGAGATTGTGCGAGTGAATCATTGCGGTATGACCGTATCCATGCTCTGCTTTGACGGCAAGCGCAATGGCTTCATTGATGTCGCGCACCCGAACCACAGGAACATACGGCATCATTTGTTCTTCCTGAACGAACACACATTCAAACCGGGCTTCACCGAACAGCAAGCGGGTGCCTTCCGGTACCGATGTACCCGCGGCGGCGGCAAGGACACTCGCGTCCTTCCCCACGAAATCCTTATTGACGACCCCTTCGCCACGCGCATTCTTCGGCACCGCCTTTGAGGCGAGGATCTCGATTTGCGGCTGTGTGAGCCTGACTGCTCCGTTGCGGGCCATCGCTTCCATGAACCGGTCGTACACGGCATCGACCACGAACGCCTCTTTTTCTGCGATGCAGAGAATATTGTTGTCGAATGAGGCGCCCTCAATGATGGCTTTCGCCGCGCGGTCAAGATCTGCAGTTGCATCCACAATCACCGGAGGATTTCCGGGACCGGCAGCAACCACTTTCTTGCCGGAAGCAAATGCCGCTTTGACAAGCCCGGGACCACCGGTCACGGCAATGAGTCGCACTGCGGGATGACGGAACAGTGTATCGGCGCTTTCAAGCGTGGGGTCGCGGATCATCGTCGCCAGGTTCTGCGGCCCTCCATTATCCCGGATGACCCGATGGAAAAGCTGCAGCGCAAACGCAGAGACATTCTTCCCCGCAGGATGCACGTTGAACACTACACTGTTTCCCGAAGCGATGATGATTACCAGACTGTTGAAGAGGACCGGAATCGGATGGGTCGAAGGGGTCACCGCTGCAATAACTCCGTAGGGGGCAAATTCTTCCACCACCAACCCTTTGTCGCCGCTCCACGATCGGGTGGTAAGATCCTCCGTCCCTGGTGTCGAATGTGCCGCATTATGCACTTTCACCACTTTGTCATCGAATCGCCCGAGCCCGGTCTCTTCCAGTTCCCGGCGGGCAAAGACTTCTGCATTCTCGTGCATCACGCGCCGCAACGCTTCGATAACCCGATCCCGTGTTTCCCGCGAAGACCCTGCCCACTGCTGTTGTGCTTCCTGCGATGCCGCAATGGCATCACCGGCATCATCAAAAACGCCTTCGTCGCCCGATGAACGACGGCCATCTCGAGGCAGAACCCCTTCAGCCTGGAGACGGGCGAGGACAGCGTCAACAATAGCAGAGAGAGTTGATGGATCGAGAGTCATGTGACAATTGAGCTCAGTAATGAACGATGGTCAGAGGACGATCTCGCCGGCAGCATCGGCTCCAAGGCCTGCTGCATTGGCCTCATCGGTATCAATATGCATTTCGCGCAGGGCGCTTTTTCCTGCACGGATCAGCACCTGATCGAACGTCACGCCCAGTGGCCCAGTGGTCCGCACACTGACCATCTGACCGTTGCGCAGACCCATGCGGGCTGCATCATCTTCGCCGATATGCATATGCCGGAGCGCCCGGATGACTCCTTCATGAAGTTGAACGACACCTTTGGGACCAATCAAAATCACCGGATGTGTCCCCGCAATATCTCCCGAGATCCGGCCGGGAAGGTCCATGCCGAGATAGCGGCCATCAGTGTACGAGAGTTCAACTTGCGTGACTTTGCGTACAGGACCAAGAATGCGCACGTGCTCGAAAACACGCCGGTTACGACCTACGACTGCAACAGTCTCGTTGGCGGCAAACTCCCCGGGCTGCATAAGATCGCGCAGTGTCGTCAGAGTCGCCCCCGAACCGAAGAGCGTCTCCAGATGATCCTGACGCACATGCATATGCCGCGCCGAGATGTTGATCGGCACGGCCCCGACGCCGTTGCCCCCTATCTGTTTCTCCACCGCCTCCCGCACCATGCGTTCGACAACGCGGCGCAAATCACCCTCGATCATCCGCCGCTCCTTTCGCAATCGATGCAGTCGACGATGCCGACAATCACGCTACGCAGCGGCTGACGGGCAGAAAATCCCAGGATTTCCATCGCTGCGCGCCCCTCGGAAGCGACCAGTACGATGTTTCCCTCGCCGGCACCAACAGTGTCCACGGCAACAATGGTTCCTGATTTGAGATCCCCTTCGGGTGTCACAGGACGAACTAGGAGAATCTTCTGATTGTCATATGAATCGTGTTTGATCGTCGCGACAATGCTCCCGACGACTTTGCAGAGAATCATGCTGTGCCGTCCGGTTGTGTATCGAGCCGGTCTACCAGACCGACAATCGTGGCATCACTCGGGATTTGCCGGTCGTGAAATGGAAATGTGGCTTCGGCGCCTCCTACCCAGTAGACCAGATCTCCTTCCCGCGATCCAACGGTGTCGACAGCAATCAGCTCTGTGCCAAGGAGTTTGTCGTGTTCGTCGACAGGCTGCATGACGTAGAGCGTGAGACTGTTCAGCTTGGGGTCTTTGGCGGTGGCCCAGACCTTTCCCGTGATGCGTCCGAGCTTCATGAGTTTTTCCGAAACACAGTCTTCCCACCGTAGTCAATCGAATCGACGATGGCGACTATGCTGGTGTCTGTAGGAACATTCGCAAGATCATCTACCTGTCGCGCTGAGCTACCGCGGACCACGATGACTACTTCACCCTCACCTGCACCCACCGCGTCAACCGCCACGACATGGTTGGCGGATGGCTTGGTATCCGGACCGACAAGATTGACGAGCAATAATTTGCGACCCTTCAGTCGCTCCGCTTTTGCGGTGGAGACGACGGTCCCCTCAACGCGCCCGAGTTCCATTGGGTTGTTCCAGGTATGAAAGACAGGTTTATTAGGAAAATGTACGAAATGCAGCGACGGAAATCCAGCAGCGTCCTTTTTTCATCGTGGTGAGCACAATATTCCTGTCGAGCTTGCCCGATTTCGGCGTTTCCGGCATAATGCAAACCACTTGACACTCTGAGGGATTCTCTATAGCATTGGTGAAACCTGCATTTTGTGCTCTGGGATCAACGTCCACGGAGAACTCGGAATTTATGCAGCAAATGCCAGGAAATTCATGAGCAACACGATTTCAGACGAAATCTGGACCAGACTGTCTTGTCCTCAATGCTCCGGTCCGGTTGAAATTACCAACAAGGCTGTTTCTTGCCAACTGTGCAACACCACATTTCCTGCGCTCCCGAACGGAGGTGTAGATCTTCGTCTTCAACTCCCTCGACAGTGCCAGAGTGTGGTCACAATTGAACCTTCTCCTCTCTATCCGCGACTGTCATTTGAGCCTCTCAAGAGCGCGAAGCCGCTTGACAAAGAGAAACGACTGAGCCGACTGCCACCCAGAATCTCCACGGAGTTGGCGGCCCGGTTTCCCAAAGCCACCGGGAAAACGGCGCTGATGCTAGACCTGGGCTGCGGAAAGATGATTCACCGGGAATTGGTCGAGCATCAAGGATTTCGGTATGTAGGTCTGGACCGCGACGACCCTGGAGCGATGTTTCTTGGTGATGCACAAGCCCTGCCATTCACGGATGGCTCGTTTGAGTTTGTTCTGTCAATTTCGGTCCTGCAGGAGGTCCCGCATCCCGAAATGATGATCCGGGAAGCTTTCCGTGTTCTTACGCCGGGCGGAGTGTTCATCGGTTCTGCTGCCTATCTCGAATCCTATAGCAGGACATACCATCATTTCACACATTTGGGCTTGAATGCACTCTTGCAGCAGGAAGGATTTGCAGTCGAGGCCATCGCTCCGAATCCGCGATGGACTGCACCGATTTCCTTGTTGGGAAACGGTCTCTTCCCCTATATGCCGCGCCCTCTTGCTGTTGCCTTGGTCTCCCCTGTGTATGTCGGGCACCGGATCTGGTGGTGGTTGGGAGGGTTCTTACATCCTCAGGCGACCGAGAGTAATCGTCTCTTGCTCACGACCGGTTCTTTTTTCTTCATTGCGCGGAAACCCATCGTCTAGCCGCATTCTGTTGCCGGCGAACAGGCAGTCTGACGCCGCTGACGAACCTTGACCTTGTCAGAAGGTTGCCGTACCATTGAGCTATGCCTTCTTCGGAACAGACCATGCGTCTCATGCGAAACCTCTCTCTCCTCGTCCTCACAGTGCTTGCGCTTGCGGGATGTGCAGCCCAATACCCAATGTTCACAGAGGTGTACAGGAAGAACGCCGGTGAGCAGGACATCCGATCACTCGTGCTCCATGTCTCTTCGACCCTGGAGTTCCGGTCGTTGCGCGAGCTGGATCCGATTGTGGAAAACACTCCGTTCAAGAAAAGCGGTCATCGGTTCTTGCAGATCGACGGTACAACACCGGGGCGGATTCTTGCGCAAAGAGACGGCTGGCTTTCTGTGGACTTCGGGCAGGGGATCGCCCTCACGTTCACGCGCCGTGACAGCGACGGCGTGTACGCAACAGCAGGTTGGGGAACAATCACGATCGGGGGTGAACGCTACGACATCATGGCGGGAATCATGAGCGGGAAGGACGTGGAACTCCGTTTCGGGCGTTAGGGTTATCCGCTCACCTCTTTGTACACTGCCGCAGTCTTCTCCGCAACCACCTTCCAGACAAAATTCATCAAGATGTGATCGTGCAATGCAGGTGTCTTGTGCGCCTGCAATGCGTCCACAATCCCCTTCCGGATTGACGGTTCCGATGAGGGCTCGACATACCAGGCATGGTTGCCAAAATACTCGGCGGCCCCCCCGTACGGGGTGATAACGACTTTTGCCCCGGCGAGAGCGGCTTCCAATGCGGCAATCCCCGGAGTCTCGAAGTACGAAGGAAGCACAAACGTATCGCAGGCAGCGTATGCAGAGGCAAGCAACGCAGAGGAGTTGTCCAACCCATCAATCAGGAGAATATGCCTGTGTTTGGCGGCTTCGCGTACACACGCGTCTCCATACGGGCCGGCGATAATGCGGCCGATGATCACCGCAGGGTGATCGATCGTCGCCAGCACTTTGATAAGCGTCAGGACATTTTTTCTGGCGTGCCCGATGTGTCCGACATTCAGGATGAAGTTGCGAAGCTTGTACGTTTTCTCGAACAGTGAGGGGTCCGCATTCGCGAAACGTGCATCGACGCCGTTGGGAATGACAGTGATCTTCTGTTGGGGAAGTCCGTAGCCCTTATGCAACAGCTCCGCCTCTGCAAGGGTGTTCGGGAGCAGCTTCGCGGCCCACGAACAGATGTCTGCACAGAGCGCATAGTCCGACCAGATTCCTGGACCGAACTTCTGCATCACACGTGACAATGCCAACCCCACCCACAGAAACCGCGCCGAGTGCCGCGAATAAGTTATCGGTGACACCACGAGTGGCACGTTGAGTGCATAGATTTCACGTGCAAGATGATACGTCCCAATATTCGCCGCAAAGAGATGGAAGATGTCACCCGCAGCAAACGGTGCAGGATTCCATGGGTCAAACAGCCGTATCTCCAGCCCCCTCTCACGCAGCCCGTTGACGGTTTCCCGGATTTGCGTAAGCGGCCCTCCGCGTAATATCGACAGGGCCTGATAGCCAGCCACATGAACAGTCACTTGAGTCTCCTGAGCATGGCGGAATAGAGTTCACCGAGCATCCGGCGCGGATCAACATCACGAATGCGGCGGAGGTCATCAGGAACAATCGATCGCCTGGGGAGTTCACAATGCAGAGTCGTCAGAGTGATCGGCTGCGCAGGTGAAACGAGTGCCTCCCGTCCATCCGGCCGGACTATATGCAGGTAGACATCCGCGGCATCGGCGATATCACCATTCCGCACCATGATGTGGTGACCTGCGACATCGATCGCCACATCCAGTAGCGCCCGCTGGTGCCACCATCGTGCATATTCTCCCAGTGTCAGCTTCATGATGCCGGGGTTCTGGTAGGTGCTTACCATCGTGTGGACAACATCCCAGTGGCGATGCGTCGGGTGATGATAAAAGAAGAGCGGCATCTGGCGTGACAGGAGGTCCGCAGCGGTGTCTTCAAAATATTGCTGCATCGAACGTCCGCTGGCCCCGGTGCGCATGAGGCTTCCAATACTAATGGGATGTATCGGGATCTGCAGTGTGGTGAAGGTGGCAGCATGACGCTCCGGCAGAAAAGGAAGCGTGTCGTAGCCACAACCGAATTCCGAAGAATACACGAAGCCCATCCTGTCAATAAGCGCTCCGTGGGCAGGCGTCCATGTGCCAAAAGGAGCTGCGAACCCGGCCGCGTTCCATCCGGCAGCCCGGAGGAGTTCGTTGCCGCGACGCATATTTGCTTCATCGGCCTTCATGTTGTTGCCGAATCGGTGCTCGTAGCAGTGGAGCCCGATTTCCTGCCCCACAAGCGAGTGAAAGTGCGGCAGCCAGGTTTCGTGAGCCTGCACATCAAGAAACCAGGTACCCCGGATTCCCGCATCCTGCATGATGCGGTAGAGAGTATCGATATCGTCCCGTGGCGCTCCATCAGTGTCAACCCGCAATGTCGCCACCGAATGCGAATCACCCGGGTAGTACCAGAGATGTGCGTACGGCAATCCCCGCATGTGGTGGAGCCAGGCAAGCGCAGATCGGACGAGGTGCCGGATCTCTCCACGGGCGACGAGTGACACGCGTTCGGAGGGGAGACGTTCACGGCGACAATAAAAGGCCTTGGGTGTTACACGCGCGTCCTCCATGGCGGCCTGCATGTCGAACGGCAACACCACCCCTATTCCTCCCCCCAGCTCTCCGGCAAACACAGCATATTCGTTGCGATCTGTACGGAGGTGATTTGCTTCACGGGGAATGTGCCCTGGCATGGCCAGATCGATCAGCCGGACTGGCGCAAAAAGAGGATCGCCCTCAGAGATGATGTATCGCACGTGAACCGATCGACTGCTCATCTTCCCAAGCCCGTTGAAGTGATGCGCTGAGCCGAAGACCGCCCCGCCCCTTTGAAGAAAATGTGCGGCATGATCGCGATCTCTCCCTTCCAGACGGCGCGTGACGATCAGTACGCTGCACATATCGAACCACTCTTCCTGTGAAGGAAGATGCATCCATGGCAATCCTTCCTGTGAAAGAATCGCCTCCCAGACAGGTGAAGGCGCAACCAGACCGGCCAGAAGTTTCATAGCAGCAAAGCGCGCAAACGCGCACGATCGTTTGTGTCTAAAACCTGCGTCGACATCATGAGGATTCCCCAGACACCAAGGAGCACCCCTACTGCCACCAACACAGGGAGCGTGCGTACAAACCAACCGGTCAGAAGCAGTGGCAGGAGAACCAACACACCACGCCACGTAAGACCTGATCTCACCAGCGGCTGGAAGCTCATGGCTTTCTTCGCCATGAGCACAAGCGTTACTCCTTCTCCCACCGTCGCACCGATCGCCGCCCCGACGACACCGAAGAAAGGAGTGAGTACAATCACGGCGATCGCAAGAACGGCGGATCCTGCGATCATGCGGCGCGCGTATGCACCTTCGTTCTTTGTAGCGACGATCGTGCAGACTGCTATAGAGTTGAGCAGTGTCAGCCCTACGTAGAAAAACAGAACCTGTGTTACAGCCGCAGCGCCTTCATAAGCTCCACCGAACACAACATCGATTGCCACAGGAGCAAGGAGAACACCACACAGGGCGACGGGAATGCCAACAAGCCAGATGAGTTTCACTATGAGCGTCAAGACAAGCGGCACCTCGTCCGATCCCTCAGCCAGCAAACGCGTCAGCGCGGGGAGTAGAACAGCATTCAGTATCCGATCTCCCATCAATAGAAGGAAGATCAACTTCGTTGCGGCGCTGTACAGGCCCACCTCATGTGTGCCGAGAAAATAGCCAACCACCAACGGGGGCAAATTGAATACCATCTGGCCGAAGAACATCGCCGCACCTGTCGGGGCATTTTCCACCAGAATTGCGCGCCAGAGAGGCGGCGACCAGACTATGCGAGGCATCCCGTAACGCACTGCCAGGCCGCCCAGTAGAGCCAACGCAGTCACCATATTGCCGATGAAGAAAGCCACCGGCGCGTACAACACGTCGGCAGATGAGCGCACCAGGAGATAAACGCCAACCGCGTAGGCGGCATACCCAGCGACACGCCCGGCACTGAGAGGAATGAAGTCTTCCTTCCCCTGCAGAACCCAATCCACGAACAAGGCCATCGGGAATAGCGAGAGCAGAGAGAGGAGTATGCAGCTTGCCAGTTCTGGAGAACTCACAACATGCGGCAGGAGGATGCCGGCCACGAGCGCCAGTACCGTCGCGATGGTGATCCGCACAGCAAGCACCCCCCCGATGCGCGCGGACATTGATCCCGATTCTGCAGCGATGTTGCGGGTTTCAATGAGTTGTATGCCGGGATTGGCGATCAACTGCAAATGGCCGAGCACGGCGAGGCCTATGCCAAAGAGGCCAAAGCCGGCCGGCGACAGCAAGCGCGCCAGATAGACGGTGATCACGAAGCCAATAACTCTTCCCGCCGCATCGCCGGAGACAAGCGACACGATGCTCCGCATCAACCGCTTCATGAATTCTTCCCGGACAGCAATTGATTCAGTGCGACTTCCCTCCGTTCAGCCGGAAAGAGCGCACAAATGCGCTGGCGTGCCTGTGCACCCCGATCTTCAGGAGCCTCGAGCGCCTCCCGGATTGCACCAACGAGTGCGCCCACATCAGCTGCCGGAACAACATACCCGGTTTCGCCAATCGCGGTCGCCATCCCGCCAACGTCAGTCCCGACCGGTATGCAGCCACTCAGCATCGCTTCACACAGTGCGTTCGGCAACCCTTCGCTGCGCGATGGCTGCACATATACTTTGGACGTGTGATACAGCGATGGAAGTTCCTCCCGGCTCATCGGGGGCAACACCCGGACATTCGATGGTACAGACTCTCCAAGTCGAGTCAGCATGTCCAATGGCGTACCCGCCAGAACAAACCGCTCATCCCTCATTCTCCTTGCAGCTGCAAAGAGAATGTCGATGCCCTTTACAAGGAGTCGCGCCCTGCTCTCACATCCGGCCACGCAGAGCACTGACCGTTCTTTAGGCCCGGACGGAAACCAGCGTGCCGGGTCGTACCCGGTCGGGATAACGACTGCGTTGCCGCCATCATAGTCTGCCAGGTGCATCGCGGCTGCCCGCAGTTCTTCAGCGACGGGGAGTACGCCGGTGGCGTGCCGGATCGCCCATCCGACGATCAATCGCTTCAACGGCGATCCCCACGGACCATAGTTGACTCCGTCGACACTCATCACATCCACACCGGCAATGACAATGTACGATGGTTTGCCGAACAACCGGGCACATGCGACCACAGCGCAAGAATATACCGACGCAAACCAGGTGAACATCAGGTCGTTGCGGCGCACTCCCCGCACGACCCGCACAAGCGCGCGTGGTCCGCGCGTCAGGAGGTGTTCAACTGCGAAACGTCTGCGCAAAAGCGCCAGATCGTCGAGAATGAATGTAGAAGAGAAAGAGGAAGTGAAAAGTATCGAGCGTTGCGGCAAGCGCGCGTCCGGAAAGGAGTTGGACAGCCTATCACTGCCTGAAAAGATACACCAAAGCGGGTTGAGTTGCAACATCTTGAGGTCCCGCTCGGGACGTCATTTTTTCGGGGTAGGTACGAAATTCAGAGAAGCGGAGTTCACACAATATCGTTTGCCGGTAGGTTCGGGACCATCATCGAAGAGGTGCCCCAGATGTGCTCCGCAGCGGGCGCACATGATCTCAGTTCTTATCATGAAATTGCTGGTGTCGACCGTCGTGCGGATTCTCCCGTTGTCAACCGCATCCCAGAAACTGGGCCACCCACACCCGGCATCGAATTTCGTGGAGGACGTGAACAGCTCCTGGCCGCAACCGATGCAAGTGTATACTCCTGCGTCCGTAACATTCCAGAATTTTCCAGTGAACGGGCGTTCTGTCGCTTTCTGGCGGGTGACGGCATACTGCTCTGGTGTGAGTTGCTTCTTCCACTCTTCGTCGGTTTTTGTCACGGTTTCCACCGGCGCACTCCCTTTTGAGGCGGATTTCGATGATGTCTGGGCGAGAACACAGATAACCGAGGAAAGACCCAGCACCAGGATCGTCGCAATAATGACTGCTTTCATAGTACTCTTAACAACACCTGGATGGCGAACGGAAGTTCCCCACCGGTTTTCTACCGCAATATCTCATCGATCCTGTGCAATTCGTCTGCCGAAAACTCGAGGCGGGGGATGATCGCAACATTGTCCTCGATCTGCTTTACCGAACTCGCACCGATCACCGCCGATGTCACGGCTGAGTGACGGAGGACCCAGGCAAGCGCCATTTGCGCAATCGACTGCCCGCGCGATGCGGCGACGTTGCCCAGGAGACGGACCCTGGCGAGCTTCTCATCGGTGATATGTTCGGGACGGAGGAATCCGTGCGGCTTTCCCGCACGGGAATCACCGGGGATCCCGTGCAAATATTTGTCAGTTAACATTCCCTGCGCCAGCGGCGAAAAGACAATGCAGCCCATGCCTTCCTGTTCCAGGGTCGTGAGAAGATCTCCCTCGATCCACCTGTTGAACATGTTGTACACAGCTTGATGAATCAGGCAGGGTGTGCCGAGTTCCCGCAGAATTGTCGCTGCGCGACGGGTGTGATCAGCGGGATAGTTGGAGATGCCCGCATAGAGCGCCCTTCCAGACCGTACGATGTGGTCGAGAACTCCCATGGTTTCTTCAAGAGGAGTGTCGGGGTCAAAGCGATGGGAATAGAAGATATCCACATAGTCCAGGCCCATCCGCTTCAGACTCTCGTCAACGCTGGCGACCAGATACTTGCGCGAACCCCACTCGCCGTACGGTCCCGGCCACATGAGATAGCCGGCCTTGGTGGAGATGATCAATTCATCGCGATGGTCGACGAGGTCGGTCCGGAGCAGCGCACCGAAGGTTTCCTCGGCCGAACCTGGTGGTGGTCCATAGTTGTTGGCCAGATCGAAGTGCGTGATCCCGATATCAAAAGCCCGCCGTACCAAGGCACGCGCATCTTCGGCCCG
>Ga0182021_10002425_pt1 | contig 21755 bp, 14 predicted proteins | sample 612E3MmetaG_FD_120493 | JGI IMG/M metagenome (GOLD analysis project Ga0182021, IMG submission 120493) | Permafrost microbial communities from Stordalen Mire, Sweden - 612E3M metaG (Illumina Assembly) | ecosystem: Environmental > Terrestrial > Soil > Wetlands > Permafrost | place: Sweden... | reverse complement strand
CGAGGAAATGCTGTTGAAACCTTTCAGCTCAGATGTATTGAGCCAGTTGAGTTTTTGTTCCTTAAGGAAAGAGGTCCATTCCATGCGGCTGGTATCCAGCGAAACGGTCATCACTTCCCAGCGCTTTGGCTTCTGTTTTTCGTAAAGCTCCTTAAGCTGCGGCATCATCTGAACGCAATGCCCACATTCGCTCGACCAGAAGACCAGCAGCGTATATTCAGATTTGATCTCCGACAGGCGGATCAGTTTCCCTTTTGGATCCGGAACCGTGATATCCGGTGCAACCTTCCCGACCGAGATCTTCTTGAAATTCTCCAGTTTCTTCTGTAATTGTGTTTTCCGGGCCTGGTCTTCACAGGAAAAAGGATCCTGGAAATTATCTGCCATGTAAGTGATCACCGCATCGAAGTGGTATTTGTCAAATCCACCGACAAAATAATCCAGAAGGAACTTATACACTTCCGGATTCACGGAAGCCTTGCTGAGGATAACTGTAACTGCCTTGATGAATTCCGATTCCAGTTGTTTCTGAGTATACTTGTTGTTGCTGTATAACGACAGGTACGAGATGGCCTTATTGGCCCAAGCATTGCTATGCAGGGCAAGGGTATCCTTGAAATCCACATCATCAAGAAAATGTTGCTTCAGGTAAGCAACCCGGTCTTCTTTGGTCAATCCCGATGGAAGAAATGGTGCTTGCTGGAGCCGGAAGAGCCTGATTGCATAAGATCCGGGATAAAGAGCAGAAAGAGAATCGAGGGTTTGCTTTTCGGATCGCTGGAGGTGTTCATATTCTTGTGCCGCCTCTGAATAAAATCCATCTTTCTCAGGATAGAAATCGAGGAGGGGAAGCAGCAACTCAAGTTTTGCCTGCACTTTCCGGTCGGTTCCTGAAAAATAATAATAAATCTTGTTTTCATCAGAGGAAAGAAATGAAGTGCTGTCAGCCAACAGGTCTCCCTTGCAGGTAAACTCAATATTTTCATTGTTCACCACAAGGTCAAGAAAATGGTCTTTACCAGCCGAGAGCCTGTACAATCCCGTTGGGGTGGCCGGTCCCAGTGTATAAACGAAATGGCCGGATGCATCACAGGTTACCGAATCGATGCGGTTGATTTTCTCTCCATAAAAGCCGGAGAGAAAGATTTTCTTTCCCCCGGCATTTTTTATCTCCCCGCGTATTGTACGGATACCTTGTGAATATGCCGGAATAACCAGCAGCAACAGAAAATAAAGAAGGATCCTTCTCATCGGGAATGTATTCGCGTTAACCGTTATTTCTTTTTGATGGTATGCTTCACCGGCACATTTGCTGGCGGGCCAAGAAGCTCGGTCAGTTTGGCGATGAGGGCATCCCCCCTCAGGTTCCTTCCTATGATCTTCTGATCCTTATCGAGCAGCACATTGGCAGGAATGGAACTGATGCCATAGAGTTTTCCTGCTGCGTTCCCCCAATAGAGAAGATCTGAAACATGGTTCCAGGTGAGTTTATCGTCCCTGATGGCTTTTTCCCATTTTTCTTTATTCCGGTCGAAGGAAACGCCCAGCACATCAAACCCTTTTTTGTGGAAGCTTGCATATGCCTTCACCACATTCGGGTTTTCAGCACGGCAGGGGCCGCACCAGGAGGCCCAGAAATCGACGAGCACAATATTTCCTTTAAGGGAAGAAAGGGTGAGCGGTTTACCGGTGGTGTCATTCATGGTAAAATCGACGGCAGGCTGCCCGATCTGAACACGTTTTAAGATACCAATTCGTTTTGCAACTGCTTTATAGTAAAAGGAATGATAGAGGGTGGAATCAAAACCGCCTAGCAATGAATCGAGTTCCGGAAGTTCAAACTGGTAGGAATTGCGCATGATGAGCCAGGGTCCGGAAGGTGATGCAGGATGTTTTTTTGCCATGTCGACAATCAGTCCTTTCAACGCTTTGTCATAGGCATTAAACTGCTCATCCACTCTTTTCAGGGTAATCGTATCCTTCAGGGAATCTGCCTTTGTATATATGGGATCCAGTGCATCGATCAGTTTCCGGATGCTGTCATAATTCAGGGTGTATTTCCTGAAAAGATCCTGGCTTGCCGATCCTGTCACTTCAATCAACGCGGTATTGTCGACGTGAATAACCAGCTGGATGTCGGAATTTTCAAGGAAGAAAGGAAACAGCATTTCTTTTCCTTTAACCGTAAGATTCCAGCGGTCGGGAGATTCGACTTTCCCTTTGAATTCGAATTCACCATTTTTTACTGCAGAAGAATCTACCGTGACCCAACCGGTACTATCCATTTTCTGCAGGTAAACCATGCTTGCATCCGTCCCCTTTACCACTCCTTTGATAGTAAACTGGTTTCCTTTTTTCCCTGTACAGGAGAATAGAAAAGCTGCAACAGCAAATATTAAAATGATTTTTTTCATATGGTTTCCGGTTTGAATAATTTTTTAACAAAAGTAAGATTTTCCGAGGAATTAATAATTCCCTATTTTTACAACGAAAAACCATTTCCCATGAGACCGTTCAGAACGCCTTTATTGATTATTTTATTGTTTCTCTGTTACAGGATATATGCACAGCCAGAGACTAAAATTCCCGGTCCGGTGAAATATGATATTTCCCATGAGCCTGTTTTGTATACTGTTGGATATGCACACCTGGATACCGAATGGCGGTGGGATTACCCGGAAACCATCAACCAGTATCTGAAAGCTACATTGGATGACAATTTTCGTTTCTTCGAAAAATATAAGGAATATGTTTTTACGTTTTCCGGTGCACGCAGGTATAAGATGATGAAGGAATATTACCCTGACCGCTATGAAAAGCTGAAGAAATACATCAGTAAAGGCCGCTGGTTTGTCGGAGGTTCATCGGTTGATGAATGTGATGCAAACATCCCTTCACCTGAATCAATTCTCCGGCATGTACTCTATGGCAACAATTATTTTCGCAGTGAATTTGGCAAGGAAAGTGTGGATTTTCTCCTCCCCGATTGTTTCGGGTTCCAGTCGCACCTCCCCTCTATCCTGGCGCATTGCGGGATCAAGGGGTTTTCCACCCAGAAACTGGAATGGGGATCTGCCGTCGGGATCCCTTTTAACATCGGCAACTGGACCGGCCCCGATGGCAAAGGCGTTATAGCAGCATTGAATGCTACCGATTATGGAGGTGATATCGATCCCCGGCTGGATACGGCAAAATACTGGGTCGACCGTGTCATGGAGAATGGTAAGAAATACGGTGTTTATGCCGATTACCGCTATTATGGCACCGGTGACATCGGGGGCGCACCTTCTGAAAAAGCCATTAAAAACGGAATCGGGAGCCTGAAAAATTCCGATAGTAAAATAAATGTTTACCTCTGTTCTTCCGATCAGCTTTTCCGCGACCTTACGGATGACCAGAAGCACAATCTGCCGAATTATTCGGGAGATCTTTTACTGACACAGCATTCGGCAGGTTCACTTACTTCCCAGGCCTATATGAAGCGCTGGAACCGGAAGAATGAATTGCTCGCCCAGGCTGCCGAACCTATGGCTGTTGCGGCCGACTGGCTGGGCGGCATACCTTACCCTTTTTCTTCCCTGAATGGAGCATGGTGGCTGACGCTCGGAAGCCAGATGCATGATATCCTCCCCGGGACCTGCATCCCGAAAGCCTATGAATATGCATGGAACGATGAAGTGCTGGCCCAGAATAAATTTGCTTCCTCCCTGGAAAGCTCGGTGGGAACAGTGATCCGGACCATGGACACAAGGGGAAACGGAAAAGCCCTGGTGGTATATAACCCCATAGCTGTTGCTCGTGAAGATGTTGTGGAAGCTGACATAGCTTACCCGGAAGGAACACCTGAATTCATCCAGGTTTTCGGTCCCGATGGAAACGAAGTTCCTTCACAGATCCTTAGCCGGACCAAGGTTTCCTTCAAACTCCTGTTCCTTGCCAATGTCCCTTCTTTCGGGCTGGCATGCTATCATGTGTGGCCTTCAAAGACGGAAAGCGAATTGAAGACCGGCCTCCTCTCAGGAAGTAATTTCCTGGAAAATGAATTCTATAAGGTTTCGCTGAATGCCAGCGGAGATGTATCTTCCATCCTGGATAAAAAAATAAATAAAGAAATCCTCTCTGCTCCCGCCCGTCTTGAATTTCAGAAAGAACATCCGGAATACTGGCCCGCATGGAACATGGATTGGAAGGACCGCAAAAATCCGCCGGTGGGAACTGTGGATGGTTCTCCAAAAATCACGTTGGCCGAAAATGGCCCGGTACGGATATCCTTTAAGGTGGAAAGAACGGCAAGGAATTCTGTTTTTATCGAGAACATCAGCCTCACTGCAGGGGAAAGCGGAAAGAGGATCGTCTTCCGGAACACGGTCGACTGGCAATCGAAAGGGGTCAGCCTGAAAGCTGCCTTCCCTTTCACGGCAAGCAACCCTGTGGCAACCTATAACCTCGGGCTGGGAACCATCGAGCGGGCAACCAACGAAGAGAAAAAATACGAAGTCCCTTCAAGGGAGTGGTTTGACCTGACGGATAAGTCGGGAGCTTATGGCATCACGGTGATGGAAGATTGTAAATTCGGATCCGATAAGCCGAATGACAAAACACTGCGGCTGACCTTGCTTTATACACCTGCAACCAATTTTTATCATGACCAGGCCACCCAGGATTGGGGAACCCATGAATTCACCTATGGGTTATACAGCCACAAGGGTGACTGGCGCGCCGGGAAATCGGAATGGCAGGGCCGTAGCCTGAATCAACCGTTGAAGGCATTCCAGGTCCCGGTACATTCAGGTTTCCTGGGAAGCACCTTCTGCCTTGCAAAAGTGAATACACCCCAGGTAGATATCCGTGCATTAAAAAAAGCAGAAAGTAACAACATGGTGATCATCCGGATGCAGGAACTTTACGGTAAGGATATCGAAAATGCCGAGATCACTTTTGCAGGGAAGATTTCTGCTGCCTATGAAGTTGACGGTCAGGAACACAAAACCGGTGAAGCCACCCTCAAAGAGGGTAAGCTGGTGGTCAGCCTGGCGAAATTCGGATTGAAAAGCTTTGCGGTTACCCTCGCCTCTCCGCTTGAAAAAATCAGCGAGACGGAAAGCATTCCACTGTCTCTTGCATTTGACGAGAACGTTATATCCGGTGAGAAATACAAAAAGAATGGCGTTTTCGCAGCAAAAGGGGTTGCAATTCCTGCCGAATTATTCCCTGAAACTCTTGTTGTTGATGGGATCCATTTCACTTTGGGAAACAAAACCGAGGGGCAGAACAATGTTCTTGCTTGCAGGGGGCAGAAGATCCCGTTACCGAAATCCGGCAATTATAACCGGGTTTATATCCTGGCTGCTGCTACTCACGACACCAATGGGTTTTTCCGGGCAGGCGAAAGCAAGAAGACCTTCCGGGTCCAGAAGTACGAAGGGAAGATCGGGCAATTCGATAAACGGATTTGGGACAAACTCGGAAGGATCCGATTCCTGGAGAAAGGATTCATCAAACGCGATGAAGTGGCCTGGTTTGCAACGCATGTGAGGAAAGATACTGTAAACGATCCATACCATTATGCTTATATCTTCAAGTACAGCATGGATGTCAGTCCTGCAGCGGGATTCCTCCAGTTACCCGAAAACGATGCCATCAAGATCTTTGCGGTCACAGTTGCAGAAAACTATTACGACCAGGTACAGCCTGTACAACCATTGTACGATGACTTTTCCGGAAGAAAAGGATTCAGTCTCACCCTGGAGAAAAGCTATGTATCAGAAGATATGATTCCTTCAGCCCGCCTGACAGCGATCAGGAACCGTAATCTGAATGACCTTCCCTATAAAATCACCATGAAGGACTATGCCGATATGCATATGCCCAATGGGGTTACCGTCAACTATTATTTCTCCGGGACCGAAAAACTGAAAACAAATCAACCGGAACAAGGAATGGCGGTCCCTGCTATCAATGATGGCATGTTTGACCTGCTTCCTTCCGATTCCGTAAAGGATATCTGGTTTGAACAAGGGGAAGGTCGTATCGTTATGGATCTTCAAAACAACCTGGGAGTTGACAGCCTCCATATGTTTTCTCCCACGGATACCAAGCGGGGGCCGGAAATTTTCTCGGTATGGGCTTCCGATAAACCCACCCTTCCGCCGGTCACAGGCGACCCGAAAACAAACGGATGGAAGTATCTTGCAAGCACGGGCCCGATTGATATCTGGGGAAACGGGAAGGTTGTCTATAGCATGGTTCCCGAGCCGAAAAAACCATTAAATTGCCGGTACCTTATGTGGGTAAGCGAAAGTTCGGGGCATGGTCCGTATTATTTCAGGGAGATTGATGTTTATGAAAGATAATGTTGATGAAATAGTTCAGGTATAACAGGCCCGGGCGATCACAATTTATACTATCTTTTTCCTTCCAAATTGCCTCTTTTCGTTGTATATTTGCAGGTTAACCTGCTTCCATGATCAAGAAAAAGGCCAAGCCGATCGATTCAGGGATGGTACTTCAGAAAATCCAGTATTTCTGCAGTTACCAGGAGAGATGCATACGTGAAACCGAGGAAAAGCTGAAGGATTGGGCCATTCAGAAGAAGTTGATCCCGTCTATCATCGGACAGTTACTGAAGGAAGGATACATCAATGAAGAACGGTTTGCCAAAGTTTATTCCGGGGGTAAATTCCGCGTGAACAAATGGGGACGTCAGAAGATTGAATTTGAACTTAAATTGAAAAATGTTCCTGAAGAAATGATCCGTAAAGGGATTGAAGAGATCGACGAAGAGGATTACCGCCGGGTGCTGCGGGATCTCATCCTGAAAAAACAAAAAGAAATAAAACCGGAAAAAGATTTGAACATCCGGGAGAAAATCATAACCTTTGTACAGGGTAAGGGATATGAGATGGAACTGATACTAACTACTTTGAAGGAACTGAAAATCTGAACATGGTTACACAGGAAATGCTGAGGGATCTGCAGTCGCGGCTGGATGCCCTGAGGAGGTTTCTTTGACCTCGATAATAAATTAGCCTTAATAGAAGAAGAAGAAAAACTCACGCAATCACCGGAATTCTGGAACAATCCGAAAACCGCTGAACAGCTGATGAAATCGATCCGCGATAAAAAAACGTGGACCGATGCATACAAGGCAGCAACCGAAAGCTTTGCAGACCTGAAAGTGCTTGTGGATTTCTTTCAGATGGGTGAAGGCACGGAAGCGGATCTTACCAATCATTATACAGAAACACTGCGGCTTATTGAAGACCTCGAGTTCAGGAATATGCTGAGCGGGGAGGAAGACAAGTTCAGCGTGATCGTACAGATCAATTCAGGCGCCGGTGGTACCGAAAGCCAGGATTGGGCACAGATGCTCATGCGGATGTACATCCGCTGGGGGGAACGAAACCGTTATAAAGTTAAAGAACTGGATTACCTGGAAGGTGATGTGGCAGGAATCAAATCGGTAACCATCGAGATCGAAGGGGACTACGCTTACGGTTACCTGAAAGGAGAAAACGGGGTTCACCGGCTGGTGCGGCTCTCCCCTTTCGATGCCAACCACAAACGGCATACTTCCTTTGCCTCTGTTTATGCTTATCCGGTGATCGATGATGACATCGTGATCGATATCAATCCTTCCGACATCACCTGGGACACCTTCCGGTCGAGCGGGCCAGGCGGACAGAACGTAAACAAAGTTGAAACCGCAGTCAGGCTCAAGCATGAGCCAACCGGCATCGTGATCGAATGCCAGGAAACACGATCGCAGGGGCAGAACCGTGACAAAGCTATACGAATGCTGAAATCACAACTGTATGAGATCGAACTGCGGAAAAAACGCGAAAAAATCGCGGCAATTGAAGGAAACAAGAAAAAGATCGAATGGGGAAGCCAGATCCGCAATTATGTGCTGCACCCCTACAAAATGGTGAAAGATGTCCGCACAGGTCATGAAACCTCCGATACACAAGGCGTCCTGGATGGCGACCTGAACGAATTCATCAAGGCGTTTTTAATGGAATTCGGAAGCGAAACCTGAACGCAGACACAGATCTGCTTCCTGCAAGCGGGTGGTGTTGATTTGTTGCCTCTGATAGATAAATACCATGATAAAGATCTACCACAATCCACAGTGCAAAAAATCACGGGCCGGACTGCAATACCTGAAAGATAAAAACATCCCGTTTGAGATCGTGGAATACCTGAAAAATCCGCTGACGGAAAAACAGCTTGAAACACTTCTTGCAAAACTTAACAAAAAACCATCGGAAATCGTCCGGACACAGGAAGAATATTATAAAAAGAACCTGAAAGGAAAAAATTTTAAAGATCATGAATGGATCCGCATCCTACTGCAGAATCCCAGGATCATCCATCGTCCCATCGTTGAAAAAGACTATAAAGCAGTGATCGGCGATCCTGCAGAAAATATTGACCATCTGCTGAAATAATCAACCCAAAATGATAAACCCATGAAAACCCGTACCGAAAAAGACACAATGGGAACAGTGGAAGTTCCTGCCGACAAATACTGGGGTGCGCAAACGCAACGCTCGGTAGAAAATTTCAAGATCGGAGAACCTGCTTCGATGCCCAGGGAGGTGATCCAGGCCTTTGCCATCCTGAAAAAAGCCGCCGCCCTGGTCAACTTTGACCTCGGCGTGCTTCCGAAAGAAAAGAGGGAACTTATCGTTGCGGTGTGTGACGAGATCCTTGCCGGTAAACTGGACGATCAGTTTCCGCTGGTGATCTGGCAAACCGGATCGGGTACACAATCCAATATGAATGTCAACGAGGTGATTGCGAACCGGGCGCATGTGCTCAATGGAGGACAACTGGGTGAAAAAACCATCATTCACCCCAATGACGATGTGAACAAATCGCAGTCGTCAAATGATACATTCCCTACGGCCATGAGCATCTCCGCCTATAAAAGAGTGGTGGATACCACGATCCCCGGAGTGGAAAAGCTGCGAAAGACGATAGAAGGGAAAGCAGAAACTTTCAAGGATATTGCCAAGACCGGGCGAACCCACCTCATGGATGCCACTCCGCTCACCCTGGGACAGGAGTTTTCAGGTTATGCATCACAGCTGGATCATGCTTTGATTGCAATAAAGAACACACTTCCTCACCTTGCTGAACTGGCACTTGGAGGCACTGCCGTCGGTACCGGACTGAATGCACCGAAAGGGTACGACGTGAAAGTTGCTGAAAAGATTGCAGAACTTACCGGGCTTCCTTTTGTCACGGCACCGAATAAATTTGAATCCCTGTCGGCTCACGATGCCATGGTGGAAACCTCCGGTGCCCTGAAAACCCTTGCCGTAAGCTGCATGCACATCGCCAGCAACATGCGGCTCATGGCTTCCGGTCCGCGTTGTGGCATCGGGGAGATCATCCTTCCCGAAAACGAACCCGGATCCTCCATCATGCCGGGAAAAGTAAATCCCACGCAACCGGAAGCCATGACCATGGTCTGCGCTCAGGTGATCGGGAACGATGTAACGGTCAATATCGGCGGCATGAGCGGTCATTTCCAGCTGAATGTATTCAAGCCGGTGATCATCCGCAATGTACTTGAATCAGCACGGTTGCTCGGAGAGGCCTGCCTGTCATTCAACGACAACTGTGTGATCGGTATCGAACCAAACCTGGCTGCTATCCAGAAGAACCTTGAAAATACCCTGATGCTGGTTACCGCCCTGAATCCAAAGATCGGGTATGATAATTCAGCAAAGATCGCCAAGAAAGCACATAAGGAAAACAAAACCCTGAGGGAAGCAGCGCTGGAACTCGGACTGCTCACCGATGAGGAATTCACCAGGATCGTGGATCCGAAGAAAATGCTGGGAAGATAATTGATGAACTGACGAGCTGATCAGTTGGCGATGTGGTGAATTGGTGATCCCGTATGTTGTTTCCGCATTCATCCCTTGTTTCAATAAATCTTCTTCCACTCTTTTAACATACCTGGAATTATTCATGAAATGAAATGTTTTTGTATTGGATTTCTTTTTATTTTAGTCCATCGCAAAACACTTGTTCCACAATGAAAAAATCTCTTTTTTGCCTTATTCTTGTTCTTTCATTTTTCTATTACGAAAGGGTTTCAGCCCAGAAAAACTTTGTCGACGGCTATGTCATTACCGTGAAAAAAGACACCCTGAAAGGCCATATCGATTACCGTGAATGGAATCTTAATCCATCCTTGATCAATTTTACAGATAATGCAGGAAACAAGAGCATCTTCAGGCCGGATGACATCTCCGGCTTCTTCATTACTCCTAATGACCATTTCATCAGCAGCCACGTTTCACTTGATCTCTCTTCCCTACAAGCGAAGGACCTGATGGAATTCAAGGAATCACGGTCGGTAAAAGATACGGCTCTTTTTCTACTGACCCTCGTGAAAGGAAAAGCTTGTTTATTCTATCTGAAAGACCGGAATGACCGTGAACATTTTTTTGTTTCTGTTGACGAAACCCAACCGGCAGAACTGCTCCTGAAAAAGAAGTATGTAACATCTTCGGAAGGGAGTACAGTTTCAAAAAATTACGTGGCTACTGTTGAGCTTTTCAAAGGGCAGTTGATCGTACTGCTCAATGATTGTCCTGATCTTAAAGAGTTCATCAACCGGTCAGACTATTCTGCTGCCAGCATGCAGGCCGTTGTTGTCAGGTACAACCAATGCCGGAAATCAACGATTGAATTTGTAAAAAAAGAAGAGCAGGTAAAAATCAAATTCGGACTTCTGGTTGGGGCCACCCTGACCAAAGTTACTTTCAAAGGAGCAGGCGATGATCTTATTGGCATGAAAATGACAGATAGCTACAGCTTTCTTGCAGGGGTCTCATTGCACCTGATTTTCCCCCTCGAACGTGCACAATGGTCGTTGTTGAATGAGTTTGTTTACAAATCGTATTCGAATTCGGGTACTTCATCTGAAACCACGTGGAACAAGGTGAAATATGACCGCACTTTTTCCTTTAATGTGGCTTACCTGAAACTTTACACCGTTCTTCGTTATCAATACCCACAGTGGAAAGTGCGCCCATTTGCCGACTTCGGAATTTCAAACGGGTATGCGATCCAGTCTAAAAACACCAAAACCGTGACAGAAACATTTCAAGGTAAGGTAACGACTACCACAGGGCCTGCAATCCCGGATCCGAAATTATACGAATTCGGCATCCTCGGCGGGATCGGTGTTTCCTGGTGGAAAATCAGCGGGGAGGTTCGTTATGAATGGGCGCAGGGTATGTCGCCCTTTTCAGAAATGAAAGGTTACGAAAACACTTTTTCCCTTGTTGTTTCTTATTTATTTTAACAACAATCCAGCGCATTAGCTCACCAGCTATTTGTGCATTTCCTGTTCTGCCACCCATGTGGCTTCATCCCACAGAACATTATCGAGCGTTTCATGTTTTTGACGCGCTTTTTCCGTGACCCCCCTGAGCCAATCGGGATGAGCCTTGATCTGTCTGATCCAATAACCGACCCGTTCGCTGGAAGGTTCAAGAAAATCGGTTACTTTCCTGAAACTGATCTCGTTTTTTAAGCCATACAGCCTGTAAACATAAGCTTCCCATGTCAATTCCCGGCATCGGTAAATTTTCAAGGTATCTGCTGCTACGATGGAATCAAACAACAACCCGTAACGTTCATGCGGGTCAGCATAATCGTTGCTAAGGGCAATGTAATAGGCATCCGTTCCTTTCGGGATATTACCCCTTGCTTTATCGATCCAGTAATATTTATGGATACGGGTCAGCGTGCCCAGCGAATAGACTTTCTTCTGCAGCGGTCCCGCCACATAATAATCAAGATTGGCAGCAGGGAACCACCGGAAGGTCAGGATCGGGGCATCGGCAGGCATCTTGTTTTGTTTCAGATCACGTTCGGCCACCTTCCTGAATTTTTCTCCCAGTTGCCGCCAGCCCTGCAATTGCATGGTAATATCATCAATCCCGTTCTTTTTAAGGGGAACAACTCCGTAATTGATCTGTAGAAAACCGGCTGTTATCAGGATCAGCTGGAAGAGAAGGGCAATCCTGAGTGGCCAGGGAACCAGTTTCGGGGAAGTGTCTTTTCCGGTAGTTCCGGAAAGCCACGCAGCAGCCACCAGTATCAATCCAAGGTAAGCCGGCCCGGTCCAATGGGGCAGTGTGCTGCTGTATAAGGAGAATCCCATAAACACCAGGGCAAGTGGCAAACTCATTACAAGCAAAACGCGCAAGGCATTCCGTTCAAGGAATTTTTTTCTGCGGATAATGGCAATAAAAGCGAAAAGAATGATGATAAAATTGACCGGGTTACTGTAAAGGAATTGTCCAGCCAGTTCCGTCCCGAAATAATCCCACCGGATCCGCATTCCCGAATATCCGACCCTGCTCTGCTGGAAAGTAAAACTGATAAATGAATTTTGGTAGTTCCAGATGATCACAGGAACAAATAATGCCAGCGCGATTAGTAAGGCCAGGTAGCTTTCCTTTGCTCGGAACCATTTCCGGTTGTAAAACAGCATATAGAGCAACACTCCCAGGAGGAGGAAAGCCGAATGGTATTTTGAAAGCAATGCCAGCCCTACCGTGACCCCTGCCAGCAGCAGCTTGATCCTGCTGGTCTTTGTAAGCTCTTTATCCGGCAGGCAATCTGCGAGCAGCCAAAGACTCAAAAGCCAGAACAACACCTGGGGAGTATCGGGCATGATGAAGATTCCGGCAATAATGAAACAATAGATGGAAGCGGTTAATAAGAGGGCGGCATAGAACCCGGTGAGGGAATCCTTAATCTTTCTTCCGATCAGGAAAATCAGCCATGTGTTCAGGGTGCCGAAAACCACGGCAGCCAGCCGCAAAAAGAATTCATGATCGAAGCGGAGATTCAGGGTAAACAGCTGGATGACCCATCCCACCATGGGAGGATGATCAAAGTGACTCAGATCTGGAAATTTCGCATAGGTCCAATAATATACTTCATCGTTACCAAGTTCGATAAAACCCGCAACAAAGGCTCTCAGAACGAAGGAAAAAAGCAGTAAAACAAGTAATGCCCGTTCAATTTTTTTATCCCTGGTCATCCTGAATCTGTTTTTTCGTCTTAAGTCTTCTCCTGTAAAACACAAATACGATCAGGGCAATGAGCGATGGAATGGACAACAGCCGGAGGATCCAGGTTCGCGGAATGTTGATTTCCGCCCGGAGTATGTTCTCAGGCTGATTTCCATCGTACCGGAAAACCGGGTTGAGGTAGAAGATCGTTCCGGCACCGCCATAGGGGTTATAAAAGATGATCTTCGTGCGGATATAAGTATCATCCGGCTGGATTTTGTACCAGGCCGAATTCGTGGCCTGTATCCATTTCTTCGTTTTCCCGTTCTGCCCGATAAAAACAATCCTCATCGCCTTCTGGCTGGCATTTATCCACAAGGTATCGTTACGAACCTCCACGGATTTCAGCACCGGGATCTTGCGTGCAAGTGCTGCTTTCAGCTCAAAAGTTTCGCCATCCGACATGTAGATATCGGCCCCGAAGGCTTTTCCTTTTTTCAGTGCTTTAAGAATATCGGCTGAATGAATGGAAGGCGCATTGATAAATGTACAACAGCACCCGATCTGGTAAGGATTAGTGATATCATGGGCATCATCATCGGCAATGATGAAGGCCGGGTGGCCGGAGGAAAGCGCTGCATCCCACTGGGGTACCGATCGCCAGTTATTATCCAGCACCTCGATGAGCTGATAATTTGACAGGTACTTCATATCCTTGACGGAATACCCACCTTCCCAATCCGGATGAGCAATGGCAACGATCTCATTCTGATCGGAAAGAAGGTTCAGGATGTGCTGTTTGTGATTCAGGTTCTGGAAAAGGGAATAATCGAGCCACAAAACTTCTTTCGCTCCAACCAGTAGCTGGTGCTTCTTTCTTAGTCCGAAGCCATGTTCATATGCCGGAATATAAAAGGAAGAATCCTTGTTAAAAGTATTAATCTGCTGGTAATCGGAAATACAGGGAACATCATATCCCAGTTTCTTATAAGTATTCCAGAACTCCTCCACGGTGTTTTTACGGCCGCTGGTCAATCCGCCCCAGGCATGTACATGAAAATGGAAATTGGCTTTCTTCCAACATGTACTATCCATGCCTTCATAGGGATTGTAAATTTTGTCTCCGTAAAAGGGTTGAGGAACAGGAAAATCATAGACAGGCGCCATGAAATAGATCAGCAATTCCACAGTCAGCAGGCCCAGGAAAATGAAGAGGACGATTTTAAGAATTTTCTTTATCACAAAAAACAAGGATGATATAAGAATCTGTTAAAAATAAATAACGCCGGCAAAGGTAAAATCTTTTACAGGAAAAGAAGAAGCAAGAGCCGGATATTGAGATAAATCACGATACCGCCTACCAGCATGAGGAGAAAGCTTGTTCGTTTTTTATTGACATACTTTCCCATCACTTTTTTTGAAGAGGTTAGATAAACCTGGAAAAGGATGGTAAAGGGAAGTTGAATGCTGAGGATCATCTGGGAAAGGATCAGTCCGTAAAAAGGATTCCGGATGAAGAAGATGATGATCAGTGCCACCAAAAGGGAAAGGATCACACCCAAACGGGAGTGGTTGTCATGGATGTCATACGGCTCTCCGAAAAATCCTGCAAAGATGCTCCCGCCGGCCATTCCCGAGGTAATGGAAGAGGCTAAACCTGCAAAAAGCAATGCAACGGCAAAGATGACTGCGGCATAGGTCCCCAGCAGGGGATGCAGGATGGCCGAGGCCTGCTGAAGTTCTGTAATCTGTACCTTATGCTGGAAAAATGTTGCAGCCGCCAGTATGATTATGGCACTGTTGATAGCCCAGCCGAGGATCATGGAAAACAAGGTATCAAAAAGTTCAAAATCCAGTTGTCTTTTGATCACCTTTTCGTCTTCCAGGTTCCATTGCCGGCTCTGGATGATCTCAGAATGCAGAAAAAGGTTATGTGGCATAACCACTGCACCCAAGACACTCATGATGATGATGATCGACCCTTCCGGGACAGAGGGCTTTACCCAGCCGATGCCTGCACTTACCCAGTTAATGTCGACCAGCGTCAGTTCATAAAGGAAAGAGAGACCAATGATAGAAACAAAGGCGATGATAAATTTTTCCACCCGTGTATAGGTATTGGTAAAGAGCAGGACCATTACAAAGAGAAAGGCGAGTATTGCACCGGCTGGAATGGGTATGTTAAACAACATGTTCAATGCCACCGCGGCCCCAAGGATCTCCGCGAGGGACGTGGAAACGGAAGCTGCCATGGCCGACGACAACAGCATCCGGGATGCCCACCGGGGAGTATATTTTGTGGCTGCTTCTGCCAGGCAAAGACCCGTGGCAATTCCAAGGTGGGCAACATTGTGCTGCAGGATGATCAGCATAATGGTGGAGAGCGTGACCATCCATAACAAGGTGTAACCAAAATCCGATCCTGCTGCCAGGTTGGATGCCCAGTTTCCCGGATCAATGAATCCAACGGTGACCAGTAACCCGGGACCGATATATTTCAGGATATCCAGCGCCCCGAATTTAGGCTCGTGCTTATCCTTTAAAATATGTCTCAGATTATTAAACTTCATTCCTTTTCTGCAAATTCTGTTTCAAAGATAGCAATTTTCTTTCCCGATACTGGTTGCTGCCGGATGCTGGATTTGTGGGTTTCGGGTTTTCATTAACTTTGTCTTATTCTGATGATGTTTTTAACGCCGGATTTCGTGAAGGTATTGATCAATAAACATGAAGTGGTGATCTTTTCAGGGGCTACGGTAGCCGATGCCGTTAGAGCATATTCAAGGCGATCATCAAAGCTGCTGGAAAACGGTAAATTCAACGTGCTTGATCAATTCGGAAATCAGACGGAAACCGGCGGCGAACTTACGGAAGGACAAATACTTTTTCTTAAAAAACGGGATTATGAAGAAAGGTAATTTAGTATTGATTGCAGGATTGATTGTCCTGTTATCATTCCAGGGGCATTCACAACAAAAAGCAACCGGGAAACAAACCGAGGTCATCATCCTGCATGTTAACGATATGCATGCCAAGATCGACAACCTCCCGAAACTGGCATACCTGGCCGATAGTCTCCGAAAAACTCATTCCTATGTATTCCTGGTTTCAGCCGGAGATAATTTTACAGGAAACCCTATGGTGGATATGATATCCGACAAAGGTTTCCCCATGATCGACCTGATGAACCGCTGTGGCTTTACTGTCAGCGCAATGGGGAATCATGAATTTGACCTGGGGACGGGAAACCTGAACAAACGATTCGAACAGGCTGAATTTCCTTTTATCTGCTGTAATATGGATGCCACCGGTACCCCTTTGAAACAGCCAAAACCCTATCTTATCCTTGAAGCAGGAAAAACAATCCACATTGCAATACTGGGAATCATTGAAATCAACGATAAAGGAATTCCTGATACACATCCTTCAAAGGTGACAGGAATCCGATTTTTTAATGGCATCGCGAAAGCGAGGGAGTATTCGTGGCTGAAGAAAAAATACGGAATCCTGATCGGCCTGACACACCTTGGGGTTGAGACCGACGTAAAACTGGCCGATTCCATGCCTGAGTTCGATGAAATCATTGGCGGGCATTCGCATACCCTCATAGAAAAACCGATGATGGAAAACGGGGTCATGATTGTACAGGCCGCATCAAACCTTAACTACATAGGAAAAACGACGCTCCTGATTGAAAATGGCTGCGTTACAGACCGCAGTGATGAAGTGATCCCCATCACTGCTTTGCATAAAGCCGATTCATCTTTGGTGAAGCTGTGCGGGAAATATAACCGGAATGAAGAATTCAGCAAGGTAGCCGGGGTCGCCGAGGCTTCACTGAAAGGCTATGATGCGCTCGGAAGCCTGATGACGGATGCCCTGACCCATCAGTTGAAAGTCGATATTGCATTTCAAAACAATGGAGGCATCCGTGTTTTTTCTCTTCCGCAAGGCCCCATCACCATAAAGGATATTTACCAGCTTGACCCCTTCGGCAACATGGTAGTAACCTTCAGGATGAAAACAGAGGAGATTCAGTCATTAATAACCTATGCCTTTAACCTCGAAAAAAGATTAGATCTTCAGGTTTCCGGGATGATATACCGCGTTACATCCGACGATCAGGGCCATTGCCTCGGCGTGGATCTGCTGGATGATTCCGGGAAGTCCCTGGATCCTTCCCGGGAATATACGGTGGCCATGAACAGCTACATCGCTGCAAGCTACCGTTTCAACCATTCCGACCCGGGAACTAGCGGATCCGCAACAACCGCCGAGATCCTGATCCAATATTTAAAAGAAGTTAAACAAGTAAATTACACCGGAGTAAAACGCGCCTTCCAGATTACCAAACAATAGAAAGGGAGTGTAACCCTTTATCCGGTGGTCATTCCCTCTGCTCCATTCCTTACCGTTACAATCTGTTTACCGACCCTTTTAATGCCGGTGAAAACCAATTAATCGTACATAACAAAACCGCAATAAGTAAAAAATGTGTCAAAATCCCACCCTCAAATTATACCCTAAAATACCGATCCCGAAAACCCTCATTTGGGATCTGAAAATCGGGTAAGAATTAGATATTTCCTTGAAATACTTATGAAAATTTAAGAAAAAACCGTCACCGTTGAATTTTCATGGCGTGCAAATTGCACGCCACTTTTTTTCCATTACAACTTGATTAACAATGAGTAAACTTTTAAAAATAAATTTTACATAGTGGTTTCCCGTAAAAAAAATTTACGGGTTTCCGCTATTGAAAGTATGGAAGTGACAGCGTACCTTTAGTTATCAAAATCAGGAAAAGAATAGCAAGAGATCAACATTTCAGTTTTTCATTCTTTCTGCTGCAACAGGGACAATAAAATGATCTTCATATACAATGAGCTTAAATGGACGGAAACTTGTTTTCATGCTCTCAGGTATGAAGAATTTCCAAAGCTTTGGAAATTCCCCCTGTGTTTTACGTAGCAAGCAAAAGATAAGTAGCTGGATAGAATATGAATCTTTGAAAATTAAGTCAGTTACGCTTTCGATATAAGGAAAAGTTCAAATAAAAGGAACGCTCAATCATGACAGGCAATCAAAACAATCCGAAGGACCCGGGATCAGGAGTAGAGGCCATCATGGAAAGTGAATTGAATTTTCATTCTCTCTTCACTGCCATGACAGAAGGAGTCGCTATTCATCAAATGATTTACGATGCCAATGGGAAGGCTGTTGATTATATCATCCGGGATGTCAACCCTTCTTTTGAAAAGAACCTGGGTATACCTGCGGATGAAGCCAAAGGCGTCCTTGGAAGCAAATTGTTCAGGCTGAACCCTCCCCCCTATATTGACATCTATGAACATGTTGTGAAAACAGGTGAACCCTATTTCTTCACCACCTATTTTCAACCCCTTGGCCGTTCTTTCGAGATCTCTGTTTTTATCCCAAAGGAAGGTTGGTTTGCGACGGTTTTTCTCGATGTTACCGGAAGTAAACGTGCCCTTGAAGAGCTCCGTTCAACCGGAACTAAATATCGCCGGCTTTATGAAAGCATGATGGATGGCTTTTCGCGAACCGATATGCAGGGAACAATCAAGGAATTTAATTCCTGTTTCCGGAATATGTTGGGCTACACGGAAGAGGAACTTCTTAAACTGACCTATAAGGATATTACTCCTGAACACTGGCAGGGATATGAACAAAGAATTATTTATAACCAGGTAATTCCACACGGGTATTCGAATGTTTATGAAAAAGAATTCCGGAAAAAAGACGGAACGGTTTTTCCGGTTGAACTCCGGATCTCACTGATCAGGGATGAAAAAGGAAAACCGGATGGAATGTGGGCAGTTGTGCGTGATATCACCGACCGGAAACATGCAGAGGAGGAGCTTGAGAAAATGATCGACCGGTTTAACCTGGCAGCCCATTCCGGGAAAATGGGGGTGTGGGAATGGGATGTAAAAGCCAACCAGCTTCTCTGGGATGACAAGATGTTTGAACTTTATGATGTTGAAAAGGAAGACTTCTCAGGCACCCTGGACGCCTGGGAGAAGGTGTTGCATCCGGATGATGTTGTCCGGAGCAACAAAGAAATTCAGATGGCACTCCGGGGTGAAAAAGAATATGATTACGAATTCAGGATTGTCTTTAAAGATGGAAGTATCCATACTATCAAAACATATGCCCAGGTTGTAAGGGATTCAGCAGGAAACCCCTTGCGTCTTACAGGGATCAATTTCGATATCAGCGAGCAAAAGAAAACCCAGGAATCGCTTGTTATTTCAGAAATGTTTAACCGTGGGTTGGTGGAGTCAGCACCCGTCGGTATCCTCTTCCTGGATCAAACCGGAGTAATGACCTATGAAAATCCTGCCATGCAACAAATGATGGGAGCTCCTGAAGGAATGGAATCGAGTGTGATCGGAACACTTTTCCAGGAAATGCCGCAGATCAAAGCAGTGTTGAGCCCGTCCGAGATCACAAAAATTCTTAACGGGGAAAGTCTAAATGCACGTGAGATCCATTATTTATCGATTTATGGAAAAGAAGTTGACCTGGAGATCTATTCAGCACCCTTGCTGAATAAAGAAGGAATGGTTTATGGTATCATTCTGATGGCGGTGGATATCACAAAACCGGTTGCCGCCGGGAAGGAATTGCTTGAATCTGAAAGAAAGTACCGCAGATTGTATGAAAGTATGCGGGATGGATTTACGCTGATGGATATGAATAAGCATATTATTGAGTGCAACTCTTTTTTCCTCTCTATGACCGGCTATTCGCAGGAAGAGATTGACAGGATGGAATCCATCAGAAGTATTGTACCGGAAAAATGGTACCAGAAGGTCGACGACATAATAACAAACCAGATCATGGTGCAGGGTTATTCAGATGTGTTCGAAATAGAATACTGCAGGAAGAACAATAGTGTATTCCCTGTTGAAGTACGTTTATTCCTGCATAAAAACCAACAGGGAAAAGACGATGGAATGTGGGGAATTGTCAGGGATATCACTGAGCGCAAGAAAATGGAAACCGAAGTGAAGGAAATGAATGTCCTCCTGGAGCAAAAAGTTGAGCAGAAAACAAAAGAATTGCAGGAACGTGTCAGGGAACTGGAAAGGTTTTACAAGGCAACCATCGACAGGGAATTACGTATGAAGGAGATGCGGACACGAATTGAAGAACTTGAAAAAAAACCTTAAAAAACATGAATACATGAAATTCGGGCTACGCCAGAAGTTGTTTAGTGGGTTTGTCCTCATCATGCTGATGTTTACCATCACCTGTTTGGTGGGATTATCCTATCTTCAACTTGTGGTTGACTCCCTTGAGCGGACCTTGGCGCATCCTATGGTTGTTAATCGTGCTTCACAGGATATCGAAGTTCTTGTTTTATCCATGCAGAGAAGCATGTATGGAATATCATTGTCAAGGGAACGGGTCGATATGGATCGTCAGATCGAAGAAATCAGAAAAAAAGAAGACCGGGCATTGGGGTTATTTTCCGAGGTTCAGAGGCGAATGATCGGAAATAATGGGAAAGCGCTGGCACTGAACACCCGGATCCATTTTTACCAATGGAGACCCATCCGTGATAAGGCGATCGCCCTTGCCAGGGACGGAAAATATGACCAGGCACAGATCATAAACACTACCGACGGGGATGGCTACGTCAGGTTGCTTCAGGATGAATTGGATCATCTTGGGGATTATGCGACCAACAGGGCAAAAATGTTTACCGAGGATTCAGTCCGTGTAGCGTACAAGGCGAAAATCATCGGTTCAATCACCATCATCCTGAGCCTGCTAATCAGTCTTTTCATTTCTTTTTATCTGTCTTTATCCATCACCCGGAGATTGAAGTCAATCAGTACCGCAACGACCATGATGGCGAAAGGGAATATAAAACAGTCGCTTGAAATCAAGGGCCATGATGAACTTACCCAGGTTGCAGGTAATTTCAATGCCATGGCCAGCGATCTTGCAGGAATGTATGACGACCTGGAGAAAAAAGTGAAGGAACGTACCCATGAACTGAAAGAAGCCAATGAGGAACTTCAGCGTGTAAAAACCGACCTGGAGGAGAAAGTGAATGAACGGACCAAAGATCTGGAGGAGAAAATCAGCGAACTGAACAGGAGCCAACTTGCAATGCTTTATATGATCGAGGATATGAACGAAACCTCGCGGCAGCTAAAGGCAACCCAGGAAGAGCTGATCCGCAAAGAACGCCTGGCCATTCTCGGACAATTCTCCGGAAACATCTCCCATGAACTCCGGAACCCGCTGGGAGTTATCGACAGTTCAATCTATTATCTCCAGATGCGATTGAATGAAAAAGATGAAAAGGTACACCAACACCTCGACCGTATCAGCCAAAGCGTGAAGACTGCAACTACCATCATTGAGAACTTACTGAACCTGACCCTGATGAACAAACCAGTTCTCACACGGTACAACCTTTCCAGCCTGCTGACCGATTGCCTGAAAACCTGTAAGATACCTGATACAGTAAAAGTCATGGAAGATTTTCAGGAATCGGAGATCATGGTAAAGGCCGAGAAAGATCAGATCCGGATGGCCATTGACAACCTTGTGAAGAACGCGGTGGCAGCTATGGATGGAAAAGGAACCCTGACAATAATGACCCGTAAGACCCAACAGGAAGAGATTGAAATTTCCTTTACTGATACCGGAACCGGTATT
>Ga0182021_10002424_pt1 | contig 21755 bp, 18 predicted proteins | sample 612E3MmetaG_FD_120493 | JGI IMG/M metagenome (GOLD analysis project Ga0182021, IMG submission 120493) | Permafrost microbial communities from Stordalen Mire, Sweden - 612E3M metaG (Illumina Assembly) | ecosystem: Environmental > Terrestrial > Soil > Wetlands > Permafrost | place: Sweden... | reverse complement strand
GGCACAAGCGCAGCATCGATCTTGTCCACGTGGTAGCGATGCTTCTTCATCACGGCCAGGAAGGGCTGCTCGTTCTCGGCGTAGCCGGGGAAGGGGCCGGTCACGTCGCGTGCGATGCTCGCGCTGGTTCGGTAGGCCCAGCCGGTCATCAGCGCCGTGACGGCGCCACACCAGGCGCGCGCGGGCGCCGAGTCGTAGGGCAGGCCGAGCGACATGATGAGCGAGCCGAGATTGGCGTAGCCCAGGCCCAGCGGGCGGAAGCGCAGCGAATTGGCTTCGATCTCCGGTGTCGGGTAGCGCGCGTTGCCTACGATGATCTCCTGCGCCAAAATGGTGATTTCGATCGCACGCTTGAAGGCCTCGGTCGCGAAGGTGCCGTCGGGCCGCAAGTACTTGCGTAGGTTCAGCGATGCCAGGTTGCACGCCGAGTTGTCGAGAAACATGTACTCGGAACAGGGGTTGGAGGCGTTGATGCGCGCCGTGTTCGGGCAGGTGTGCCAGGCGTTGATCGTGGTGTCGAACTGCAGGCCGGGGTCGCCGCACTCCCAGGTCGCTTGCGCAATCGTGCGCCAAAGCTCTCGCGCCTTGTAGGTGGTCACCGTCCGGCCGCCAACCACGGCCCGCGTGGACCACTCCCGGTCCTTCTGCACGGCCTCCATGAAGTCGTCGGTCGCGCGCACCGAGTTGTTGGAGTTCTGGAAGAAGACAGACTTGTAGGCCTCGCCGTCGAACGAGCCGTCGTAGCCCGCGTCGATGAGAGTCCACGCCTTCTTCTCTTCCTTGGCCTTGCAGCGTATGAACTCCTCTATGTCTGGGTGATCGATGTTGAGGATCACCATCTTGGCCGCTCGTCGCGTCTTGCCGCCCGACTTGATCACCCCGGCGAACGCATCGAAGCCCTTCATGAAACTGACCGGACCCGACGCCGTTCCGCCGCCGTGGAGGAGTTCCTTCGACGAACGGATGGGTGACAGATTCGTGCCCGTGCCCGAGCCGTACTTGAACAGCATGCCCTCGGTCTTGGCCAGGCCCAGGATGGACTCCATGGTGTCATCGACGCTGTTGATGAAGCAGGCCGAGCACTGTGGTTCTGGTTCGATGCCCACGTTGAACCAGACGGGCGAGTTGAAAGACATCTTCTGCTCGACCAGCAGGTGCTTGAGTTCGGCGCGGTAGTTGTCAGCCGAGGCCTGGTCGGCAAAGTACCCGTCCTGCATACCCCAGCGCGCGATGGTGTCGGCCACGCGGTCGATGAGCTGGCGTACGGAGCGCTCGCGTCCGGGCGTGCCCAGTTGGCCACGGAAGTACTTCTGCACGACCACGTTGGTCGCGGTCTGGCTCCAGCCACTTGGCACCTCGACATCGCGCTGCTCAAATACCACCTTGCCACCCTCGCCGACTATGCTGGCTGTGCGTTGTTCCCAGGTGACACCCGCGTAGCCGTTGTCGCCGGCCCGGGTGAAGGATCGTTCGATCCGTATCCCCGGAGCTTGCTTGCGGCTCTTGCCACGACCGGCGCGGGCATCTTTGGCAAAAGTTGGGCCTGGGATTGGCAACTCAAGCCCATTGAGCCGAGGGTTCCGTTGGCGTCGGCTATCTTGCTTGTCAAGCATCAGCACTCCTCCTCCGCGACGTCGTCTCGGCTTCAGGGCCGCCGAGCCGGCTTTGCTGTCTGCGCTCTTGCTCTCACCTTGGTGACCCAGAGAGTTATGAAGCCACCGACGAACAGGTCCTGCGAAGCGCTCGCTAGCCCTGTGCGGCGGCCGGGACGATTAGTGTCGCCATTCGACCGTCATGTCAACAAAAAACACAAGATATAGTGCTATCCGACACCTGGCTACACTATATATTGTGTGTTGATAGGTTGTGGTTTTCAAACAGATTTGCCTTTGCATCCGCCCACTTCTGGCCTGGAAGCGTCCTGTGGAAAGAAATGATGTGACAATACGTTACATCATATGTTCTTTCGGGAGCGTGATTACGGGCTGGCCGCAAACTATCGACCCTCTCACTTCTCGTCTAAGATCGCCATGTGATCTGGCTTGAAGGCGTTTCCTACCTGCGCGCGGGCGGCCCGGCTCTCGAAGACGTGACGCTTGGAGTGTCTCGCGGTGAGTTGGTCGTTGTGCAGGGGCCGACCGGTTCGGGCAAGAGCTCCCTGCTGGCAGTGGCGGCCGGAGCTCAAGCGCCGGACTCGGGCGCCGTCTGGATCGCCGAGCGCAATATCGCCGGCTTGCAGGCATCGTCCCTACCCTACGTTCGCCGCAACATTGGCTATCTGCCACCCGAGCCCCTGCTCATCCCGGACGAGACTGTGCTGGAGAACATCATGCTGGCCCTGGCCGTTCGCGGCGAGTCGATCGATTCGGCCGAGGCAGACGCGCGCGAGACTTTGGCCATGGTCGCTGACTCGGCCTGGGAGGGACGCCTGGCCCGGTCCTTGTCTACGGGCCAGCAGCGCTTGGTCGCGCTCGCACGCGCCTTGGTTGGCCCGCCGTCGCTGGTCGTGGTGGACGAGCCGGCGTCGGGCCTGGGCGGAGACGACCGCAAAGGCATCGCCAGCGCGCTCGTCTGGGCCCGCGACTGCGGGTGCGCTGTTCTGTGCGCCACGTCCGATCCCGCTTTCGCTCAGATGTTGGTGGATGAGGGTGGCAGGCGGGTTCATTTGGAGGGTGGGCGCATGGCTGGCGGGCCAGCCATCGGTCTCGTGCCCACACCGGCTGGCTTTGCTGGCGAAAATGCGTCCGAAGACGCGGAGTCGGCCGAGCCGATCCCGTCATCCGACCGCCGCTCGTCGGGCGAGGAGCCGTCATGACGGTCGCCTGGATCCTGCGCCGGGCGCGGCGGCCGTCAGCGTCTGCACGTCGTGCGCTGTGGGCCGCGGCCGGCTCGTTCGTAGTCCTGGGTCTCGTCTGCGGCGCAACCGTCCTGGGGCTGCGCGCAACGCGAGGTTGGATGAGCACCGTGGGCCGGAGTGTGCATGTGATCGCCTTCCTGCGGGACGAGATGGAGTCGGACCAGGTTTCCCAGTTGGCCGACCTGCTGCGACGGCGGCCGGGCGTGGCTCGCGTGCATCTGGTCGAGCCAGCCGAAGCTCTCGCACGGCTGCGGGATGCCGCGCGGCCGTCGCCTGCCACAGACTCGTGGTTGAACGATCTCGAACCCGGCTACTTCCCGCGCTCCATCGAAGTCGCACTTGCGCCTTCTGCGGACCTGCCGCAGCGGGCAGCTGAGTTGTCGCGACGCCTGCGTGGGCTGGCGGGGGTGGCGCAGGTCGATGCCATGACAAACGGTGTAGCTCGCCTCGCTGCATGGGTCCGCTTCGGCCAACGCCTGGGCTGGGCCGTGGTTCTGGCTGCGGGCATCGCGGCCCTTTCGTTTCTGGTCAGCGCGGTTGTACGCGGGCGGGAAGCCCGGCGACGCCAGGCGCAGGTTCTGGTGATCCTCGGCGAGACTGCGGGGAACATCCGCCTGCCCGCGAATATTGCGCTCGCCGTGGCGGGGCTGACGGGCGCGTTCGTCGCGTTGGTTGTGTTGCGCATCGCTTGGCCCGCCCTGCTTGCGGCAGTCGAAGGTGCGCTCGGCATCATTCCGATGCCAGCTGGGCTCTTTCTGGGCTTCTGGGAGTCCGCCGTCGCTCTCCTGGCTGCTTCCACGTTCGGTTGGGTGCTCGGCTACCTCTCCACTCCTGTGCCTGGCTGGGTCGATGCGTAGCCATCCTAGTCGCGTGGGGAGCCCGCCGGCTTTGCCCCCTGCGGGGACTTCGGGACGGCCCGCCGCCCCGCGCGCTTCGCGCACGCCCTCGCCGGCGGCGCACCATCGTGCGAGGCCGAGCCCAGCGAGCGGGGTGGGGTGGCGGGTGGGGGGCCGAAGGGTTTGGCGAGGTCGAGCGCGAGGGCGCGAGCGTGGGGCGCGGGTGTGGTGGGGAAGGTGCGGGTCCCGAAGTCCCCGAAGGGGGAAGCGAGTGGGGTGTGGCGGCAGGTGGGGAGCCGAAGGGCGGGGCGAACCCTTTGAGGGTTCCCATTTCAGATCAATCGTCTGTCTGCTCGTTCTCATGACAGCCACAGTCGCGTGGGCAGAGCCAGTCGACGAGGATGCAGGACTCGCCCAACGTCTTTCCAACCGACAGAAGGTACTGGAAGGCCAGAAGAATGGGGCAGAGGCCAGGGTGCGCGAGCAGGTACTGTTGGCCTACCGGCTGACGCGCCGACGAGAGATGGGCTTCGTGAGCAGCCCGGAGTCTCGACTGGACGACGCGGAAGTGGCGGATCTGGCGCTGGCTTCACTCGGCAAGGGCCTTGCTGAAACTCGCATATTGGCTGATGAGCTCGAGCACGTGCGTGCCGAACGCGTGGCCCTCGACCGGGCCTGTGGCCGACGGGCGGACGCGCCTGCAGACACAGGTGAATCCCTGCGCCGCCTCGCACGCCCGGTGCGTGGGGCCATGGTGGGCGTGCCTGGAATCCGTCGCGACGTCCCCTCGGGGACGGAATCGCGTCGGGACGGAATTGAATTGCTGGCCCGACTAAATGAACCTGTCCGGGCTGTGGCTGCCGGCGTGATCCGCCGCGTGGAAAGCCTGCCCCAGGGCGGCTACGCTGTGGTGACGCAACATCCGGCAAGATGGGTCAGCGTCTTGTCGGGCCTGCGCGGCGTGGCGGTTGCGCCTGGCGACCCGGTCGAACCAGGTCAAACCCTCGGCCTGGCTGGCCGGAACCTGGACGGCGCCGCCGTGATCTCGCTCGAGCTGTGGCGCAACCGTAAATCTATCGACCCGCGTCGCGTGGTCCCTGGCCTGCCCAGACACTGATACGGGAACCCTGAAAGAGTTCGCTCCGCCCTTCGGCTCCCCACGCGCCTAGCTAGGCTTTTGCTAGCCGGCCGGCGTTTCGCATCTCCTCAATGCCGGCCGCGAACTGGAGTTGCTCAATGTGTTCGGCCAAGGCAGGTGAGGCCTGCAGGTACGCATGCCACGCTGCTGCGGCAAAGGCGTCGGGCGGCACGCCGTTTTCCGAGGCCAAGGTTGCAGCCTGCGTGAGAAGTTCATCGAGGCTGCTCGCCAACTGGCCGACAGCCTCCCGTTCAGCGGGTTTCCCGATAGGCTCCCTGTGGGAATGAGAGGTTCTCATGGCTGCTACTCCTTTGCTTCTACAAGAAACACCGCTCGGGTCTGGTCAATGCCGCGGCGCTCAGAACGACTCTGTCTGGCCAACGAGATGCGGATGGTCGACTGCGACCAGCCTCCGCGATAGTGTGGGGACCTGACCGTCGTGCACCACCCTAGGATCCTAATGACCGCAGCCTTGCTGATGGGTGCGATGCCGGCGTTGGCTGGCCCCCTGGACGATCCTCACGTCGGCGGTCTTGGCTTCTCCGGTCCCACCACCGGCGACTTGACAGCAGTGTACTGGAATCCAGCTGCTCTCGGCATGCTCCAGGGGAATCAGTTCATGTTCGGGGCTTCGCTGCGTGCGACCCGCGTCACGGTCGATCGCGCCCCGATCGATCCCGCTACCGGGCTGCCGGGCGGATCACGTAGCTTCCCGTCGGCATCGGGCCATGGCTTCGAACAGCCCATCGCCTGGCCACCGGGGCCCGCGGGCTTCCTTGCAGTGGGTGCTGGTGTGGCCCGGCGGTTTGCTCTAGCCATTGCCACCTTCACGCCGTTTTCGCAAAAGCTCAGCTTCGACGTGGCGGCTGGCGGCGAACAACCCACACGCTATCACTTGGTGAGCATCGATTCGCGCCAGCTCGCGCTGGTGACCGGGTTGGCCATCCAGCTTTCGGATTCTCTGCAAGTCGGTGTCGCGCCAGGGCTGCTCTTCTCCTACGGCCATCTGGTGTATGACGAGGATACCGCACTGGGCGGACCGTCGGCGACCGGCGTGGAGAACCCCGATGCGGCCGCCCGCTACGACCTGGCGACAGCAGGAACCCAGGCGCCGTCCTACTTCGTGGCGGGAGGTATCCACTTTCGCCGGGCGGCCTGGGAAGCGGGTCTTGCCTACACGAGCGCGCCCTTGGGGAGCGGCGGGACAGTCAAGCTGGCCATGGAGCGCAGCCAGGTGACGTATCCTCAGACGCCGACGCCAACCGATCTCTGTGCAACGCTCGGGCACAGTCCGTGCGTGTCCGGCGAGATGCGCTACCGCCTACCCGACCTCTTCACGGCAGGGGTCACCTGGCATGCCACCCGGCACCTGGATGCGGTCGGGATTGTGCGCTGGGTTCGCTATGGTTCGCACGATCAGATCAAAATCCGCGTCGTCGGCCCGAGCAGCGATGTACTTCTAGGCAACACCCTTCCCGATCAGCTGACCTTGTACCGCGGTTTCCAGGACAGCTGGGACATGCGAGCCCGTCTGGTCCACACACCCGTGCCATGGTTCCGCTGGAGCGGGACGCTGCGCATGGAAACTTCAGCAGTGCCCGAGGCCAACGTGAACGCCGCCGCGGTGGATGGGCTCAAGATCGAGCCTGCACTGGCCACCGAGTTCGCGCTCGGGCGTCACCTGCGAGTCGCGGCCGGCTATGCTCTGACTTGGATGTTTCCTGTGACGGTCGGCACTTCGACGTTCAATCCCGCGGCAGCCGCGGCCTGCGCGCAGGCGGGCTCTGATCTTTCGTCGCCAGCCTGCCAGACGCGCACGGCGGGCCAGGCCCGCCCGACGGCGGCTGGCAGCTACAAGATGTTGCGGCACACGCTGGCACTCATGACCACGGTGAACTTCTAGACCATGCGCGCGCGATCGTTCACCGCCCTGTCTTTTTTCCTCGCGCTCGCGGGCTGCGGCGGACAGCCGCAGTTCGAGTACGACTCGCGTCCCATCGAGCTGCTGCGTGCGCCAACCGAACCCGGCGGCCCAGCCTTGGGGGCCACGCTGGCCAGGGTGGCGGTGGGCTCCGATACCCCCCTGCTGCTGGTGGACACAGGATCCCTGCTGTCCAGCCTGCGCCGAGGCGTCTGTCCCGCGCCCACCACAGAACCTGCGGCTTATGACGGGGACATCCAGTTGCTGAGCGCGTGGGACACCCGTGCGCCTCTGCGGGCCCGGTTTCGCGGCGTCACCCTGTTCGATCTCTGCGCGGGTGCGGTGGGAGACGCCGCCACCCAGGTGGCCGGAGTCGTGGGGGCAGACATCTTGCGCGGCTTTTCGTTGGCATTCGCGTTCCCACGAGATTCTGCCCAGCCCGCAACCATGACCATCTACAGTAACCTTCCAGCCAGTGACTCGGATCTGGCGGCGAACGGCTACGCCATGATGAAGTTCAACCTGCGTGGCAATACGGCGGCGGCTACCGCATCGGGAAGCGGGCGGCCGGGCTCCTCTTCCAGCCGCGTGGTGATGCGCGCGTGCGGCAACCCTGCTGCATTCGCGCCTGACGGGCCGGCGCAAACCTGCAAGACGGGAGAGGTCGAGCTACACGCCTCAGGAACCAATCTTCTCCTTGCGCTCAGCACGGGACATGGTCCGATGGTGTTGCGCGCGAGCGCTTGGCAGCGCATGGGCGGCCAGGCGCCAGCGCCACTGGGGGAGGGTGAGTCACCGCTGTACTCGCCTCTGGTCGCGGATCCCATTCCTGCGCACTGGGTGACGGTGTCGCGCTTGGCGCTCGTCGACGGCGACTCAGGCGACTTGTGGCCAGGGGCTTGCGCGGAACTGGCGCGCGGCCGCCGCATCGAATGGACGCTGACCAATCAGGACAACGGCGCGTGTTTCCAGCCCTGCGACGTCAGTGGGGGGGGGGGCCTGCCGGCTGCCGCCTACCTGGAGATCGGTTCCGATCTGCCTGCGGCTGTCGTTAGCGACACCAGCGACCTCATCAGCAACCTCAACGAGGACTTTCCCTCGGGCGCCCAGGTTGATGGCGTGGTGGGCACAGGGACGCTGGCCGGGACCCGCTTCGAGATCGACTACGTCAGCCAGCCACAGGGGCGGCTAGTGGCTGCTTGCGACCCGGGGTCCGACCGACAGACCTGCTGGGCGTCCCCAACCTGCGTGGGCCCGAGCAGCTCTAGCCAGACCCACAGGTGTTTCGGCCTGCTCACGCGCGGGATTGCCCCCGCGTGTCCGAACTGAAAAGCATCTATTGGACAGGTGGAGCCTTGGCGGCGGCCGTCCTGGCCTCCAGCGTGGAGATCGTGTCTTCCAGTTGAGCAATGGTGGCGCGCAGGTTGGCAACTTCCTGCTGCGTGGCCAGGCCGAGGACACCGGCTGCCACGCCTCCGGCTCGGTCCATCCCAGACTTGAGCGTGCCCCCTAGGCTGAGGGCTTTCATCGCCACGTTCATCAGGCGGGGATCGCTGGCGAGTTTACTCACGCGCGGGTTGCCTGCCAGGCGCAGGGCTTGACCCACCACGATGTCCTTGATCGAATTGATTACCGGCATGACAAAGTGTCTTGCCATGGTCGGCCGGCTGGGTCAACGCATACGCGGATTTGGCGCGTAGGGAGTCCGCCGGCTCCGCCGGCAGCGCCCCATCGTGCGAGGCCGAGCGCGAGGGCGCGAGCGTGGCGAGCGGGTGTGGTGGGGAAGGTGCAGGTCCCGAAGTCCCCGAAGGGGGAAGCGAGCGGGGAGGGTGTGGCAGGTGGGGGGCCGAAGGGCGGAGCGAACCCTTTCAGGGTTCCCACAGTAGCGTCTGTTGTGGGAACCCGGGAAATCCGGGATAACCAGCACCTGCCCGGATGAACATCCTCAACAGCCCACTCGGCCAGTTCCTCGTTTCGATCGTCCTGCTGGCCGGTCTCGCGCCGGTCGTCGTCTGGTTTTTCCGCGACACCTGGGCGATGCTTGACGCCACAGCGGTGGCCCAGCGGCAGAACCGGGAGGGACGCCTTGACCCGCGCACGCCCGCAACCCTGGTGCTGGCCGTGTTCTGTCTGATTCTCATCAACTACTTTGGCAGCCTGGAGTTCTTCGACGCAAACATCGCGCCGATGCTGAGACGGTACGAGGCGGCCCATCCCGGGAGCCTCCAGATTTGGCTGTACGAGGATCTCTACTGGCGCGTCTACTGGGGTCTGTCGCGCTACGTGTTCTACCTGCTGCCGTTGGCGGTTTGGCCGTTGGTGTTCAAGGAGAATCCTCTTGATCTGGGCCTGCGCGTGCGCGGCTTCCTTGAGCACGCGTGGATCTATCTTCTGTGCTTGGCGGTGGTGATTCCCGTCCTGGCGCTGGTCGCCCACATGGGGGACTTCGGGACGTACTACCCGATGTACCACCTGGCCAGTCGTTCATGGCTCGATTTCGCGGTATGGGAGGCGCTCTACATCGGCCAGTTTTTCACTCTGGAAGTGTTTTTTCGCGGCTTCTGGGTCCGGGGATCGCGCGCACTCGGCAGCAACGCCATTTTTTTTATGGTCGGCCCCTACGTGATGATTCACTTCCCCAAGCCATACCTCGAGGCGTGCGGCGCCCTGGTGGCCGGCGTGGTGCTGGGCTCGCTCTCGATGAAGACCCGCAGCATATGGGCGGGGTTTCTCGTGCACGCGACAGTGGCCATCCTCATGGACCTGCTTGCCCTCGACCATCGCCACGCGCTCCCCACCCGGCTAGCGCCCAACTCGTCGGTCCAGCTAGCCTTCCCGTACACCTCGGCCGTGCTCTTCTCCGTATGGGTGCTCGCCGTCGCCGGCCTGGCCTTGGCGTTGTGGCGGCGGCACAGACGGAAAGCGAAGGCGGCGGCCTAGTCGCGTGGGGAGCCCGCCGGCTTTGCCCTCTGCGGGGACTTCGGGACGGCCCGACACCCTGCCCTCCCCGCGCGCTTTGCGCGCGCCCTCGCCGGCGGCGCACCATCGCAGGAGGGTTGGCGAGGCCGAGCGCGAGGGCGCGAGCGTAGCGAGCGGGTGGGGTGGGGAAGGTGCAGGTCCCGAAGTCCCCGAAGGGGGAAGCGAGCGGGGAGGAGGCGGCGGGTGGGGGGCCGAAGGGCGGAGCGAACCCTTTCAGGGTTCCCATATCAGCGTTCCGCTCTCCCTCCCGTCCCCGGTCCCTAAACCACGTGAGGTTGTGAGAGAGCCGGTTCGTCGAGATCGGAGACGGGAGCGAGAGCGGAACTCTCCTAGCCGCCGTGCGGAAGGCCTTTGACGGCTTTCCGCACGGCGCGCAGGAGATGGTCGGGACGGATGCTGCGCGCAGACTGCCAGGCGTCGTTCGGGGTCGGGGTCGCTTGGGTGGGGGGGAGGGAGAGGGACGCCGGGCAGGCTACCTGCCACCAACTCAGTCTCGGCCTTCGGTCAATCCATTGCCGGGCAAGTGCGTCCAGCCGGGGCTGGCTGGACTTGCCTGCCAGAAGATCGATGGGGCTCACGTGGCTCCCTGTCCGCCACGCGGCCTTCTTCCGGTTGGCCGTCTTGGGCACCCGGCTGTCTCGGGCATCGCGCAGGTTGCGCGCGATCCAGCGAGCGCTGCCGTCGCCTTCGACCAACAAGATGATTTCCACGTTTGACAGCGTACGCTCTGCACGACCTGGAAGCAGTCAGACGTGGTGCTGAAACCGCTGTACGCCAGCACCGCGGCGTACTGTCAGTCGTGGTCCTACACGCGCGTCAGCAAGCCGGGCCTCATCGACGGAGAGTAGCCAGTGGACTCGGTTTGGGTTGTCAGGTAGTAGCTCACCTAGTGGAACGGCCTTTCTGGATTTGCCTAGTCGCTGGAGCCGCGGTCGCCCCATGACCAGACGCCATGGGTTTCGTCGCGGTGACTGGGAATCTGCGGCGGTCAGACTCGACGAGATCATCTGCGCGCACAGCGGTGAAGACCCTTTCGAGGAGGCACTCAAGCTACTTGTGGCGAAGCTGGCGCACGAAATGGACGCGCCAGCGACAGTCTTTCTCGCGCGGCGCCGCGATGACGCCGCCGTCGGCGAGGTCAACCGTCTGCTGCGGGCCGCTGGCGAGCGATGGCGCGGGGTTCTTGAGCCCGGGGCCGCGACCCGTCTGAATGGGCCAACACTCATGCGCTGTGCTTCCGTGCTGGATGGCGTGCGTTTGCTCGAGAATGACATGGTCGGGCTCGACGCCATTTTCGAGTTCATGGTCACGAAGGCCGCCAAAGGCCAGAAGGGCCAGTACTTCACTCCCCGGCACGTGATTGGGGAAGTGGTTGCCATGGTCAGGCCCGCGGCCGGCGAGTGCGTGGTTGATCCGGCCTGCGGCTCGGGCGGCTTTCTTCGCCACGCCCTCCGACAGTCCCCCCAATGTTCGGTGTGGGGATTCGATCAGGATTCTCGCGCACTGCGGGTTGCCCGGGTGATGTTGGCCGCCAGTGGTCAGACGACCGCGCGGCTGATGCGCGTCGACAGCCTGAGACGCCCGGAACGCCGGCGCCGAGCCGGGCCGGCCTCTGTTCTGGAAGACCTCATGCGCGCGCAAGAGCCAGAGTTCCGGGGCTTCGACGTTGTGCTGACCAATCCACCCTTTGCCGGGGACGTGGGGTCCGAGTACGCCGACAGCTACGAACTCGCGCGCGGCCACACCGTGGAACGCGATGTCCTGTTCCTTGAACGTTGCGTGGAGATTCTGAAGCCACAGGGACGCCTGGCCATCGTGCTCCCTCACAACAAGGTCGGCGCCGAGCGATGGGCCTATTTGCGGTCCTGGTTGCTCGAGAGGGTCGCCCTGGTTGCGGTGCTCGGCCTGGGCCGGAACACCTTTCGGCCCCACACCAGTCAGAAGGCCTGCGTGGTCATCGGGTGCAAGCGTCCCAAGCCCATGCGCCACTTTTGCGACGAGGAAATCCTGTTCTTCATCAGCGAACGCGACGGCAAAGACCATCGCGGGCGACTCGTGTACGCCCCGGATGGAGGGGCGATTGACCATGACCTCGCGCAGGCCACGCCGCTGGTCCGGCGCCGTTTCGAGCTTGTGCAAGGGAAAGTCTGAGCCATGGGTATTTCGGTTCTACGCCGCGTGGCTGATCTGGGTGACAGCCTCGTGCTGGCGCCGGAACGTTTCCATCCCCGTCGGCGCGTCGAGGTCGTAGCGCGGCGGCGCCTGTCCGACATCGTGGACATCGTCGCTGAGAACGTCTCCGCAAGGTCGGGGAAGTCGCCCAGGCCAGTTCTCATCCTCGATACCACGCACGCCTACGAGGGCTTCGTGGTGTTTCGACACGATCCGGTGCACCCGGCGAGCCTGGGAAGCGCAAAGCGGCGGGTGCGGGCGGGCGATGTCGTCATCTCGCGATTGCGGCCCTACCTCCGTCAGGTGGCCCTGATCGATGAGGCGCTCTTTCAGCTCTGCCCAGGCGGGAACGCGGTGGTCACCAGCACCGAGTTCTTCGTTCTTCGCGGTCGGGCTGGGTTCGACGCTGCGGGTTTGGTGCCCTTCTTGCTGTCCGCGCCTGTTCAGGCAGCTCTGGCTGCCGGCCAGGAGGGTGGCCACCATCCGCGTTTCTGCAAAGAGCTGCTGCAGTCCTTGCCGGTGCCTGAACGAGTGGCCCGCCACCTGCGCGAGACGGAAGAGCAGATACGCCGCTTGGCTGCGGCGGTAAGGAGTTCGCTGCTTGCTTCTCGGTCTCTGGTGGCATCGGTGGAAGCCGCGATAGCGACGCCCGCGTTGGCCAGTTCCAGAAGGCCGCTTGAAGACACCCCCTGCCGCAAAACTTCCCGGTCGTCTATCATGAGCAGGCGATGAGACAGGAAGGTTCCCCATGCGCTTGGTAGTCAAGGCCCTGGGCTGGGTGCTGGTCGCGTTTGGTGTGCTTCCTACAATGGCAGCGATCGGGCTTACCAGCACCGGGAACTACGGCAGCGCTGTCTTCGGCCTCGTGGTGACAAGCATTTTCGTTGGCGGTGGCGCACTCCTTTTGCGGTCCGGCCAGCGCATGAAAGGAGTGGGGCCCGGGCTGGAACCGGCTGGCGCCGTGCCTGGCCCATCCATCGAGCAGCGCGTTCTGGCAGCGGCCCGCCGTCACCGGGGCCATCTCACTCCCGTCAGCGCCGCAGCCGACGGTGACCTGACTGTCGATCAGGCGCGTGAGGAGCTCGAGCGGTTGGCCAAGGAGAATGCATGTTTGATGGACGTGTCGGACGAGGGGATAGTCGTGTTTCGCTTCCCCGAGTTCGAGCGCCCCGAAACGAAACAGCTCTCGTAGGAGCAGCAGGACGTCGCAGCCGCGGGCGCGGCGAGCGAATTCAGCCGGGCAGCCATCCGCCGGCCGAGAAATCAGAGAGGAGAGGGGAGCCACAGGGCACTCCGACGGCCCGTCGTGCGCCGCAGCGCGTACCTTCAACGCTCCACGCCGGCTTGTCCATTTTCTTGTGACACTGGTACGCTAGCAATCCGCGGCGCATGCACGGAACGCACGACTATCTAGCAGGGCTTGCGCAGATCCACACGCGCGAGAGCGTGGAGGAGCGCCGAGCACTGTGGCGGCAGGGCCTGGCTAGCCTGGCTGCAGCGGCTTCGGATCAGCAACCGACCCCACTCGAAGGCCTTGCCACCGAGCCACTGCTGAACAGTGTGCGGGTGGCTGTGTCCAGTGGGCTTCTCGACGATGTGAGCTTCCTGTCACGGCCGGTGGCCATGGCGGCGCTTTTCGAGCTGGCGGGAGCGCTGCCTCCCGGGCCCGAGAAGCGCGAACTGGGCCGGCGAGTGTTGACCGCCCTGCACGAGGGGGACGCGGCGACGTTCGTGATGCTCGCGACCTCGCTCGCCCTGGCGTCGCCGCGTGCGCTCGGGGGCGCGTTGGTGCGCGCACGTGTGGCGCTTTCTTTGCGTCTGCCCCTTGCGGCCGGCACAGGCGCGGATACCTTGGCCTTGGCGCTCATCTCGCGGCCCGAACTGGAACGCGAATGGCTGACCGCGCATTCACTCGGTGCCTTGCCCTCGCGCCGCCTGGCCGGGCGCCTGCTCGAGCGGGCCGCGCGCGAGGCAGCCCGTCGTGCCGAGGAGGGGGATGACAGCGGCGTACGGGTCTTCGAGCGTCCGACGGTTCGGGCGGCGTGGAGCCGTCTCATCGGGGATCGCGAGTCGCTGGTTTGGCGTCACGTGGCTGCCGCGCGTGGCCTCTTGGCCGCGACCGTGCCGAAGCGCGCAGAGGAGATCGAACGGGATCTCGGGCCACGTCTGGGTCCCAGTGAGTGGCGGCGCGCCGCCACCTCGCTGGCCGCCACCGTCTCGCACGATCCCGACAAGGCCCTGGCGCGTTGCTTGGAGATTCTGGCCGGCGAGATCACAGCCAAGGATCCCGGTGTGGCCTCGGTCATGATTTTCGGCCTTTCGCGTGCAGTGGAAGAAGAGCCCGAGGCGTCGGAGGAGCTTCTGACCAAGCTGGTCCTGGTGGGTGGTGTCGAGGCCATCGAAGCGCTCGTTGACCTGCACGAGGAGCATTCAGGCAACCCCATCGGGGCCCAGGCAGCGTTCAGCGCTGTGGAGACTTTGCGCGCAACCGCGCCGACCGATGATGACGGGGCCGTGGCGCTCGTCCAGGCGCTGATAGATGACCTGGACATGGGTGCTGCCGGCCCGAAGTCCTCCTTGCGCACGGCGCTCGCGGCCGCCCTGCGCGCTTTTGCGGATGGCGACGATCTCGGTCCTGCGACCGATGCGGCGCTGGTGGCGGCCAACCGGGCGATCGGCACCTTGGAAAATACCAGCGACTCGACCTCGGCCGAACGCCGGGCTCTGTTCCGCGCCCTGCGCGACCTGGACGCAGGTCTTCTGCAGACGTCCACCCTGTCCGATCTACTCACGGTTCGCAGCCGCGAGGATCCAGGCCCGGACGGCCCGCTGGCGGACATGCTGTGGTTGTTGGGAAGCTGGCTTCTCGGCCGCGAACAGCAGCCCCTGGTCGACAAGAACATCCCGCACGTGACCCTTCGCTTCCGTCAGTTGCGGACTTTGCTCCACCTCGTGGACGCCGAATTCGGCGCTTCTGACGAGCCGTCTATTCCGGTGCGCAGCCGTTGCACGCACACCTTCCGCATGCTGTGCGAGCGGGTGCGCGGCGACACGGTCACGCCCTTGCGCCGGCTGACGCTTGCAGTCCTGGCCCGCGCTGCCGATGCAGTCGTACGCGCGCAGGTGTACGAGTTGTCCGACGCCTTTATTGCTGCGTGTTGGTGCGTACATACCGCATTTGACCTGCGCTGTCTGGCCGAGGCGTGCATGGCGCCGGAACTCAGGGAACTGTTCGCGGCCATGGCCGAGGTGGCTCTCCTGGTCGGCGAGCGGGGTAGCCGCCACGCGGACGAACAGGCTCTGGTGGAGAGTCTGCGCGGTGTTGCGGAGGCCTTGCCTCCCGGCAGTTCAGCGCGGGTCGAAGGCCTGCGTCGTGGACTGCTCAGCATCACGCGTGCGCTGGAGGCTTTCACCGAGGCGCAGTGTGTTTCCGACCTGCGTCGAGGGGACGACGGGACCGCGCTCGACCGACTGGCCGGAGCCATCACCTATGCGGCTCGTCTCATCGCTGGCGCCACCCGGCGTACGGGCCTGCGCGAAGGCTTCTTCCCGTCGTCATCGACGCGTGGCTTGCGCAAGTTGGACGCCTGGGTCGAACGCGCCCTGCTGGAAAAGGATGAAGGTATGGGGGCTGCCGCTGCGGTCGCTGCTGAGGCAGTTCGCCAGGATCTGCCGCCGCTCTTCGCCGAAGTGGTCGCGCGCGTGCTCCTGCGCATTGGGCGCCTGCCGCGCGATCTGTCGGTCTCGGGCGAGATGGCCCGTGTGGTCAGGGCCGGGCGCCAGCTTCCCCTGCCGCCCTGGCTGCCGCCCAGCCGGACCCTCGGTGGATTCTACGTGCTGCGTCCCATCGGCACAGGCGCGGGAGGATCGGTCTTTGTCGCCCGCCGGGCCGAAGAGCGCCACGAAGAATCGGCCGAAACCTTTGCTCTGAAGGTACCCGCGTACACCGGCGCTGCGGCTCACACCCTGTCCGAAGAGGAGTTCCTTCGTCTTTTCCGAGAAGAGGCAGGCGCGCTTCTGACCTTGCCCGGCCACAAGAACCTGGCCGGGTTTGTCACCTTCGACGCCGGCGCCAAACCCAAGCCCATCCTGGTGATGGAACTGGTGCAAGGTCCCACGCTGGAACGTCTGCTCGACAAGCGAGCCATGTCCATGCCCAGGGCATTGGACATTCTCGACGAGTTGGCGGCTGGTCTGCAGGCCATGCACAGCGCGGGAATTGGCCACCTCGACGTGAAACCGTCCAACGTGATCCTGCGCTACCTGGACGACTTCGGCCCCCAGACGCGCGGCCGGCAGACTCCCACCGTCGCGCCGGTGCTGGTGGACTTTGGCTTGGCCGGTCGCAAGGTGCGCCCCGGGTGCGGCAGCCCGTACTACGGCGCGCCCGAGGTCTGGGACACCGCGAGCTTCGGTGATGGCATAGACCCACGGGCCACCGACGTCTACGCGTTTTCTTGCCTGGCCTACGAGATCTTGACCGGAACCACCCTCTTCAGTGGGGACGCTCTGCCTGCCATCATTGCCGCGCATCTGACCCACGAAGAGGGCCCCGAATCATTGCGCTGGCTGTGCAGACACAGTCAGGCGGCGGCCCTTGCCGACCTGCTGGCTTGGGGTCTGCGCCGCAATCCGCGCAAGCGTATCGGGCTGTCTGACATGCAGGTCGCGCTCAGCGACATCGGCCGCAGTCGCCTGCGCTCTTTGAGCTGGCCGTTGCGGGCGTAGACGCTAGCCGGAAATGTCCTTGGCCAGGGCCAGCACGCGCTCGACCACCGCACTCGCGCCGGCGCACTTGGGAACGAAGTCGTCTGCGCCGGTGACGCGTAGGCTGTCCTGCAACTCGGCGTCCGAATGGGCGGAGACCAGAATGATCCCTGTCCGTCGGCTCTGCGTGGCCGTGCGAAAGCGGGAGCAGAGCTCGGGCAGATCCAGGCCGGGCATGTGCACGTCGGAAACCAGGATGCTAGGCCGGAACGTCGCGCACAGGTCAAGCACTTCGCTCATGGTGGTGGCGGTGCGGGCCTCGATTCCACTGCGCTCGAAAACGCGCGACAGAGCCCGCGCTGAGAATTCGCTGTCGTCCACCACAAGGACTCGGCAAGGATGACTTTCGGTGGTGTACTCCGAACCGGGCCGCGCGGTCCGTCTTCCCTCTTCGAGATCCAGCCGTTCACGCATGGCGCGAATAGCTGCGACGCAGGCAGTCCGAGCCTCGGCTGTGTCTTGCGCCTCGAGACGTCGCGCGGCTGTTTCCGTTTCCCGGGCAATTTGTGCGATCTTGGGCAGATTAAGGAGCGCGGCCTCGCCCCAGATCAAGTGGATGTCCATGGCCAGGGACCCGCCGTCCGCGTGTTCGGGAGAATCGATGGCCCTCTCCACTCGTTCAAGCCTTCGTCTGGTCGAGGCGATGAACTTGGTCAGAAACTCAGTGTGGTCGCCCGATGGCATCGAATTCGCGATCTCCAAAACTAAGCAAATGTCATGCACAACTTGGCCTTCAGCGATATCGTGGAGTTGAGTCGGAATAGACTCAATGCGGTATGACCAAGATGGCCAAAGCATGCAGATTCCGAAAACCAGTATCCGAATATTCCCATTGCTAGGCATCGAATGTCTCTGTGCGTGACGTCAACGAAATGACGGTGTTGTCATTGGGCACCGGCACAGGATTGACGCCCGCGCAGGCGTGACCTGCGATCGAAGGAACGGCCATGAACGACACGGACATGGATGGAATCATCGATTTTCACGTGCACGCCTTCCCCGACGGCCTGGCCGAGCGGGCCATTTCGCACCTTGAAAAGGAAGGCAATGCCAGGGCGTTCCTCGATGGAAAGGTCTCCTCCCTGCTGGCTTCAATGGACGGCGCAGGCATCGGGCGCGCGGTGGTGTGCTCCATCGCAACCAAGCCCGACCAGTTTGCTCCCATTCTAAACTGGTCCCGCGAGATCGCCTCGGAGAGGATCGTCCCGCTTCCGTCTATCCATCCCAAGGGACCGGATCCGGTGGGCAAGGCGCGGCTGGTGGCGCAGGCGGGCCTGCTTGGCATCAAGTTGCACCCCTACTACCAGGACTTCGAGATCGACGAGCCCGGGCTCTTCCACTTCTTCCGGGTGCTGGAGCAGATGGGCTTGCTGGTCGTCTGTCACACGGGGTTTGACTTCGCATTTCCGCGCGACCGCAAGGCTGATCCGGTGCGCATCGTCCGTCTGCTCGACAAGGTTCCCAACCTCAAGTTCGTGGCGACTCACACCGGTGCGTGGGAGGACTGGGACGAAGTCGAGCGCCACCTCCTCGGCAAGCCAATCTTCATAGAGATCTCCATGTCACTCGAATGGCTCGGCCTAGAGCGGGGACGTGAGTTTCTCACCGCCCACCCGGCAGACCGTATTCTCTTCGGTACCGACTCGCCCTGGACCAGCCAGGCCGAGACGCTCCGCCTGGCCCGAGCGCTGAATCTCGATCCGGACCGCGAGCGCCGCCTCCTTTGGAAAAACGCGCGGGCACTGCTTGGTTCGCAAACCACCCGTTAGTGTTTCCGCGGCTGCACGTTTCTTGCCGCAGGATTGCGGTCAGTTCGGACCACTGGAATCGATCGCCCAAGCTTGCCATAATGCCAGCCACGCCAGCCGCCGCAAGGAGTGATAGAAGGCGATCCAGATGGTCCCCTTGCCGCGGATGGGGGGTATATTCAGCCCTTGGAGAAGACCGTGAACTCAACTGTCAAGATCTTCCTGGTTTCCGGACTGATTCTGACCACGCCAGTCGGCTGTGCCCCCCGTCGTCCACTTGCGACGCCGGTCCAGGTCGTTGTTCCGCCGCCGCCCCCGCCCCCGCCGCCCGCACCGCCACCCAAGAAGGTGAAGCTGGTCCTGCTGCCGGCCGAAAGGTTCCTGTTGCCCAGCGCTGCCGCCGCGCTCAACGAGAAGCTGGTCCGGGCCGACGTGCCCGGCGTGGATGAGAGGACAGTAGCAGCGATTAGCATGGAAACCGCGCAGGGGCAGGCAGAGTGCGCCCAGGCCGATGACGAATGCTACGCCAAGGTGGCCAAGTTGCTGGGTGGCGATCGCCTGTTGTGGGCTGAGATGGAGCGGGTCAGCAAGGGCAAGAAGAAGGGGCCAGTCAAGATACTGGTTCTGCTCTTCGACGCCGAGAAGGGCGTGCTGATCAGCCGCGCCGACGAGATCCTCAAGAGCGACGTGGTCGACGACTCACTCGATCGGTTGGTCGGCAGGGCTCTCTCCGGCAGCGGGCCGACCGCGCCACCACCACCACCGCCGCCAGCGCATGCGGTCGCTTCGCCGCCGCCACCGGCAACACCGGTCCCGGCACCGAGCCCGACTGCGGCCCCGGCGCCGGCACCGACCCCGACTCCGGCACCAACGCCGGCACCGGTCCCGGCCCCGGTACCGGCTCCAGTCCCGACGGTTGCCCCGCCCCCACCACCCTCACCAGTGTCGCCTGTCAAATGACGCCATCAAACTGCCCCTACTGCCGGGCCCCGCTTCCGGCCACCAACGCGGGAGAGACACGACCGGTCATCGTGTGCCAAGCGTGTGGCAGGGCCATTGTCACGGCGGCCTCGGTGGTCGGCGGCCCAGGTGCGGGCAAGCCGGCCTCGCCGGCCAAGACCCTCATGTGGATGGGCGGCCCCGCGCCTGGGATGTCAGGCAGGCCCGGCATCCCTCCGGCCGCCAGCGTGCCTTCGCGGCCTGGCCCTCTGGCCCCTGACAAGCCGATCTCGCCAGGGTCAGCCGCGTCGCCACCCGTTGCGACCTTCGGGGACACCAAGAGCGCGGCCGCCCGAGTTCCAGCTATGGCTAGGCCGTCTCCACCGGCCGCCGCCACGAGAACTCCTTCAGCGCCCCCAGCCGCCGCCAGCGTGGGAGCGGCGACCAAGCGTCGGACCGGGACCGCGGAGTTCGCGATGGCCCCAACCATTGTTCCACCCCCTCCCGAGGCGGCCGGCGTGGTTGCGCGTCTCCCGGAGCAGCCCGCGACCAGTACAAGTGGTTCAGACCCAGGAGCCGTGGATGTAGACATGTCTTTTGAGGGCGGCGGGCAATCGGCCGGTGGTGCCGTGGCCGCAGCGAAGCTTCCCGCCGGTGAGGCGACCTCAGAAGCGGGTGTGGCGCCCACATCTGAAAGTGCGCCACGCGATGAGGGAGCCAACGACGGAGGGCCCAGGGAAGTTGACTCTGACGCCGTCCCGGAATGGGCCGGGTCAGCACCTTCGGTCGGGTTGGTAGCAGGTCTGAAAGGTGCGCCGGGCAGCGGCCGGAGCATGTTGTTCCTTGCCGCCGGCGGCGTGGGCGTCATGCTGCTGGCGGCTCTCGGCGTGGCCCTCTTCTTGGGCAATGGCAAGAAGCGGTCGGCGCCGGAACAGAAGCAGGCTCCGGTCAGGGCGGTGGTCGAGCCAGAGAAGCCTGCTCCTTCTGCGCAGCCTGCGACCGGCGAGATGCCTGCCCTTCCCGCGGCAGCCGTGGAACCGGCCAAGCCTCAGCCAGCGGCCGAGGAGAAGCCGCTGGCCCCGGCGAAGAGCCAGCCGGCCGCAGCCGAGAAGGTCGTTGCGCTGGCCGAGAAGCCCGCCCCGGCGGCAATTCCGGTGGCAGAGAAACCACTGCCGGTGGAGAAGAAAGTCGCGGTCGAGAAGGTCGCTGCGCCCGCGGAGAAGCCCGCTCAGCCGGAGAAGCCCGCCCCGGCGGCAATTCCGGCGGCGGAAAAACCACGACGGGTGGAAAAGAAAGTTGCGGCCGAGAAGCCAGCGCCTCGGGAACCCCCGGTCGTCCAGAAGCCGGCGGTGTCATTCAAACCAGTCGTCGACAAATCTGCTCCCGAAAGAGCGAGCACCACGGACGAGCCAGCGGCGCCGAAGCCCGAGAAGAAGCCGACGGAAGCAGCCGCCACGTCCGTTGCCAAGCCTGCCCCCAACAAGGCGCAGGAGGCGGCCGAGGCCTATCAGCGAGGGAATGCCAAGCTCCTCAGCGGTGCGCTGCCTGAGGCCATCGCGGCCTTCTCTGAGGCGGTGAAGCTGAATCCCAAAGATGCCCAGAGTCAGCGCGGCCTTGGCCTGGCCTATGCTCAGGCGGGCAATGCCGCAAAGGCCGTGCGCCATCTCAAACTCTATCTCAAGGCTTTGCCCAACGCGCCTGACCGCACGCTCATTGAAAAGAGGATTGATCAGCTTGGCGGTCGTTGATTGACGACGACCGTCCTCGCTTGGAAAACCTATTCGCCTATGACCGGGAAGGGTGACCCGATCGTGCAGTCAAATTAGTTGATGACGACTCCAATTGCTGGCCCCGAACGAGGTTGGACCGAGCGGGGGACGACGGCTGACTGCGCGGCAAGACGACATCAAACAACATCATCCGCAAAGAGGACATCGTGGGCTTGAAACTGACCATTCGAAACTGTCTGCTGGGCTGCTGCGCATTCTTGCTCCTGGCGCCAGCGTGCGCGACGTCTTCAAAGACCGGGAGATCGGGCCGGACGCTGGGCAAGAGGAAAGCCCCGCCAGCCAAGGCCGCCACGGCAGAATCGTCGACTGACGACAAGGACAAGACCAAGCCGTCAGCGTCGGCCCCCGCCAAGGCTTCGAAGCCCGCTGCCGTGGCCGAAGCAAAGAAGCCGCCGACGCCGCCGCCACCGCCGCCCGAACCAGAGATTCCATCAAAGCTTCCGGAGCCACTCTATTGCCCCACGCCTTCCGAGGTGCAGCCAGGCACCGACCTAACCATTCGTTGCGCCGTCAAACCCGCGCTGGGTGCGCGAAAGGTCGCGCTCCACTACCGGCCATCGGGCACCGAACACTTCCTCACGGCAGACGCGACCCGCTCGCGCAGGGGC
>Ga0182021_10002423_pt1 | contig 21758 bp, 14 predicted proteins | sample 612E3MmetaG_FD_120493 | JGI IMG/M metagenome (GOLD analysis project Ga0182021, IMG submission 120493) | Permafrost microbial communities from Stordalen Mire, Sweden - 612E3M metaG (Illumina Assembly) | ecosystem: Environmental > Terrestrial > Soil > Wetlands > Permafrost | place: Sweden... | reverse complement strand
CCGCCGGCTGAGCCGCATCAGGAGCCGACCCGCCGCTGCCGCCACAGCCGACGAACATCCCGGCAACCAGAGCCAAAATCCTGGTTTCTCTCAAGGAACCACGTACATGAGTCATGACCGCGCAAGATACCAGATCGCTGGAACCGAGTCTCCCCGATGAAAGCCGGCGCTTTCTGGGCTAGAACAGTGCGAAGCCACGCCGATGACTGTCCGTCAGTTCCCGATCGCCATCAGACCGCAGATCGCTGGTATGGGAACCCTGAAAGGGTTCCCATACCCTTCGGCCCCCCACCCGCCACCCCACCCCGCTCGCTTCGCTCGGCCTCGCGCGATGGTGCGCGGCGAGCAAAGCTCGCCGGCTCCCCACGCGACTAGGGCGGCGCTCGTCCTTCTGGCCGCGGCAATCCTGGTCCCGGGCACGGCCCACGCCGAGGCGTTCTCCGATGCTGCCGGACGCGGGGCTGTAAGCGCCTTCCTGTTCGCGTTCACCGCAGGCTTCCTCACGTCGCTCACCCCCTGCGTGTACCCTATGATTCCCATCACCATCAGCGTGTTCGGCGGGCGCGGCGGTGTGCCCCGAGCCCATGCGGTTGCCCTGGCCACGCTGTACGTGGCGGGAATCGCCGTCATGTTCGGCACGCTGGGCACCACCTTCGCGCTGCTGGGAAAGGCGTTCGGAACATTCCTGGCCAACCCCTGGGTGGTGGTGCCGCTTGCGCTCTTCTTCTTCGCCATGGCGGTCTCGATGTTCGGTGCCTTTGATCTGGCCCTGCCGTCGGGGCTGCAGCAGCGTCTGGCGCGGGTGGGCGGGCGCGGCTTCCTGGGCGCGTTTCTCATGGGCCTGGTGGGCGGGCTCATCGCCGCGCCCTGCACCGGGCCGCCTTTGGCCGGGATCCTCGCCTACGTGGCAACCACGCGCGATGCCGGGCGGGGCTTCTTGCTGCTGGCGACCTACGCGGCCGGGATCGGCGTCCCCTTCTGGGCCATCGCAGGCTTCTCGCTGCACCTGCCCAGGTCAGGCGCCTGGATGGAAGGCGTGAAGAGTGTGTTCGGAATCGCGCTGGCGGTGGCTGGCCTGTACTACCTGAGGGTTGTGTTTCCCCCTCTGGCGCAGGTGACCGGCCGGTCTCCAGCTTTCTTGGCCGCGGCCATTGCCGTGGCCGGGATGGGAATTCTGCTCGGCGCCGTGCACCTGTCGTTTCACGCGGGCTCGCGCACCCGCCTGCGCAAGACGCTCGGGGTTGCGCTGGCGGTGGTGGGCCTGTTCGCCACCATCAACTATTTTCTGACCCCCAAGATTCAGCAGACCTGGTTGCCCTCGGAGGCCTCTGGTCTGGCCCACGCCCGGGTCAGGGGGAAACCAGTGGTGATGGATTTCACGGCCGATTGGTGCCTGCCTTGCCGGGAATTCGAGGTGAGCGTGTTTGCCCGGCCCGAGGTCGCCGCCCTGCTGGAGGACTTCGTGCTGGTGAAAATCGACCTGACCCGAGAAGACCAGGACGATGCCTTGCCTGCGCTGAAAGATCGATACGGCGTCACCACCCTGCCGGCGGTGCGGTTCCTCGCGCCGGGCGGCCAGATCGTGGGCCGCATCGATAGCCTAGTTCAGTGGCGCGTTTTCCGGGACGCCCTGCTCGGGGCGCAGACGGCAGCGGAGCGCAGGTAGGCGGAGGCTGGAGGCTGCGCTGGGCGCAGAGGGCAACAGATCGCAGGCGGCGACTCCGCGCCCGGCAGGGGTCTATGGGGGACAGGTAATGGCCGTGCCCCACCAGCCGACTGCCGCATATCCGTAGGTACCAGCGCTGACGTTGAAAGTGTAGGCGCCATTGATCTTCGCAGGGAGGGTGCTGCCGCCAGAACCGCCATTGGGAGGGCAGGTCACCGAGGTACCGTTCACGGTTATGGTACGCCCGTTCATGTTGGAGCAGCCCCATCCCCCAACGGTATTGATGTCATAGCAGGTTACGAAGCAGAAGGCACCCGTGGTCTGGGGATTGGGCGTGAAGTTTTGAGCGGCGGCAACCGGGCAGGCCCGTGGAGTGGCTGAGGCCTGCGAGGATTGGGCGGAGACGCACGCATTGTTGGCACCGTTGCGTGCGGTAACCACGTAGTAGTAGGTCGTGCCATTGGTACGTCCAGTATCGGTGTAATTGGCGGCAGTAGGTGTGGCGATCGAGGTGTACGGGCCTCCGCTGGCGGTGCCGCGCAAGAGATTGTACGAGGTGGCGCCGGTCGAGGCGGTCCAGGTCAAAACCACTTGCGCGTCCCCGCCAGTCGCGGTCAGACCGATCGGCTTTGCAGGCAAGGTGCAGGACATTGCCGAGACAGCGGGAGATGAGTTGTTGGACGCACAGGTCCCGCCCGCATTGCTGGCGCTGACCACGTAGTAGTAGACCGTGCCGGCAACCAGCCCGGTCGAATCCGTGTAGGTGGCAGCGGTCTGGTTGGTACTCACTGCTGTGAACGGACCAGCCAACGCGTTCCCGCGCGACACCGTGTAGCCCGTGGCATCGGTCACGGTGCCCCACGACACGCCGATGTTGCCATTGCTATTGTTTGCGGTAGCCGCTACGCCGGTCGGCACTGCCGGCGGAGTACAGACCGGGGTTGCGGAAACCTCGGTCGAACCCGGTGAGGTGCAAAGGGTGTTGCTGGCAGTGACCACGTAGTAGTACTTGGTCCCGTTCGTCGCGGCAATGTCGAGGAATGTGACGGTGGGCGCGGCAACGGTCCCGACAGAGGTGTAGCCAGTGCCCGCAGTCGTGCTGCGGCCGACGCCGTACGAAGTGGCGTTGGTGACGGCCGTCCAGTTCAGCCTCACTTGCTGGCTGAGTGGCGTGGCGGTCACGCCGGTGGGCGCAACCAGGTTGCAGGCCGCGACCGGCTTGGCAAGAACCTCGGCCGAGTTGGCTGAAGGACACGTGCCATTGCTGGAGCTGACCACGTAGTAGTAGGTCGTCCCATTGACCGCGGTCGTGTCCGTGTAGGTCAGCCCGGTCGGGCTGGCGATCGGGGACGTACCATAGGGACCGCCGCTGACTGTTCCGCGCCAGAGGGCATACGACACCGCACCTCCGGTCGCCGCGGTCCACGAGAGAACCACCTGGCTGTCGCCCGGGGCTGCGGTGAGGGTCGGCACCGACGGAGGCGTGCACACCGGCACGGCTGCAAGCTCGGCGGAGTTGGCCGAGCTGCACGACCCGTTGCTGGCGTTCACCACATAGTAGTAGGTGGTCCCGTTTATCAGACCGGTATTCGTGTAGCCCGTGCTAGTTGGCGTGGCGATGGCGGTGTAGGGACCGCCGGTCGCCGCGCTACGCAGAACCTGGTACAAGGTAGCGCCACCCGTCGAAGCTGTCCATGCCAGCGCGATCTGGCCGTTGCCCGGCGTGGCCGCCAGACCGGTTGGCTTTGACGGCGGCGTACACGCCGGGGTGGCGGACTTCTCTGCCGAATTGACTGAACTACATGAGCCATTGCTGGCCGTGACGACATAGTAGTAGGTCGTCCCATTGGTGACGTTGGTATCCGTGAAGCCGGCAGTTCCTGACGTCCCAGCCAAGGTGTAACCAGTGCCCGTGGTTGTGCTGCGCAGGACGCGGTAAGAGACTGCCCCGGCCGGCGCAGTCCATGTCAACGCCACCGATCCATTATTGGCCGTGGCGACCAGGGCGGTCGGTGCGGCCGGTGGGGTGCAGCTCGGTGTTCCGGAGACCTCTGTCGAGTTTGCGGAACTGCACGAGCCATTGCTGGCGGTCACCACGTAGTAGTAGGTCGTCCCGTTGGAAACATTGATGTCGTTGTAACTGGTCCCGGTGGTCACGGTGGCCACCGAGGCATAGCCGGTCCCGGTCGCGGTACTGCGGGCGACGCTGTAGGAGGTGGCGCCGGTCGAGGCCGTCCAGCTCAGAGAAACCTGGCCGTTGGCCGAGGTGGGAGTCACGGTTGGCACGGGCGGCGGGGTGCAGATACCGCTTGGCATGACAGAGACCTGGGTGGAGTTGGCTGACTCGCAGCTCACGATGGTGTTGACCGAGGACACGACGTAGTAGTAGGTCGTGCCGCCGGTCAAGCCAGTGTTGATATACGGAGAGGCGGCGGTCGTGGGCGCAGTCCCCTGTGTCGTGTAGCCAGATCCTGAGGTGGCGCTGCGCTTGACGTTGTACCCGGTGGCGCCAGCAGCCGCCGTCCACGTGATGGTGGCCAGCAACGTCCCAGGCGAAGCGGTCGGCCCGGTGGGCGCCGGCGGCTTTGTGTACGTGACGTCGGCAGGACAGGTGACAGCAGTACCGGTGCAGGTCTCGGCTGGATCGCACTGGTTGGTGTCAGTGGATGCACGGCAGATGGTTCCGGCCGGGGCCATCCCGTCAGCCGGACAGGTGGCGTCGGTTCCCGAACAGCTCTCGGCCAGGTCGCAGGGACCAGCGGCCACGCGACAAACCGCGCCCTTGGTCAGGAAAGCATCGTCCGGACAGGCGGGGCTGGAACCGCTACAGCTTTCGGCGATGTCGCAGTCACCTGCGGCCGTGCGACACACGGTCGTTGCGGGCGCGTACTTGTCGGCCGGGCACGCGGCGCTGACGCCGTCGCAGACCTCAGGCACGTCGCACAGACCCGCGGGCGCGCGGCACACAGTGCCCGCCGCGACCGGGCTACCGGCATTCCAGCAAGGCCCGACCGGTGAATCCGTCGCGAGATCCCGAGCAACGTCTTGGGCTACATCCGGTGCGGCATCCGGGGACGTGGCCGTCCCTATATCCGGTACGCGGTCAGGTGCGGGATTGGACGGGCCGTCGGGAACCGGGAGACCCGGCACATCACGGACCGCAGACACATCCTGAATGGCCGGTCCATCCAGGACACCCGTTGCGTCCTGGACAGCAGGTGCATCTTGCACGAAATCTTCATCCGGATTGGGGTTCCCCACGGCATCCCGTAGGGGCTGCGCCTCGGGACCCATGCCGGCGTCCAATCTTCGGTCCCTGCACCCGCCATCGCTCCCTTCGCACTCAGCCACAACCCTCGGCTTGTCCACAGTCACACAGGCCCCCACCAACACCAATGAAGTCACCCAGGCAAGAGCCGCAAGGCTGCGCATCATGATTCCTTACTCCTGGCGAAATTGGCTACATCCGCATATGGATCAGCCTCTATTGTGGTCAGGGTCTCACAACGAGCACAAGGCCTTTCTTCACGGTCTCCGAGGCACTCTGTGTCCGCTAGCGGACCGTGCCACGAGTGCGCGGCGGCGGTAGACCGCAGGTCGCCTACGATCCCATCACGCTGGCGTCTTCTCCGTGAATCGCCCGCTTGCGGATCGCATGCGCCCGTTCGCGCAGATCATCCGCGGTGGCCGCCCTCCCCGTCCGCTCTTCGTACTCCGCGTAGGCTGCGAAGGCCCGGCCCAACTCCAGTTCCGCGCGCGATTCCCCGAGAACTTCCACCGCCCGATCGAAGATCTCGCGCGGGCCGCCGCGTTCCGACTCGCCAGGCGCCCCCCGCGACAGCGCGGTGGCCAACACCCGCAAGGCCGCGCCCACCAGTGGACCCGCGCCCAGTTTCTCGCCCTCGGTCGCGGCCCGGTTCGCATGTTCGCGCGCGCCCACATGGTCTTCGCGAACCAGGCAGATCTCGGCCAGCCCGCGGTCGGCCTCGGCGCACAGACGCCGTGCCCCGAACTTGCGGGCGATGTCGCGCGCTGCCTTCAGCTCGGCCTCGGCCTCGGCCGCCTGACCAAGCGCCAGATGACACTCTCCGATTTGCAGAGCCAGGTGACACTCGTTCAAACACTCTCCCATCTCCCGGGCCACGGTGCGCGCCTGCTCCAGCAGGTTGTGCGCCAGCCCCGGATGACCAGCCTCGCGCGCCAGGCTTCCCAGGTCGAGCAGCGAGAAGACAATGCCATGCGGGTCGCGTGTGGTCTTGCTGATGAGAAGCGCCTCCTGGAAGCTCTGTTGCGCCCGGCCCAACTCGCCAATCTGCGCCTGCACCAGCCCCATCCACGACAGGGTGAGCGTCTTGCCGCGCTGGTCGTGCAACTCCTCGCGGATCGACAGCGCGGCCTTGTGGCAGCGGATGGCCTCATCCGGCCTGCCGATGAGGTAGTTGACCCGGCCGATGTCGTCCAGGCTGGCCGCCACGCCGGGCCGGTCGCTCGCCAGGTCGAACAGCAGGTGCGCCATGTCCAGATGCTGCAGCGCCAGTCGGTAGTCACCGAGCGAGCGATGGATGCGCCCTATCCGCGAATGAGCTGCTCCACCCTTGGCCGGCAGATCCAGCCGCCAGGCCACCCTGAGCATCTCGCCGAAGTGGGCCAGCGCCTCGCGTCCTCGACCGAGCCGTGCCGCCGCGTCGCCCAGCTTGTGGCAGGCGTCGATCTTGAGAAGGCCATCGTCGGCAGCCAGCAGGCGGACGCCGTGCAAATACAAGGCCCGCGCACGCTCGTAGCGCCGGCGCTGGCCAGCCAGATCACCGGCGGCCAGATAGGCCAGGGCCGCCCTGCGATCGTCGCCACCCTCGGCATAGAGGACGGCCAGGTACTCGCGTTGCTCGCTCGTTGGCGAGGCGCCCAGCCTGGCTTCGATCCACTGGGCCGCAAAACATCGGCGCTCGGCCAAGGCCCGAGGGTCGACCGTGGCTTCGATGAGCGCGCGCTCGACCGGCTCGACAAAGGCCCACGCGCTGTCAGCACCGTTCAGTATCTTCTCGGAAGCCGGCTCGATGAAGCCTCGTTCCTGCAACGAGAGTGCAAGGCGCTTGGTCTCCTCGATGGACGGATCAGGAGCAAACACGATGGTCGGGTCCCAGGGATCGGCACCGATGCGTCCCAAGGCCACCACGCCGCCGGCCCAAAACACCGGCCCCATGGCCACTGCACGGCCGAGCAACTCGCGCTCGGCCGACGACAGTGTCGCCACACGCGCCTGGGCTGCCGCTTCGGGGCCAAGCGCGATGGGCTCCTGGTCAGCGCGTTCCATGTCGAACAGCCACGAACTCGCCGTGGCCGCGACCAGAATGCCGTGCTCGTGATAGACGCCAAGCAGTTCCTCGAGCAAGAAGGGATTGCCGCCGGATTCGATGGCGGCCCGCTCCGCCAGCCCCGGCGCCAACTCCTGCGCGCCGAGCGCGCATTTGATGAACACGTCCATCTCCAGGGGCGCCAGCGGCTTCACATCGATGCGCGCGTGGCTGCCTTCTTGCTTCATCCACTCCGGCCGGCGCACGAACAACTCGGGTCGAGCCGCGGCCACCACCACGATGGCCGCTTCGCCCAACTCGGCTGACAGGCACTGCAACACATCCAGTGACGCGTCGTCAGCCAGGTGGACATCGTCAACCACCAGGGCCAGGGGGTGCTTGCGAGCATCCTCTTCCAAGAAACGTCCCAGGACCGCCCGAGCCATGTCGAGCTGCCGTTCCGGACGCATGGCCAGGGACTGGGCGAGCGGGCTTTCCGGCATCTCGAATCCCAGAAACCGGCCCAGCAAGCCCGCGACCTCGGACACGCGGCGATCCCCGAAAACAACCTGCAGCTCGGCGCGAAATGCGGTCTGGGCCGTCGCAACGTCCATCTCCGCCGTGATTCCAAAACGCTTGCGCAGCAATCCCGCGAGCATCATGAACGGTTCCGCCTGGGAGTCTGCCGGCGGCTTGCCGCTGGCAAGAAAGACGCGGAACTCGCCGGCGCCCTCCACGTGCTTGAGCCATTCGTGGAGAAGCCTCGTCTTGCCTAACCCGCCCTCACCGATGACCGTTACGAACTGTGGCGCATCGAAACGGGTGGCGCGGTCAAGGGCAGCATCGAGCGCACGGCGCTCCTGCTCGCGTCCTACGAAACCCCGAACCCTAAAATCCCGCTTCTTGCCCTCTTGCTCAAGGTCCATGACACCTTGATAGAGCGTTTCCAAGGGAAGGCAAAAAACCCGACTGATCCGCGAATCACTGCGGAATACCTGTCCCTACATGGCGATGATGACCACGCCCCGCTTGCTCCCCGGGTCGTCCTTCTCTGAGTCGCCCGAATCACTTCCCGGTCTGTCTTCGGGTGACATGGGGCGATCTGGAACCGGCAACTCAAGCTGCGGCCGTTCGCCGCGACGGCGCTCTTCTTCGCGGCGTCGGATCTGATCGATGATCCAAGGCTCAAGCATGGGATGACCTTCTTCTATGGCTTGCAACATCGCCGCCTATCAGTCAAGAAAGCCGATGCTGGCTGAGATAAATGCCGTAGGATCGACAGGTTGCGTGCCCAAGCCGGGTTTTGGCCTGCCTGCAGCAAGAGGGCCGAACCGGGCGAATTCGTGACACCGGTGTCGTGGTCCCGAACCAGAAACCTCAACTCTCCAAAAGTCCGTCCCTCCCTGGCGGTTGAACGCACCAGCCCGGGACAGGATCTCTAGTCTCGTCTTCCCGCGTCTCGTGGCAAGAGCCGACTGCCCACCTTGAGTAGATACGGCTCGCTGGCGTTGCCGTCATGCTTGCCCTGGGACAGGCGCAACAGGATTGGTTCGGCCGGACAGGAAAATCCGAGGATGCGTACTGTCTGTCGCGCCTTGCTGGCAGCCGTTTCGGCCAGGACTTGCCCGTCGCGCGCTCTCACGACTTCCAGCTTGACCCTCACCCTGGGTGGCGAGCTGACTTCGATGTCCATCTCGCGCGGCTCTGCGGCCAGGTAGCGAAAGACGTCCACGTCGCCCACTGGCAGGTAACCGGTAGTCGAACCATCGGCCACAGGCGATGCATGGGCCGCATCGTCGTTGGGTTCGGTCTCGAATCCGCCGCGCGCCTCGGGCAGCGCGGCTTCTGCATGCAGAACGTAGCGACGCTCGCGGTCGAGGCCACTCTCCGTGCGCACGACCAAATACCACCATCGGCTTCCCGCAGCGGCTGCACCCGCGTCAGCAGCCACGCTCGGCAGCACGAGGTTGTGCAGAGTCAGCCTTTCGCCCTTTCGGCCCCGTACCCCTGCGATTCTCTTGGCCGCCGAATCATGGATGGCCAGGCCAGCAGCCACCCCTTCCACGCCCTCAAGGTCCAGGTTCAGAACCCACCCAGGTTCGATGGCATCGAGTGGCAGCCGGTACCAGTCCTCATCGCGACGCCAGCCGAACAGCCCGGCCGCAAGCGCGCTCCGGCCCTGCCAGGACAGCTCGCCGGCTGATTCCGGTCGATCGTTGGGCTCGCGCTCGTCGACGGCTTCAAAATCAAGCAGCAGCACCGTCATCTGATACGAACTGCCAGCCGGCGCGCCCGCATCCGGTGCAGCGCGACCCTTGTTGGCGGGTGCCGCCTTCGCGCGCAAGTAGTAGGTGCAGCCCGGCAGCACAGCCATGTTCGGCAGCCCGAGTGTCTCGCCCGGTCCACCCACCACGGTTTTCGCAACCCGCAGCCCCTCGTCGAGAAAATCGAGCGCCAGTGCCAGTCCTGCCTCGGGGTCAAGCAGCACCGACAAACGCCTGGCATGGGAGAGCGGGTCGGGAGCTTGGCCCGCATCGGCCGACTTGGTCATGCGCTGGCCCGGAACGACGAGCTTGAAGAAGTCCACGTCTGCGACCTTGCCGGCAGCCGTCCGATCGATACTGCCCTTGACCACCGCGGCAGGAGGGGCGCCGACCCACGTCAATTCCTGCGCCTCGGCAGCAGTGTTGTTGGGCTCGCGTTCGGTGACCGATGGCGTTCCCCCTGCATCCCTCGGTCTCGGCATGACCACGACTGCTGCCGCGTCGCCGCGCGCGAAATGCGGCGCCCGGCGGCAGGAGGGGCCAGCTAGGCCCGTGACCAGAACAAGCATGCTGATCACACGGCCACGGCCACGTCTCCCGGCGGCCGGCGTGGAACTAGGGACGGGCCGCGTGTTGCCGGGCTGCCGGGGGTCCATGTCAGACGAAGTCATTCGGCGCCCGGTGTAAAGGCCACCTGGTTTCGGGGCCGGATGCCGGCGAGAAACTCCGCCTCAGCGACCAACGCGTCGCCGACCTTCGCCTCACCCCGCATCTTCCACATGGTGGTTCCCCTGCGCAGGGGAACCACTTCCAGCCTCAGGATGTCGCCGGGAAGTACCGGCTTGCGGAACTTCGCCTTGTCGATGGCCATGAAAACCATGATCTGGTGGGCCGGATCGAAAGAGCACTGGCGAGCCGCGAAGACCGCCCCTGCCTGCGCCATGGCCTCGATGATGAGCACGCCAGGCATGATGGGGTGGCCGGGAAAATGGCCCTTCAGAAAAATCTCATCTGCGGCCACCGTCTTGCGCGCGACGATGCGATCTCCGTCGACCACTTCGACGTGGTCGATCATGAGAAAGGGGGCTCGGTGCGGCAGGAGGGCTTCGATAGCGCGCGTATCGAGCTCCATGACCCTCGCTACTTCTTTTTGCTGGGCGCGGCCTTGCCGCCCGCGGGCGCAGCGGCCTTCTCTTCGCCTGCGTTGTAGCGCCGGATGACCTCGTTGGTCAGGTCAAGATGCGGCTTTGCGAACACGACGCCCTGGTTCTTGTCGAAGATCATGGTGAAGTTCTCGGCCGCGGCGATCTTGCCGATGATTCGCTGCAGGCGCTCGACGATGGGCTGGGTCGCCTCCTCTTCCTTTGCGGCCAAGTCCTGCTGGTGGCGCATATAGGTCTGCTGGACCTTGGCCACGCGTTCCTGCAATTCGTCTTGCTTCTGGCGAACGGTGTCAGCAGGAAGCAGGGTCTTCTTCTTGTTCAGATCCTCGATGGCCTTCTTGACTTCATCCTGCTGCTCATCGAGTTCCTTCTGCTTCTGATCGAAAACCTTCTTCAGCGAGGCGCGAGCCTTGCGTCCATCCTCGGTCTCGTAGAGAGCGCGGCGCAGGTCGACAAAGCCGAGCTTCATTTCTTCGGCCAGCGCAGGCCGAATCAGGCCGGCCGCAATCACCAATCCAATCAGGGTGGAACGAATCATGCGCTTCATCTCCATTTGGTTCACCGGAAGGCCCATGGATATCACGCCCCGGGGCGCGGGGCCACCTCTACAAATCGTTGCCAATCGTGAACTCGAACACCATCGAGTCCTCGCCGGGCAGTGTCTTGTAGGGGAAACCCCATTCAAAGCGCAGCGGCCCGATGGGCGAGAACCAGCGTAGCCCGAATCCCCAACTGGAACGCAAGCTGTTGAGCGGGAAAACCGCCGTGCAGGGATCCACGGAGATATCGGCGGAGGCGGGCTTGAGCCGGCAGTACTGACGCTCCAGGTTGTACGCGTTGCCCACGTCGCTGAACACGACGGCGCGGATGTTGAGCTTCTCGAACAAGGGCATCTCGACCTCGACCTTGCCGACCACTTGCATGTTGCCCCCTACCGCAAAGGTCCGCAGGTTGGAATCCGGCGACTGCGCGCTGGGCACGCGGATTTGCGGGCCCAAGGAGGCCAACTGGAAGCCGCGCACGTCGTAGATGCCGCCCACGAAGTAGCGCTCGAAGATGGGCACGCCCTGCGGCTCGCGGCTGACCACCGCGCCGATGTCGCCTTTCAGGCGCAACACCAGCGGTCCCCACAGCGGATAGAAGTAGCGCGCGGTGCCTTCAAAGCGTGAGAACTGGGCTTGCGACAGGAAAGCTGGCTCGGCGAACTCGGCGGAGAGCGAGTTGTACCAGCCGCTGCGGGGAAACATTCGGTCGTTGCGCGTGTCATGGGTCAGCGAGATACGCCACGACGACACCACGCCGGCGTGCAGGAGATTGGCGAGCGAACCCTGGGGCAAGGGGCTGCGCTGGCCTCCGCTGAACAGGTTGCTGCGGCCCCCGGTGGTGACCGAAATGTCCTGCAGGGTATAGGTGAGGAACATGCGCAACGAATCGGTGAGCATGTAGCCCCAGGTCAGGCTGCCACCCTTCGACTGGCGCGTGAACCCGAGGTAGTAGCGCTGCTGGTCGAACAGGTTGAAGCCGAAGTGCCAGTTGGTGTCCAGGAAGTACGGCTCATCGAACTGCAACATGAAGAGTTGTCGCAGCGACGACATCTGGGCCTGCAGGACCAGAGACTGGCCGCGGCCCAGCAGGTTGTTCTGCGAGATCTGCGCCTGCGCGATGAAGGACTCGACCGAGGAGAAACCGGCGCCGATCTGGAAGGCACCGGTCTGCCGCTCGGCCACCTCCACGTTGACCTCCATGGCGTCGTCGCCGGAGCCACGCTTGGTGTTGGTTTCCACCTTCTCGAAGAAGCCCAAGGCATTGACCCGACGCTTGGACAGGTCCAGGGCTGACTGGCTGTAGCGCTCACCCTCGTAGATGCGCAACTCGCGTCGGATGACCTTGTCGCGCGTCTTCGAGTTGCCATGGATGTTGATGCGCTCGAAGGTGACCTCGGAGCCCTTCTGGATGTCGAAGAACAAGTTCACCGTCAGCTGCTTCTCGTTCACCGTGGTCTCGGGGATGGAGTTCACATAGGCATAGCCCTTGTCTTTGTAGTATTCGGCGATGGACTGAACATCCTGCATCACCCTCGATTTGTTGAAGATCTCACCCGGCTTGACCTGCAGGCGGCCGAGAAGCACCTCGGGCTTCTCCAAAAGCTCGCCCTTCATGTCGAGACCGCCTATCCGGTATTGGTCGCCCTCGTCGATGGCAATGCTGATGTAGAGCGAACGCTTGTCGGCCGACAGCTCCAGGCGGGGCTCCGCGACCTTGACGTTTATGTAGCCACGATCGAAGTAATAGCCCTGGATCAGCGTCAGGTCGCGCTGGAAGACGTCCTCGCGGTAGGTGCCCGATGAGGTCACCGCCGAGAACATATCGCCGGCCTGGGTGAGCATGACATCGCGCAGTTCCTGGTCGGTTGCGTGCTTGTTGCCGGTGAAGTTAACCCGGCGCACCTCCACCTTGCTGTTCTCGTGCACGTGGAAATGCACGTCCACCTCACCAGGGCTATCGCGGCGTAGCTCGTAGTCGACATCCGCCATGTAGAAGCCGCGCTGCAGGTACAGCTCGCGGATCTTCTCCACGTTCTTCTTGATCTTGGCCAGGTCGAGGATCTGCTCCTTTTTGATGTCGAGCACCTCGTTGATCTTGGAAAGCCCGACCTCTTCGTGGCCCGACACGTAGATCTTGCGAAGGGCGGGCTTCTCCTTGATCACGTAGGTCAGAAGCACACCGCCCGGGGTATCGGTGGTCTCGACCTGCACGTCCTCGAAGTAGCCCATCCTCCAGATGGCGCGCACGTCCTCCTGGAGAATCTCCTTGTTGAGCGACGAGCCGGGCAAAGTGTGCAGGGTGACCCGGATGGCGTCGTCCTCGACCTTGCGATTGCCGCGGAACTGGACGCGTACCACTTTCAAGCTGGGGACCTTGATGGGCGCCTCTGGCTTCGCCTCGCGCTCGGCCAACAACGAGGGTGCTCGCAAGCGCTGCGCCTGCGGCGCAAATGGATCCGCTTCGTCGTCATCCTGGGCGTGCGCAAGACCGGAAGAGAGCGCCATGAGGGCGCAAAAGAAGGTCACTCGCGACGGGCTCACCCCTGCTCCTGGATGCGACCGTCGACCATGCGCAGCTTGCGGAAGGCCCGACCGGCAAGTTCGTCGTTGTGGGTTACGAGAAGCAGGGTCATCCCCAGCTCGCGGTTCAGCTCGAAGAACAGATCGTGGATAGCGCGCCCGGTCTTGGTGTCGAGGTTGCCGGTGGGCTCGTCCCCGAGCAGCAGGCGCGGCGAGAGAAAGAGAGCACGCGCCAGGGCCACCCGCTGCTGCTCGCCACCCGACAGCTCCCCGGGGCGGTGGCGCAGCCGATCCTGCAGGCCCACGCGCGCCAAGATGGCCTCGGCGCGATCGCGGCATTCCTTGCGCGGCCGGCGCGCGATGAGACCGGGCATCATAGCATTTTCCAGCGCGGTGAACTCGGGCAGAAGATGGTGGAACTGAAACACGAAACCGATCTCGCGGTTGCGGAAGGAGGCCAGCTTGGCCGCGGACATGTCAGTGACGTTCGCGCCGTCAAACACGATCTTGCCCTTGGTGGGAACATCCAACGTGCCGAGTAGGTGCAACAGGGTCGACTTTCCCACCCCGGACGCCCCGACCACCGAAACCAGCGCGCCGGGCGCCAGGTCGAGGTCGATTCCGCGCAGGACCTCGATCGAGCGCCCCCCATGCTCGAACACCTTCCACAGGTCGCGCACCAGCACGCGCGCGCCGCCAGGGGCTGCGCCTGGCTCAGTTGGGGCGGCGCCGATTCTTGCCATGGGGACTGGCACCGTAGCGACCGGTTTGGACGGTGTCAATGCGCTCACTCGTACCTCAGCCCATCGACGGGACGCATACGTGACGCAAGCAGCGCCGGATACACGGTGGCCAGGCAACAAAGCGCCATGGCCGAGGCCGCCAGAACGATGATCTCGCTCGGCCGCATCACTACTGGGAGCTTGCTGATGTAGTAGACATCGGTGGGCAGGGGCAGACCGTACTTCTCGATCAACTTGCAGCCGAGAACGCCAGTGGGCACACCGACCGCCAGGCCAAGCAAGCCGATGTAGACGCCCTCGGCGACAAACACGCGCCGGATGGCACCGTCGCCGGCGCCCATGGCCTTGAGAATGGCGACCTCGCGCGCTTTCTGTGTGGCCATCATGATGAGGGTCGAAATGATGGAGAAGGATGCCACGAGCGCGATGAAAGTCATCACCACGAACATGGCGATCTTCTCCAGGCGCAGGGCCATGAACAGCCCTTTGTTGAGATCCTCCCAGGAGCGGACCTCGTAGGAATCGCCCAGGGTGGCCTGGACGGCCGAGGCCACGGCAGGGGCCGCGTCGGGACTGCGGGTACGCAGATCGATGCCGGTCACCTCGCCCGGCGCGCCCAGAAATCTCTGCGCCTCGTCCAGCGCCACGTAGGCCAGCTTGGAATCGTATTCGTACATCCCGCTGTAGAAGTGTCCCGCGGCCCGAAAAACCTTGAGGCCGGGCATGGGACCCGAAGGGCCCATCTTGCACAGCGGACAGACGACGTCGACGTGGCTGCCGCGAAAGACGCGCAGGGTGCGCGCGAATAGCTCTTCGCCCAACAGGATCGACGGCAGAACCCCGTCGGCGGTCCCCGCGTCAGCCGGTGCTGGTTTGCCCCTGTGGGGGCCTGGCTCATCGTCGTCGACCTCGCGCTCCCCGGCCTCACGGGCAAACGGATCGTCGGCCACCTTGTCGGGGTGTTCCAGATCGTCCACGCTGCCCTCGCGCAGGGTGCGGCCGAGGTCAAGCACGGACCGTGCCGTGCCGGGATCGATCCCACGCAGCATGATTCCCGCGGGCGCGGATCCGGCTCGGATCATGACCTCCGCCTCCAGATAGGGAGTGGCACCCATCACCCCGGGCTGACGCAAGACCGCCTCACGCACCTGGCGCCAGTCGAGAAAGGGCCGATCGTCGGTCGTGGTGATCACCACGTCGGCCTTGGCTCCGCGGATCTTGTTCTTGAGATCCACCTCGAAGCCAGACATCACGGAAAGCGCCAGGATGGGCGCGGCCGTGCCCAGAAAAACGCCAAAAATCGAGATGGCGGTGAACACGGTGAAGGAAGCAAACAGCACACCCAGAAAGGTGATCACCGCGCCCGCAATCACGCCGACTGCGCCCGCCGTCCACAGGCGTTCGAAAATCACCGAGGGCTGCAGCGTCAGCAGGCCCGAGGGAGAGCGCGCGGGCTGGCCGAACAGCTTGAGCGCGGCTAGGTCGGCAGCGGCGAGCACAAGGACAGCGAGGCCGAAATACAGGGCACGGCGCGAGCGGCGCTCGGGATCGCGCAGGTGGCGCCAGGCCACGAACCACTCGAACCCGGTGCGGATCGTGTCGCTCACTCTGGCCTCATCAACGGGAACAGGATGACGTCGCGGATAGAGGGCTGGTCGGTAAGCAGCATGACCAGGCGATCCACGCCGATGCCCTCGCCCGCTGTCGGTGGCAGCCCGTACTCCAGAGCGCGGCAATAGTCTTCATCGTATTCCATGGTTTCTTCCGCACCGCGCGCCTTGGCCTCGACCTGCCGCTGGAAGCGCGCCCGCTGGTCCGCCGGGTCGTTCAACTCGGAGAAGGCGTTGGCATGCTCGCGTCCCACGATGAACAGCTCGAACCGGTCCACCTTGCCTGGCTCCGCGTCGTTGCGTCGCGAGAGCGGCGAGGTTTCCGCGGGATAGTCGACCACGAACACCGGGCGATCCTGCGGCAGCGCCTGCTCGCCGGCGTAGTCAAAGAGCGCGCCCACCCGGTGGCCGTGTGTCTCGCACTTGGGCAGCACCGCCGAAAGTTCATCCTTGCGATCGAGCACCCCGGAGCCGGCCAGCCAGCGCAGCAAGGCAGCGTCGTCGTCGAGCATGGGACGTTCCAGTCCCGCCGGCAGCTTGCCGGCGACCGCCGCCGCAACAATGGCGTCCTTCATGGGAATGCGTTCCCACCGGCCCAGATCGACTGTCTGGCCCTGATACGTGATTTGCGTGCCGCCACAGATCTCACGCGCCAGCTCGGTGAGAAGCTGCTGGGTCAAGACCATCAGATCCTCGTAGGTCGCGTAGGCCTGATAGAATTCCAGCATGGTGAATTCGGGGTTGTGCTGGCGCGACAGCCCCTCGTTGCGGAAGTTGCGACCGATCTCGTAGACCCGATCGAACCCGCCCACCACCAAGCGCTTGAGGTGCAACTCGGGCGCGATGCGCATGCACAGGTCGAGCGCGAGCGCGTTGTGGTGGGTGCGAAAGGGCCGCGCCGCCGCGCCACCGAGCACGGTGTGCATCATCGGCGTCTCCACCTCGACGAAGTCACGCTGGTCGAGAAAGCGGCGCAGATGGCGCACGATCTGGGTGCGTTTGCGGAACACCTCGAACACCTCGGGGTTGGTCACCAGGTCCAGGTAGCGCTGGCGGTAGCGGATCTCCATGTCCTGCAGGCCGTGCCACTTCTCGGGCAAGGGGCGCGTCGCCTTGGTGAGGATGTGCACGCGGTCCGCGATCACACTGTCCTCGCCTGCCTTGGTCTTGGTCAGCAGGCTCGCCGGTCCTTCGACCCCGACAAAGTCGCCGCGCTCGGCCAGCTTCCACAGGTCGAAGGTCTGCTCGCCCACCACATCCAGCTTGACCCAGACCTGGATCTCCCCGGTGCGGTCGCGGATCTTGGCGAACGCCGCCTTGCCGAAACTGCGGAGCGCGACGATGCGACCGGCGACCGACACGCGGCCATCATCGCCCGTGCCCTCAGGAGGTCGTTCGCGATCCGCTCCTTTCTCGAACCAGTCGTGGATCGAGCGCGCCGTCGACGTGGGGCAGAAGCCGTTGGCATAGGGGTTGAGCCCGGCAGCGCGGATCTCGCTGACCTTGCGCTCTCGTTCGGCAATCAGCTCACGTTCGTCAGCCATTGATCACGCCTTTTCCACCGTCTACCCACAGCGGGCCATGATGGAACCATTGGAATTGGTTGCGCATTCCATGATCTATCCACAGTGTGTCGCAGAACATCCGAAAATTTCCCCAGCTAGGCCTCGATGTCCTCTTCGTCCGGCCTGGGCACAGGTCTCGCTGATGGATCCCCGGCCATCTGAAGCAACAACGCGACCATGAACTGGTCGAGATCGCCATCCAGGACCGCGTCCACGTTGCCCACCTTCAGGCCGGTCCGGTGGTCGGAAGCCAGCCGATAGGGCGCCAGAACATACGAGCGAATCTGGCTGCCCCACTCGATCGCCTTCTTCTGTGCATGGATGCCGCCCATCTTCTCCTCCTGCTTCTTCTGCTCGACCTCGATGAGCTTGGAGCGGAGGATGCGCATGGCGGTGGAACGGTTCTTGTGCTGGGATCGCTCCTGCTGGCAGTGCACCGCGATGCCGGTCGGAATGTGCGTGATGCGAATGGCGGACTCGGTCTTGTTGACGTGCTGGCCCCCTGCCCCGCCCGAGCGCATGGTTTCCACGCGCAGGTCTTTCTCGTCAATGTCGACCTTCACCGTCTCGTCTATGTCGGGGTACACGAACACACTGGCAAACGACGTGTGCCGGCGCGCCTGTGCGTCGAAGGGCGAGATGCGCACCAGGCGATGCACGCCCGATTCGGCGCGCAGATAACCGTAGGCCCACTCGCCCGTTACGCCCAGGGTGACGCTCTTGATGCCCGCCTCGTCGCCCGGCTGCAGATCCAGAATCTCAGCCTTGTAGCCACGGCGGGCCGCCCAGCGCATGTACATCCGCTGCAGCATCTCGGCCCAGTCCTGCGATTCGGTGCCGCCGGCGCCGGGATTGATGCTCACGATGGCGCCCTGCCGGTCGTAGGGGCCGGAGAGCATGCGGGCGAACTCCATCTTGCCCACAGCGTCCTCGATACGCGCCAACACACCTGCCGCCTCGGCAGCCGTGGGCTCGTCCTTGGCTTCGTCGGCCAGTTCCACCAGAACCCGCGCGTCCTCGAGGGCGCGCACCTGCACGTCGAATCCGTCCACGGCTTCCTTGAGACGCGCCTGTTCACGCAGCAGCGTCTGGGCCTGCTCGTTGGCGTCCCAGAAGTTGGGGTGCGACGCCTCGCCATCAAGCTCGGCTATGCGGGAACGTTTGCCGTCGATGTCAAAGATGCCCCCGGAGGATCTCCAGACGGCGTGCCAACTTCTCGATGCGATCGCGGAGAGGGCCGATTTCCATGGTGGGCTAGCTAGCCACGTCGCAAACTGTCGCGCAAGTAGTTCTCGGCGATGCGGGTGTATTTGCCGGCCAGCGCGCGATGCTCGTCGGCAGCCTTTTCATCGAGCGTGCGCACGACCTTGGCCGGCATCCCGAGCACCAGGCTGTGCGGTGGAATGATGGTGCGCGGGGTGACGACTGCGCCGGCGCCGACGACAGAACCGAACCCGATGACCGCGTCGTCGAGAACCGTGGCTTGCATGCCGATGAGACAGGCGTCTTCCACCCGGCAGGCGTGCAGCATAGCGCGATGACCCACCACCACGTCGGCCCCCACCAGGCAGGGGCCATCGTCCGCCACATGGATGACGGTTCCGTCCTGGATGTTGCTGCGATCGCCGATGACGACAGGGGCGATATCGCCGCGCAGGACTGCGCCGTACCAGACCGACACGCCCACGCCCAAGCGGACGTCGGCCACCACCGAGGCGCCGGGCGCGATGAAGGCGCCTTCCCCGGCCGATGGCACCCGGTCGAGGTAGCGATCGATGATGGCGCGCGGGAATCGCAGCCGCATCTCCTCCACCCGCCGGTCAAGCACCTGCGCGTCGGGATGAGGACCTGACACAACCACGACGGACGAAGTCACGAGGGCCATGCGGCCAAACCATACTACGGCGACACACCCTCGGCACGGCGGCTGGCTGCCCGGCGGGCTATCTCCACGCGCTTGGCCAGGGCGGGGTTGCCCGGCTCCAGGCGCAGGGCTTCGCCATACTCCCGGACCGCCTCGTCGAAACGACCAATCTTGAAGTAGGCGGCGCCCAGGATGGCGTGAGCTCCCCCTTCGCCTGCTGCCAGCGCCGCCCGCCCCTGCAGGATGGCTCGCGAAAAGTCGTCGCGTTCAAATGCCGCGCGGGCCTCGTACAGCGCCTTCTTTCCCTCGCTGCTGGCGCGCGGTCGCGTCCGGTCGACCGGTCGCTCGGTGTCGGGACCGGTCCCAGAGCCTGGTGCCGCGACGACCGGAGTTGCGGGCGCTGCTGACGGACGGTTGGGCCGGGCGGGCGGTGGCGTCAGGCCAGCGGGCTCAGCGCTCTGAGATGGCCGTGCGACAGGCAATTCGCCTGTCGGCATTCCTGTCGTCGCGGTCACGGCGGGCGCCGAGCCGGCAGAGACGATCGCCGAGGCCTGAGGCAACCGCGCCTGACCGGCCGGCGCCAAGGCCGACCCGCTCGCCAATTGCTCCGGTGCCTTGCCTGCCATGGCCGCTGAATCCAGACGCAGGGTCATGTAGATGTTGAAGGCGATGGCCAGGACCAGGGCTCCGCCGAAAATCAGGAAGAAGCGGCGCAGCCACTGGGCATTGCGCGACACCACGGTCGTCCGCGACCGAGACGGGGTGGCCGACGTTCCCTGCGCAGGTAGGCTTGCCATGACGGGTGCCGAGGCCAGGCTCAGCCCCGACGCCCTGACGTCGCCCGCCACGGAAGAACCGGTCAAACCAAGCCCCGCGGGCGTCTCCGTGCGGGCCACCGGGGATGCGTGCCCGGCAGCCGTGGCCAGCAATGCAGCCCGCTGGTCGCGCTCCCGGCTGGCGTCGAACAGGCGATTGAGCAGGCGAGCAGCGGCGTCTCGACCGATCTGGCCCGTCATAGGCGGAAGGCTGCGCTCGATCTCGCCGGCAATAGGGAAGCGCTCCTCGGGCGTCTTGGCCAGGGCTCGCATCACCACGGCGTCCACAGCGGGCTGTACTTCGGGATTGAAGAGCGAGGGCGGCGGCGGCCGGTGCCTGCGAATCTGTTCGACCACTTGCTCCCGGGTGGCACTCACCAATCCGGCCGGGCCTCCTTCGATGGTCGACAGGAAAGGAGATCCGGCCAGGGTCTCCCAGAGAACCACCCCGAGGGCGTAGATGTCGGCTCGCCGATCGACCGGGCCATCCACCAACTGCTCGGGCGCCAGATAGGGCAATTCCTCTGCAAAGAATGCCGGCCGAAACGCGCCATCGGCACGTGCCGCGCGGCCAGAGGCAAGATCGAGCAACTTCACCTCGCCCTGGTAGTCGAGCCGCACCTTGGATGGCTGCAGCTTGCGGTGCACCAGCCCCAGTCCGTCGAACTCATGCAGAAAGGCCAGCGCGCGGCCGATCGCGCAGCCGATGTGCAGCGCAGCCACGACCGGAACTCGTCGCGTCTCGGCCGCGCAACGTTGCAACACCTCGGCCAGATCGTGGCCCTCGACGAATTCCTCCGCCAGATAGGGTTCGCCGTCCGCCTCACCGACGTCATGGACCGTCACCAATCCGTCATGGGCCAGACGCCGCGACAGATGGGCGGCCCGACGGAAACGGTTCAAGAAGTCGGAGTCGCTGCGCAGATCGGAGGGTGGCCGCCTAACCACGCACTCGCCGCCCGGGCCAGGCCCAACCGCCAGAAAAACGCAGTGCCCCGGCCCAAGGGCCTGCATCAGCCGGTAGGGTCCAAAGAGCGCGGGAATCGCTGACACCATCAGAATCTTATGCCTAGCCGGAATCTATTCATGCCCAGGCCTTCTTCAGCAGCCAGCCCTTAACCACCTGTGTGACCGCCATGTAGCACGTGAGCGTCATGAAGAGAAAGGCCCAATACAGGTGAGGCAGAGCAACGAATCCCAGCGCGCCGGCAATGGGTGAGAAGGGAAGGTAGAGGCCGACGGCCATGACCAACGCCGTGCTGACCGTGAGCGGCCAACTCGCCCGGCTTTGCAAGAACGGGATCTTGTTGGTGCGAATGACGTGGATGATGAGGGTCTGGGTGAGAAGCGACTCGACGAACCACCCGGTCTGGAACAGGTGGGCCTGGCTCGGGTCCCACGCCTTGAAGACGTAGAGCATGATGAGGTACGTGGTGTAGTCGAAGAGCGAGCTGCACGGCCCGATGAAAAGGATGAAACGCGTGATCTCGTTCATCGACCAGGGACGCGGCCGCACGATCTGCTCCGGGTCGACGTCATCGGTGGGGATGGCCACCTGTGAAAAATCGTAGAGCAGGTTGTTGGTGAGGATCTGGATGGGTGCCATGGGTACATAGGGCAGAAAGGCGCTGGCCCCCACCACGGAGAACATGTTGCCGAAGCTGGAACTGGCGCCCATCCGGATGTACTTGAGGATGTTGGCGAAGACCTTG
>Ga0182021_10002422_pt1 | contig 21759 bp, 19 predicted proteins | sample 612E3MmetaG_FD_120493 | JGI IMG/M metagenome (GOLD analysis project Ga0182021, IMG submission 120493) | Permafrost microbial communities from Stordalen Mire, Sweden - 612E3M metaG (Illumina Assembly) | ecosystem: Environmental > Terrestrial > Soil > Wetlands > Permafrost | place: Sweden... | reverse complement strand
GCTGACCGCGTGCATGCGGAAGCTCCTCGTCCGGCTGAACGCCATGATTCGAGACCGCGTGCCGTGGCGAGAAAAATCGCCTCAAGTCACTTGACAAAGAACACAGCTGCTCTCCCCCTGAAGCGGGAGAGGGGAGAAGCAGCCGCGGGCCACAGGTGGCCACGCTACATGTGCAACGACGGAGGGGTTTCGCAATGGCGCCTAAGGCATAAGGTCGAAGGCCGAGGGAGAAGAAGAAAGATTTTCCGTCTGGGGGCCCTTTGCAAGGCGGGAAAACGAGGGTTCAGGAAGATCACTCTCGGGGTTTCTGCCTGGAGGCGATGAGCTCGACGATTTCGTCGTAGCGGGAGTCGCCACGGAGGTTGCGGAGGTCGGGGTCGTTGGACATGTGAGAGAGATCGTCGTATCCGAGATCGATGCTGCGGCGAATGCAGTCGAAGGCACGTTCGAGCTCGCCGATGAGGGAATAGGAGCAGGCGAGGTTGTAGAAGACGATGCAGTCGGAGGGACAGAGCTTCGACAGCTTGAGGTCCACCCAGAGACCCTTCTCGTAGTAACCGCGGGCGGTGTAACTGTTGCCGACGGCCTGGAGGACCTCGACGTAGTTGGAACACTTGGCGAGGATCCCCTCGTAGAACCATATTTCGAAGTCGAGGGAGCGACGGTACTCGTCTTCGGGGGAAAGCTCCGGGGGCTTGATGAAGCCGCCATCGGTATTGTAGTTGATGATCCAGGACACGCCGACACCTTTCGAGAAACGGGAATATCAGGTACCTATATCGGCATAAGGGGGGTGGGGACAACGGTTTTTCCGGCCATTTTTCGAGGGATAGGGGGGCCCCGCAGTGCAAGACATCGATGACAGGCAAGAATGCCCACCAAGAGAAAAAGAACACTGGCGGATCCCGATGTGTCAGGACCGTGACACAAAGATCCGCCCCCCACCCGGCGGCGCAGTTGCGCCGCAGAGTCCCGATGGAATCGGGACGGTCTCCTGCTCACCTGTTCACCTGTTCAATTCCGGAGGAGGGAGAGGGAAAAGAGAAGCAGCCGCCCCCGCCCCTCATCCGCCTCCGCAAGTCCGCTGTTGCGTCATACGGGGCACAATCGCGGTTGAAGAAGAAGAAATTGTTCAAAAAAATCAACAAAATCATCCAGTCGCAACTTTCATGGTGACAAGGCATTAAGTTGCCGGATGCACTCGCGCGCCGATGAGGATGTGGACAAATCGGCCTGAATGGTTTAGGCTATATTAAGTGCCGAATAAGGGCTGCGTACGGGGACGGAGGCTCCAAAGAACCGGCAGAAAGAGAGTCTATCCATGTCCGCCCCGTGTGCTCTGACAAGAGCGCGTCTCATCGCCGCCGCCTGCACTATCCTCCTTCTCTCCGTGCAACTCCACGCAGCCCAATACGTCGTCAACCCCGGTGAGTTGATCAGTTCGAAGATCGGACTACTGCACCCGGGGGACACCCTGCTGATCAAGGCGGGGACGTACAACGAAAGCGTGACAATCAGCGGACTCAACGGGACCGCCGCAAATCCCATCACCATCACCGGGGAAGCCGGCACGAAAGTCTATGCGACGGGACAGGACGCGTTTCTTTTCTATGGGGGCGGCGGGTCCAGCTACATCACACTCGAGAACATGGACGTGGGATACGGCACGCGCGCCGGGGTGCTCATCGGCCAGTCGTCGAGTCACGTCACCGTGAACAACGTGGTCTCCCACAACAACGGGGTGTGGGGGATCCAGACCTCGCTCAGCGACTACATCACCGTCGAGAACTGCAATCTCTACGGCTCGGCCGCCCAGCACGGGCTCTATTTCAGCACGACGGACCACCCGGTGGCCATCGGGAACATCATCCACGACAACTATGGCTGCGGGATCGAACTGAACGGGGACGCGAGCGAAGGCGGGGACGGGATGATCTCGTACGGGATCATCGAGGGGAACACGATATACTCGAACGGGAACGGGGGCGGCGGAGCGGGCATCAACATGGACGGCGTCGAGAAGACGATCGTCGAGAACAACCTCATCTATAAGAACGGGGCCGGCGGGATCACCTGTTATCACGACGACGGCGCGCGGACGGGCGCGGGCAACCAGTTCCTCAACAACACGGTGTATTTCAACCTTGCGGCGGGGCGTTCCAGCCTGCAGATTTCGGGCGGCGCAGACAACACCACGATCCGGAACAACGTCTTCGTCTCGGGCAAAACCGGGGGCACGGAGCCGGCGCTCGAGGTGGACAAGGCGTCGCTCAGCAACCTTCACAGCGACTACAACATTTTCTACCAGCTCGACGGGACAAACCCGATTCAGGGCACCTCGGGCAACGGGACCCTCACGCTGACGCAGTGGCAGGCGGCGACGGGCGGCGACTCGCATAGCCTGGTGGTGGACCCGCGGTTCATGAGCGTGACGGGGAACAACTACCGTCTGCGGTGGACCTCGGCGGGGATCGACCGGGGGACGACGCTGGCGAACGTGCCGGAGGACATCGTCGCGCAGGGACGGCCGGCGGGCGACGCGTACGACATCGGGGCGTATGAGCGGCCGCCGGCGAACGTGGCGATTCCGCCGGAGGCGCTGGCGGTTTACAGCGTGGAGCATTCGGTAGCGTGGTCGGGGGACGCATCGGGCAACGGGGTGTTCGGGACGGCGATCATCGAGGGCGGGGCGTTCAAGGACGTCCACGCCGACCCGCAGTGGTCCGCGGACCACCTGACGCTGCGGGTCTTTGACCACGTCGCTCCCGAGCTCGACAAGCTCCTCTATCTCCTGGTGTATTTCGACTGGAGCCAGGACCCGGACAACGCGAGCCTGCGTCCGACGGTGAAGGGCCCGCTGGGAGGGTTTGCGACGCTGCTGGACGAGCAATGGTCCGACGACAACGGCGCGGTGCTGTATACGTTCGACTTCGGCGGCCAGCCCGGCTACGAGGACATCACGTTCGCGGATACGAAGTTCTACTCGCTGGACGGATACGTTGCGGACTTTGAAGTAGCCACGCAGAGCGTGCCGGAACCGTCGATGATCGCGACCATGGCGCTGTCCGTGACGACGATTGTGTTTCTGCGACGGCGACGGCAAAGATAGATAGTCCGCCACCCCTCATCCCCACCCCCTCCCTTCCCGAAGACGAATTCGGGAAAGACAAGGGGGGAGGAACGAAGTAAATCCCCCTCACCCTGGCCCTCTCCCCCTGAAGCGGGAGAGGGGTGAAGAAGCAACCCAAGACACTGGCGGGTCCCGATGCATCGGGACCAGTGGCACAAAGAAAGAATCTCCCTCACCCGTACCCTCTCTCCCGATGAGACAATCGGGACTCGGAAGACCTCGCCGGAGGAGGGAGAGGGGAAAAGCGGGGCGGGTCGGGTCAGAATTCCATGCGGTAGTGGACGAGGAATTCGGACATGCCGAGCTTGCGGTAGAGGGCGCGGGCGGGGTCGTTTTCGGCGAGGACGTTGAGTTCGAGGGCATGGCCGCCGCGGAGCTTGACCCAGTCGCGCGAGGCAAGGACGAGCGCGGAGGCGATGGCCTTGCGGCGCGCGCGCGCCTCGACGAAAAGGTGCACGAGATAGCCGTAGGCGTCGGAAAGCATCGCGGGCTTGGCACGCCGGCGCGCGAAGAACTCCCGAACGCTTGCCAAGAGGCCGAGGGGCCGGTCGCCGGGCGGGCGAAACTCGACGCAGACAAATCCGACGACCTCCCCTTTCAGTTCCGCGGCGAGAACAGCGGAATGTTCCCCGTGCAGGCAGCCCGCAAGCAGGCGGTCGACGTCGAGCCGAGGATTTCGCCTGACGTCGGGAAGACTCCAGAGGGTCTCTTCGAGGAACATGCGGTAGAGCTGCGCCAGGCGCGGGAGGTCGGCGTTCCCGGCCTCACGAATGGTGCAAGCTTCGGCGTCCATGTTGTTCTCCGCTAAGTCAACAGGTCCCAAGTCAACAAGTCTCCCTCACCCTTCCCTCTCCCGGGGGGAAAGGGAAAAACAGCCCCACCTCTCACCTTTCCTTACGTTTGCGCGATTTGCGCGGTTTACGGGGAGGCAACCTATCGTCCACGCCGAAGGTGCGCTTGCGGCGGAGGAGATGATGATAATGCCGGGCGAAGCGGTGGGCTTCGTCGCGGACGTGCTGGAGGAGACGAAGCGCGGGACTGCTCCGATCGAGCTCGACCGGTTCCGTGCGTCCGGCGACGCAGATGAGCTCCTCCTCCTTGGCGAGTCCAAGGACGAGCAGCAGCCTCACGTGCAATTTGTCGAGCACGCCGAGCGCGACGGCGAGGTGCCCGGCGCCGCCGTCGATGAGAAGAACGTCGGGGAAGGTCCCGCCTTCCTCCTTGAGGCGCTCGAAGCGACGCTCGACGACCTCGCGGATCATGGCGTAGTCGTCGACGCCCCGGACCGAGCGTATGCGGAAGCGTCGGTAGCCTGCTTTCATGGGACGACCGTCGACGAAGGAGACGAGGGAACCGACGGCCTCGTCTCCGGCGAGATTGGCGACGTCGACGCCCTCGATGGTCCGAGGGGTGTAATCGAGATCGAAGAGCCGCTCGATTTCGCGGAGACCGTCCCTGGGGTCGATAGTGAGGACGTCGCCGGCGGGATAGTCGCCGTAGAGGGAGCGACGCGCGAGGGCGTCGAGGGAGGCGATTTCGTCGCGGATGCGCGCGGCCCTTTCGAAGTCGAGTTTTTGGGCGGCGCGCTTCATGCGGGCGCGCATGTCGCGCTTGAGAATTTCCTGCTTGCCGGAGAGGAAGCGGATGAGCTCGTCGATCTGGCGGGCGTAGTCGGGCTTGGAGACGCGGGCGGCGCAGGGGGCGGTGCAGCCGGCGATGTAGAAGAGAAGACAGGGGCGGAAGAAGCGACGGCGGTCGTCGTGCGCGGAGATGTCGAGTTTGCAGGTGCGGAAACGGAAGACGCGCTGGATGAGCGGGAGGGACTGGCGGAGACCGCGGGCGTCCACAAAGGGGCCGAAGAGACGGCTGCCCCTGGCGGGGTCGCGGGTGAGGCGGACGCGGGGGAAGTCCTCGCGTCGGGTGATTTCGAGGTACGGGTAGCTCTTGTCGTCGCGGAGACGGACGTTGAATTTGGGCTGGATGTCCTTGACGAGGCGGGCTTCCATGAGGAGAGCGTCGACTTCGCCGGCGGCCTGGAGATATTCGACGTCGGCGACTTCGTGCATGAGGAGCGGGAGCTGGAGGCGGTCGTCGCCGGAGGCGGCACGGAAATAGCTGGAGACGCGGTCGCGGAGGTCGGCGGCCTTGCCGACGTAGAGCACCCGTCCCCGCGCGTCCTTCATGAGGTAGACGCCCGGGACCCGGGGAAAGGAGGCGACTTTCTCCTTAAGGCCGGCCATGTTGGGAGACTCCGAGAGGGAAAGGGTCGGTCAAGCATATTATAGCATGAGAGGAGAGTACGGAAAGGCCTAAGACATAAGGACGAAGGCCGAGGGAGAACCAACACCCCCCCTCACCCCGACCCTCTCCCCCTGAAGGAGGAGAGGGGATTCAAAATCGGAATGACGAAATCCGAATGACGATTCAATGACGAAACGGAAATGACGAATTAAAGAGATGGCATCCCCCCTCCCCTAGCGGCGTTCCGGGTTGGGGATTGGGGCGGCGGGCCGCTCCTTTTTTCCTTAAAGCATGGGAGGGCGGTTCGCCGATAACGCTTCTATAAGGGGGGGGACCATGAGCCGGGATGATCTGATCCTGCGTATCGAACAGTACCACACACCTCACAACAAGCGCCTGCTGCGCGAATTCTCGACCGAGAGGCTCGCGGAATACCTGGAATACCTCAAGCGGATGAGCACCCCCCGGCGACGCGAACGCGAACAGGTCATGGGATAGCGGCCAAGGCACTCCAGCGGAGTCCAAACATGTCCAAGGACGATATTGTCAAACTGGTGCAGTCGCTGAACGACGGCCTCGACGTCCACTTCCTCGAAACCCTGTCAACGGCGGAACTCAACGGGTACGTGGAACACCTGAAGGCGGTGCGGATGAGGACACGCCCCGAGATCCGAAGGGAGCTGGAGAAGATCCGCGGCGTATAAGCTCCACGCAGGCCCCAAGAGTCACACTCCAAGCACGAACCTCCCCACAGAATCCAATCGGCAAGCACCGAGTTTCCAGCAACCCCCGGAATACCAAATTAAGGAACACGCGAACGGGTTTGAGGTTGTGCGGGAACCGTCACAAAGGGCATTATTGGCCTGAAAAGGCCGCAAAAGCCACCCACGGAGGAGGTTCGGCAGGTTGGGGGATTTCGGCTTGACTCAGGGGGGGACCGGGTTTATGATAAATTACAATTCGGGAACCGGTCTCTTATTGGCGAGCGATTCCCGGGTGTTGTTGGGTAGCGGAGCCGCGTGAGTGAAGTCACGGGACGGATCGTCACGCGGCCGTCGGGAAAAGGACCGAACCTTATCGCGAAGGCACGGAAGAAAGGTCCGTCTGGGGTCAAAGATAACGGAAGCCCTTTCGTGGTAACGGACGAGTCGGCAGGAGGGACGCAGCGGAGTTCCTCCGGAAGTGCAAACGTGAGACGTTGGGTAGAGACAAGGAAAGACAAAGGAGTCGAGTGTGAATATCTACGTCGGGAACCTAGCACGGGAAGTGACGGAAGAGGACCTGCGAACGGAGTTCAGCGCCTTCGGACAGGTGGCAACGGTCACGATGCTGAAGGACAAGTTCACGGGAGAAACGAGGGGATTCGGTTTTGTGGAGATGCCTGCGGCGGCTGAAGCGCAGGCGGCGATCGAGGGGATGAACGGTAAGGACGTGAAGGGCCGAACGCTGAACGTGAACGAAGCGCGGCCGCGAAAAGAAGGCGGTCCGGGCGGTGGCGGGGGCGGCAGAGGTCCGGGCGGCGGCGGGGGCGGCGGACGACGCTGGTAACCGAGCCCGTCTTCAAGGATGATTTGACAGTCGTCAGCCGGGGTTCCTCACGGGATCTCGGCTGACGGCGTACATGCACCGGATTTGGCGCAGTCGAAGGGAGTTCCGGAGATGGAAGGAAAGCAGAGACCCACGAGCGTCGCCATCGTGGCGATCATCCTCGCTGGACCTGAAACGCCGCAGCCGGTTGGGACTTGACTTTTCCGCCTGTTTGCCATAACCTCATGGGGTGCAAGCGGTTTCTGATGGTATTTGTTCCTGCCGGGAGCTGAGTATTCCGATAGGCATCTGTGCGAGGAATCCCGCCGGCATCGTCCCCGAGAAAGCCATGGAGAAGAGGATTGGAACAGGCACGGATCATCGTTGAAATTGCAGTGGGCGTGGGGCTCTTGATCTTCATCCACGAACTGGGACATTTCCTAGCGGCGAAATGGGCCGGGGTTCGGGTGGACGAATTCGCGTTCGGCCTGCCGTTCGGTCCGAGGGTGCTCTCGATCAAGATCGGGGAGACGATCTACGCGCTACGCCTCGTACCGTTCGGGGGATTCGTGGCGATGGCGGGGGAAGAGCCCGGGAAGCCGACGGAGGCGCCGCCGGAACGACAGTTCGGGATGCAGCCTGCGGGGAAGAAGGCGGTCATCCTGGTGGCCGGGGTGTTCATGAACTTCGTGCTGAGCATCGTGCTCTTCAGCATCGCCCTGGGTATCGGGGTGCGGTTCAGCCAGCCGATCATCGGACTGGTGGAGCCGCAGGGCCCCGCCGAGAAGGCGGGACTGCTGCCGGGCGACGAAATCGTGGCGGTGAACGGGAAGAGAGACGTGGACTGGGAGGACGTACGGGTCAACATCCTGATGGGGGACATCGAGGACAACGTGACGCTGGTGGTGGTTCGGGACGAGAAGGAACGGGTGATCGTGGTGAAGCCGAGGAAGGACGAGCAGACGGGGCTTCCGGTGATCGGGATGGAAGCGGCGACGGGACGAACGATCACGGAGGTGGAGAAGGACGGCGCGGCGGCGCGTGCGGGGCTCAAAGTGGGCGACACGATCGACACGGTGGACGGGAAGCGGTTCCTCAACTGGGACGAGGCGCTCCTGGCCCTGTCCGGGAAAATGAAAGAGGAGGTCGGGGTCCGAGTGATGCGCGCGGGGGAGCCGGTCGAGGCGAGGCTCATGGCGCAGCCGGAGAAGAGGGGTTTCATCGGCGTGATGCCTCGAACGTTCCCGACGGTGAAAATGGTGTATCCGGGGAGTCCGGCCGAGGCGGCCGGGATGAAGCCCGGGGACGAGATTCTAGCGGTGGACAACACGCCAACGCCGGACGCGGCCGACACGATCGCGGCGACGGCCCCCAACGCCAACAAAGCGCTGGTCTACACGGTGCGTCGCGACAAGGACCTACTGAAGTTGACCGTGACCCCGGAGGTCACGGGCCGAAGAGAGCGCGCGACGGTGGGCATTCTTTTCGAGCCGAAGAGCGATTTCGTGGTGGGGTCGGTGGAACCGGGTTCACCCGCCCAGAAGGCCGGGATCCGGGCGGGAGACGTGCTTACGGGCATCGACGGGAAGGCGCTCGAGAAGACGAACTGGGGGGAGCTGCAGAACCTGCTCAACGCGGCGGCCAAGAAGAAGCGAGAGGCGAGGGTGAGCTGGAGAAGCGGGAAGGCGGAGTGGGCGGACAAGAAGATCGCGGTGCAAGCGGTGGACGACACCCTGCGCGCGGACGCAGGACTCATGGTGGAGCCGACGCTCCCGCGTCTCAGGAAGTATCCCCCGTGGGTCGCGCCCGTCGTCGGACTGAAGAAGTCGTGGCAGGTGGTAGAACAGGTCTACATCTTTCTGAGGGGCCTGGTAACGGGCCGCATTTCGCTGAAGAACGCGGCCGGGCCGGTCGGCATCGTGCGGATCAGCTACAAGGTGGCCTCGGAGGGGATCGAGGTGTTTATCTATTGGCTGGCGATCATCGGGGCGAACCTCGCGGTGGTGAACCTGCTGCCCATGCCCCCGTTCGACGGGGGACTGCTGGTGCTGACGGGGGTGGAAAAGGTGCGCGGCAAGACACTGAGCGAGAAGTGGCTGATCGGACTACAGCTAGCGGGATGGGCCGTGGTGCTCGTCCTGATCACGTTCATCACGATCAACGACATCATGCGATAGACGAAAGGCCGACGGCCTAAGGTCGAAGGCCGGGGGAAAGCAGCAGCGCGACGAGGAAAAAGGGGTCGGGAGCCCGAACAAGAGGGCTCCTGACCCCTTTTTCATTTGTTGTTCTTTGCATCGGCCAAAGGGCCGCGCGCACCCGCCGTAGCGTTCCCTCACCCCGACCCTCTCCCGGAGGGAGAGGGAGAGTTGGCCCATTAGCCATGCAAAGTTCAATGAATGCTCGATTTCGCCGAGAAAGGGGATTTTCCCCCTTGGGGATTTTTCCCCTTATCGTGGCCAGATCCTTCGCTCCGCTCAGGATGACAGCACTTCAGCGCCCTGCTAATTAACTGGGGCCGGTTCGGGCTCCGGGGCGGGTTGCGGCGGATGGGCCTGCTGCACCTGCGGAGGCCCCCCCCTCCCCTGCATCCTCATGCCGAACAGCATCATGGGCAGGGTCTGGAGGATGGTCGATGAGGAGCCTTTGAAGGAGGCGGTCGCGGTCACGAGCAATCCGTCATTGCGGACGTTCACGCTTTCCAGAAAATCGGCGATGTTGGCGGGCATGAGCTGCGCGGGGAAATTCCTCATTGCCTCGAGGGTGTTCTGTCTTCCGGCCTCGAAATCATCGACGGAGGCGGCGATCTGGTCGGGGTTTTTCCCGCGGGCGATCAGGGTGAACAGGGTCTCGTCGGCGTGGTCCTCTTCGGTCAGAGTCATGGAGTCGAAGGGCGCGAGGACTTTTGCGTTCCTATAGGCGTCGGTCATTCTCATGACGGCCCAGAGACGCTTGGAGCGGTCGACGGAGGCGAGAAGCTGGGTCATGTCGGCGTCGAGAGCGGCGTCGCGCTTGCCATTCTTCACGGCGGCGAGGACCTCCTGAAGGGGCAGGGCCTCGGTATTGGGACCCGCAAAAAGCAGAAAACGGTCGTTCGACGGACACACCACGGTCCCTGACCCGCCTCGCCCCCCGGGAAGGGTGAAGACCTCGAACCCATTGACGGTGTCGGTATTCGTCTGGGGCTGGGCCTTGAGGGTCTCGCGTGCGGCGACGGCGTCATAGGTTCCGCGGCCGATGAGGACGGCGAACCCGGCTTCGTTGCCGACGTCACCGGAGAGGCCAAAGGTCACGGCATCGAGTCGGAGGTTTCCGAGCTTGCCGGTGAGCTCGATGAGGGAATCGGTAATCTGGCGGCGAGCTTCGTCCATCCTGCGGTCCATCTCCTCCGGGTCGTTGGCGCCCGGACGGGGCCCCATTCCCATCATACCCTTCATCTGGCCGAACATTTTTTCGTAAGAGACGGCTCCCCCGCCGGGGAAGGTGGTCTGGGCGACGACGCCACAGCCGACGGGAAGCAGGTCGACGTCCTCAGCGAGCTTCTTGCGATCTGTGGGCGCACGGTGGTAAGCGGCACCCTCGATGGTCGCGATGGCCTGGTTGGCGTAGTCGGCAACAAACGGGGACTTGTCGTTGACGAGGGGCTTGAGGAGCGGCAGGGCTTCCTTCTTCTTGAGCTCTCCGAGCGAACGGATGGCCATGAGGCGACGAACGTCGGCGGTCTTGGGAGCGTTCTCGGCGCCGGCCGGAGCCCCCTTCACCGAGGGGGCAAGGGCATCGACCGTCATCTCGACCTGCTGGGCTTTCCAGTAGGAGGGGGAATCCACGAAGTCCAGAAGGTCGTTCGCGCTCCCCTGCAAAACCATCATGAGCAGAATCATGCCGAAGCCCGGTCCCGCAGCCATGCTATTCTCCTTGGAAGGTGAAACTTGCCCTGGCATGCCCCGCCAGCGTACCAGACGAGGGAATTCTACCGGATGTCCGCGGGATTTCCATGTCTTTTTGGATTTAGCGGGTTTCCGAAGCGACCCCGTAGGCCTTGTTGCGAACGCGCCATCGGCTTGCGGGCGGCGCTTCCTCACGTGCAAACGGAGCACGGCTGGACAAGCCAGCCGTGGCACCCCGAAGCGTTGTGATGCCGTCTTTTGCGGGATTCCGCTTGAAAACGGCCCGTGGGCGGGTAGGCTATCCCGACACCTGACCTCCGCGCGGAGGCGGAGGCACGAACGCAACGAAAGGAACCGACATGGGCAAGAAGATCCGGGTCGCCGTCATCGGACTGAGCATGGGACAGAACCACGCCGAGAATTACCGGGCCACGAAGGATGCGGAACTGGTCGCCGTGTGTGACGTGGACCAGGCGCGCCTCGCGGAGCGGGCCGCCGCCTGGCCGGGGGTGAAGACCTACACGGATTACCGCGAGATGCTGGACAAAGAGAAGCTGGACGCGGTGAGCATCGCGGTGCCGAACGACCTGCACTGTCCGCTGACGTGCGAGGCGCTGGAGCGGGGACTGCACGTGCTGTGCGAGAAGCCGATGGCGCTCAACGCGGTCGAGGCGAAGAAGATGCGGGACCTGGCGAAAGAGAAGCACCTGAAGCTGATGATCAACTTTGCGTACCGGTGGGTGCCACAGGCGCGGGTGCTGAAGAGCTTCGTGGACGCCGGGGAACTGGGGACGATTTACTACGGGCGGACGCGGTGGATGCGGGCGCGGGGGGCGCCGGGATTCGGGTCGTGGTTCACGCAGAAGAAGCACTCGGGCGGCGGGCCGCTGATCGACCTGGGGGTGCACCGGATCGACTTCGCCCTGTGGCTGATGGGGTTCCCGGAGGTGCAGAGCGTGAGCGGTTCGGCGTACTACCACCTGGCCCAGGAAGCCGCGCGCGTCCAGAAGAAGAAGTGCGACGTGGAGGACCTCGCCGCGGCGTTCATCCGCTTTAAGAACGGAGCGACGCTGGTGGTCGAGGCAAGCTGGGACATGCACGGGGAACGCTTCGAAGACCAGCTGACGGAGCTGTATGGGACGAAAGGCGGGATCGTGCAGCGGAACGTGGGCGAGAGAGGCGGGGTCTACAGCATCTCCGGGTATGAGATGAAGCTGTTCAAGGACCTGCACGGGAAACTGGTGGAGGTGAACCCGAAGATCCAAGCGCAACCCGGGGAGACGTCGCCGGCGCACTTCGTGGACTGCATCGTCCACGACCGGGAGCCGGAGGCGTCGGCCGACCACGGCGTCTACGTGATGAAGATCCTGGATGCGATTTACGAGTCCGCGGCGACGGGACACGAGACGAAGGTGGAGTAGAAGTCAACAAGTCACAAGTCGACAAGTCCCCCCTCACCCTTCCCTCTCCCCCTGAAGCGGGAGAGGGAAGAAACGGCGAGCGGATCCGCCCCTCATCCTCCTACGCCAAGGCTTCCTCCTTCGCCGAGGCTACGGCGGACAAGCTGGCGGGCAAGCCCTGCTCTCCCCCGCCTGCGCGGGGGCGAGGGGTGAAACAGCGACAAGACAGCCCCCCTACCCGCCTTATTCGGAAGGTCGCAAGTCAACAAGTCCCCCTCAGCCACCGCTAAGGCTAATCCAGTTCGTCCTGGAGGCGGAAGACGCAGTACTCGCCGCACATGGAGCAAACGTCGGAATCGGCGGGTTTGCCTTTGAGGCGGATGCGTTTGGCGGCGGCGGGGTCGATGCAGTCGCTGAGGAGTTTTTTCCAATCGCGCTTGCGGCGTCGCTGGGAGAAGGTTCGGTCCCAGTCGGCAGCGTGCGGGAGACCCTTGGCGATGTCACCGGCGTGTGCGGCGATGCGCGCGGCGATGACCCCCGTGTGGACCTCCTCTACGCTCGGAAGACTGAGGTGCTCGCTGGGGGTGACGTAGCAGAGGAAATCGGCCCCGGCGGCGGCCGCGACCGCCCCACCGATGGCGGAGGTGATGTGGTCGTATCCGGGCGCGATGTCGGTGACGAGCGGACCGAGGACGTAGAAGGGCGCGCCGTGGCAGACCTTTTTCTGGTAGCGGACGTGCTCGGCGACGAGGTGGAGCGGGACGTGGCCGGGGCCCTCGATCATGGACTGGACGCCCTTGGCGAGAGCACGACGGGCGAGGCCTGCGAGGGTGCGAAGCTCGTGAAGCTGGGCCGGGTCGTTGGCGTCGGCAATGGCGCCGGGACGGAGGCCGTCGCCGAGGCTCAACGTCACGTCGAACTCGCGGGCGATGTCGAGCAGCTCGTCGAAGCGCTCGTAATACGGGTTTTCGGCCTTGTGATGCTTCATCCACTCGGCGAGGAAGGTGCCGCCCCGGGAGACCATGCCGCAGACCCGCGGGTGCGCGGCGAGGTCAGCGAGGACGTCGCGGGTGACGCCGGCGTGGACGGTGATGAAATCGATGCCGTCCTCGGCGTGGGCGCGGAAGGCGGCGAGCATGCTGTCGGGAGTCATGGCGAGGATGTTTTTGCCGACGCCCGCGACGGCGGCAACGGCGGCGTCGTAGATGGAGACGCTGCCGACGGCGATGGGGGAATGCTTGACGACGGCGCGGCGGATGGCGCGGATGTCGCCCCCGGTGGAGAGGTCCATGACGGCGTCGGCGCCGGCCTTGACGGCGGCGTCGAGCTTGGCGAGCTCCTTGGCGACCCTGGGATAATCGCGCGAGGTGCCGATGTTGGCGTTGACCTTGGTGCGAAGCCCCTTGCCGATGCCGAGGAAGCGCTTGGCCTTGCGGCACCTGTTGGCGGGGACGACGGCGTGACCGAGGGCGATGTTTCGCGCAAGGACTTCGGGGTCGACGCGCTCGTCGGCGGCGACATGCCGGACCTCGACGGGGATTTTTCCGGCGCGAACTTTTTCGAGCAATGTCATGGACGGCGACTCCTCGAAGAAGGCCTGCTCAGCGGCGGAAACGGCGGCGGGCGTGAGCGGGCACGGTTTTCCTTGACGATTCTCTTTTTTCCCCGGCGGACCGGGCCAGGCGGCGCAGGGCGTCGAGCTCGGGCTGGGTGAGCTTGCGCGAGTAACCCTCCTTGAGGTCGCCGAGATGGAGCGTGCCGATGGAGATGCGCCGGAGCGAGAGCACGGCATGTCCGACCTTGGCCATGACGCGGCGGATTTCGCGGTTCTTTCCCTCATGGAGCATAACGACGAGCTCGCTGACGGTGGCGCGGCGCCTGACCACGGCGCAGCCTTCGACGCGGGCGCGACCGTCGGAGAGCCAGATGCCCTTTTTCAGCCGGGCGAGGGTCGCGTCGGTGACCGAGCCCTGGACGCGCACCTCGTAGGTCTTGGTGATCTCGAAGCTGGGATGGGTGAGACACTGGGCGAGAGCCCCGTCGTTGGTCAGGAGGACGAGCCCCATGCTGTCGAGGTCGAGGCGGCCCACCGGGTAGATGCGCTTGGGGGTCCCGGGAACCAGCGACACGATGCTGGGGCGGCCTAACTCGTCCTGACAGGTGGAGACGATGCCGCGGGGCTTGTTGACCATGTAGTAGACCGGACGGGAGAGTCTCAGGCGCTCGCCGTCAAAGGAGATGTCGGCGGTCTCGGGGTCGACCTTGGTGCCGAGCTCGCGAACGACGCGGCCGTCCACGGCGACGCGGCCCTCGACGATGAACTGCTCGCACTCACGGCGACTGCCGGCGCCTGCGGCGGCCATGACTTTGTGGAGACGTTCGAGGGTCACTGCGAGCCTCCCGGAATTGGAAGGGACATGGCCAGGAGTTCGACGGGTCCTGCGGGCCGGACAGTGAGCGTGCGGAGCGACGCGGGCAGAAGCAGGGTGCGTCCGGGCGACATCGGGCTCGTCCCGTCCGAGCAGGCGAGCTCGGCCCGACCAGCGATGCAGGCGAGGATGACGAACGACCGGAGGTCGGCCGGGCGGAGTTCGAACGGCGCGTCGCACGCGTAGCGGTCGAGGGTGAACTTGGCGTTGGCGACGAGGCGCTCGTGTCGCGCGGGTCCGTCGGGGAGAAGCTCGGGCACGGACGCCGGGGCGGCCGACGCGGCGAAATCGATGACGTCGAGGGCCTTCTCGACGTGGAGGTCGCGGGGCTTTCCGTCGAGTCCCATGCGTCCCCAGTCGTAAAGGCGATAGGTGGCGTCGGAGTTCTGCTGGATCTCGGCGAGGAGGACACCGGGGCCGACGGCGTGGACGGTTCCGGGCGGGACGACGAAGACGTCGCGGCGCCTCACGGGGACGAAGCGGAGATGCTGCTCGACGTCGCCGGTTTCGACGGCGCGGGAAAACTCTCGGCGGGTGGTCCCGGGCTTGAGACCGAGGGCGATCCTCGCGCCGGGCTCGGCGTGGACCACGACCCACGCCTCGATCTTACCGGGGTCGCCCTGCTCGTTCTTGCGGGCGTAGTCGTCGGCCGGGTGGACCTGTACGGAGAGGAAGTCGGCGGTGTCGATGAACTTGAAGAGGAGCGGGAAACGGTTACCGAGCTCGAGTGCGCCGGGCCTTCCAACGAGTGCGATTTCGTCCCGCATCGGCGGGACCAGGTCGTGGAGGGACATTCCGGCGAGAACGCCTGCGTCCACGCGGCTCAATCCGTGCGGGTGGTCGCTGATCTCCCAGGATTCGCCGACGGGCTCGCCGGGCGGAAGGGACTTTCCGAGAAGGGTCTCGAGGCGCCGGGCGCCCCAGACTTTGGTCTTGAATATCTCGCGGAAATGGATGGGAGCCGGGGGAATCGCGAACATGTCCTCGCGTCCGAAGGGCCGCAACGATTTTTCACAGACGAACCGACGGTGATTGTAACAGAAAGCGGGGAAAAATCAACCGCAAAGGGAGGGACTCAGCGGCGAGGACGGCGGATGCGCTCGAAGAGAAGGCGGACGCCCATGCGGAGGACGCCCCGGACTTCCGCAAAGGACGCCTTGGAGCGGCCGGCAAGGCGATCCTCGAAAACGATGGGCACTTCGCCCAGCCGCATTCCCGCCGACTGACAGCGGAAGAGGATCTCTTCAAGGTATGCGTAACCGGGGGAGGCGACACGGTCGAGGACGACGGCTTTCATGGGGGCGAGGCGGTAACAGCGGAAGGACCCGGTGCAATCGCGGACGCTCAGGCCGAGACAGAGCCGGGCGTAGGCGTTGGCTATGCGGCTCTTGAGCCGACGGCCGAACGAGCGGTTCACCACGCCGCCGCCGGGGACGTAGCGGGAACCGATCGCGACGTCCAGTGCCTCCATCGCATGGACGAGGGCGGGCAGGTAACGCGGGTGATGGGAGAAATCGGCGTCCATGGGAATGGCAAAGTCGTACCCGTGGTCGGCGGCGAAGCGGAGACCGTCGAGCGCGGCGCTTCCGAGTCCGAGCTTGCCCGGGCGGTGAGAGACGAGCACCCGGGGGTCCTGGGCGGCAAGGCGGTCGGCGAGTTGTCCGGTGCCGTCGGGGGAGTTGTCGTCCACGACGAGCAGGTCCTGGGCGACGGGCGAGAGGAGGACCTCGCGGGCGAGGGCCTCGAGGTTCTCCCGCTCGTTATAGGTGGGAACGATCACCAGAGTTCTCATCGAGGCTCCCGCTCGAGGCCATGGAACGTCAGAGGATGGGGCTGCCCGGGGCGACGTCGCGCTCGGGGACGACGATGACGACGCTGGCGCCGTCCTGCGCGGCGAGGAGCATGGCCTCGCTTTTTTCGCCACGCAGGATCGCGGGCTCCAGGTTGGCCACGACGACAATCTTGCGGCCCAGGAGTTCCTCGGGCTTGTAATAGGGTTTGAGCCCTGCGACGATCTGCCGCTCTTCGCTTCCCAGGTTGATCTTGAGCAGGTAGAGCTTGTCGGCGTTGGGATGGTCCGCGACGCTGACGACCTGGGCCACCTTGAGCTCGATGTTCTTGAACTCAGCAAACGAAATCATGACGGACCTCCGCAGGAAAGAGATGCGCTCACGGCGTATCAGGGCGTCAAAAACATTTGCTCCGGCACCCTTCAGGCGCCCCACAAGGCGCGCACTGGAGGTGAATGGTGACAGGCAGGAATGCCTGTCCCACCATCCGCTGATAGCCCTTCCTGAACAATCTGACAGAGCATTTCGCCGTGGAGAGGACACAGAACAAATCTCAGAGCATTTCGGCGGCGATGCTGGCCAAGATGCTGCGCTCGCTCTTCATCAAGAGGACGTGACCGAAAAGCCCCTGGTCTTTGAGCCGCTCGGCCGTGTAGGTGAGACCGTTGGACGAGCTATCGAGATAGGGGTTGTCGATCTGGTACGGGTCGCCGGTCAACACCATCTTGGAGGCTTCGCCGACACGACTGACAATGGTCTTGATCTCGTGGGGGGTGAGGTTCTGCGCCTCGTCCACGACGATGAACTGCCTGGGGATGCTGCGGCCGCGGATATAGGTGAGGGCTTCCAGCTCCACCGTGCCGCTGGAGAGAAGACCGTCGATCATGCGGTCGATGGTGATGCCTTTTTCGGTGCGGCGGATGGTCATGAGGTATTTCAGGTTGTCGAAGATGGGGTGCATCCACTGCTCGAGTTTTTCGTCCTTGGTGCCGGGAAGGAAACCGATGTCCCTTCCGAGCGGCATGATGGGCCGCGAGACGAGGAGTTTTTCGTAGACGTGCTCTCGGGAGACCTTTTCGAGGCCGGCGGCGAGGGCGATGAGGGTCTTGCCGGTGCCGGCCTGTCCGACGAGGGTGACGAGCTGGACGGCGTCGTCGAGGAGAAGCTCGACGGCGATCTGCTGCTCGAGGTTGCGCGGGGAGATGCCCCAGGGCTTCGCGCCGGCGTGGATGAGCCCGACGGCGCCGCCGGCCTTCGCGGAATAGCGGGCGACCGCGGTGTGCTTTTCGTCCGCCTCGTCGACGAGAAGCAGGAACTCGTTGGGGTGATAGTCGCCCGGGGGGAGCGGGAGCTTTCGGTTGTTGTAGAACGCATCGACGTCGGTGCCCTTTATCCGGAGGGAGCGCCAGCCCTTGTAGAACTCGTCGAAGTTCACCTTTTGTTTTTCATAATCCATCGCCTTGACGCCGAGGGCGTCGGCCTTGATCCGTCCGTTGATGTCCTTGGAGACGAAGACGACCTTGCGGCCGGCGTCCTTGAGCCGGGAGGCGACGCTGAGAATGCGGTTGTCGCGGGTGTCCTCGCGGAGTCCGCTCTCGCGGCTGAGCTCGCTCTTCATGTCGATGCGGATGATGCCGCCGGTTTCGCCGATGGGGACGCCTTCGACGAGGCTTCCGCCGGCGCGCAGACGGTCGAGTTCGCGGGCGGCCTCGCGGGCGTTGCGTCCGAGGTCGGTGTTCTCGGTCTTGAAGCGGTCGATCTCCTCGAGGACGTCGATGGGAATGACGACCTCGTTGTCAGTGAAAGAGAAGAGGGACTGGGCGTTGTGCAGGAGGACGTTGGTGTCGAGGACGAATGCCTTGCGCATGAACGGTCTCCCTTCATGAATGCCGGCGCGGGACAGGGTCTACTCGAGTTTGGCGGCGCTGTCGAACGCGAAGGTCTTGGCCTTGAGACGAAAGATGCTCAACTCGGCGGCGAACGAGGTCTGCCGGGCGGTAAGGACGCCGGTAGCGCCGGGGAGGAGCTTGACGGCGGCGATTTCGCCGGTGAGGGTATCGCGCTTGGTTCCGGCACGACCCAGGGCGTCGACGATGAGGAGTCCGGCGTCATAGCCGAGGGCGTCGAGAGTCCCCGGCTCGCGGCCGTTCGCCTTGCGGAAGGCCTTGACGAACTCCGAGGTCACGATGTCGCCGCGCCCGGCGTAGAAGCGAGCGGGTGCGAAGACGGCCGCCCCCGGACCCACCTCGGCCGGGAACTCCGAGTTCACGTCCCAGTCGGACGAGCCGAGCACCGACCCGTAGACGCCCTGTTTCTTGATCTCCTCGACGATTGCGGCGGACTCGACCGAACCCCCGGTGAGATACAGGAGGTCGGGTTTGTCGTGCGCGGCCATCCGGACGACGCGACGGAAGTCCGAGTCGCCGGAACTGTAGGACACCTTGGTCAGAACGCGGCCGCCGAGCTTGAGGAAACGCTCGGCGAAGGCATTGGCCCTTGCGGCGCTCGACGGGGAGTCACTGTCGACGAGGATGGAGACACTCTTGAGGAGCTTTGCAACGGCGAAGGCGGCCATGGCCGATCCTTCCTGAGCGTCGGTGAAGGTGAGACACCAGACGGTGCTGCCGAGGACGTTGAGCTTGAGGGGCGCGGAGGCCGGGGTGAGGACCACGATCTTGTTCTGACGCGCGAGCTCTTCGACGGATTCGACGGCAGAGGGGTCGATGGGGCCGACGAGCGCGGTGACGTCCTGCATTTCGACGAGGTCGCGGGCAAGACCAAGGACGTCAGCGGGCGTTCCGCCGTAATCGCGCACCATCACGGAGGACTCGTCCAGTTTGGCCGCCTTGCCCTTCTGGGCGAAGGCGAGCTTGAGTCCGGCGACGAGGGCGTGTCCCTCGGACTTGTGTTCCCCGGTGATGGGGACGAGTGCGCCGACGAGGACCTTGAGGTTCTTGGCCTCGACGGGCTTCGGGGTTTCGCTGCCGGGCTCTGCGGGTCCCTCGGTCTTGCCGCACCCCGCCGCCAGGGCCGCCAAGAAGACCCACACGCACACGAAGACCGGAGCCGCAACTCTCTTCCACGTCATGACGCATCCTCCGTTCGTAAACCAGAATGGCCGCCGGGCGCGGCATGCCGCGTCGGGGCGCCTAAGTCTTACGCATGATCCAACCACCGCCGAGAAGCAGGTCGTCACGGTAGAAGACGGCGGCCTGTCCGGGGCTGACGGCCCGCTGGGGCTCGTCAGGAGTCACGTGGACGCCGAAGCGTCCGGCAAGGGTCACCTTGGCCGGGAAAGGCTTCGCACGGTAACGGACCTGGACGTCGCAGCGGAAAGGCTCGCGGGGCGGCGCGATGCCGACCCAGTTGACGCTCTCGACGGCGAAGTCGCTGACCCGCAGGTCCGAATCCGGACCGATGACGACGCGGTGGGTCCGCGGGTCGATGTCGACGACGTAAACGGGCTGACCCATTGCGACGCCGACGCCCCGACGCTGTCCCACGGTGAAATCGACGATGCCCTCGTGGCGTCCGACGACCTTGCCCGAGGCGTCCACGATGTCGCCGGGATGGACGTCGGCGCCCTTGCGCCGGCGGACGAATCCCGAGTATTCCCCTTCGGGCACGAAGCAGATGTCCTGGCTCTCCTCGGCCTCGGCGGAGGGAAGTCCGATCTTGCGGGCAAGGGCGCGGACGTCTTCCTTGGTGCGATCCCCCAGCGGGAAGACGGCACGCGCCACCTGCTCCTGGGAGAGACCGAAGAGATAATACGACTGGTCCTTGGCCGGGTCGCTCCCCCGCCGGAGACACCACCTGGAGTCCGTGAGGTCCGAGCGGACGTAATGCCCGGTGGCGAGCGCGTCGAAACCCTTCTGGTCGCACAGGTCGAGAAGCCGGCCGAACTTGATCTCGCGGTTGCAGAGGGCGCACGGGTTGGGGGTGCGGCCGCGGAGATACTCCGAGCAGAAGAAATCCATCAGCAGCTCGAACGCGTCGGAGAAGTCCACGACTTCGAACGGCATTTCGAGGAACTCCGCGACCCGGCGGACCCGCGCCGCCTGGGGAGTCTCGGAGTCCTGACCGTGCACCGGGAGGCGCGACATGAACACCCCCGCCACGTCGAGTCCCTCTTCCTGGAGGAGCCACGCCGCGGTGGAACTGTCCACGCCCCCGCTCATCGCCACGAGAATCCGCTTTTTGCCGGACATCGACCGATCCTTTTGCGAACCATTGTATGCCGGAGGCGCGGCGACGCAAGCGAAAAGCCCGTGGTGCTTTAGACTTGACCGGAAGGGGCCGAAAAGCTATAATTTGAGCACTACGGGGGGCATTCGTGAGCATAGTCGCGGGCATCGACGAAGCCGGGTACGGTCCATCGCTGGGACCGCTGGTGGTCTCGGCGACGATCTTCCGCGTGAAGGACGAACATCGGGACGCGGACCTCTGGAAGCTGTTGTCGCGAAGCGTCACCGGAAACCCGCGCGTGCGACGGAAACTGGTCGTCGCGGACAGCAAGGAAAGCTACACGCGTGCGAAGGGCGTGGGCGTCCTCGAGGAGACCACGCTGGCATTCCTAGCACTCTCGGGCGAACGGTTCGACCGGATGTCGACACTGCTTTCGGCGTTGGGCGGGGAAGACGCTCAAGATGCATTCAACTACCCGTGGTACCGGGAACAGGACGTGGAAATCCCGCTGACGGGACGGGCGCTGGGACTGGACGCGAAGGCGGAGCGCCTGGCGGCGACAATGAACCCGTGCGAGGTTAAGTTCCTGGGGGTGCGGTGCGTGCCGCTCTTCGAGGCGGCGTTCAACCAGTCCGTCGGGGAGAAGAACAAGCAGGAGGTGCTCTTCGACCAGGCCGCGAGACTCATCGCGGGGATCATGAAGCGGTACGCGGGCGAGGACATCCTCATCACGGCGGACAAGCAGGGAGGACGCGACCACTACAGCCGACCGCTGGGGCAGAAATTCCGCGGGGCGAGACTCGTCGTGAAACACCAGGACCGAAAGATGGGACATTACCACATCCGGCACCAGGGGGTGGAGTCGGAGGTGCGGTTTGTGGTCCACGGGGAGAAGTTCTCGATGCCCGTGGCGCTGGCGTCGATGTACAGCAAGTACGTCCGAGAGCTTTACATGAAGCTGTTCAACGGCTTCTGGCACCAACACGCGCCGGAGGTGAAAGGCACCGCCGGGTACGCCCAGGACGCAAAACGCTGGCTTGCGGATACGGCACCCGCACGGGAGAAACTGGGAATCCCGACGGAGGCGCTGGTGAGGAGCCGATAGCGAAACCGGCGCGGCATAGACGAGGGAGCGGTTCGGCGTGTCCGGGTTGCCTGGAGATTGCCGGG
>Ga0182021_10002421_pt1 | contig 21760 bp, 21 predicted proteins | sample 612E3MmetaG_FD_120493 | JGI IMG/M metagenome (GOLD analysis project Ga0182021, IMG submission 120493) | Permafrost microbial communities from Stordalen Mire, Sweden - 612E3M metaG (Illumina Assembly) | ecosystem: Environmental > Terrestrial > Soil > Wetlands > Permafrost | place: Sweden... | reverse complement strand
CCCAAGGCAATTCCGGCGCCGACATACTCAACCGCCTCAGCGCGGCCAGGGATAACCCGGAACGGGCGCGCGAACTGGCCAGGCTGGCGCGCACGGCCATTATTCAGGCGGTGCGCGACATGCTGACCCGCGACGTGGGAGAGGTTAAGCCCATGCTCGCAGAGATCGGCCGGCTGATGGTGGTGGGCAACACGGCGATGCTGGCCTTGCTTACCGGCCGGGGCGGCGCCGAGTTGCTCGATCCGGATAGCTGGCAGCGGCCGGTCGATTACCTCCCCCTGGACCCGGCCGCTTGGCAGGCCGAATGGTTCATGCCCCATGTGGAGGTCGTGCTGCCGCCCCCCGTGGCGGGTTTCATCGGCTCCGACCTGACCTCCGATCTGCTCGCAACAGGGCTTGCCGATGGGCCGCCCGGATCGCTGCTGCTGGACGTGGGCACCAACATCGAAATCGCGCTTTGGGATGGCCGGATGCTGCACATCACTTCGGTGCCTGGAGGCCCGGCCTTCGAAGGAGGTGTCAGCCGGGGCATGCCCGCCGAATCCGGCGCCATCTTTCGCGTCCGGTGCCGGGACGATGGCGGCTTCGAATGCGAGGTCATCGGCGGGGGCGAGCCGAGGGGGTTCTGCGGCTCCGGCCTGGTCGACGCGATCGCGGCTCTGGTGGCTACGGGCAAACTGAAGCCTTCGGGGCGATTTGCCGTCCCCCCCGGCGCGGAAGGTTTCCGGTTGCTGGCCGGGAATGCCCGCACGGCGATAACGGGCAGCGATATCGACGCTTTTCAGCGGGCCAAGGCAGCCACGGCGGCAGGCGTCGCGGTGCTGCTTCGCCGGGCCGGCATGACCTGGTCCGGCCTGCGCCGTCTATGCGTCTGCGGGGCGTTCGGCCGCACCTTGGATACCGCTCACGCCCAGCAGCTCGGCTTGCTGCCGCCTGTCGCGCCGGCGCGGGTTGAGCTGCATGGCAATGCGGCTCTCACGGGTTGCGAGCGGGCCTTACTATCTGCCCATGGCGAAGCGCTGTTCGGCGAAGCGCTAGCAAACCGGGCCGCCATCAACATGGCGCAGGCGGCGGAATACGGCGATTTGTACTTGGATCATCTGCGTTTGCGTCCAATTCCTGCCGAACGGGAAAGCGAGGAGGTTTCATGCTCTCCGATCTGATTGGGGCTTACAATACGGCGGTGTTCGAAACCGACAAGGACGCGGCCTTCAAGGTGATCGATCAGGCCCTGGCCGAAGGTGCGACGCCCGAGGACATCGTCATCAAGCTCGTCATTCCCGCCGTGGACGAGATGATGACCTTGATTAACGAGGACCCCGACTCCAACCTCGCGCAGCAGTTCATGATCGCTCAGATTGCCTCGGAGGTAACCGACAAGCTGCTGGTATTGTTCCGTTTTCCTCCGGAGCCCGCTGGGTGCGTCGTCATTGGCACCGCGCTCGGCGATCTGCACACTCTGGGCAAACGTATCGTCATGGGCTGCCTGAAGACCATGATGGTGGAGGTGCACGACCTGGGCGGCAATGTACCGGCCGAGCGGTTTGTGGACGAGGCGCAGCGTGTGGACGCCCAGGTTATCGGCATTTCCGCCATGATGGTGCACACAGCCACCGGCCCGGACGGTTGCCGGAAAGTGCGCCAGATTCTGCATGAGCGCGGTCTGGAGGATCGAATTAAGATTGTCGTCGGCGGGGCGCCCTACAGGTTCGACGGAGAGCTTTACAAGTCTGTAGGCGCGGACGGATGGGCAGCCGATGGCATCGGCGCCGGGCGGCTGATCCTCGACCTCATCCGGCAGGTGAAGACGGGCGGCGCGCCGAAGTCCCCTGTCATGGCGGAGGAACGCGCGATCCGCCCCCTCGAAATCCAGCAGGTGAAGACGCCCAGCGCGCCGAAGTCCCCGGTCAGGCCAAGCGAAGGCGCGATGACACCCCTCGAAATACTCGCCGCCGCTATCGATGGCGAGCCGGCGCCACGCATTCCGGTCTTCTGCAATCTGTTGGATCAGGGCGCCCGTGAATTGGGGATGACGCAAAAGGAGTACTACGCGCGTGGGGAGAACGTTGCTGGGGCGCAACTGAAAATGCTGGCCCGCTACGGGCAAGACAATGTTTGGAGCCTATCCTACGTAGGCGTGGAAGCGGAGATTTTGGGCTGCCGGGAGATCCTCTTCAACGACGAGGGGGTTCCCAACGTTGCCGATTTCGTCATCAAGACTTACGACGATATCGCCAAGCTGGAAATTCCCGCCGATATCACCACGCACCCGGCGTGGGCGAAGAACGCCGCCTGCCTCAAAATCTTGAAGGAAGCGGTGGGCGCAACTCACCCCATATGCGCCTACATCACCGCCTCGACCACCCTGCCATCGATGCTCATGGGCATGGAACAGTGGATGCAGCTGGTGACGGACGGGCCCGCCGATCTGCGCGATGAATTGCTGCGCAAATGCTCGGATTTCTGCCGCCAGGAACTGGCCGCCTACCGGGCCGCCGGCGCGAACGTGCTCATCTATTCCTCGCCGTTCGGCTCCACCTATTTTGCCGGCATGAAGCGCTTCAAGGAGTGGTCGCTGCCTTGGATGAAACGGGATATCGCGCCGGGAGGCCTTGGCGGCCTCGTCTATTACTGCGGCATGGCCCCTTTCAACAACGTTATAGAAGCGGTCGCGGCGGAACTCGGCTTCCACTACTATCACATCAGCCCCCTGGCGGATCTGGCCGAGGCCAAGGCTCTGATTAGCAACAATGCCCTGATCGCCAGCACAGCCTTGACCTGCGGCATCATCGACGACATCAAGATGGCCCGCTGGACGCCCGAGGAAACGCGCGCCGAAGTCAAGCGGCTGTGCGGCATCGGCAAGCCCGGCGGCCATTTCCTTTTCGGCACCGGCGTCGTGCCCATGAACGTGCCCGAAGCCAACATCCGCGCCATGCTGGACGCGGCTTTCGAATATGGGAGGTTGCCATGACGATTGAGCCCCCATGCACGGGAACACCCCGGCCGATGGTCATGGTGGGTTGCGGCATCCTGCAAAAGGAAGTGGAAGCCTTGATCCGCAAGAATGGCTGGAACGTGGAAACCCGCTTCATCGAGTCCGCGCTGCATAATTATTTCGGGAGGCTTTGGACTGAGCTGGACGCCGCTTTGACTGCCGAGGAGCGCAAAGGCAAAGATACCGTCGTCTTTTACGGCAGCTGCCATCCGCTGATGGACCGGATGCTGGAAACGCATCGCACCCTTCGCACCTGCGGCCAGAATTGCATCGTGATGCTGCTCGGTTACGAGCGCTTCATGGCTGAATTGTCGAGGGGTGCGTACTTCCTGCTGGAAGAATGGGCGCTGAAGTGGGAGCCGATGCTTACCGCGTGTTTCGGCAACAACCGGACTGTGCTGCGGGAGATATTCCATAGCAGTCATAAGATGATTATCGCCGTCCGCACGCCATGTTCGGGCGATTTCACGGCCGCCGCCGAAGCCGCGGCACGCTTTGTCGACCTGCCCTTGGAATGGATCGATGCCGATTTAACCCATTTGGAGTCGGTGCTGGCCGATGCCATAGAGAGCAAAAAACAGAGTACCGAATGAGTCCGGTTGACGGCGATCTTCCACGGGGGGAACTCGAACCCCTTCCTGTCCGCTACAAGCGGCTGCTGGAAGATCGTTCGCATTTCCAGTTGATCCTTCGGCTGATGGAGCTGCTGAATCCATTGCCAGGGCTGGAGAACATGCTGCGCAGCATGCTCTCCAATATCATCGAGTGCATTGGCGGGACCAATATCAAGATTTATTATTGGATCGGTGAGGAGCTGCACTACCTGGATTTTCTTGGCGGGAAAAAGTGCCTTCCGGCCGTCGACGATCCGGACGTAGCCCAAGTCGTTGAGACGCATCTGAGTGTTGAACTATTGGGAAAACCCGAGGAGACCTTGGTGCTGGACCGCGTGCCGGAGGGTTCGTGGAACTGGAGTTTTCCGTTGCTGGTGGGGCAGGAACTGATCGGCGTCGTCAAGCTGGAGAACATGCACATCCGTGCCACCGCCCTCGGCAAATACCTGCCCATCTTCTTCAGCCACGTTGCGCTGATCCTTAGCAACGAAATCCGCAACTTCATTCGCCAGCGGGCGGAAAAGGCGCTGGCCGAGAGCGAAACGATGTATCGTTCGCTCGTTGCGGCTATGGCTGAGGGCATTGTTTTTCAAGCGGCGGATGGCACGGTGACAGCCGTCAATCCGGCGGTCGAGCGGATTGCGGGATATGCCGCCGGTCAAATGATCGGCAGCGATCCGAATTGGGACGCCATCCGGGAAGACGGAACGCCCTTTCCTGGAGAACTCCACCCTTCCATGGTCACCCTGCGTACGGGAGAGCCGCGATCCAACGTTGTGATGGGGATACACAGGCCTGACGGCACTCTTGTTTGGCTTTCGATCAACTCGCAGCCCCTGATCTCGGCCGGCGAAACAAAACCCTATGCCGTTGTCACGACCTTTCACGACATTACCGAGCGCCGCCGCGCGGTGGAAGAGCTACGCCATAGCAAGGACCGGCTTGAGGAAACGGTGCAACAGCGCACGGCCGAGCTGCGGCTGGCTTGCGACGCGGCCGAGACCGCGAACAAAGCCAAGAGCGTGTTTCTGGCTAACATGAGCCACGAGTTGCGCACGCCCCTTAACGCCATTCTGGGCTTTTCCAGCATGTTGCAGCACGAGCTGGACCTCAACCAAGGCCAGCACGAAAAGCTCGATATCATCAACCGCAGCGGCGAGCACCTGCTCACCCTCATCAACAACGTGCTGGAAATCGCCAAGATCGAAGCGGGGCGCGTGCAGTTGGACATCGCCCCTTTCGACATCGGCGCCATGGTCCGCGACGTCGCGGAGATGATGCAGATGCGCGCGCTGGAGAAAGGGCTGTGGCTGCGCGTGGACCAATCCTCCGCCTTTCCACGTTACGTCAAGGGGGACGAGGCCCGTCTGCGGCAGGTGCTCATTAACCTCGTCGCTAACGCGGTGAAATTCACGAACCGGGGCGGCATCGATCTACGTCTCAGCGTGACGGACAATGGCAGGCGGCATCTTGTGATGGAGGTCGAAGACACCGGCCCAGGCATCGGTGCCGAAGACCGGAAGCGCTTGTTCAAGCCCTTTGTGCAACTGGGCGAGGCCGGCACGCAAAAGGGCACGGGACTGGGCCTTGCCATCTCGCGCCAGTTCGTCGAACTGATGGGCGGCACCATCGGCATGGTAAGTACGCCGGGCAAGGGTTCCATCTTCCGCGTCGAAGTTCCGGTGGGGACGGTTACAGAGGCCGGCATCGCTGCCGCTGTATCGGAGGGGGCAGAGAAGGTCAGGCAAGTGACCGGACTTGCACCTGGACAGCCGCTCTACCGCATCCTGATCGCCGAGGATCAGCTTGAGAACCAGATGCTGCTCGACCAGTTGATGAGCCGGATCGGCCTTGAGGTGAAAGTCGCGGAGAACGGCCAGGAGTGCGTGAAGCTCTTCCAGGAGTGGCACCCGCACCTCATCTGGATGGACCGCCGGATGCCGGTCATGGACGGCATGGAGGCGACGCGGACCATCCGGGAGCTGCCGGACGGCAAGGATGTCAAGATCGTCGCGGTGACCGCCTCGGTGTTCACGGAACAGCAGCAGGAAATGCTGGATGCCGGCATGGACGATTTCGTGCGCAAACCCTACCGGCCGGAGGAAATCTACAACAGCCTGGCGAAGCAGCTGGGCGTCCGATACGTCTACCGGGCCGCCGAAGCCGTGGCCGAAGCCTCGCCCGCCGCCGCGATAACCGGCAGGCTGGCTGCTCTGCCCGCCGTGACCCGGGAAGAACTCGCGGATGCCTTGGAGAGCCTGGATAGCGAGCGCATAGCGGCAACCATCTTGCAGATCGGCCAAGCCGATGCGGAATTGGGCAGGCTGCTGCGCCGTCTGGCGGCAGATTTCGACTACCCGGCGATCTTGGATGCGCTGCCTCCGGAAATGCGCGCCCCTGAGCTTGCTGGAGGAGCGCATTCCGGCGAAGGCGCCGGTGGGGTCTGAGCCCGTTCCGGGGGCAGAAATTATTCCTACCTTAACAGGGCTGCACTATCGTTATGCGGGAGGCGCGGCGGGATGCGCGCGCAAGGTGTGTTCCGCGAAGGGCACTGCATTGGAAAAGTTGGCGAGCGAGCTATACGAAGCGCTGATAGCGCTGGATACCCCGCGGGTAACGGCACTTTTTGAGGAGGCCGTCAGCCGCAGAGGGCCGATACTGGCCGTCGAGGAGATGATGGTGCCGGCGCTGGTCCGGATGGGGGAGGAGTGGCATTCCGGCAGGATCGCCTTGTCCCAGACCTATATGGGCAGCCGCATTTGCGAGGCCGTTGTCGATCGCTTGTTGCCGCACGGGACGGAACGGTATAAGGGCCTGCCCAAGACTGCCATCGCTGTACTCAGCGATTACCACATGCTCGGAAAGCGCATGGTGCTATCCGTCCTGCGGGCCAGCGGCTTGCCGGTTCTCGACTATGGCCGCATGGATAGGGATGAACTGGTCGAGCGCGTCCTCGCCGACAATACAAAGATACTTTTGATCTCCGTCCTGATGCTGCCTTCCGCTCTCAAGGTCAAGGAAGTGCGATCGGCCCTGGACGCCAGTGAAGCCGGCGTGAAAATCGCTGTCGGCGGCGCGCCTTTTCTGTTCGATCCCGAACTGTGGCGCGAGGTGGGCGCGGACGCCATGGGGCAAAGCGCTGCGGATGCCGTGAGCATCGTCCAGCGATGGCAGGAGGGGCGCGCATGATGACGTCCATGCAGCGGGTGTTGACGGCATTGGGGCATCGCGAACCCGACAAGGTGCCGCTGTTCCTGCTTACGACCATGCACGGGGCCAAGGAACTGGGCCTCTCCATCCGCGAATACTACTCCCGCGCGGAGCACGTGGTTGAGGGGCAAATGCGCCTGCTGGCCAAATACCGCAGCGATTGCCTCGTGCCGTTTCATTACGCAGGCCTCGAATGCGAGGCATTCGGCGGCGATACCGTCTTCTACGACGATGGGCCGCCGAACGCCGGCGCGCCCGTCATCCGCCGCCCCGAGGATATCGACCGCCTGGAGCCGCCCAAAGTGGCTGACGGCGCAGGCCTTGTCCGCGTGCTGGAGGTCACCCGCCAGTTGAAGGCGCGGGTAGGCGATACGGTGCCGATCATTGGCGTGGCGATATCTCCCTTTTCGCTGCCGGTCATGCAGATGGGTTTCGAACCCTATATCAGGCTGATCTACGAGCAACCGGAGCGGTTCGCCCGGTTGATGGCGGTGAACCAGGCATTTTGCGTGGAGTGGGCCAATGCCCAGCTGGCGGCCGGCGCCACGGCAATCGTCTATTTCGATCCCGTTTCCTCGCCGACGAATATTTCGCGCGAGTTGTATCTTAAGACCGGGCACAGGGTAGCCCTGGAAACGCTCCCCCAGATCAAGGGAGCCACTGCAATTCATCTTGCCTCGGGGCGGGGATTGGCAATCGTTGACGATATCGCCGCCACCGGAACGGCGGGGGTAGGGGTCAGCACGCTGGAAGATCTGGCCGAATGGAAGGCAGCCGCGCGTGGACGGTTCACGGTGATCGGCAACCTGAACGGCGTGGAAATGCGGCGGTGGACGCCGGCCCAGGCCGAGGACGAGGTGAAACGGGCAATAGGCAAAGCGGGCCGGGGCGGCGGCTTCATCCTCGCCGACAACCATGGTGAAATCCCTTGGCAGGTGCCCGAAGAGGTGCTGCTGGCCATTCGCGATGCCGCCGACCGTTGGGGCCGCTATCCGCTGGACTGGGTGGAATAGTGCTGTGACTGGAAGGCTGTGCTTCCTCTGTTGCGAGAATTTCCGGCCTGAACTCATGGCCGCGGTTGCCGCGGAGGGCTGGGGCGATGTGGATGTCGCAGCCGCGCCCGCCCGCTGCGGACGTCCGCCCTTGAGCTGGGACGAGTTGTGCCCGTTGGTGCCAAAGGACTGCACCCAAATGGTAATTCTCGGGCGCGTTTGTCTCAGCTGGCTGGGGCCACCCCCCGCCGGCTGGCCGCCGGTCAAGGTGATACGGCACGCGGAGTGCTTCCACCTGGTGGCGGAAGCGGCTCTCGTCGCCGAAGCGATCGCGCGAGGCGCATACCTGATTACACCCGGCTGGCTCGACGATTGGCGCGGTCACATCCACAGGATGGGATTTGACGAGAACGGCGCGGCAGGCTTCTTCCAGGACTTTGCCCGCGAGTTGCTGCTGCTGGACACCGGCGCCGGCATCGATACCCCACGCAAATTCGCCGAGTTCGCAAATGCGATCGGCGTGCCCGCCAGAAGACTAACAGTTGGCATCGATCACGTCCGCTTGACGCTCGCACCCCTGGTGGCCAAGTGGCGCATGGGAGAAGACCTAACGTAGCCTGATGCGGACGAAGCAGTGCGGTCCCGCGCACGGACGGTCAGCCTATCGCGACCGTTTCCGGGGCGAAACCGGGGGCACAGCTGCGCCGCTTAAGGCTCTTGAGGCGCTAACCATTTGATTTTATTGGTCGGGGCGGCGTGATTCGAACACGCGACCCTCTACTCCCAAAGCAGATGCGCTACCAGACTGCGCTACGCCCCGACACCGGGGAAGTCCTACAGCACTAGGCATTTTCGCGCAAGCGCAGTCTGAGACAGCCTCGAAGAAAAGGCCAGAAAGGGAACATTTGAAACAAGTGCTCCCGGAATTGTACCGGAAGGCTTAGCGCTCCTTTGGGCGTCCAATATGCCAAGGTTATGGGGTTTCGGGTGTGCGCAATCGATATCGACGACGGCAAGCTCGCCCACGCCAAGCGCCTGGGCGCCGGCTCTGCGATCGATGCGAAGGATGGCGATCCCGTCGCCGCGTTACAGAAGGCAACCGGCGGCGGCGCTCGCGGCGTCGTCATTACCGCGCCCTCGTTCCCAGCGTTCAAGCAGGGCATCGAGATGACCCGGAAGTTAGGCACCCGCGTGCCGCCCGGCGGCAGCCGCGGAGTTAATCGAGCTGGCTTCGCATAACATGACGTTAACCTTGTTTGCCCGCATTTTTCTGGCAGGCGTTGCTTTTCAAGTTTTAGACAATATAGCACCGCCCCCTTGCGGAAACGTTAAAAGGTGTAGGCGTAGCTATAGCAAACTGATTCAAATGCGATATTCCGAGCACGATAAGCCAAGGCACAGGATGCGTTCTGGTTAACGGGGAAGTTGCGCGTATATTTAACGTACAATTTGGAATCGTAAAAATCAGGCAAAAATCGCAAAAATTCGCATAAATACAGCAAAAGACAACATGCAGTGTGCGCCTTTACCTTGATTGCGTTAACTATAATCGAGACGCAGGCGATGGGAACGGTTTATTAACCCGCGATCCGGGCGGACATTCGCCAATGTCCCGGAATCCGCCTGGGGCTATATGGGATCGCAACAGGCGCGTGCATTTGTAACCGTCCCGAAAAAGCCGGCGGCGTTTCCAAGATGACGGCCAGGAATTATCCGGCCGCCCGCAAGCGCGTACTGCGAATCGGTGAACAGCTCCGAGCCGATTGACACGCATCCCGTAAGCGTTCCTCCAAATATCGAGCGTACTCTCCAGCTTGGGAGGCACGAACTTGCGCTACTTGCGGACCCTATTCACAATCCTTTTCACGGCGGTCCTTTCGCGCCAAGCGGCCGCCGCCTCCCCGGATTGCGCCTACGATCCGGCACGCACTCATCTATCGAGGATCGTCGCCGCCGATTCCACGAACGGGCCGATCTATGGGCAGATGGTCCAAGGGGCCGACAAGTCGCAAGTGCGAACATTGGCATTGCTCGACCATGAGATCGTTCTGACATTCGACGATGGGCCTTTGGCAGCCACCACGAGCGTTATTCTCGATACGCTGGACCGGCATTGCGTGAAAGCGACGTTTTTTCCCATCGGCGGGATGGCATTGCTCGGCAGCAAGACGCTTCGGGAGATCGGGGAACGGGGGCATACCATTGGCAGCCATACCTGGTCGCACCCGCTCTCCCTGCGTTCGATGCCGTTCGAGCGCATCAAGGCCGAAATCGAAGGCGGGTTCGCGGCGGTGGGCCAAGCGGCCGGCGTGCCGATCGCGCCCTTTTTCCGCTTTCCAGGCCTTGGGGATTCGCCAGAAGCCGTCGCTTATCTTGCCAGCCGCAATATCAGCATCTGGTCGGTGGACGTCGTTGCCGGCGACGCCGAGCGGGGGGCAACGCCCGCCAGCATCGCTCGCAATACGATTAGCCGTCTGGAGCGGCTCGGGAAGGGCATCGTCCTCTTTCACGACATAAAGCATACAACCGCCGAGGCGCTGGACGGCATCCTGACAAGCCTCGAAAATAGCGGCTACAAGGTTGTCCATATCGTATCCAACACTGCCTACCAGCCCGATTCCAGGGTGCTGGCGAACCCAGAGATTCTCCGTTCGATGGCAGCGGACGCAGCCAGGACAGGCAAACGCACGGCGCCGAAACCGGAGGAACTCAACGAAGGAGTGGTAACTGTTGCTCACAGCGAATGGATTGAGCTTGATCCAGAGGTTGTCGCACGTCAGCGTCTGGCCGGGGCTATTTTCGCGGCTGAGCCGGGCATGTAGGTAGCAGGGAGTGGGACCGCGCTTGCCGGCGGCAGGAAGCGCGGCAGCCCGCGTTGCCTCCAGCGGACGGGATAGGACGCTAGGGGAGGCCGGGCCATGGAACCGTTAGATAAACGGCGCTCTTCTCTAAAAGTTCAGCTTCTTTTGCAAAACACTGAAATGTTAACGGCGGCGCGGTTGCGATAATGCTCTCCCGCAGGCATCTTAAGTTGCAGAACAGGCCGCAGCCTATAGGCGCCAGCACAGCGCGGATGCCTATGCGGCCGGGAGGAAAACATGACCGTCTCGTGGATCTTGAAACAGAAGGGCCGCAATGTAATCAGCGCGCTCCCCGATACGCCCCTTGAACAGGCCATCTTGCTTCTCGAAAGGAACAAGATCGGTTCCGTCGTCATCGTGGATGGGGATCATCGGGTGCAGGGCATGGTGACCGAGCGCGATATCGTGCACATCCTGGCAACCAAGGGCGCGGGCGTACTCGGCGAGCCGGTGGCCGGGCACATGACACGCAATATCCTGGTCTGCACGGAACAGCACAGCATCGACTGGCTCATGGAGCAGATGACGAACCGCCGCTTCCGGCACATCCCCGTGGCCGAAAACGGCCGGCTCGCGGGCATCGTCTCCATCGGCGACGTGGTGAAGCACAAGCTGGCGATGGCGGAGTCCGAGACCGCCCAAATGCGCCAGTATATCGCTGCGGGTTGATTGGGCTGCGTCATCCCGGAAGCCGCTTGCGGCCATCCGGGATCTGTACAGGCTCCCCAGCGCCCTTTAAGAACCCGTGTCTGCGCAGCACCGCTTCGCGCTGCGGCACGCACGGGATGACAGGCTGCGGCTAGTACAGCCCGCTGGAAGTTCGCACCCCATTCGCTGCTAGCTCGAAAGCGAACTTTCGGCGGATAAGATGTACTAGATTCAATAAGTTGCTAGTACGCCTTATTCGCGGGAAGTCCTTTCGGTGCGCGCCACAAGTGGGTCAGGACTTCCCGCGGGGCGTACTAGTGTTGCCAAGCTTTGGCAACGCTTGGGCTTTTCCTTCGATGGGCAGTTCAAGGCCGATTCCGGTAATCGCAGTCTCTTCCGGCAACGCCTCATATTGGGGGATAAGCCGCCGTTCCGGGATAGCCCCATGCTCCAACTTACAATCGAGCCGCATGAGGCGGAACGGGATCGCATCTATGGCAGTACATCGACGCCGGCGGCGCGTGCGGCCTTTGCCAAATCCCGGTCGAGTGTCGCGAGGGGCAGCCTTAGGCGCTGCGCAAGTTCCAGATAGGCGGCGTCGTAGACGGTGAGACCGTGAATATCGGCAAGGCGGACCGATGCGCCCCACGCATTCGCCGCCGTCTCGCCATCCACTGAGATGTCGAGTACCGCAAGATCCTTTAGCACATCGTCGCGGAATGCCTGGGTCACGCGTTTACGCCGGACGGCAACCGTCAGGCTGTTGGCCACCTCCAAATGCCACAGATGGGGAACAACCGCGCCCTTCTCGACAATGCAATCGAACACCGCCTCAATCTCCGGGGTGCGCTCATCGCCATGCACCCAGGCGAGAACGGCGGAACAATCGAGGACAAAACTCATGCCCGCCCCTCCTCGCGGAAGGCCTTCCAGTCGTCATGTGCGATAGGCATTCCGGCCTGCTCTTTTGCTCTAGCGCGCAGGCGGGCAGCGGCCGCTCGCGCGGCTTCAAGGTTCCTTGTGCCGGTTTCGGGGATGAGGCGCGCAATGCGTTTGCCATGACGGGTGATGACGATCTCCTCGCCATTTTGAATCCGGTCGAGCAGCGCGCCCAGAGTGTTTTTCGCTTCGAACGCTCCAATTTCCTGCATGTGAGACCTCTTAAGCTAGCTAGACTAGCTTAACTCTGGATGTGCAAAAGTGCAACCGCCACGATCTCCGCTTGTTGGGGTAGTTTGTCAATTAGTTCGGAAGCATTGAACAGCGGTTCCCGACCCATTAGGGCAGCACCTTTTCCGGCAACCGCTGGAGGAAGCGCCTGCAAAGCCGGCGCGCATTCGTTGGCCGCTCCGGGAATGTTTACTTACCCGCGCAGTGCGGCACGGGCATCGAGCCCGTTGCTTTCGATGCGCATGCCGCTCAGGAAGCGCTCCACGGCGGCGCGGCCTTGCTCGACGATGTGCTCCGCCTTGTGGAAGTCGAAAAGGCCGATGCCGTCGAGATGGACCTGGATGGTGGCGTCGGGCGGGTCGCCCGCGAGCCTTGAGCGCGCGATGCGGTTCTGCGTGATGTTGAAGGCCTCAAGCACCACGCGCGGGATTCCCGGGGCGCCGTCGCGGCGCGGCTGCCCCCAAAGCTGGCGCTTCACCAGCGCGAAGCGGCTTTTCCTGGGCGGGTCGTCGGCAAGCGGCGGCTTGGCCTCGAACTGGGCCTCCGCCTCCACGGGGAACAGCGTGTTGCGGACATATTGCCCCTGGTGGAACGTTACCGCGATCACGAACTGGGCGCCGAGCGCGCGGGCGGCGGAGACGGGCACGGGGTTGACGAGCGCGCCGTCCATGAGCCAGCGGTCCCCGATGCGGATGGGCTTCAGGATGCCGGGCAGCGCGTAGGATGCGCGCAAGGCGGCGGCGAGCGAGCCCTTGTTCAGCCAGACCTCCTGGCCCGAGCCAAGCTCGGTCGCGACCGCCACGAACTTTTTGGGCAAGTCCTCGATTTTGAGATCGCCGATATGCGAGCCCAGCGTCTTTTCCAGGCGCTTGCCGGTCATGAGGCTGGAGCCGGCGAGGTTTACATCGAGATAGCGCAGGATTTGCCGCAGCGTGAGCCCGCGCGCCAAGCTGTGCAACTCGCAGAGCCGGCCCGCCGCATAGAAGCCGCCGGCAATGGCGCCGATCGAGGTGCCGGCCACGATTTGCGGCTCAAGGCCCGCCTCGGCCAGCGCCTCCAGCACGCCGATGTGCGCGAGGCCCCGCGCGGCCCCGCCGCCCAGCGCCAGTCCTATGCTTGTCTTGTCCATGGATCGCTGCATCGCCGCCGCGCTAAGTTCCCGCTATTGCCGGACGGAGGTACTAGTCTAGCCGTCCGGCCACATATTACCGTTGCAACCCCTCACCCTGTCCCTCTCCCTATGGGAGAGGGGACGCCTTAACAAGCGGCACACCGGGACTCCCTCTCCCAGTGGGAGAGGGCTGGGGTGAGGGGTAATGCCGCCAGTGTAGACCTCCCACCCTGAATTCTTGCTTTACTTGCCATCCTCTACGAATTCGAGGCCGTCCCGCGTCACCCGCCGGTAAAAGCAGCTCCGCCGCCCCGTGTGGCACGCGGCCTCGCCGGACAGCCTGACCTTCACCCAAAGCACATCCTGGTCGCAGTCGGTGCGCAACTCCCCTACCAGAAGCCGGTTGCCGCTGGTCTCGCCCTTGCGCCACAGCGCGGCCCGTGACCGGCTCCAGAAATGGGCCTCGCCCGTCTCCAGCGTCAGGCGCAGCGCCTCGGCGTTCATATAGGCGAACATCAGGACGCCGCCGCCCTCCTCATCGGTGACGATGGCGCCGATCAGCCCGGCGGAATCGAATTTGGGCGCGAAAACGCTGCCTTCCTCAAGATCGCGCTTGCTGAGCGCGCTGGCCCCGGACATGGCGTGCCCCTCCGGCGCTATCTTACGGTAACGGCGCGCATGCCGTTCGCGAGCTGCAGGAAGCGGTCGCGATAGGCGGGATCGTCCTTGAACACGCCGGTGAAGCGCGTGGTGATGGTGGTCGTGCCGGGCTTGTGGACGCCGCGGGTGGTCATGCACTCGTGCAGCGCGTCGATCATCACGGCGACCCCGCGCGGCTGCAGCACCTCGTCGATGGCGCCTGCGATCTGCGCGGTCATGGTCTCCTGCGTCTGCAGGCGCTTGGCGTAAATGTCAACGGCGCGCGCCAGCTTCGAGATGCCCACCACGCGGTCGCGGGGCAGATAGGCGATGTGCACCACGCCGACGATGGGCAGCATGTGGTGCTCGCAATGCGACTCGATGCGGATGTCGCGCAGCATCACCAGGTCGTCGTAGCCCTGCACGTCCTCGAAGGTGCGCGAGAGAATGTCGTAGGGGTCGGCATCGTAGCCCGCGAAGAACTCCTCATATGCTTCGACCACGCGCGACGGCGTGTCGGCGAGCCCCTCGCGGGAGGGGTCGTCGCCGGCCCAGGCGATGAGCGTGCGCACCGCTTCCTCCGCTTCAGCCCGGCTCGGCCGCTTTTCGGCCAAGTCCTCGCTATCGCCCGCGCGCAAGGCGCGTCCATTGGGCTTCGGGGTTGAAGCTAACGTATCCATCGAAATATACCCTTCCGGCAGGTGGTTTCTGTGTACGGCCTGGACGTTAGATAAGCGCGTCCTCCAGCCATTCCAGCGGGATTTGCTGTGCTGCCCCGCTGCGGGGAGATACGGAGCCCGGTGCGCGTGCAGTGTCAACACTTGGGGAGCCGCCTGGGCGATTGCAGGTGCTGAGACGCAACAGTATATAAGAATGGCGATTCCGGCGGCAAGGCCGGCCGCCTGCACAGAGCTTGAGCCGATGGTTGACCTGGAAGATATCTATAGCCAGCGGGTGCTGGAGTTGTCCGCGAACATCCCGCGCACGGGCCGGCTGGAGGACCCGCACGGCGTCGCCAGCGTGTATTCGAAGCTCTGCGGCTCGCGCATAACCGTCACCCTCAGGATGGAGGGCGATACCGTCACGGACTACGCGCAGGATGTGCGCGCCTGCCTTCTGGGCCAGACCTCGGCGGCGGTCATGGGCGCCAATATCGTGGGCACGGGTGCCGCCGAGCTGCGCGAGGTCCGCGCCCAGATGCACCGCATGCTGCGCGAAGGCGGCGAGCCCCCCGGCGGGCGCTGGGCCGACCTCGCGATCCTGGCATCGGTGCGCTACTACAAGGCGCGGCACGCCTCGACCCTGCTCGTGTTCGAGGCCGTGGAAGAGGCCATCGTGGCCATAGAGAAGGACCGGGCAGCGTAGCAGCTCAACCGTTATGGCCGCTTAACGCGTTGTTATCCAAATATAGAATGTGGTATCTATAAATATAACTTCCGTGCCTTCCAGGTGTTTGCGATAGGCGATGCTCAGTGAGCATGGCAAGGGTCGAAAATACCCCGCAGAGGAGGCGAATATGCGTGCTATCGTCACGGCAACGCTTGCCACATTCCTGTTGTCTTGTGGAAGTGCCACGGCACGGGTGGATATGGATGCTGGAGCCCTGTGCGAAGCTCCTTGCTCCAGTTACCAGCAAGCCGGCTACCGCATGACTCACCGCAGAGCCGGCACGATGGACCCGGCTATATGGGGATACCGCTTCACCCCCGAGCAGGAGCCGCCGCCAGGCGTAGGCGTCTGGGTCTGGGGACATCACCTCTACTAACATAGGATCGAGGCGGTCCCGATGCCGTACCCCGGCGCCGGGACCGCTGCCTTCAGTCAGGCGGGCTGCCGCTTGACGCCGCTTGCACCGCAAGCGCCGTTCCACCGCTCCCCGACAATCGATGAAAGCTTCGACCGCGTGCTATCGTGAGCCCCTCGGGCGGCAGCGGATGGCCGCTGGCGTGAGCCTTGCGGCAGGCTGCCTGGACGGCCGAATAACGGCTAATTGTCTGGCGCCTACCACAGTTTTACCATACTTTGGGCACTGCGGCAGCGGGGGCTGGCCGCATGCGAACCTCTTTGGTTTTGGGGGAGAACGATGAGCAATATCGATTCCAACGGGAACGGAATTCAGAAAACTCTGCTTTGGATTATAGTCGCGGCGATCGGCGCCGTTGCCTTCGGCGCGATGGCCTTGCACCGGGGCGAAACCGTGAGCGCCGCGTGGCTCGTCATTGCGTCGCTTTGCACCTACATGATCGCCTACCGCTTCTATGCGCTGTTCGTGGCGAACAAGGTGCTGGGCATCGACGCCTCCCGGCAGACGCCCGCTTGGCGCCACAATGACGGCCTGGACTACGTGCCCACCAACAAATACGTGCTGTTCGGCCACCACTTCGCGGCCATCGCGGGGGCAGGCCCGCTCGTGGGTCCGGTGCTCGCCGCGCAGATGGGCTACCTGCCCGGCACGCTCTGGATTCTCGTTGGCGTCGTTCTGGCCGGCGGCATCCAGGACATGACCGTGCTGTTCATGTCGACCCGGCGCGACGGACGTTCGCTGGGGGACATGGTTCGCGCCGAGATGGGGCCAACGGCAGGCGGCATCGCGCTGATCGGCGTGCTCTTGATTATGTTCATCCTGCTTGCTGTGCTTGCCATGGTCGTGGTGCAAGCCCTGGCCCAAAGCCCGTGGGGAACGTTCGCGGTTTTCGCGACCATTCCGATCGCGCTTCTGATGGGCATTTACGCGCGCTTCATCCGGGTTGGCCGCATCGCGGAAATGTCGGTCATCGGCATCGCGCTGCTCCTGATGGCGCTTATCTATGGGCGGACCGTGGCCGACAGCCCGGTCCTGGCGCCGTACTTCACGCTAAGCGCCGAAACGCTCGCTCTCACCATTATCGGCTATGGGTTTGTGGCCTCGGTTCTTCCGGTTTGGCTCCTGCTCGCGCCGCGCGACTACCTCTCGACCTTCCTCAAGGTCGGCACCATGGCGCTCCTGGCGGTTGGCATTCTGATCGTGCAGCCCGAGCTGAAAATGCCGGCGCTGACGAAGTTCGTGGACGGCACCGGCCCGGTCTGGGCGGGCAGCCTGTTCCCGTTCCTGTTCATCACCATCGCTTGCGGCGCGGTCTCAGGCTTCCACGCGCTGATCTCGTCGGGCACGACGCCGAAAATGCTTGAGAACGAGGGCCAGATCCCGATGATCGGCTACGGCGCGATGCTCACGGAGTCCTTCGTCGCCATCATGGCCATGATCGGCGCCTCGGTTCTCGATCCGGGCACCTATTTCGCCATGAACAGCCCGGCCGCGGTGATTGGCGCCGACGCCGTCGCCGCTGCCGCGAAAATATCGAGCTGGGGCTTCGCGATCACGCCCGAGGCGATCACGCAGCTTGCCTCGGATGTCGGCGAGAAGTCGCTTCTGTCGCGTGTTGGCGGCGCGCCAACGCTGGCGGTCGGCATGGCCTATATCCTTTCGGGTCTCTCCGGCGTTTTCGGCTCCAAAATGATGGGCGTGTGGTATCACTTCGCCATCCTGTTCGAGGCGCTGTTCATACTGACCACGGTCGACGCCGGCACGCGTGTCGCGCGCTTCATGATCCAGGATACCATCGGCAGCGTGGTTCCAGCCTTCCGGAACACCGAGAGCTGGTTCAACAACGTGGTTGGCTCGGCGCTCGCGGTCGCGGCCTGGGGCTACTTCCTGTACCAGGGCGTGATCGACCCACTGGGCGGCATCCGCACGCTGTGGCCGCTGTTCGGCATCTCGAACCAGATGCTGGCCGGCATCGCGCTGATCGCCTGCACCGTCATCCTGTTCAAGATGAAGCGCGAGCGCTATGCCTGGGTGACGCTGATCCCGACAACCTGGCTGCTCATCTGCACGCTGACGGCAGGTCTTCAGAAGGTCTTCGACCCGGCGCCCAGCATCGGCTTCCTGGCCCAGGCCCACAAGTTCGAGGAGGCTTTGGCCGCGGGCAAGGTTCTGGCTCCGGCCAAGAGCATGGGCGAGATGAGCCGCATCGTCTTCAACAACTATCTGAATGCGGCGCTGGCGGCGGCGTTCGTGATCGTCGTCGTGACCATCGCGTTTTACGGCCTGATCTGCATCCGGCGGGCTTTGAGCAACCCTGGCGTCACCACCGCCGAGGTGGGCGGCATGGCCGCCGCGGAGTAACCCATGGCTGAAAAGCTTAAGCTCTTCGAGCTTATAAAACAAACCGCGCGTCTCATGGTCGGCGTGCCCGACTATGAGACCTACGTGCGGCACCGGCAAACCTGCCATCCGGGCGAGCCGGTGATGACCTACGAGGAGTTCTACCGCAACCGGGTTCAGGCGCGCTACGCCGTGGGGCGGGGGAAGATCCAGAGGTGCTGCTGATGCTTGCGCGCGAGGGGCAGCGCCGCCTCTCGCATACGCGCCTTATCGAGAGACTGGGCGTTTACGGTGCGCCCAGTCCGCTTTTATCTCTTCCCAGCTGAACGTTTCCATCTCGCCGCGATCGTAAGCTTCGAAGCGCCGGGCGGCCACCTTGTCCCAGGCGTCATCGATTTCTGCCTGCCGGTCCACCAGGGTGAGATCGATAAGCTCAACGAGTTCCACCCGCTCATCGGGGGTGAGCTTCGCCGCCTCCTCGCTGAGAATTTTGACCCGTTCGTTCATGGGACAAATACGCACCTGCCGTGGTGCGCCGGCAGGGCCGCCGGAAAGTCTTGCTGGAGCTATCCAGCATTGGCGCTGCTCACTCCAGCGCGTACTGTGCGCCGAGCCGGCCCGTTATATGCGCGAGCACGAAATAGGTGCGCCCATTATCCGATGCCAGCCAGAATTGGGCTGACCGCCCGCTCGGATCGGAGCTGCTGATTTCTTGGAGCACCTTTCCCGATTCGTTGAGATACTGTTCGATAGCAGTCTTGAAAGCTTCATCGTCTTGGCAACGGCGTCGCACCCGGTCAAGGAAGTCCAAGTCTTGTTCGGAATAAAGGCCTTGCGGCTGTAAGGCGGAAGTGTCGCCAAGCTCCAACCTGCTCCACAGGGCCAGTAGCAGTTCGGGGTCGATGCACGAGGCGATCTCGCTTATGGTGATATTCCTGCTGGAAGCCTCCGCCTGCGCGGCCGCGTTCCTTTCCGCCGGGGGCGTGGCAGAGCCGTAATCCTCTGGGGCTTGCGCGGCAGGCTCTTGCCTTGGAGGCGAGGATTGGACTTCACCGGGTTGCGGGTCCTGTTCGGCCGCCAGCGAGGCCAGCGTTATCTCGGAAAGCTTTTGCTCATCGGCTGCCCGCGCATTGCTTTCGCCAAGTTTTTCAGCGGCGCTGTCCGGGCCTGCAAAAAAGGCTTCCGCCTGGCTCAGGGCCAGGGCATCGAGGGGGACTTCATCCTTAGGGCTCGTAGCCTCGCTTTCCGCCAGGGCGCTATCCGCAAAATCGCCGCTGGCTGAAGGCGCGGCACGCGCCGCCTGTTTCAACCGTGAGGCAACGCTCAAATAAGAGTCGAGCTTTGCGGTAAGCTTCGCTATGTCCGCCGCAAGTTGGGAGCCGTCAGCGCTGAGATTGTAGGCGCCGTACTGAGCCAAGTCTCTCATGCTATCCGGTAGATCGGCCGCGGAAATGGGCTTCGCGCCGCCGGCATAGACCGGCACGATGGGGATGCCGCGTTTCAGCGCCGCCTCGATCTCGATGCGAACGAGGTCGTCCGGGCTGTCGAGCAGCCGCCGGCCATGCTCATCCGCTTCGGTCAGCCAGCGGTCCCCGATTACCGCGAGCAGCAGCCCGGCGCTCGCCACCTGCTCGTCGAGATAGGTGCGGGGGGACACGCCCGGCGGTATGCCGTGCACGTCCATGAACACAGCGCCGGGGCCGGATTTCGCCTCGAAATGCCGGGCGAGCGGCTCGTAGATCTGCGCCGCGGCCGGACACGGGCTCTGCCGCCGGTAGGAGATGAAAATCTTGCTCATGAATGGCGTGCCGGAAAGCTGACGATTGGATTAAAGGTTTAGCGTGTCTGGAGCATCGATCCAACCGTTATGGCAGGCAACGCGTCACAAAGCGGCAGGTCCGCGAGGCAATACGGGGCGCCGGCTGCTCCGGGCGATCCCGGCACGCCAAGCTCCTTGCCATGAGGCCGAGGGCATCGCCTCAACGGGAGACTTGCGATTTGCGGTGCGCCCAGTCCGTGGAACCACTCCGGCCGGGGACCCATATAACCGGCTGTTCCAGTGGCAAAGATGGATTCCCGCTTTCGCGAGAACGACGCTGCCATTGCCTCCGGTTCCGATTTTTTCGCGTGCGCAATCGAAACCCCAGCATCTTCGTCCGAGGGGGAGCCGGACAGGCTTTGCGCGGAAGCCTGCCGCAGGCGGCGCGACAGGCTCAACTTGAAGTCCGCGAAGCAGGTTTTGCCAAGAACGGCACACCGGCGGCAAGATTATGCTTATTTGACCGTGAATATGCCTCTAGCGTAGAAAAGAGTTCCGGATTCTGCTTATGTAATGGGAGATTTTCCGATCGCAGGGGAGAAAGACATGTCATCGAAAAGCCGTCACCCGGAAACGCTTGCCCTCCACGCCGGCTGGAGGGCCGATCCTAGCACCGGCTCGGTCGCGGTGCCGATCCATCAGACCACATCCTATCAATTCCGCGACACCGAGCATGCCTCGAACCTGTTCGCGCTGAAAGAGCTGGGGAACATCTACACCCGCATCATGAACCCAACGAACGACGTTCTGGAGAAGCGCATCGCCGCAATCGAGGGCGGTGTCGCGGCGCTGGCGGTATCCTCGGGGCAGGCGGCCTCGGCGTTCGCGATCCAGAATATCGCGCGGGCGGGCGACAACATCGTCAGCTCGACCGATCTTTACGGCGGCACCTGGAACCTGTTCGCCAACACGCTGAAGGACCAGGGCATCGAGGTGCGTTTCGTCGATCCGGCGGACCCGGAGAATTTCCGCCGCGCCACGGATGCGCGCACGCGGGCCTATTACGCGGAGACGCTGCCCAATCCGAAGCTTGCGGTGTTCCCCATCGCGGAGGTCGCGGCCATCGGCCGGCCGCTCGGCATCCCGCTGATCGTCGATAATACGGCGGCGCCGCTGCTCGCGCGGCCCTTCGATCATGGCGCCGCCGTGATCGTTTACTCGGCCACCAAATATCTGGGCGGCCACGGCACAACCATCGGCGGCCTGATCGTCGACGGCGGCAATTTCGACTGGGGCGCGCATCCCGAGCGGCAGCCCGCGCTGAACTCGCCCGATCCGAGCTATCACGGCGCGGTCTGGAGCGAGGCGGTGAAGCCGCTTGGGCCTATTGCCTATATCATCAAGGCGCGCGTGACGCTTCTGCGCGACCTGGGCTCGGCGCTGTCGCCCCTCAATGCGTTCCTGATCCTGCAAGGCATCGAGACGCTGCCGCTTCGCATCCAGCGCCATTCCGAAAACGCGCTGGCGGTGGCCGATTACCTCTCCAAGCGCCCGGAGGTTTCGAGGGTCATCCATCCGTCGCTACAGTCCGGCGCGTCGCGCGAGCGGGCGGAT
>Ga0182021_10002420_pt1 | contig 21762 bp, 11 predicted proteins | sample 612E3MmetaG_FD_120493 | JGI IMG/M metagenome (GOLD analysis project Ga0182021, IMG submission 120493) | Permafrost microbial communities from Stordalen Mire, Sweden - 612E3M metaG (Illumina Assembly) | ecosystem: Environmental > Terrestrial > Soil > Wetlands > Permafrost | place: Sweden... | reverse complement strand
CGGCTGGGCAATCGCCCCGAACGAGAGAGGGCACCCGGTCAGGGTGCCCTCCCGAGATCAGAACCGGAGTACTGGAGCGGGAGACGGGATTCGAACCCGCGACATTCTGCTTGGGAAGCAGACACTCTGCCAGCTGAGTTACTCCCGCTCGAGGGCACCAGACGTGCCGTCAGCTGCGTCCCGGAGTCTACCACCGAGACAACAGCTCTCGCGCATCGCGTTCTTGGCGATGTCTGGCGCGTTGTCAAGGTCGCTGCCGGTTCCGTCCCTGCCGACCTTCGGAGCCGCCGGGCCGGAGCGCCAGCCCGGTGTAACGACGCTCGCGCCGGTTGCGGCTTGCTCTGGATCGCGGAACGCCCAGCGCCGCCGGGGCTTGCTCGAGGTTGCCCCAGCTCGGCGTGCGGTCACCGATTTCGTACTTGCGCATAGTCTCGGTCGAAATCCCGGCCCGCGCCGCAAGCTGGGCCAAGGCCGATCTGTGGCCTCGGACGAGTCGCACCAACGTCGCGTTCGGCGGGAGCACCGATCCTCGCCGCGCGACGGCACGGGATCCACGCTAGATCCCGGCGAGATCGAACATCTGTGCTCGTTCTAGGATGCAGTGTTGAGGAGCCACGTGAACTGCACGCTAGTTCGACTGAGGGCCGGGCTGGCCACGTCGCTCGGTATGCTTACCATCCAATGACCGACGAGGCACGTCCGCAGGCAGGGCTCGCCATGCTGGACGCCCTCCTCGCGCAGGCCCGCGACGCCGATCCCGGGAACCGGATCAATCTGCGCGACCCGATCGCCGCCCACGGCGAACTCGCGATCGACGCGATGACCGACTGGCTCGGTGACACCCGGCTGGCCGCCTTCGCGATCCGCGTGCTCGAACGCATCGGCCGCAGCGACGTCAATCGGGCGGCCGTCATCGACGTGTTCCGGGCCGTCGATCGGATCGAGCTTCCGCCGCACCTCGTCCGAGACCTCGACGAGGCGCTCCGGGGCCTTGGCGCCGCCAGCACACGGCCTACCCGGGCGCGAGCAGCACGCGGACAGAGCCAATCACCCGGGCCGCGTGGCCAACTCGGCGTCGAAGGCCGGGGCTACTGGGTGATGCGCACGAGCCCTTGGGAGCGCCCATTCATCTGGGCCGAGGCGGAGCGCGGACGACTGCGCCAGGGCTGGGGCTGGGACGAGACCCAGAACCTCGAGGTGATCGCCGAGACCCTGCGGCGCGGCGGACAGCTCAGCGATCTCCAGCAGCTCGCGTGGCGCGCGCGGCGGATGCGCACGAGCGCCCCTGATGGGATGCGCGTGGGTGACATCGTCGTCGCGGCGAATCTTCCCGAGTGGGGCCGATTCTCGATCTTCCGCCTGATCGGGAGCTACACCTGGGCGCCCGAGGACATCGGCGGCCTCGATCAGTTCGGGCATGTCCTTCCGGTGGAGTTGCTGGTCGAGGGCGTGGATCGGCGCGCGCCGGTGGTCAGCGACGCGCTGCTCTCCATGCTGCGGCCGCAGACACGGCTATACAGCATCCGTGACTTCGGCGGGGACGTGGAGCGTGTGATCGCGGCCAGCCCGCGGCAACTCTGAGACGTCCAAACAGGGGCACGCGCGCCGCGTTCTCAGTGTCGCGGCCTGCTCCGCGGTCCGGCGGCGGCCCGTGTGCCCGACCTCCGCCGCGAGCCCGACCGCGACGCCACGAGTGCGAGGGCCCGGCCGACTGGTGTCGTCAGGCGTGGGTCACGCCTGACGAGGCATGAGGGGGCATAAGGCATCGTGGTGCCAGTCGCTGCCCGTGATCGACGCCGGTGCTGTCGGCCGACCACTCCGCGGTCGACACGACGGCGTAACGTAATCTCATGACCGGAATGGGCGGTCGCGACTCAGAACCCGACGACCTCGAGCGCCGCTTCGACGCCGCGATGATGGAGATCTACGAGCGCGCTGGCCACGAGGTCGCCTACTGGGCGACGCGGTACCTCCAGATGCTGCGTGCCCGAGGAGGGCTCGAGACCGCGCGACGTCTCCTCCACGCCCGAGCAACCTCGGACGGATACGCCCGCCTTCGTGACGCAGGTCGACTCGACCTGACGGTGGAGGCCTACGCCCTCCGTCCTGAGTTCCAGGCGCTGTTCACGACGGACGAGCTCAGCAGCGCGCGCGATCGCCTCGAGTATTTCGGTCGGCTCGTCGAGGCAGCGGGCAAGACCGGCGCTCCCACGGATCCGTGGAAACTTGCTGCGATCCTGCGCGCCAGGCCTCGGCCCGACACTGCCGCTGCCCTGCCAGGCAGCCGTGCGGTCGTCGCGGTACCGACTCTCCTGCGGCACGAGTGGCGCTCGGCCGTCTCGATTCCGCGTGAGGCAAGTTGCTGGGCGCCGAACAAGATCGCGGTCTCGTTCGACGGGATGACCACGTGGCCCGAGCTGGTGCTTGTTCGCCTCCTCGAGCATGCCGGGTGGCAGGCCCGCTGGACCAAGAACTGGGCGGGCAGCCGCGAATTCTGCGTCGGCGTCGGTGAGCCTGGGATTCTCGCGGGTCGTGGCCTGGAGGCGCTCGACACCATCCACGCCCACGCCCCGCTCCTCCGTGGGGCAGGAACGTGGGATGTGATCGCCTGGCGCGGGTCGGATGTCCTGTTCCTCGAGTCCAAGCAGGCCGCGAGCAGCGATCGACTTCGCGAGACCCAGCTCAGGTTCCTCGAGGCTGGACTCGACCTCGGGTTCGAGCTGGCGTCCTTCGTGGTCGTTGAGTACAAGACTGGCGATCGGGACGACGCTCCAGCGAGGTTGCGGCGATCAGCGCCGCCAGGTCGCGGATCCGAGCCCGCTCGCTCGACCGATCCGGAACTGGATCGTCTGCTTGAGGACGCCTCGAAGGCCTCTGCCGAACACCGCATTGAGTACCGCGATCGGGTCGCCGCATTCGGCCCGGCCGCAATCCCGGCGCTCGAGGCCTGGGTAGAAGGGGGTGGATCTCCCGGGTTCGCCTGCGCGGTGCTCGAGGCGATCGCCCAGGCCGCCGATCCGAGCGCCCCGGTCCGCGCTCTGCGCCGACTCCGGGCGAGGCAGCCGGGCTGGGTGTCCATCATCGACCCGGCGGTCGCCCGGGTCGCGGCCGAGCATCGCACCGGTTCTCGGGCGTCGCCAGAACCGAGGACGGGTGATCCGTACAAGGCGACGGGAACTCCGCCGCCGGCGCTCGGCCCGTGCGGAATCCCCAACCGCGATGGATCGGTGTGCCAGAACCCGGGCCGTCATGTCGTCGGATCGGTCCTGAGCTGCACCACCCACTACAAGGCCGCGACGGCGCGCGGTGAGCAACTCTGACGTGGGTGGTCGACTGGCGCGCGGACCTCGATGCCGGTTTTGAGGGGTGCGAATGTCTGCGAGTGAGGCTGAGGAGTTGGCGCGACTCCTCTCCGACTCGACCCGCCGCGTGACGCCCGCGGCCTTTCCACGGCCGACGGACCGGGCGACCGAGCCCGGCCTCTACGCGTGGTTCGCCGACGCAGCGGGCGCCGCCGCGTTGAGCCGTGGGCTCGCGACGCGGATTGTGCCGGGCCTCGTCTATGCGGGCGAGGCGGGCGCCGGGTCAAGCGCGGCGTCGCTCAGCTCGAGAATCCGGCGGAATCACCTCGGCGGCAACATCTACGGATCGACGTTCCGGTTCACGCTCGCGGCGGTCCTGGCCCGCGAGCTAGGTCTGCAACCGGCCGGTGGCAAGGCCCTGGCGACCGATGGCGAAGAACGCCTGAGCCGGTGGATGCGAGACCACCTGACCGTGGCGATCGCCCCGCTCCCCGAGCGGGCGCGGCTCGGGATGCTGGAGGACCAGGTCCTCTCACGGCTCGACCCGCCGCTCAACCTCGAAGGGATGCCCCGATCGCCCGTCCGCGCCGCCCTCTCGGCAATGCGCAAGTCGCTCCTCCGCACGGGTTCCGGGGAACCGACGACCGCCCCTCCGGTACCGCGTCGGATCCCACCGCGCCCCTCGCCGCCTGCGCGGCTCACCGGCGTGCCGCCCGCTGGGCCGGCACCCGACGTCGCGGCCCATCTCGATGGCCTGGTCGGCCGGACGATCCCGACGATGACGGGACGGCCGAACCGGATCCTCGCCGTCGAGGGAGCGCGGGTTCTGGTCGGCACGGGGCGTTCCCCCGAAGGCGCGGCGGTCGGTATCGCGGACATTCAGGTCGCGGCGAACCGCCTGTATGCCGAGGGTTCGATCGACATCTCAGTCGAGTCGGTCGGGCACCGGAGTGCGTTCATCGGCGCGGTACTTGCAACCCTCCCCGGCGCGCTCGTGGAGCTCCGTCCCCGGCGGATCCTCCTCGACACCTTCCCAGGTGCGGAGGTCGCGCCGACGTGACCCCTCCCGAGCGCGTCATCCTGGTCGGCTGCGTCAAGCAGAAGCAGCGGACGGGCATTCATGCCGCGCAGGACCTATATACCTCGCCGCTCTTCCGCAAGCGGCGCGCCTACGCCGAGGCAGCGGGGCTGCCCTGGCTCGTCCTGTCCGCAGAGCACGCGGTCGTCGAGCCGTCCGCGCCCCTCGGCTACTACGACCGAACCCTGAACACGATGGGTGTCGCCGAACGGCGCGCCTGGGGTTCGCGCGTGCTACGACAGCTCACCGAGCGGTACGGCACCCTGCGCGGCATGACATTCGAGATCCACGCTGGTGCCAGGTACGTGGCGCCGATCGAGGCCAGCTTGCTCGCGGCCGGCGCCCGCGTCGAGATCCCGATGAAGGGCCGCGGCCTTGGTCTGCAGCTCCAGTGGTATGGCAAGCGTTGATGCGGCAATGCCGAGCCGAGCGGGTCGGTGAGAAGCACAGGGCATGCAATGGACCGCCGCGTGACACCGATCGAGCGCCTCGATGTTGAGGCGGCCGTGCTCCTGCGGGAACACCCGCCGGTCTGGCGCGACCCAAACAAACGGGTCGTATTCGAGATCGCGTGCCCGCCCGCTTCGGTCCACCGAGGGCGGATCGGGTTCACGCGCTGGAACGCCATGGCCCTCCCGGCCAGCGTCGAACCCGCGCGAACCGGCGTTATCGGTTCGCGCCCCGGCTTCTACGACTACGTTCCGGTGCTCGATCCCGCAAACGCGGTCGAGTGGCACGTCAACTTCGCCGACCCGCGCCTGTTCGTCGCGTATGGCTCGTCTCTGTTCGCCCAGGACGAGATGCAGGTGGCCGAGCACCCGGCCCTCGGTGCGCTGAGGGAGTCGCTCGAGACGGCCGGCGTCCGGTCCACGACGCTCGACCGCGACGGCCCGACGCCGGTCCTCGTGACGGGGGTCGAGCGACGCGTGTCGATTGCCACGGACTCGAACCGCGGCGCCGGACGGCCCGGAGGCCTCTACGGGAACGCCTTCGCGCGCGCCGACCCCGAGGTGGTTCGTAAAGCGACCAACCGGATCGATCCGCCGACGATTTCGAACCTCATCGCCATGTCCGCGCCCCCAGGTGGATATGGCCGGTACCGGCAGGACGTCATCGAGTCCATCCTGGTTACGGCGTACACAGGCTTCCGTGCCGCCGTCCTCGAGTCTGCCCGGCTCCGCGGGGAGGGGACCCGAGTTGCCGTCCACACCGGCTACTGGGGCTGCGGCGCGTTCGGCGGGAACCGCGTTCTCATGGCACTCATCCAGGTCGTCGCGGCCCAGATGGCCGGACTTGACCGCATTGTCTTCCATACGGGCGGCCCGGGAGGGGACGAGCCCCTCGGGAAGGGGTCCGGGGTCCTGCGAGACCTCTGCGGCAACGGGTGGATCGAGACCCTAGATCTCACCAAGGAACTCGTCGGATTGAACTTCGAGTGGGGCATGAGCGATGGGAACTGACGACGACATCGCGACGAGGTAGGCATGAGGTGGTCCAGATGGCGCGCCGGGCACCCAGCGCGAGCCGGCGAGGCGCACTCGAAGCAGTGCAGTCGGTCCCAGCCTTCGCGGCGACTCGCCCCCACGGCGTGCCAGCCTAGCTGTCCATGATCGCCCTGACGATGTCGCCATGCTCCATGCCGACTACCGCCTGTACGTCAACCGGGACCTTGCCATCGAGGAGCGAGCCTGCACCTCGAAGGCCGCCCACTCCACGCGAGGTGAGGCACGGTGCATGATGCGGCGAGGCCGCCATGCAGCGGGCCAGCTCGAGCCTTACCACTGTTCCTTCTGCGATCTCTGGCACCTCGGGCACCCTCGCCGCGCTCACCGACCTTGACCGAAGTGAGGTCGCCGCGGACCTCGGACGGTCGACTCCCTACACTGGAGTGAACGACCCGTGATGGCCTGACGGTGCGGACCGGCAGCACGCGGCTCGGGAATCGGCCCAATCTCCAATGAACACGCGCGACGACATCAACCAGGATGAGGATCGGTCTCTCCAGCGCGAGATCGACGCCCACCTGACCGATGTGGACCCCAAAACTCGCACTCGCATCGAGGAGTGGGCGAAGAAGCTCGTCGACCTGAGTCGGCGCAACCGGCTTCTGTACTACCGGGCCGCCAAGCGCACGAGCCTGACGTTCCTGCGGCCCGACGCCGACCGCATCCTGGCGCGGACCATCGATGGGTCATCTCACCATTTCTACCGTCCGCCGGATCTTCCGCCGCCCGATCCCGGGACCTCGGCCCGGCCCGCCACGCTCGAAGAAGTGCTGCTTCGGCGACCGCGAACCGACAGGGAGCTCGTCACTACCCAGCGCGATCCGCGTGAGATCGACAGATCTCTCGAGGCCATCGAGCGCAAGGCGCGCGCGGAGTTCGAAGATCGGGGAACGCACGTCCTGCACCTCACCTGGGGCCTCCTGCGCTGGCGCGACGCGAAGTCCGGCGAGGAACAACTGGCACCGCTCGCGCTCGTCCCCGTCGAGCTCAAGCGGTCGTCCGTGCGTGATCGATACGAGCTTGCCGCGACCGCTGATGCCGATGCCGTCCTGAATCCCGCCCTGCGGGTCAAGCTCGAGACCGATTTCGGGATCGTCCTCCCCGACCTGGATCCGGATGACGTACCGCCGGCGGAGCTCTGGTCTGGCCTGCGGGCGGCTCTTCCCGCCGAGTGGAGCCTCGAGCCACACGCATCGATCGGCATCTTCTCGTTTGCCAAGGAGGCGATGTACCGCGACCTTGTCGACAACGCCGCGGTCGTTGCGACCCACCCGATGATCCAGTCGATCGTTCAGGGGCATCCCGTGGGAATCCTCCGCGCGGCATTGGAGAGCGCGGCACCGGACGAAGCCGAGCTGGACGGCGACGGCGACTCAGGATTCTCGGTCATCGATGCAGACTCATCGCAACGCATGGCGATCGAAGCCGCGAACCGCGGCCTGAGCTTCGTCCTGCATGGTCCGCCGGGAACTGGAAAGAGCCAGACCATCGCGAACGTGATCGCCGAGTTCGTCGGGCGGGGCAAGAGCGTCTTGTTCGTCAGCCAGAAGATGGCGGCACTCGAGGTCGTCGCCAATCGGCTCGAGGAGGTCGAGCTCCGGGACCTGGTGCTTGAGCTACACAGCGCCAAGGCGAGCCGGGTCGAGGTGGCGCAGGCCCTCGCGGCTGCGCTCGATTCGCACGCCCAGCCAAATGACGCTCCACTCGCGATCGCGTCGGAGCGCATGCGAAGGTATCGGACTCAGCTCAACGCCTACGCGTCCGCGCTCCACGAGGTCAGGCGCCCATTGGGACGGTCCGCCTTCGACGTCCTCTCGGACCTTGCAGTGCTGTCGGGCGTCCCGGCGATCCAGGGTGGTGACGTGGACGCGGCCTCGGCTTCGCCCGAGGACCTCGAGGCGCTGGTGGGGAAGGTGGCTCGCCTCCGGGACGCCTGGCAGCCGGTGACCGAGGGGGCCGGGTTCCCATGGACGGGCGCCATCGCGCCGGGCAGAACGGCGGCTCAGCAGGAGGTGGTCTCAGACACGCTCATCGCGGCGCGTTCTGCGGTGACCACGGCTCAGCGCCTCGACGTCGAGATCTCGCTCGCCCTCGAGCTCCCGGCCCCGCGGGCCCAGGATGCGCGCCTTCTGCTGCGCGACATGGGGAGCCTGATCGGCGCGCGCTCCATCGGTCCCGTCGAATGGCTTACGCACGATGACCTCGCCCCGTACGAGGACCTCCTGCAGCGATGGTCGGAGGCGTCGATCAACCACGCCCGGCTCGTCGGCGAATCGGAGGTCGTCTTCGGGCCATCCTGGCGCGAGCTCTCCCCGGCGAGCGAGTCCACGCTCATCGCGTTGCGTCGACGGATGAAGAAGGTGCTCGGCCGCGAACCCGAATGGGATGCCGTGGCCTCGCAGGCGACCAACCTGATCGCCGAGATCGACCGTGGGCAACGCCATCTGGCGGAGGCATATTCCCGCCTTGAGGCCTTGCGTGAGCGCCTCGGGCTCGGTCGTGGGGTCGAGACGATCGTTGAGGCGCGCAAGGCCGTGCAGGTGGCTCGTCTCAGCCAACAGCGGCATCGTCCTCCGGCAGAGTGGCTCAGCAGGGCACGATTCGACGACGCCCGGGTGTTCTGGGTCGCGCATGATGCCGACTACCAGGCACAGCAGGCGGCCTCCAAGGCGCTTCTCGAACGCTATGACGAGCGCCTTCTCGGACTCGACCTCGATCCTCTCGCCGGGCGCATGAGGGCCTGGCACGGCCACTGGTGGAACGTCATTCGACCGCAATACCGTGCAGACCGTTCGGCACTCCGGGCGGTCACGCGATCGATGGCCCTCCTGCCCACCGTCATGGCAGATCTCGACGAGGCGCGACGGATTGCCGCGATGCGCGCGTCGCTGCTCGAACTGGATGCCGAGGCCCGGCGAGTGCTGGGACCGCACGCCACCGGCCTCGACACGGACGTCGCAGGGACGGCTGCTGCGCTGGGTGCCGCCGAGCAGCTGCTCGCTCTCCCCGCTGACGGGACCGACTGGCAGCGCCTGGGGGCGTGCGTGGCGGAGTCGACCGCGTACGATCCATGGCTCGAGCGCGAGGCAGCGTTCGTCGAGGCCGCGGTGGACGGGGCCACCGCGGCATTCCGGAATGCCGATGCGCTTCAGGTCGGCTCTCGCCAGGGTGGTCTCGAGCTGTGGACCCGGCAGGAGCTGGGCGCGTGGCTTGTCTCCTTGGCGGCGGCGCTCGCCGATCTGCTCCGCGAGCTCGCGGCGATCTCGGCGAGTCGCGACGAGCCGATCACGTCGTTCGCACAGGCTCTCGAGGACGTCCGAAGACGCCGCGAGGTCGACGAGATCGAGCAGGCTCTCGCGGAAGCGGAGCCCGTGCTGGGCAGTGCACTCCACTCGTCATACGCGGGATTCGACACGGACTGGGACAGACTGCGCGCGGCCCTGGCGTGGTCGAGGGCGGTCCGCGACCGGTATTCGGAAGGCGTCGGGATTCCGGGCGTCGTTGCGAACCGGATCATGAGCGGGGAGCTTGACGCGATCGACTGGCACGCCCACGAGGCTGCGATCGCTGGCATCTACGCGGCATCGACGACCGTTGGCGCGCTCTTTGATGGCGCCAATCGCTCACATGCGACGGAGGTCGTGCTGGGGCCTCCCGAGGAGGCGAAGCGGTGGGTTGACGAGCGGATGCTGCGGATCACCGACCTGGCGGCCTGGCATGCGTTCAGCGATGCACGGGTCGTCCTCGGTGAGAGTGGCTGGGCCTCGTTCACCGAACGCGCCATCGAGCGGGCGACGGACCCACCCCTTCTCGAGGCGGCTGCGCGACGGGCATGGCTCGAGTCATGGTTCGCGAGTCTCCAGGCCGCGGATATCGCGCTCGGCCACTTCGGCCGCGAAGTGCATCAGCGATCCATCTCGACCTTCTGCCAGGCCGACACGACCGTGATCAGGTTCGGGCGCGAGCGAGTGCTCAAGGCCTACGCCGATCGCAAGCCACCGCCAATGACCGTGCAGGGCGGGGAACAGGCAGCCGTCCGCCGCGAGGCGATGAAGCGACGGCGCCTGGTGCCTGTTCGAACGTTGCTCGGGGCAATCCCGACGCTGCTCCCAAAGATCAAGCCGTGCCTGATGATGAGCCCGCTCTCGGTCAGCCACTTCCTCACGCCTGATGTCCGGTTCGACCTCGTGGTCTTCGACGAGGCATCGCAGGTCTCACCCGAGGATGCCGTCAACTGCATCTATCGGGGTAGGCAGCTGATCGTCGCGGGGGATCCCAAGCAGCTGCCTCCGACCAACTTCTTCCAGCTGTCCGCGGCGGAGGCGGAAGGTGACATCGAGGAGGAGATCGGGGACTTCGAGAGCATCATGGACCTCCTCCGCGCGACCGGGCTCCCAGCCCAGCTGCTCGAGTGGCACTACCGCAGCCGCAGCGACGCTCTGATCGCGTTCTCGAACCACTTCATCTACAACGACAGCCTGGTCACGTTCCCGGCACCGTTCCAGGAATCCGATGACCTGGGGGTCAAGTTCGTCCACGTTCCCGATGCCGTCTTTGATCGGGGAGGCTCCGCGAGCAACCTGGTTGAGGCGCGCAAGGTCGTCGATCTCGTCGCGGAGCACATGAAGGCGCATCCCGAGATGAGCATCGGAGTTGTCGCCTTCAGCGTGGCCCAGCAGGACGCTGTGCTCGACGAGTGGTCCCGGCGGCTTCGGATCGATCCCCAGCTTGAGCGTCGCCTGGGCGAGGGACGCTTGAACAGCTTCTTCGTCAAGAACCTCGAGACGGTCCAGGGCGACGAGCGCGACGTGATCGTCTTCACCGTCGGCTATGGGCGAGACGAGAGCGGCAAGATCTATCACAACTTCGGTCCCCTGAACCGAATGGGACGGGCTCGCCGGCTGAACGTTGCGGTCACGCGCGCGAGACGCAAGGTGATCGTCGTGAGCTCCATCCGCTCCCGGGACTTGAACCTGCCGGACGCGGTCGCCCACGCCGGATCGTTGCCTAGCGGGTCCCACCTGCTCCGCGCATATCTCGATTATGCGGAGCGAGGGGTTCTGCCCGAAGTGGCCGACGTTGGTGCCAGTGAAGGCCTCGGTCCGCTGGAGAACGACGTGGCCGGGGTCGTCCGCGGCATGGGATACGAGGTGGTCGAGCGCGTCGGCGCGAGCCGGTATCGCGTCGATCTTGGAGTCCTGTCGAAGGCACACCCGGGACGTATCGCGCTCGGGATCGAATGCGACGGCGCGATGTATGCGTCGGCGCGGACGGCTCGCGATCGCGATCGCCTGCGGGAGTCGGTGCTTGCAGGCCTTGGCTGGTCGCTCCACAGGATCTGGGCACCGGCCTGGTACTTCAATCGTGCGGTCGAGGTCCAGAGGCTCGAGGCTGCCATCGTGGAGGCCCAGGTTCGACCGGCATCGGCCGCCGGCGCGCTCGCCGCGCCCGGCTCCGACACGATCGAGGTCTCCAAGCGGGCGCGAGTCCAGCTCACCGAGGTCGACCTACGTGTTCCAATGGACGTTGCGCACCTTCCTTGGGCGCGCCCATACACGTGCGTCGTCCTCCAAGGTTACGCGTCTGCCTACGCGCAGGAGTTCCATGACCCCGAAGTGCTGTCCGCACACGTGGACCGGGCCTTGGCCCTCGTGATCGGCGAGGGACCGGTCCACGGGCGATATGTTGCGCAGCGCCTCCGCAGCGCCTACGGCTTGCAGCGTGCGGGAAACCGGATCACCGACGCGGTCGAATACGCGCTGAACCTGGCTGCTCGTTCCGGCAGGATCGTGGCCCGCGGCGCGTTCTATTGGCCCGCCGAGGAGCCGGACCTCAAGTTCGTCCGACTCCCGGTTTCGGGGAACCACGAGACGCAACGGACGATCGACCTGATCCCGCCAGAGGAGCTCGAGCTTGCGCTCCTTCGCGTGGTCGAGGCCGCGCTGTCCATCGACCGAGGAACTCTCCGGACGCAGGTCGCGCGCATCTTCGGCTTTGACCGGACGGGCGGGAAGATCGAAGACAGCCTCGATGTCCGGATCGCGGCCCTCGTCGATTCGAAGCGATTGGCATCGGCGGACGGACTGCTGTCGCTCCACAAAGGCTTCTCGCTGCCCCGACTGGAAGCGACCAGCTCGGCGGCGGACCCCGTGGTCGTCGGCGCGTGGGTCCGTCATCCGCGGCTTGGCACCGGCCGGATCGTCGCCGTCGACGGTACGCTCGTCACGATCGAGATTCAGGGTGACCGAAAGCAGATCGACTCGACGATGGTCGCGCTTGTCCCCGTGATGAAGCCGATCTGACCTCCCGCCGTCGCGCGTCACGCTCAATCCCGAGGTCGACCATCGCTCGCCTTGAAGACCTGACCAGGAACGCGATCGTCAACGGCGTGATCGCCCGAGATCCCGTCACGGTTGTCGACGTCCGATGGCACGGGAACGAGGCCGTCGAGCTGACTTTCAGGCAGCGCGATGGCGTGTTGGGCCAGCGCCTCCTGTACAGGGATGACGAGCCGCGTCTGGCGATCGTCGTGCACGGGCGCGCATGGTCGTTCGATGGCGACGGCGTCCTCTTCAGGCTCGTCTCCGAGGCCAAGCGCCTCGAGCTCGCGCACCTGTTCGATCCATTCCTGGCGCTCTCGATCGCGACGATCGAGCCCTTGCCCCACCAGGTGACCGCGGTCTACGAGGACATGCTCCCACGGCAACCCTTGCGATACCTCCTCGCCGACGATCCCGGGGCCGGCAAGACGATCATGACCGGCCTCCTGATTCGTGAGCTTCAGGTCCGCGGTGATCTCAGCCGGTGCCTGATCGTCGCCCCGGGGAGTCTCGTGGAGCAGTGGCGGGCCGAGCTTGCAGAGAAGTTCGGCCTGACGTTCCGCGCCCTGGTGACAGCGGGCGGGACCGTCAAGTCCCGCGGGAATCCGTTCGCGGATCACGACCTCGTGATCGCTCGGCTTGACAAGCTCGCCCGCGACAGCAGCTTGCAGGAGCAGCTCGTAGAGACCGACTGGGACCTCATCGTCTTCGACGAGGCCCACAAGCTCTCTGCGTCGCTCGTTGGCGGAGAGGTCAAGAAGACGAAGCGGCGCCTGCTCGCGGAGCGTGCGCGGGAGTTGACGCGGAACTTCCTGCTCCTCACGGCGACGCCACACAACGGAAAGGAGGAGGAGTTCGAGCTGTTCCTCGGGCTCCTTGACCCCGATCGGTTCGAAGCCCACTCGCGCAGGGCCGGCGAGGCTGCACCGCCGAGCGCGGGCAGCGGCGACCTCATGCGGCGGGTGATGAAGGAGCGCCTGGTCCGGTTCGACGGAACGCCGCTCTTCCCACCGCGGCATGCCCACGTTGTGCCCTACGACCTGACCGACGCCGAGGCGGCCCTCTACGAGAACGTCACGACTTATGTCCGCGTGGAGATGAACCGTGCAGAGCGCCTCAAGCGCGAAGGCGAAGGGCCCCGCGGGACCATCGTGGGGTTCGCCATGACGGTGCTGCAGCGACGACTCGCGTCGTCTCCTGAGGCGATCTACCAGTCGCTCCGCCGCCGTCGGGAACGCCTCATCGAGCGGCTGCATGAGGCCTTGACCGTTCGCCAGGCGGCCGCCTGGAGGGCCCAGCTGGCCGCCTCCGCCGAGATCGATGCCGGCTCGGTTGAGGATGTCGAGAGCGACGACGCCACAACCGGGGAGGCCGAGGCGCTCGAAGAGCGACTGGCCGCTGTGGCCACAGCCGCATCCACGATCGACGAGCTTCGCGTCGAGATCGCGAGCCTCGACCAACTGGAGCACGAGGCTGATGCGCTCCGCGCTCTCGGCACCGACCGCAAGTGGTCCGAGCTTGCGGCACTGATGAACGATTCCTCCGAGCTGCGGGATGCGAGCGGGAGCCGGCGGAAGCTGGTGATCTTCACAGAGCACCGCGACACTCTCGCCTACCTTGTCAGGCGCATCACGACCTTGGTTGGGCAGTCATCTGCGGTCGTCACGATCCACGGCGGGATGCCGCGGGAACTCCGGCGGCGCAACGAGGCTTCCTTCAAGAACGATCCCGACGTGGCGGTGCTCGTCGCGACCGATGCGGCGGGCGAGGGGATCAACCTCCAGCGGGCCCACCTGATGGTCAACTACGACCTGCCCTGGAACCCGAACCGCATCGAGCAGCGGTTCGGGCGGATCCACCGGATCGGCCAGACCGAGCCGTGCCACCTCTGGAACCTCGTGGCCGAGAACACGCGCGAGGGCGACGTCTATGCGCTCCTTCTGCGCAAGATGGAGACCGAGTCTCTCGCGTTGGGGGGCGAGGTGTTCGACGTGTTGGGGAACGTCGAGTTCGGGGGTCGCTCCCTCCGCGAATTGCTGATCGACGCAGTACGTCAGGACCAGCGCCCCGAGGTCAGGGCTGCGGCCAAGGAGGCAATCGATCAGGCATTCGACCGTGACCGCTTGATCACGCTCCTCCGCGAGCGTGGCCTCGGAGCCGAACAGCTCGACCAATCCAAGGTGCGCGCCGTTCGTGACCAGATGGTCCTCGCGTCTGTTCAGGGCCTCCAGCCGCACGCCGTCCGCAGCTTCTTCCTCGATGCCTTTGCAAGGCTGGGCGGCAGCGTGATCGAACGAGAGCCCGGCCGTTACGAAGTCGTTCATGTGCCCGACCAGCTGCGCCTCCGCGCTCGCGACCGCGGACGGCGCCTACTCCTGCCGCGCTACCAACGGATCGTCTTCGACAAGCACCTCATCTCGACCCCCGGCTATCCCGCGGCGGAGTACCTGACGCCAGGGCACCCATTGCTGGGCGCGACGATCAACGTGATCCTGGAACGGGACGCGCTCCTGCTCAGGAACGGTGCTGTTCTCATCGATCGTGCGGATCCCCGAACGAGCATCCGGGTGCTCCTCTACGTTCGACACGCGGTCACCGACGCACGCCGCACCGTTGACGACAAGGGCACCCTCGTGTCCGAGCAGCTCGTCTTCGTGGAGCTCCTCGAGGATCACGCCTGGATCGCCGGACCCGCGCCCTACCTCGACTATGTCGCCGCGACTGAGGATGAGCGCGCGTACGTGCGGGCAAGCATCGATGACGCGAGGTGGATCGTTGGGGCCGCGGTCGCAGAACGAGCCGTTGCCTTCGCCGCGTCCACCGTCGCGAGGTCCCATCTCGACGACGTCCGCAGGCGGACTGAAGAGCGCGTCGCGCGAATCGCGGATGCTGTCCGGCAACGCCTGGTGTTCGAGATCGCGTATTGGGATCGGCGAGCAGACGAGCTCGAGCTCCGGGAGCGAGCGGGCCAGACGCCAGCCCTGAACAGTCGGCGGGCAAGATCGCGCGCGGCAGACCTAACGGATCGCCTTCGTCGCAGGCTCGCCGACCTCGACGATGAGCGCGACCTCGCGGCGCATGCCCCGGTCGTCATCGGCGGGGCGATTGTCGTCCCGCAGGGCCTGCTCGATGCTCTCGACGGGATCGTCGCGTCGGGTGACACACAGCGAACGCTCGCCCTGGAACGGGGAGCTCTCGCGGCCGTGATCGAGCAAGAGCGAGCGGCGGGCCGGCTCGCTCGCGATGCATCGGTGGAGCGGCTCGGCTACGACATCGCGTCGAAGGACCCGTCGTCGGGCGCATTCCGGTTCATCGCCGTCAAAGCCGTTCGCTCCGCCGCGGACCCTGTCTGGCTTACACGAAGCGAGGTGCTGGCGAGCCTCAACGCGGGCGACATGTACTGGGTTGCGTGTGTGCCTGAGAACGATTCTGGCGCTGGCGAGCCTGTCTTCGTGCGCGCGCCCATAACCGCGGCGCCTCCATTCGACGAGGCGAACCTCACGTTCTCTATTGCCGATGGTGTTACCAGCCGATGACTTCACTGGCATCGACCCTATGACACTTGTTGCCCGCTGACTTCGGCGGGCACATGCGCAGGCGGGACGCACGAAGGCGTGGACCTAGCGATGCATGCTAGGTGCCTCGCATGAAATAGACTCAAAGGGGACTAGAGAACGCGTCCTTTTGATGGACCCACCGGCCCCACGCCGACCGAATCGCGAGAGAAGGACACCGTGCGAGTTCCCCGTCGCCACAGTAGCCGAACGTAGGCAGACGATGGGCTGGCACCTCCGAATCTGGCGGCGGACGAAGATCGCGCCGGGCGTTAGCCTGAACTGGTCGAAGTCTGGGCCGAGCGTTTCCGTCGGGCCGCGTGGGGCGAAGGTCACGGTCGGCCGCCGGGGTGTCAGGCAATCGATCGGGATCCCTGGCAGCGGGCTCTTCGCGACGAACCAGCAATCCTGGGACTCCGTGCGACGCGGGCACACCGAGGCACGCGAACCGGGGGGTGAACCAAGAGCCGCTGCCCTCCCGACCGCCGGCGTGAACGCCACATCCACCCCGGCCACCGCAGCCCTCGAAGCCTGCGGGTTCTGCGGCGGGCAGGTCGGGACCAACGGGCGATGCGAGATGTGCGGCCAGCCCGTCGAACGATGGCGAGACGCATGAACCGCCCGAGCCGAGATCCACTTCGATGACGACGCAGCCGCGCCCGACACCCGAGGCCGAGCACCTGGCTGAGCAGGAGCACCTCCTCGAGGAGCTGACTGACCAGCTCACGGCGAAGGAGGCGGAGTTCGCGGAGACCGGCAGCGCGTTTGCCCGCTTCCGGGCCGAATACCTGCGGCGGTTTGCCCCGCTCTACGCCGAGCTCGACCGGCTGGAAGCGGAGATTGCCCGGCGGATCGCCGTCCAGGAGGCGACGCCCGCGGCTCACGCGAAGGCAGCCCAGGCGGCGGCCCAGGCAGACGAGTCGCAGAAGGCGCTTGGCGATGGATTGGCGACTTCGCCCGACCCCAGCGAGGAGATTCGCCCGACGCCGCCGGCCCCTGAGGTCAAGGCACTATACCGAGAGGCTGCCAAGAGGATCCACCCGGACCTCGCGACCGACGGGGCCGAGAAGGAACGGCGCACGACGCTGATGGCGGCACTGAACGCGGCATACGACGCCGGCGACGCAGACGCGATCCAGCGGATCCTCGACGGCGAGTCCGCCCGGCCCGAGGCGATCGTCGGCGACGACATCGGCGCCCAGCTGATGCGGGTCATCCGCAAGATCGCCCAGGTCCGCGGCCGCTTCACCGAACTCGTCGCGCTCAACGCGGCGCTTCGCTCCGACCCGCTCTTCGTGCTCTTTGATACGAGCCGGGAGGAGTGGGAAGCTGGCGGCGATCCGCTCGCGGCAGACGAGGAGTCGCTCCGCGAACGGATGATGTCTGCCCACGCCCGGCTTACGGCCCTGCTGATGGCCGCCACAAAGCACTCGAAGCCGCGGCCAACGTGAACGCGGACCACTCGAGAGCGGTCGTCGCGCAAGGGCCGACGAGCCTCGCGCCGATCAGTCGGTTGGCCGAGCGAACGCTCGCCGAGCGGATCGAGCGAGCTCAGCGGGCGCTCCTCGCCATCCGCACGCTGGTCGTAGGTCCGGGTGGTTACGCGACGATCCGAAGCGCGGTCGATGCGACCCGGGACGGGGACACCGTGCTCGTCCAGCCCGGGCGCTACGAGGAGGGCGTCGTTGTCGCAGGAAAGACGATCACGATCCGAGGCGACGGCGACCGCGACGCGATTGTCGTCGGCTGGGACCAAGGGTCCGCGTTCACGCTGGTGGAGACACGCTCGACGCTCATAGGGCTCACGATCGTCGGCGGCCAAGCAGGGTCGAGGTCAAATGCGGCAGCCGCGCTCTTGGTGACGGGCGGGGAACCACAACTTGACCGACTCCGAGTAACACAGGGAGAAGGCGTCGTATTTGAGGCGAGAGCCGTCGGAGCCATCACGAGGTCGCAGATCGACGGCGACATCTCGGGCATCTTCGTCCACGACGGCGCCTCCCCGAGGATCGAAGGCAACGAGATCTGGGGGAGCCTCTCCGGGATCGAGGTCGGCGACCCGGAGAGCGACCCGCTTGTGTGCGCTAACCGGATCCATGATTGCCCGTACGGTGTCGTGGTTTATGGCGGCGCATGCCCGACTATCGAGGCGAACGAAATCTGGGGCACCGTCAACGCCGGCATCTGTGTCCGCGCCACCGGGACGAGTCCGCTCGTTCGGCTAAACGGCATTCACGCTGGAGAACGCGACGGAATCCTGGTTGACGACGGTGCCAAGCCTCGCATCGAGGAAAACGAGATCTGGGCAACGATTCTCGGCATCGACATTGGCGGCGCGAGGACCGACCCGCTCGTCCGTGCGAACCGTATTCACGACGGGACGGGGCGCGGAATCCAGATAGCCTCGGCGGCCTCGCCACGGCTCGAGGGCAACGAGATCTGGGCAAACCAAGGTGAGGGTGTCTATATCTCAGGCCCCCGCACATCGCCGAGCATCACCGGAAACACGGTTCGGGATGGGCTCGACGACGGCATCTACGTCTCCGACCGAGCTTCTCCAACGATCGCGGGAAACACCATCATCCGCAATGCCCGTGAAGCAATCGGCGTCAGCGATGGAGCCGCGCCGCGGATTGGCCAGAACTCAGTCGACCGATGACCGACCACAGCTCGAAGGCGCTCGTCCCGCAGGGTCCGACGAGCTTGTCGCCCACCAGTCGGCTCGCCGAGCGAACGATCGTTGAGCGGGCCGAGCGCGAAGCGCGGGCGCTCGCTATCGGCCGGACCCTCGTCGTTCGGCCCGGCGGCTACGCGACCATCGGCGCGGCGGTCGAAGCGGCCCGCGACGGCGACACGATCCTGGTCAGGCCGGGCCGCTATGAGGAGTCGGTCGTCATCGAGAACAAGTCGATCGCAATCCGGGGCGACGGCGACAGGGATGCCATCGTGGTCGGCTGTGACGATGGGCCGGCATTCACCCTTGTAGACAACTGCTCGATCCTCACCGGACTGACGATCAGCGGGGGTGACCTTCGCACCGATGTGGAGCAATACGGTCCTGCGCTCTGGGTTGACGGTGGCGCCCCCGAGATCCGCGACCTTCGGGTAGTGGCCGGTGGGTTTGTGTTGTTCAAAGGCGGCGCGGCGGGCGTCATTGTGGACTCGCGGGTCGACTCCAACCAATTCGGGGTCGTTGTTCGCGAGGGGGCCTCGCCGCGAATCGAGGGGAACGATATCCGGGCAGGGCAGGGCGGAATCGCTATCAATGGGATCGGGAGTAACCCCATCGTCCGAGTGAACCGGGTCCATGACGGTCAAGGATTCGGAATCGTCGTAAGCGGCGGTTCCTCGTCACTCATCGAGGAGAACGAGGTCGAGTCAAGCGCCAATGCGGGGATCGTGATCACCGATGCCGGGAGCTACCCGTTAGTCGTCAGGAACCGGGTCCACGATGGCCGAAACCACGGCATCCTCGTGACGAAGGGGGCCTCGCCGCGCATCGAGGAGAACCTCGTGTGGGGCAATGCCTATGCCGGGATCGGGATCCTACATGCCGGATCTGACCCGTTCGTCCGCGCGAACCGGGTGCACGACAACCAGGCGGGTGGAATCCTCGTCGCCGAAGGCGCCTGTCCGCGGGTCGAGGAGAACGAGGTCTGGGGGAACCCTCACGCGGGAATTGGGATCCGCGACGCCGGCACCAACCCCGTCGTACGGGCCAACAGGGCCCACGACGGGCCCGAGTCCGGCATCTTCGTGGGTTTGGGTGCCTCGCCGCGGGTGGAGGAGAACGACATTTCGGGCAACACGCTCGTGGGGATCGCGATCGGCGATGCTGGGACCGAACCGTTCGTCCGGGCGAACCGGGTCCACGCCGGCCACGGAAGTGGCATCCATGTGCAGAAAGGCGCCTCGCCGCGGATCGAGGGGAACCAGATTTGGGCGAACGCCAAAGTCGGGATTGAGATCCGCGACGCCGCGACCTGCCCAGTCGTTCGGGCGAATCGGATCCACGACGGGCACGGGCACGGAATCACTGTGTCCGAGGGCGCCCGGCCGCGGATCGAGGGGAACGAGATCAGGGCCAACGCCAAATCCGGGATTGTCGTTCGCGGCGCCGGCTCCGACCCGCTCGTTCAGGCGAACCGGATCCACAACGGGCAGGGCGATGGCATCTGGATCGACGAGGGCGCCTCGCCGACCATCTCCGGGAACACCATTACCGGCAATTCCCTCGAACCAATCCATGTCGACGAAGGCTCCGCTCCGAAGATTGACCAGAACATCGTGACCGCATGACAAGGAACCGCTCGAAGGACATCGTTCCCCAGCGCCCGACGACGCTTGTTTCCACCAGCCGTCTCGCGGCAAGGACGCTTGCCGAACGAGTCGAGAGAGCTCCGGTCGCTGCCAGCACGCTCGTCGTCGGGCAGGGCGGCTACGCGACGATCACGCAGGCTGTCGAGGCCGCTCGCGACGGCGACACCGTCGTCGTCAGGCCCGGCCGCTACAACGAGTCGGTTGTCGTGGAAGGCAAGCGGATCACGATACGCGGCGATGGCGAGCGCGACGCCATCGTCGTCCACTGCGATCAAGGGCTCGCATTCCACTTGATCGACTCCCGCTCAACGCTGGCGGGAATCACGATCACGGGCAGGGTCTCGGAGTCCAGTCCCGAAGCCAGCGGCGGACTTCTCGTGACCGGGGGAGCCCCCAGGCTCGACGGCCTCCGGCTTACGCGCGGCGGTGGTATCGAGCTTGACGGTGCCGCCGGCACCGTCAAGCACTCGATGTTTGAGGGCACAGAGTGGGGCATCTTCGTCCATGGCTCCGGATCGCCGCGGATCGAGGGGAACGAGATCTGGGCGAACGCCAAGATCGGGATTGAGATCCGCGACGCCCTCACCAAACCCATCATCCGGGCGAACAAGATCCACGATGGCCGATCAGCCGGCATCGCCGTCTGCGACGGCGCCTCGCCGCGGATCGAGGGGAACGAGATCTGGGCGAACGCCAAAGCCGGAATCGAGATCAGCGACATCGGGACCGACCCGATGATCGTGGCAAACCAGATCCACGATGGCCGATCAGGCGGCATTGCCGTCTACGACGCAGCTTCACCGCGGATCGAAGACAACGAGATCTACATGAACGCCGTCGCTGGGGTTCAGGTCGTCGATGCCGGTACTGCGCCCTCCGTCCGGCGCAACCGGGTTCACGATGGCGTGGGTGCGGGCATCTTGGTGGGCTATCAAGCATCACCGGAGATCGAGGAGAACGAGATCTACGGCAATGTGGGCAACGGCATCGAGATCGCGGAACGAGGCACCGCACCCACGGTCAGGGGAAACCGAGTCCACGACCAACAGGCGGGCGGAATCCTGGTGCGCAACGGTGCCGCCGGGACGATCGAGGAGAACGAGGTCTGGGCGAACGCTCTCTCCGGCATTGCCATCATCGACACGGGCACGGCGCCCATCGTTCGGCGGAATCGAATTCACGACGGGCGGAGCAACGGGATCGAGGTCGCGAGCGGGGCTCTCGGAACGATTGAAGACAACGACGTGTTCGGGAACGAATTGACCGGGATAGCCGTCGCCTCGGGATCAGCGCCCTTGATCCAGGCCAACCGAATCTACGATGGACAGGGTGTTGGCATCAGCGTATGGGCGGGCGCCTCGCCGCGGGTACTTGAGAACGAGATCTGGGGCAATGCGTTTGCCGGGATCCAGGTCGTGGATTCCGGGAGTGACCCGCTGGTCCGGGCGAATCGGATTCACGACGGTCAGCATGCCGGAATCGTCGTGGGCATAGGCGCGGCTGGGAAGTTCGAGGCGAATGATGTCTCCGGAAACGCATTGCCGGGGATATGGATCCAGGACCGGGGAACCACGCCCAATGTCCGGAAGAACACGGTCAGGGATGGTCCAAGCACTGGGATATTCGTTCAGGGCGGCGCTGCCGGGACGATTGAGGGAAACGACGTCTTTGGCAACGCGCTGG
>Ga0182021_10002419_pt1 | contig 21768 bp, 11 predicted proteins | sample 612E3MmetaG_FD_120493 | JGI IMG/M metagenome (GOLD analysis project Ga0182021, IMG submission 120493) | Permafrost microbial communities from Stordalen Mire, Sweden - 612E3M metaG (Illumina Assembly) | ecosystem: Environmental > Terrestrial > Soil > Wetlands > Permafrost | place: Sweden... | reverse complement strand
TCTGACTTTTCAAATTTTGTTAAGAATAACTATATCTCCGATACGGTGAAGAGGAAAACTGTATTCACAAAGATCAGCAGATATTTTGAGTCACTCTCGGGAAACTTTAACGAAATAACTCTTGATCTTAGAAAAACACTTGACGAATCTTTGGGTGAGATCGATGAGATAGATCGTATGTTTGGAAATTATTCAGCCGGATCACATCTTCAGAATGATTTCTATTCCAACAAGATAGCGTTTGTTATCGCTCTGAACTTCCCCTATTTTACACTGGCAGAAAAGGAGGAGCTGGGACCAAAATGGAGCCGTGACGATTGGGCAATGGCACGAATGGGCGATCTTTTTATTTCCAGGGTTCCCGCAGAGCTTGACCAGGCTGTAACTGAGGCTACAGGAAATTCGGAGATGTATATTTCTGAATACAACATACATATGGGCCATCTACTGACCGACGATGGCCGGAAGATATTTCCCGCAGATATGGTACTGCTTACCCATTGGAACCTCAGGGATGAATTGAAAGCAGATTATGCTGATAAACAGAATGGTACTGAAAAACAGGAGATGATCTACAAAGTTATGGAACGAATTATAACTCAGGAAATTCCCGGATCAGTTATCAACAGTTCTGAATTTGACTGGGCACCCTATTCCAATAAAGTTACAAAGGGAGGCACAGTAGTTGCTTCTGCTGCAGAACCGGATACACGTTACTCACATATAATCAATAACTTCAGGACAAGAAAAGCTATCGACGCCTATAATCCTGAGATGAATACCTTTATTCTCAGGAGATTCTCCCTCGAAATGGAAATTGCACAGGATGAGGTTGAAGCTCTTTTCGATTCCTTTCTGAGCTCACCCCAGCTGGTAAAGGTTGGTGCACTGATAAAGAAACGGTTAGGTCGTGACCTGCGTCCATATGACATATGGTATGATGGTTTCAAGACAAGGAGTAAAATCCCGGAAGATCTGCTTACTTCCAAAACTTCTGCCTTGTATCCAAATCCTGCCGCTTTCCATGCCGGGATGCCTGTTATGCTGAAGAAACTGGGCTGGTCACCGGAGAGAGCCGGGTATATTGCGGAAAAAATAGTAGTCGATCCGGCCCGTGGTTCCGGGCATGCATGGGCTGCGGCAAAGAAAGGATCACTCTCCCATTTACGCACACGTATCTCACCAAAGGGTATGGATTATAAAGGATACAACATTGCAGTACATGAGTTTGGTCATAATGTTGAGCAGACTATATCTCTTTATGATGTTGATAATTATATGATGTCAGGGGTGCCGAATACAGCTTTCACAGAAGCCATTGCTTTTGTCTTCCAGAGCCGCGATCTTTTCCTGCTGGGGATGCCGGAAAATAATCCTGACAAAGAAAAGATGGAAACATTTGATGCATCCTGGTCCTTAATGGAGATCATGGGTGTCGGAATGGTGGATATGAAGGTATGGAAATGGCTCTACCAGAACCCGGAAGCCACACCTGCACAGCTGAAACAAAGCACCATTGCAATTGCCAGGGAAGTATGGAATAAATATTTTGCACCTGTTACGGGAGTTAAAGACTCTCCAATTCTGGCAATTTATTCACATATGATTGATTCCCCCCTGTATCTGGCAAATTATTCATATGGCCAGGTAATTCAATTCCAGATAGAGGAGTTTCTTAAAGGGAAAAAACTATCCGATGAGATCGACCGCATCTGCAAACAGGGACGTCTTACCCCTCAGCAATGGATGACAGGGGCTGTCGGATCAAAGATATCTACACAGCCCATTCTCAATGCACTTGACAGGGCTCTGAAATAAGGTTGAGATTGAGGTTGAGGTTGAGAGACCCTTAACCTTAACCTTAACCTTAGCCTTAGCCTTGTTATTGAGGTTGAGCTTGAGGTTAAGGTTGAGAGTCTAGGGTTGTCAATACAGCACCCAGAAACCAGAACCAAGATCCTACTTCAGGTAAACTTCCAGAACAGGAATTTCAACCGGAGGTTTCAGGACAGGCAGAGAAAGATTCAGATCATTTTTGGCTTCATCTCTCCCGGGTCTGAATCTGATCTCAGATGCATCATGAAGGAACTGAATATATTTAACCTTATCCGCCATATTTTTCAAAGTCAGGCTGCCCATAGGATATGCCAGCAGGTGAATATATAACCTGTTCGTTACAGGATTATAAGTCAGCAAAGTATTATCTGGTGCTGAAAAACCGGCGGGAGCTTCTGTACAGTCATAAATTGAACGATTGTTGAATTTCATCCATTGGCCCATCGCTGATAATCTGTCCTGAGCCCTGTAGTCAAAAACACCACGAGCAGTCGGACCGACATTTAATAATAAGTTACCACCCTTACTGACCGATTCAATCAGAAGTTCAATCAGTTGTGCCGGGCTTTTCCAGGTAGTTTCATCACGGTAATAACCCCATGATCCGGAAAAGGTCTGGCATGTTTCCCACGGAATCTTTTTGCCATTTAATTCCGGCCATTTTGCTACTTTTACCTGTTCAGGTGATACAAAATCCCAACCACCTTCAACATCTTTCAGATCGAGGCGATCATCAACAATGATCCCGGGCTGAAGGCTTCTGGCCATCTTCAACAGGTTTTCCGAATCCCAGTCATCATGTCCTTTCCCGTTTTTCCCCGGGAAGGAAAAATCAAACCAGATCACACTGATCTCACCGTAATTTGTAAGAAGCTCCCTTACCTGGTTCTTGATGTATGCTCGGTATTTGCTCATATCCCGGCCTTTGTTCAGGCGTGCATAAGCAGTATCAGATGTCTGACGAAGAGGATGATTGCTGTCGATTGTATAATCGGGATGATGCCAGTCGATGAGTGAATAGTAGAATCCTACCTTAAGACCTTCAGCCCTGAAGGCTTCAACATATTCCTTGATAAGATCTTTTCCGTAAGGAGTATTTGTTGCTTTGTAATCGGTAAACTTGGAATCAAACAAACAGAATCCTTCATGGTGCTTTGCGGTAAGTACCACATATTTCATCCCTGCTGCTTTAGCCATTTTAGCCCATTCATGAGGATCAAACATATCGGGATTGAACATTTCAAAGTATTTCTGATACTGCTCATTAGTCATACGTTCAGCATTCTTTACCCATTCATGACGGGCAGGTAGAGCATATAGTCCCCAGTGAATAAACATCCCAAAGCGGGCATCTGTCCACCATTTCATCCTCTGGGCTTTCTGGGCTTCGGTCTCTTTTGGAAGCTGAGCCAGAGATAATTGCGGTGTAAACAAAGTAGAAATGAATAAAAGAACAGTCAGAATGATTTTTGTTTTCATAAAAGCAGGTTTAGTTATCTGATAAATAATAATTAATTCAATATTAGAATCTGTTACTGAGTATCTCTGTTAAATCTTTAACAGCTAATTTAACAGGATTATTTTTAATTTCGGTTCTTTTGCATATCATTTCAAAATCTTTTTCTTCAACTCCAAATTTTCTTAACCGTTCCAGTTTCAGATCGTGAGTGAGATTTTGGAGGTAATTTATGAAGCTGTCAATGTAGTATTCCCTCGATTTGCCATTAATATCAAGAAACAGTTCACCGAGAATTGCGTACTTTCTTAGCGCTTCAGGATTGGTCCCAGTTTTTCTCAGTTCCCTGACATTAATTTCATTTGATATTGCCATAAGGGTACCACAAACCAGCCCATGCGGAATATTGTACATACCCCCGATAGATGATGCAAAACCATGGACCACTCCGAGTCCCGCATTAGCCAGGCAGATACCTGAAGTAAGTGCGGCAAATGACATACCCGACCTGGCATCAGAGTTTTCACCATTATTGTAACTTTCTACCAATGATGACTTTATCGCCTTAAGTCCTTCAAGGGCAAGAGCATCTGTATATACGCTCGATTTATCTGAAAGATATGCTTCCGTAAGCTGTGTAAAACAATCCATCCCGCTTGCAGCGGTAATATCCTGAGGGCAGTTCAGTGTAAGTTCAGGGTCAATAAGGGCAATATCCGGAACAAAATTATCATGACGCAGAGATTTCTTAAATCCATTCTTCCCTATCTTTGAGATCACAGAATTCTTTGTCGCTTCGCTCCCTGTACCGGATGTTGTCGGTATTGCAATAAAAGGGAGCTTGGTTCCCGGATGTTCCAGCTTACCAACGCCTTCAAGAAATTCAGTCACGGATTCAGATTTATACATCATCGCTGAAATAGCTTTCCCGGCATCAAGAACACTGCCTCCGCCGATGCCGATTACGAGTTGTATATCCTCATGTGTCAACCGGTTCACTGCCTGATCGATATTTTCCGGGGAAGGTTCTCCGCGAATGGATACCAAATGATATTCAATATTTGCTTTTTTAAAATCCTGAAGAAGTTTTTCTGACCGGTCAGTCTGGATAAAAGACTTTTTCCCCAGAACAAGGACTATTTTTTTGCCAAACAGTTTTATGATATCCGGCAATTCGGAAATAATACCATTTTTGAAATAAATTTTTGGTACCCTGGCAAATTGAAAAGGTTTTACCATCTTGATTTGTCACCTGGTTCGATGATGATATACTTTACACCCTGCCTTGGTTCAGCCATGAATTCATTTACATAATTCCGCCATTTAATGTAGTGAGGAGTGGTTTTATGCTTTGCTGCAGCCTCTTCTGTTTCATAGGCTTCATACAGCATAAAACGGCAGGGATCATCTGCCTGCTGAATCAGGTCAAACCTGAGATTACCGGATTCTTTTACTGATTCAAGGTGATTCTCAGTTGTTGAATCAATAAAACTGTCGATCGCATCGGGTAACACATTAATATAAACGCAGGTTACAATCATAACTGAATTATTTTAGAGTAAAGTTAAATGATCTGATTGTAAGTTCAAATCACAAAGTTTATTTAATTCTCTTTATCTTCGCCTGATGAATTGTTTTTCCTGCAGAACTTTCTGAAGGTCGGGTTTCAGATTATCTTTGTCCTATGATTACGTTTATTCTAAATAACCAGCAGGTGAGTTCAGGGAAACCGACCGGGACTTCTTTGCTCGATTTTATCCGTTCCGAAATGGATCTCCCAGGTACAAAAGCCGGATGCCGGGAGGGAGATTGCGGAGCCTGTACAGTAATTGAGGGCACGCTGAGTAATGGATTTGTGAAGTATAAAAGTATTGTATCATGTCTCACACCCCTTGGAAATGTACATGGGAAACATATTGTTACTATCGAAGGATTAAATACGGAGCAACTGTCACCTGTCCAAAAAGCAGTTGTCGATAATTCAGCTACACAATGTGGATTCTGTTCACCGGGATTTGTAATGTCACTTACTGCACATTGTCTTACACCCGAAAAATCAACTAAAGAAAAGGCTATTGCTTCAGTCAGTGGAAATATATGCCGGTGTACTGGTTACAAATCAATAGAAAAGGCAGCTGAGGATATCACTGATCTTCTGAAAAACAAAAATAAAGCGGATCCGTTGACCTGGCTTACAGGTAGAAGTTTTTTACCCGGTTACTTTCTGACCATACATGACAGGCTTTCGCAAATAGAAAATAATCATAATGATTCAATTGACAATGAGATGATTATTGCAGGTGGCACCGATCTTATGGTTCAAAAGGCTGAGAGGCTTGCTGAATCAAATATCAGGTCCTTTCAGGATAAAAAGGGATTAAAGGGCATTAAAGCCGAAAATGGAACGTGTGTTATCGGCGCTTCGGCAACGTTAAGCGAGATTGAAACATCTCCGGTCATTAATAAGTATATTCCCGAGATATCATCATACTTTAAACTCGTTTCATCCGAACAAATCAGGAATATGGGAACAATCGCCGGGAACATAGTAAATGCTTCTCCTATCGGTGATTTAACCATTTTATTCCTCGCTTTGAATGCAGAGGTAAATATTTCTTCTTCAGGAAGTGACCGTTCGGTTCCTTTAAGAGATTTCTTTCATGGTTACAAGAAGACTGATATCCGTAAGAATGAGTTTGTTGTGAGCATCTCGTTTCCATTTAATGACAAACCAATTCTTTTTAATTTTGAAAAAGTAAGTAAGAGAACTTATCTCGACATTGCCAGCGTCAATAGCGCAATTCAGATAATAATGGAGTCTGAAAAGATTAAAGAATGCTATCTGTCAGCAGGTGGCGTCAGTCCGGTGCCTCTTTTTCTGAATAAAACCTGTGAATTTCTGACCGGTAAAACTATTGCTCCGTCAGTCATTTTACAAGCTAACACAATTCTGCAAGAAGAGGTATTGCCCATCAGTGATGTACGCGGCAGCAAAGAGTATAAAAGATTGTTGCTCCGTCAGTTATTTTTTGCCCATTTTATTAAACTTTTCCCCGGAAGTATGAATTTGAATGATATAAAATTAATAAGATGATGTTACTCTTCTTTTAACCTCTGTGGCTCTCTGTGAACCTCTGTGTAACTCTGTGTAAGTTCTTATTTGTTACACAGAGAGCCACTGAGAAGTCACAGAGAAACACAGAGTTAACGGAATACTTTAGTAGATTAGAATGAACAATATAGATTCAGTCGGTCATGTAACAGGCAAATCGGTTTATCTTGATGATTTACCTGTTCTTAGAGGAACACTCTATGCAGCAGTTTTTAGTTCACCTGTAGCACATGGCAGAATTGTTCATTTGGATTTCTCCCAGGCACTGGCTCTTAATGGAATTGAAAGGATTTTCGCCTGCAAAGATATCCCCGGCAAAAACCAAATTGGGGGTATTATTGAGGATGAGCCTCTGTTTGCCGAAAACGAGGTTCATTTTCAGGGTCAGCCCATTGCCCTGATTGTTGCAAAGACTGAGCAAACTGCCAGGAAAGGTCTCGGACTGGTAAATATTATAATTGAGGAATCAGAGACTGTCTTTGATCCCCGTGTCGCAAAAGAGAAAGGGTTGCTTCTCATACCTTCAAGAACATTCAAAACCGGTGACATAGCAGGTACATGGAGGGATTGTGATTATATATTCGAAGGAAAGGCAGAGAGTGGCGGACAGGAACATCTCTATCTTGAAACCCAGGGTTCCTACGCCTATCCTGTCGATAATAAAACTGTTAAGATTCACTCCTCAACTCAGGGGCCGACTGTAGTCCAAAAGACTGTTTCAAAGGTTCTTGGAATTCCAATGAACCGCATCGAGGTCGATGTTGCACGAATTGGCGGTGGTTTCGGAGGCAAGGAAGACCAGGCATCAGGATTTGCTGCTATGGTTGCTCTCGCTTCATATCTTCTGAACAAACCGGTAAAGCTGTCACTGCACAGGCTTGATGATATGCGAATGACAGGAAAACGGCACCCCTATAGTTCCGATTTCAGGATAGGTCTTTCCAAAGATCTTAAGATACTTGCCTTCCAGGCTACTTTATACCAGAATGGAGGTGCAGCATCTGATCTTTCCCCTGCAATCATGGAGCGTACACTATTCCATTCAACAAATGCATATTTTATTCCGAATTCCGAAGTAACCGTTCATAGCTGCAAAACCAACCTGCCACCGAATACTGCATTCAGAGGTTTTGGAGCTCCGCAGGGAATATTTGTTATAGAATCGGCAATAGCAAAAGCTGCTGATGAGCTGAATGTACCCGCAAGGCTTATCCAGGAAATAAATTTACTAAAGGAGAATGATGACTTCCAGTATGGTCAGACAGCAAAAAATGTGAATATTCGTAGTTGCTATCAGACTGCTGACAAACTATTTGATATAAAGAGAATTGAACATGAAATAAGTGATTTTAATAAAAATAGTCCCTTAATAAAAAAAGGTATGGCAATCATGCCTGTTTGTTTCGGGATATCCTTTACAAAAACACCGATGAACCAGGCGCGGGCACTGGTTCATATTTACCAGGACGGAAGTGTGGGAATCAGCACTGGTGCAACTGAAATGGGACAGGGTGTAAATACAAAGATGGCACAGATTGCATCGGCAACTCTCGCAATTGATATGAAAAGGATTAAAATTGAATCAACTAATACAACAAGGATAGCAAATACTTCTCCTACGGCTGCAAGCTCAGGTGCTGATTTAAACGGGAATGCTCTTCTGATTGCCTGCAACGCCCTGTTGAACAGGTTAAAATCTACCGCTGCCGGAATTTTTGATTGCAACACAGATGAAATCAGAATCTACGATGAAGTCGTATTCAGAAGCGGACAAAAAACTCAGCTTACCTGGGAGAAACTGGTTGAAACCGCTTTCCTGAACAGGGTTTGCCTTACTGAAAACGGACATTATGCAACGCCGGTTATTCACTTTGATAAAACGAGAGAAAAAGGGCATCCTTTTGCCTACCATGTATATGGGACTGCAATTTTAACTATTACCCTCGATTGTCTGCGAGGAATATATCAGGTTAACTCCGTTCAGATAGTCCATGATTTCGGAAACAGCATAAACCCGTCAATAGATATGGGTCAGATTGAAGGTGGTGTGGTTCAGGGTATAGGATGGATGACAATGGAGGAAATAATATTTAACGAAGCTGGAAAACTTCTATCTGACAGACTGTCAAATTATAAAGTCCCGGATATTTACTCAGCGCCTAAGGTTTTAGAGTGTCATGCTTTGGAGACTACGGGACCTGAATTTGCAATTCTTAAATCAAAAGCCACTGGGGAACCTCCTTTTATGTATGGTATAGGAGCATTTTTTGCTATCCAGAATGCTATAAAAGCTTTTAACCCGGATTATAAAATTGAGTTTAATGCACCGCTGACACCCGAAAAGGTTCTGATGAGATTGTACCATTCATAATTAGATTATGCCAGACAAATTTCGTCCGATCCCATTGAAGCAATTACTTCAGATAATACTGAATGAATATATCAGCAATAAGAGCATATTTGGCATCCCCGAAGAATTATTCTTTGTTCCGGAACAAAATATCCCTTTTACTACGGAACTTTTTTACAGGAAACTCGATTCTCCGCTCGGAGTTGCGGCAGGTCCACATTCACAGCTGGCTCAGAATATTGTAGCTGCATGGCTGATGGGTGCACGATATATCGAGCTGAAAACGATTCAGACACTGGATGAAATTGAAGTTGCCAGGCCCTGCATCGATATGCAGGATGAGGGATATAATTGTGAATGGTCACAGGAATTGAAAATTACAGAAAGTTTCAATGAGTATCTCAATGCATGGATAATTATTCATATCCTAAACTATAAATTTGGCCGGGGAAAAGATACCGGTACAATCTTCAATATGAGTGTGGGTTACGACATGCAGGGCATTTTGAACGATAATGTCCAGTGGTATTTAGGCAAAATGAGCTATTGTAATGCAGAGCTTAATTGTAAGATTTCTGAAATTCGTGAGTTATATCCGGATATTGAAGAAATCTCTATTCCATCAAAACTATCGGATAACATTACTTTGTCTACAATGCACGGGTGTCCCGCAGGTGAAATTGAAGAGATTGCCACATACTTCCTTGAAAAAAAGAACCTGCATACTTTTGTTAAGCTGAATCCAACCCTTCTGGGGAAGGAAATGGTCAGTGAAATTCTTAACTCCCGGCTCAATTTTAAAACAATTGTCCCTGATATTGCCTTCGAGCACGATCTCAAATATCCTGATGCCATAGGAATTATCAGGTCATTACAAAAAAAAGCCAAGGATAAAAATCTCCGGTTCGGATTAAAATTAACCAATACGCTGGAATCAGTAAACAGCAAAGAAATTTTCGGCAGGGATGTTGAGATGATGTACATGAGCGGCCGGGCTCTTCATCCGCTCTCAGTAAATCTGGCAAACAAGCTTCAACAGGAGTTTAACGGAGAACTGCTGATTTCTTTTTCCGCAGGAGCAGATGCTTTTAATTTCCCCAGCCTTATTTCCTGTGGATTTAAAACTGTAACAGTCTGCTCCGATATTCTCAAACCAGGTGGTTACATGAGACTTAACCAGTACTTAGATAACCTTCATAAAAGATTTAAAGAATTTGATTGTGATAATATAGGGGACTTTATTTTAAAATCATCAGGCAGGAAAGGATTGAAAGCTGCAGCTCTTTCAAACCTGACCGGTTATGCCGGAGAGGTGCTCGAATCAAAACGTTATAAAAGGGAATACCTCAGATTGCCTGACATCAAGACAAAACGTAAACTGGATTACTTCGATTGTATTTCCGCACCCTGCCGGGATACCTGTGCAACAAATCAGGATGTTCCTGATTATCTCTATTTTATTTCAGTTGATCAGCCAGCTGAAGCTTATGAATCTGTACTCAGGACCAATCCTTTTCCTTCAACCACAGGAATGGTATGCGACCATCTTTGCCAGGATAAATGCACTCGCATCAACTATGATGAACCTTTGATGATCCGTGAGGTCAAACGGTTTATCTCGGAGCAAAGGGAAGTAAAACTTAAAGCTGCCGAAAAGAACGGAATTAAGGTTGCTGTCATTGGTGCGGGTCCTGCAGGTTTGTCTTGCTCTTACTTCCTGTCTCTGGCAGGTTTTTCGGTAGATGTTTTCGAGTCCCGGTCAAAGGCTGGAGGAATGGTTCAGTTTGCTATTCCGGGATTCAGACTGACTGACGAAGCTGTTGAATACGATTTCAAACGCATTATCGAAGCCGGAGCCAGGATACATTATAACAATAAAATTGACCGGAAAAAATTCCAATCCCTGAGAACAGATTATAGCTACATATTTATAGGTACAGGTGCTCAACGCTCCGCTGAACTGAAAATTGAAGGAGCAGATGCAAAAGGTGTAATTGAACCTCTTAATTTTCTGTTCAAAGTAAAAGCAGGGAATAAAACCAGCCCCGGAAAGAATATAGTTATTATCGGAGGGGGAAATACTGCAATGGATGCTGCCCGCATAGCCTGTCGTCTTGTCGGAAGTGATGGGAAAGTGACAATTGTTTATCGTCGTACAATAAACGAAATGCCTGCAGATCAGGGTGAAATAAAATCAGTTCTCGAAGAAGGAGTAGAAATTATTGAACTTGCTGTTCCTGAAAAAATAATTGAGAAAAACGGACATGTCAGAGCACTGCTTGTCAGCAAAATGGAATTGAGAGGTCACGACTCAGCGGGTAGGCCTTTGCCTGTCAGGATCCCAGGTCAGGAGTTCGAAATATTATGTGATACAATTATTCCAGCTGTCGGCCAAAAGCCTGATATTGATTTTGCAACCACAGGTCAGCTTTCTGCAGATACAAAAAGCTACCTGACTAAAATGGATAATGTATTCATAGGCGGCGATGCATTACGCGGGGCGTCAACAGCAATAAATTCAATAGGTGACGGGAGAAAGAGTGCCGAAGAAATAATTAAAAAATCGGGAATTGATTTCAGAATAAAACTGCCTGTTTATGAAAAAAATCTCACAAAAAAAGAACTAATCATCAAACGTTCAAAACGTCTTTTTGCCCCGGAACCAATTAAGCCAGCTTTTAACGATATAATAAATTTCAATCTGATCAGCGAGACCCTTGGTAAGGAAACCATAATTAAAGAAGCCGGCCGTTGCCTTTACTGCGATGAGATCTGTAATATTTGTACGACCGTTTGTCCCAATTTTGCCAACTATTCCTATGAGATTACTCCCGTCAGATACAATCTGCGAAAGGTATTAAACCTTGAAAATGGCAGAATTGAAATTCAAAACGACAAGATTTTCAGTGCCTACCAGAAATACCAGATACTCAATATCGGTAACTTCTGTAACGAATGCGGCAACTGCAACTCCTTTTGCCCTGCTTCCGGCGCACCTTACAAAGAAAAACCGAAAATATACCTTACAATTTCATCCTTCAATGAAGCCGGCAAAGGTTACTTCCTGACGAAATCAAAAAACGAAAAAAAACTGATATTCAGGAAGCAGGATTGCATTGAAACATTAACGGAACTGCCGGAAGAATACCTGTTTGAAACTGATCAGGTCTTTGCAAGGTTTGGCAAAAAAGATTTTGAAGTGATTGAAGCTAAATTCAAAGCACCTTACATAAAACAGGTGCAATTTGAGCATGCCGCGGAGATGAGTATCATTATAAAAGGGGCAGACAATCTGGTTTACGGGTAATGGAGGAGAATTTTATTGACTTTATGCATATACTCAGGCTGTAGGGCGAGCGTGGCAAATCGATAAATGAGTACCTTAGATTCCTGATAGTTATGTTTAAATTAGCTTGCAAAGAGTTTCATTTTTAATTCTCAAATTTCAGACTTAATGATACAATTGATTGATAAAATTACAAATCAGAACATCTTCGATAACGCTGTTAAACGTTTTAAGGAAAGGGGAATAATCCTTCCGACATTTGAACAGCAGCGAAACCCGGAACTTATTCCTGAAAAAATAAAAAAACAGTTGCAGAAAACCGGACTATGGGAAATCAGTCCGTTTAACCTGTTCCGTATTACATGGAAGAATGAGTCTAAGGATTCTGGCGGATTATTTGGCAATGTAAATTACCTTGAACTGCCTGAAGAATTAACAGGAGTTAAAGCACGTATCGTTCTGCTTATCGGGAAATGGTTCCCTACCGGAGCTCATAAAGTGGGTGCTGCTTACGGTTGTCTTGCCCCCCGGATTATTACCGGAGAATTCGACCCCACTTACCATAAAGCAGTATGGCCTTCAACCGGAAACTATTGCAGAGGAGGCGCTTTCGATTCCAAGGTTATGGGCACTGAATCAGTAGCCATCCTTCCTGAAGAGATGAGCAAAGAGCGTTTCGCCTGGCTTCGCGATGTTATTGGATCAGAGGTGATTGCAACAAAAGGATGTGAGTCAAATGTAAAGGAGATATACGATAAATGCTGGGAGATAAAACGCACCCGCCCCGAGTGTGTAATTTTCAATCAGTTCGATGAGTTTGGGAACGCTGCATGGCACTACAATATAACGGGGAGCGCAATTGAGGAGGTTTACAATCTGATAAAAAATAAGAACAGCCGACTGGCTGCATACATTTCAGCAACAGGTTCGGCCGGCACTATTGCTGCCGGCGATTACTTACGGACAATTGCACCTGATATTAAAGTTGTGGCATCGGAAGCGCTGCAATGCCCTACCCTGCTGATGAACGGATTCGGCGGTCACAGGATAGAGGGTATCGGAGATAAACACGTTCCGTGGATCCATAATGTCAGGAACACCGATGTGGTTACAGCAATCGATGATGAGGATTGCATGAGGATCCTTCGCCTTTTCAATGAAAAAAAGGGAAATAATTATCTGGAATCAATGGGCATCAGCAGAAATACAATAAAAGATCTGCATCTCATAGGTATCTCCGGTATCAGTAATATTATTTCAGCTATCAAAACCTCAAAACACTTCGAGCTGACCCGTGATGATATCATAATTACAATTGCAACTGATTCAGCGGATATGTATAAATCGAGAATACTGGAATTAAATTCAGAAAAGGGAGAATATAGTGAAACTCAGGCTATCAAAGATTTTGAGAAATGCTTACCTGGAACAAAGAGTGATTTCATGAAGGAGCTGAATTATAATGATAAAAAAGCTATTCATAATCTTAAATACTTCACCTGGGTTGAACAGCAGGGCAAGTCGGTGGATGATCTGAACCAGCTTTGGTATGACAGGGATATCTGGAATAAATTGTTTTCACAGGTAAAAATCTGGGATGAACTGATCAACAGCTTCAACGGGAAGACCGGGCTGGTTGATACAATTTCCTGATTTATCTTATCCGAAACCATGAATTCAGAAAAATTCACATATAAATGCACGGATTGCGACAGGGAATTCAGCGTTAATGATGTTAAATATCTTTGCCCTGTTTGCAGTAAACAAAATTCAACGAAATCGCCTCCGAAAGGTGTACTTAAAACACTTTACAATTATCATGAAATCCGAAAAAAAATATCTGGTTTTGATGAGTTAAAGAATAATGGGTTCATTGACATCCTGCCGGTTAAAAGTACAGACAGTTTGCCAATGCTAAGAGTTGGAAACACCCCTCTTTATACTATCGATATCTTAAATGGGCAAAGGTTGCCATTTTACATTCATCTTAAGGACGACTCACAAAATCCTACATTTTCATTTAAAGACAGAGCATCAGCCCTTGTATCTGCTTTTGCAAAAGAAAATAACCTTACTACAATTGTTACTGCCTCAACAGGGAATGCCGGTTCTTCCATGGCAGGAATATGTGCTTCCCAGGGTCAGAAAGCAATTATTATAGTTCCTGAAACTGCTCCGGTTGCAAAACTTACCCAGATAATAATGTACGGCGCTATGATCATCCCTGTTAAAGGAACTTATGATGAAGCATTTGATCTGAGCATTCAGGCAACTGAGGAATTCGGATGGTACAACCGGAATACTGCCTATAATCCTCTAACCATCGAAGGGAAAAAAACTGTTTCGTTTGAATTATATGAACAATTGCAATTTGATGTCCCTGACCGTATTTTTGTACCTGTCGGCGATGGTGTGATCATTTCGGGAGTCTATAAAGGATTTGAGGATCTTTACCTCCTGAATCTAATCGATAGGATACCTGTTATTGTTGCTGTTCAGTCTGAGGAGAGTGATAATCTTGTCAGGAATATCGGCATGAAAGATTTTCAGATCAAACCCGCAACTACAATTGCTGATTCCATTTCAGTTGATATACCGAGAAATTTCTTCATGTCAAAACAGTTCATCCAAAAGTATAACGGAGAATCAATTACTGTTTCTGACAGTGAGATCATGGATGCTTCAGCCATGCTTTCAAAAAATACCGGCATATTTTCTGAACCCGCTGCTGCTGCTGCTTTTGCAGGTCTGCTTTCATATCAGAAAAATGGCAAAATTGCTGATAGCTCCCATAATGTGGTTCTGCTTACCGGAAGCGGTTTAAAGGATTTAAAATCAGTAAGAAGCATGCTTAATATTCCGCGATCAATCTCTCCTGCAATTGATGAACTGAAAAGATTTTTAGCATGATAACCTACACTCTGAACGGAATTAAAAGATCCTATTCAGGTGATCCGGAGGAATCGCTTCTGACACATTTACGACTTGAACGGAAGATCACTTCAGCAAAAGACGGTTGCTCAGGTCAGGGTGTTTGCGGAGCATGCACTGTTGAGATTAATGGCAAACCAAAATTAGCCTGCAGAACAAAAATGAAGGATCTGAATGGAGCCGGGATCTTTACTGTTGAGGGATTACCGGATATATTCAGAACAACCATAGCCAGAAATTTTGCTGAAAAAGGGGCTGTCCAGTGTGGATTTTGTTCTCCGGGAATGGTGATCAGAGCCAAAGGACTATTCAACGTAAACAAAACACCCACTCGATCTCAGATTATAAAAGCTATATCACCAAACATATGCAGGTGTACCGGATACGTAAAAATCGTGGATGCAATCGAAGCGGCTTTCCTCGAACTTAATGGCGGAAAAGTTGAAAATAGTTACAAATCAGCCTTAATTGGAATGTCATACCCGAAATATCAGGCTATTGCGACTGCTCTGGGAGAAAGAGACTTTGTTGACGACATGTATTTTGAGGGAATGTTGTCTGGAGCACTTAAGTTCAGCGACCATCCCAGAGCAAAAATTATAAAAATCGATATTTCAAAAGCTGAAAAAGTAGCTGGTGTAATAAAAATCTTTACGGCAAAGGATATTCCCTGCGATAAATATACCGGCCTGATTTTTCAGGATTGGCCATTAATGGTAAACGAGGGTGAAATCACCAGTTATATAGGTGACGTGGTTGCAGGCGCAGTTGCCTCAACTGAAGCTATTTCACGCAGAGCTGTAAATCTGATTCAAGTAGAATATGAAGTTCTTGAAGCGGTTACTGATATGCATGAGGCTGTAAAGCCTGACAGCATCCAGGTGCACAGCGGCAGATCGAACGTGATCGAAACCTGCAGCATCAGCTCAGGAGATATAGAAAAAGCGCTTACAAATGCGGCATTTATTTCTTCATCCATATATGAAACCCAGCGTGTTGAACATGGATTTCTTGAAACCGAAACTGCAGTAGCTATTCCTGAAGATGAAGGGATTCGCCTGTATAGTCAGGGGCAGGGTGCATATATTGACAGACAGCTCGTTGCAAAGATACTGAATCTCTCAGAGGATATGGTAAAGGTAGTTCAGGTACAGACCGGAGGAGGGTTTGGTGGCAAGGAAGATATCACCGTTCAGGGGCATGCATCATTATTTGCCTGGCTCTTGAAACAACCTGTAAAAGTTCATCTTAACAGGGACGAATCTATAATCATGCATCCGAAAAGACACCCGATATTTATGGATATCAGTTTAGCTTGTGATAAAAACGGTAAATTCACGGCAGTCAGGTTAAACGCCATGGGTGATACAGGCGCTTACGCCTCGGTTGGCACTAAAGTTATGGAACGGGTTGTTGGTCATGCTACAGCCGGATATACTATTCCTGCTGTTGATATAAAAGCGGTTACTGTTTATACAAATAATATTCCTTCGGGTGCAATGCGCGGATTTGGTGTTCCGCAGGTAGTATTTGCCATAGAGAGTTGTATAGATGAGTTATGCAGGATGGGAGATTTTGACCGCTGGCAGATACGATTCGATAATGCACTTGTGGATGGAGCAAAAACAGCTACAGGACAAATGCTGCGTGGTGTCGGACTAAGAAAAACTCTTCTAGCGGTCAAGGATATTTTTAATTCTGCAAAATATGCCGGTATTGCCTGCGGTTTGAAGAATACTGGTGTCGGGAATGGAATTATTGACGACAGCGAGATTATGATCCATATCGTTTCTGATAAAAAAGTTATTCTTCATCATGGCTGGACTGAAATGGGACAGGGAGTTCATACCATGGCAATACAGACTCTATATCAGGAAACCGGAATTCCTCCTGATATCATTGAGGTGAAGGTTGAAACCGAATTCAACCTGCCGACAGGAATGACAACTTCATCGAGGGCTACAGCGCTTGTTGCAAATGCAATTATTGTCGCTTCGAAAAAAATCAGGGAAGATCTGAAGCATAGCTCGTTACAACAGCTAGCCGGCCGTATTTACAAAGGCAGATTTGTCTGTGATTTTACCTGCAAACCAGGTTCCGATACCGATGAACCAATTATACATTTTGCGTATGGCTATGCAACCCAGGTGGCCATCCTGGACGAAAATGGAAAAGTCAGCAGGATTATTGCAGCTCACGATGCGGGGAAAATAATGAACCGCATGCTCTTCGAAGGACAGATAGAAGGCGCTCTTATGATGGGAATGGGATATGCCATTTCCGAGGATTTGCCATTAAAGGATGGCAGACCGGTTAGCCTCAGATTTAAGGATCTTGGCATTCTGAGAGCCGGTGAAATGCCCGAAATGGAGGTTATCGGCATAGAGGAAAAAGATCCGGTCGGTCCTTACGGGGCGAAAGGAATAGGGGAAATTGGTATGGTTCCGACTGCAGCTGCAATTGCCAATGCACTCTGCGCTTTTGATGGAAAAAAAAGGACCAGTCTACCAATGAAACCAAAGAAAGGAAGAATGGGGAGAAATGAGAAATGAGAAATGAGAAAGGAGAAAGGAGAAAGGAGAAAGGAGAAAGGAGAAATGAGGAAAGAGTCAATCTCCGGACTTCGGACTTCTGACTTCTGACTTCCGACTTCTGACTTATTAGTTTTTATAACTCAATCATATGAAAAGCTATGTCGACCTTACTTAAAAATGCGATCTATATTGACTGGAAGACTCTGGAATTCAGCCAAAAAAATATCCTGGTTGAAGAAAACAACAATGCAATTCAATTCATTGAAAACAATGAACTGATAGCTGCCAAAGATGACCCGGAAGTACTTGATTGCACCGGAAAACTGGTAACCAGATCATTCGCCGTAGGCCATCATCATGCGTATTCAGCTCTCTCACGCGGAATGGGTGCACCCAGGAAAAATCCTGAAAACTTCTATGAAATGCTCAGGTATGTCTGGTGGACCCTTGATAAATGCCTCGATCCTGAAATAATTGAATCCAGTGCGCTTGTGACAGCTATCGCTTGCGCAAAAGCAGGTTCAACATTTGTTATTGATCACCATTCTTCACCTAACACGGTTAAAGGATCACTTGAAATTGTTGCGGAAGCTTTTGATAAAGTAGGCATTTCACATCTGTTATGCTACGAGATCTCAGACCGTGACGGGACAAGCATTTCCATTGAGGGATTGAAAGAAACCGAATCGTATATGCTTAAACATCAGGGTCTCGTAGGACTGCATGCTTCCTTCACTGTAGGTAATGATACAATGTACCAGGCAGTTGACATGATGAACCGTTTCAATTCGGGAATACATATACATACAGCAGAAGATACATATGATCAGGATATCTGCCTGAGAAAATATGGTAAACGGGTAGTTGAACGGTTATATGAATCCGGAGTTCTGAAATCCTCAAAAACAATTCTTGCACATTGTCTGCATCTTGATGAGAATGAAAAAGATATTATCCGCAACTCACCATGTTGGGTGGTCCAGAATACAGATAGCAACATGAACAACAATGTCGGTCATTTTAACAGTGAATATCTCGGTTCAAATATTATGTCAGGTACCGATGGTATGCATAGCGACATGCTCCGCAGTATAAAAGCTGCATTCCTTGCCGGACAGGAATACGATAGCATAAACTGCCAGACAGCCTACCACCGTTTCAGAAATGTTCACCGCTACTTAAATGAAAATAACTTTACAGGCGACAGCGGCAACAACCTGGTTGTACTTGACTATGATAATCCAACAGAAATAAATCAGGATAACTTCTTCGGACACTTCATTTTTGGCATTAGCTCGAACCATGTCCGTGATGTGATTTCAAATGGCAGACTGATATTAAAGAACAGGCAGATAATCACTGTTAATGAATCTGAAATCCTTGAAGTATCAAGAGAACGTGCAGGCAGGCTCTGGAAAAAAATGCAGAATTTTACGGAATGAATATCCTTATCAGAAACGGAATAATTGTAACATCAACTGACAGGTACAGATCAGATATCCTGATTTCAGATGGCAAAATAAAAAATATAGAATCCGGGATCAAAGCCGACTCCGAAGACAATGTTATAGATGCAAATGGCTCCTATATTTTCCCGGGAGGTATTGATCCTCATGTACATATGCATCTTCCTTCACCTGCAGGCTATTCATCTGATGATTTTCTGACCGGAAGTAAGGCTGCGCTTTTTGGAGGAACTACTACAATAATTGATTTTGTTACTCCCTTTAGAGGACAATCTCTGACTGATGCTTTAACGCAAAGGAAAAAAGAAGCAGAAAACTCTCTTATAGATTATTCATTTCATGTAAGTCCGGTTGAATGGAGAGATACTACTCAGAAAGAGATAAATGATTGTATCAGTGCTGGTATCACTTCGTTCAAAGTATATATGGCGTACAAGGACACAACTGGACTGAGTGACACCGATCTTTTTAAAGTCATGAAAACGGTTGGAAATGCAGGTGGAATTGTTGCTATACATTGTGAATCGGGAGACGAGATAGAAATACTTCGAACAAAATTTTTTGAAGATAATTGTATCACACCGGAGTTTCATTCTTTATCGCGTCCGGCTGAATCAGAAGCTACAGCGGTTAAAAAGGCAATTGATCTGGCAAATCAGAACAATTGCCTATTGTATATTGTACATGTTTCAGCACTGAATTCGTTGAAACATATTGAGAATGCGTTGAACAGAGGTCAGAAAATATATTCGGAAACATGTCCGCAGTATTTACTTCTGGATGATTCGAAATATTCCGGAGATTTTCATCTTACAGCTCCTTTCATAATCAGCCCGCCACTACGTAAAAAGGCAGATAATGAAGCTCTCTGGGCAGCAATTTCACAAGGAACAGTCAACACTGTGGGAACCGACCATTGTCCCTTTTTTCTTACCCAAAAGGAAAGAGGTATAAATGATTTCAGAAAGATTCCAAATGGTGCCGGCGGAGTTGAACACAGGCTAGGACTCCTTTATACATACGGTTTTCTGGAAAACAGGATAACCATAAACCGACTGGTTGACATATTTGCAACCATGCCTGCAAAGATTTTTGGTTTATATCCTTCAAAAGGCGATTTATCAGTTGGTTCAGATGCCGATCTGGTAATCTGGAATCCGGATTCAGAAAATACAATTTCCGCAAAAACTCATCACCAGAACTGCGATATCAACATCTTTGAAGGTATCAAAACCAAAGGTAATGCAGAGTATGTTATCGCAGGGGGAAAAATTGTTATTAAGAAGGGAGAATTGGCTGATTCCCCGATAAGGGGGCAATTCATAAAGAGATCTATTTGCGTTTAAAAGGCTCTTTTTCAATAGCCCCATATTTTCCAGTCTGCTAGCGGAGGTTTGCAATTCGTGCTTCCCGAACATCCGGATGTGATCCCTACCTTTAAAGTTTAATTGCACCAATTACAAATCGGCGCTAACATTGAAAAAAAGCTAGCGCGAATTTGCAACCAGTGCTTATTTTTTTAACTTATTTACTGAAATCCTACCCGTTTTTTGTTCCTGTTAAAAATGTTCCCAAGAACTTCTGCCGGATTGGCTAATCTGTTCGTAAACATCATAGCAGCAATTATATAAGGCTTGTAACCTGCCTCCTGATAAGTCTGAATTCTATGTTTCTCAAAAGCCGGTGCACTAACCTCTCCCTGTTTGCATGATATCCCGCTGATATCTGCAGGCAAACAGTGCATATACAGTGCATTCTGATTTTTTGTAAGCTTCATCTTTGTCTCATTGTATTCCCAATCCATAAATCCGGCATTACTTGCCAGACAAATCTGCTCAAGGTCCTTCAAACCTGATTTATCTCCAGCCTTTAACAGCTGTGTACGCTGCTGCATAATTTGAAATGGAGCCCAGCTTTTCGGGTAAACGATATCTGCATCCTGCATCGCATCGAACATTGAATGACTGATATTCAGAGAACCGCCGCTCTTCTGAGCATTGTTCTTTGCAATCTCCACAATTTCAGGTATAAGTCCATATCCTTCGGGGTAAGCCAGTTCTATGTTCATTCCAAAGCGTGACATAAGGGTAATAACACCCTGTGGAACTGAAAGCGGTTTGCCATAACTTGGAGAATAAGCCCAGCTCATTACGATCTTTTTTCCCTTTAGATTTTCGACAGATCCAAAAATATTGCGAAGGTGCATAAGATCGGCCATCGACTGAGTGGGATGATCCATATCGCACTGCAGGTTAATGATCCCCGGACGCACAGGCAGGATTCCATTTCCAAAACCCTCATCAAGAGCATTTCCGACTTCGCGCATATATTTATTCCCTTCACCCAGGAATATATCATCCCTGATACCAATGAAATCAGAAAGGAATGAGATCATATTGGCAGTTTCGCGAACGGTCTCACCATGTGCAATCTGTGATTTCTCCTCGTCCAGATCCTGTACTGCCAGCCCTAAAAGATTACATGCTGATGCAAATGCAAAGCGTGTCCGCGTTGAGTTATCACGAAAGTTTGATACAGCCAGACCTGAATCGAATACCCTGGCTGAAAGATTCAGCATTCGCATCTCCTTCAGAATCGATGCTACTTCAAGGATTATTCTCAAGCCTTTTTCACTTTTTTCCCAGGTGAGAAGAAAATCTTTTCCATACAGATCTGATTCTATTTTGCTTAGTTCTTCAATTCTATCTTTCAGCTTTATCATATATTCTATTGATTTTGAAAGCAATGCGGGTTCCCATCTTTTGCTTTTTGTCTCTATCCTTTTATCCCCGCCGCT
>Ga0182021_10002416_pt1 | contig 21777 bp, 21 predicted proteins | sample 612E3MmetaG_FD_120493 | JGI IMG/M metagenome (GOLD analysis project Ga0182021, IMG submission 120493) | Permafrost microbial communities from Stordalen Mire, Sweden - 612E3M metaG (Illumina Assembly) | ecosystem: Environmental > Terrestrial > Soil > Wetlands > Permafrost | place: Sweden... | reverse complement strand
GCTCACTAAAACGTGCAGGTTTCAAAACTATTGACGTTGGAAAAAGCGTTGCACCACAAGTATTCATTGACAAAGCAAGAGAAAACAACGCAAACTTGATCGCAGTTTCAGTTAACACAGTTCCAGCAAAGAACAATCTAGCAAAACTCGATGAACTACTCAAAGCAGCCGGATTAAAAGAGAAAGTCGGCATAATCATGGGCGGCGCAGCAGTCAAAAAAGAAGACGCTGATGCAATCGGCGCACTCTTCGGCAAGAACAAAGAAGAAGCTCCAGAGCTTGCAAAGAAAGCATTGAAGAAATAATCCATCTGAAGTGGAATAATGTCCTTTAAATTCAATACTGAACAAAAAGTATACGACCTTGCTGGAGCAAAAATAGGCGGTCAACCAGGAGAACTGCCAACCTTTCTGATCGGCTCCATCTTTTGGCTAGGCCAAAAAATGGTTACCGATGCAAATAAAGGCATTTTTGATGCTAAAGCAGCAGAACAAATCATTAACACATGCCAAACCCAAAGCGACATAACAGGAGTTAAGTTCGCTCTTGACATCGTCGGCACAACAGAAGCTGCATTCGAAAAATACATCGACTTTGTACCGAAACATACAGATGCACCACTCATGCTCGATGCAATGAGTCCTAAGACCCGCATGGGCGCAGCGACTCTAGCAAAGAAGATGGGTCTTTCAGACAGATGTCTTTACAATTCTGTTTACAAAGGCGTAACCGATGCTGAACTTGCAAACCTCAAAGAAAGCGGCATCAAAATGTCCATAGTGCTTGCTGATGATCCAAAAGACACCACCATGGAAGGCAAAATGAAGGTCATAGTTGAAGCGCTAGCATTAGCAGAGAAAGGCGGTATAACAAAACCACTAATTGACACAGCTATCCCAGCATTCGAACCAGACATGGGCACAGCCGTTAGAACCATTCCTATCATGAAAGAGAAATATGGTCACCCAGTAGGGTTAGGCAGCGGAAACGTCGTCACAACCATGGGTTGGGTCAAAGCAAACGTAGCTAAAGAATTCCGGCCAGGCTGCAGAACTTCAACAAACTCAATCATGCAAATGGCAGGCGCAAACTGGCTTATGATCGGTCCAGCAGAACAAGCTGAATGGATATTCCCAGCAGTCGCAGTCACAGACACATACATTGCTTCAGCAGCAGGCGACCTTGGAACAAGACCCCTGGAAGAGTCTCATCCAATCTACAAGATGTTCATGTAAACTTTCTTCCCTTTATTTTTTATTTTTTTAAATTTTTGAGGCTAAAATCTGAAACCACTAAGATGGTTTGAAATAATTGTTGCGTTTACAGTTTTGACGTTAATAGTAACCTACTTTATTCCAAATAATTCAGAATCCGCTTTTATGGTTCCGCGATACTTTTTTGCTTTTGTTTTCGTTGCTTTTCTGCCCGGTTATTGCTTAGTAAATATGTTGTTTTTGGGCAAAAACAGACTTGATATCGTTGAAGAAATCACTCTATCAGTTGCATTAAGCTTTGGTTTGGACGGGCTTGTAGGCTTATTCTTGGGGCTTTCTCCTATAGGTATTAATTTTATCTCAATAACAATTTCGCTTAGTGTTTTAGTGCTGGTTTTTGCAATAGGTGCGTTTTTAAGAAAGAGAAGAGAGCTACCAGTACTTCAGATGCAGAGTCCGCAACAAGTAAGCGCCTGAAGTTTTAACCGCTGCTCTTCCATAGACTCCGCCTCTACGCATCATTTTGAACACGTAGCCAGGTCGAAGGTAAAATTGTTGGTAGGCCTTATAGCGAAGTTCAGCAAGTTTTATCATACTTAGCTGAGGAGTTTCGAAGGTCGGTCCAGCAGTATCGTATTTATCGAAATCCGTTATTCGTAGCCAACCGTTCTTTTTAACTTCTTCATACATGGGTGTGCCAGGATACGGTGTAGCAACGTAGAAGCCCACGTCATCCGGGTTAAGTTCCTTGACAAATCGAATTGTTGCTTTAGCTGTTTGTTCTGTTTCTCCTGGGAAGCCTAAGACTACGTTAGCGATCGTCATCAATCCTACGTCGTGCGCAGTTTTGTAGGCTATGCGAGTTTGTTCTAATTTGATTTTTTTGTTCATGGCGCCAAGGATGGCTTCTGAGCCTGATTCGACGCCGAGCCAAACCGCGATGCAACCTGCGTCATGCATGGTTTTGAGTAATTCACGATCAACCATGTCAACTCGGGTACCACAATCCCACTTCATATTCAGTTTTCTTGCGTGAAGTTCATCACAGATCTTCATTACACGGTTGCGGTCGACGGTGAACGCGTCATCATAAAACGTAACTTGCTCTATGCCGTATTTGTCGTGGATAAGCTGCATTTCGTCTACAACGTTTTTGGGGCTGCGCATGCGATAGCCTCTGCCAAACATTCGTACGGTGCTGCAGAAGTCGCACCAAAAGACGCATCCGCGGCTGCTGATTAGGGGGAACAGAATTTTGCCTTCATGCTTTAGGTTTTCAAGCGGTAGAAGGTGATGCGCCGGAAAAGGTAATGCGTCTAAATCTTCGAGGAATGGTCTGTCTGCATTGCGGACGATTTTTTCTCCGTTTCGGTAGGTGATACCCAACACATTGCTAAGGCTAGCTTGGGTCTGGAGCTTATCGAGAAGTTCAATGAAGGTTTGCTCTCCTTCTCTTCGCACCACCATGTCTAAACTTGGATATTCTATGAGAGCATTTTCATCCCAGAAAGTTCCATGCGACCCGCCAAGCATAGTGACTGCTTGCGGTTGAGCTTGTTTAGCAAGGTCAATAAGTTTCATGGCGGACTTGTAAAGCAAAGTTGTTGCTGTTACACCGATTATATCTGAGGGCGTTTTTGCAATGCGATCGCGAAAGGTTTCATAAGTTAATTTTTCAGCTTGGCAATCAATAACTGTAACTTGGTGACCTGTTTTCTCTGCGATTGCACCTAAATATGCGAGACCTAACGGAATGAAGGGTGGGTGCGAATGGACACTTGGTGGATAAGGTGGATTGACAAGAGTAACCTTCAACTGTGTTTCGCCCTTAAGTGAGTGGTTGTACGTTAAGATGGATTATATAGTTTTCTAAATAAAACCAAAAACCAAAAAAACCATGACTAAAGGAGATAACCTATGGACTTTTGGTGAACAAAGTGTTAACCAGCCATTTTCAATTGTAGCTAAAGGGCTTCGGTTTCTTAGAAAAGAAACGAACCACTGTGATGATTCAGAATATCCTATACGACTAATTGATCTGAAAATTAAAATTTAGAATTGGACTTAATGCTTAAAACTAAGCATGTGCGCTTTGTGTGCACCCATTCTGTGGTTTCTAAGTTCATCGGGGGTTTGAAAACTTGAGGAGCATATTCTGCATTTAAATTTTTCTTGAACGAGTTTTTCGTAAGTATACATATAACATTTGCCTTCTCAATTGTTATTCTTGCAAAAAACGGGTCTTTTACAAGTTTATTAAATATAAGATGTCTGCAAGCTTATAAATGAATGATACTTTTCATCGCAAAATCATGAATTAAACCAAGTGTTTGCGCTCAATACGTTTTATTTTTTATAGGCACCCTAAATAGTTACGGTGTACTGTAATAGCACAAATCCCATTGGAGAGCCAAGGAGGGACTAAACGCTTGAACAAAAAGACAAAACTAAAGTCTAAAGGAACAAAGTACTACCAAAACACTCACGGAAAAGTCTACCGAGTAAAACCAAACCCTAAGGCAAATAAACGAAAATTGCTGCAAAAACGCCAGAGAAAAATAGACGCTCAAATTAAGGCAGCTACCTAATTCTTACCCAAAAATTTAGACCTATTTTTTCAGCTTTTCTTTATTCTTATTATTAAGTTCAAAGTATTTTGCCAATTGAAACGGTTCCTTTCCTCTTTTGGAATCAATGACCATTGAACTTTTTAGGAATAGAAAATGAGCAATCAAACAATTCCGTTTGGGTGTTTCTGCATCCACTCTTCAGCGAATGCGTCAGCTTTGGCCTTTGAGGCATAATCAGGTGAAATTGTTTTGCCTTCGTCTTTCTCGGTATGTCCACACTCGAACAAGCGTACATGATAGTTTTTGCTGAATTCTTTTTGCAAAACAATTAAAGTTTGACCTGAGATGTCATTTAGGTAGCCGCACTCATGAGTTAACCTTTTCCAACCTTTGATTATCTTCATTATCAGGTTTCCTTCAACATGCTTTATACTAAACCTGCATTTAAAGTAAAAAATGAGAGTAATATTTTATTTATTGGATATAGCTTGTGGATTCTGGAAATTTAGTCTAGCATTTTATCAGCAAATCTAAACTTGAAAGATACGTTCTAACTTATGGTTCAAATTTGAAAAAATAGCCTATAAACAATTGTTTAATTTATAAAAACTAATATTGGAAAAGGAAAGAAGGTTTGGAAAAAACTATTTGTAGAGTTTTTCCCAGCGAGTGAAGAGGTCTAAGACTTCGTCGCCGCCGTGACCTTTGAGGAATTCTCGTGTTTCTTTGTCTGCGACCGCGTTCTTTTGGAACTCTTGTATCCATTGAGCTTTTTCTGCTAGGAAGATAATGCCGTCTACGCCTTGTCTTGCAACACGGGTTGCAACTGTCATGATTTGCTTTGTTGGTGCAACAGTATCCCAGGTCTCGTTTGGACCGCGAACATAGAAGTTAACGAACACTGGTTTCTTTAGAAAGCTCTTGAAGCCTCTTGCGATGGTTTCCCAATACCAGGGGGTTGGGTATGCCTTGCTGAACATTGGGATAACGAAGTAATCAGCGTATTGTGCCATGGCTTCAAAGTCATAGCCGAAGCGTTCCCTGCCCATCAAGGGGTCGGGGAGACAGTTGACGAAGAGGGGTTTGCCAGAGACTACTTCTTTAACTTCAGCAAGGAAATCAGTTACCACTTTTGCTCTCCAATCAAGCCACTTTAAGCCGCTTTTGCGCTGTTGCTCTATACATCTTGGACAAGTGCAGAAATTCTGGTCAGCAAAATGTTGGCTGCTGATGCTTATGCCTGGAGTAACTTTGGCGCTTTCAGCGATGATTTTTAGGTTGTATTCTCTGGCTTCGGGGTTAGTCATGCATACGACGTCCCACCGGAGGTTATAGCGTTTGTTAGTGCGGAGTGCTGGACCCCATGAGCTTACGGAATTCCAGTCTGGGCGTTTTGCAGCCATGTAATTGTCGCCGAAGCAAGCTATGTTAGTGTACATTTCTGGGTTGGGTTTTCCAACGATTCCTGATTCTGATTTTAACCGGTAGAAATTGTAATCGACGCCTTCAACAGGCTCGGGTTGATAGAGAAATACGCCGAATTTCAAGTTTAATACACCTTGTTATGTTGTTTTTTATTACGGAATTAAAGTGCAAGTTATTTAAGTCTTTTCAGTTAGCACTTAGATCGAGCGTTCTTGAGAATTTTGATTAATGCTTGTTTTATGAATGGTGGTAAGTCAACTGAAGAATGATTTGGGTTTTTTGAACAATCTGTTTTTGAGATTTCAGACGCCCCAAAGCATTTGCTTGCCTCATTCCAGTCTGCAAAATCAGTTGGTAACAAGTTCTTCTTGTAATCATCATCCATTTTTGTCGCCGCCAATAGGTATCCAACTGCAGCAGGATTATTTTTCAAAATTTCAGCCAATTCTGTAGTATCTATATCTAAGCCTTCAACTTTTGACACTTCAGTCGCAAGTTTGTCAAGTTCAAGATGCCTTTCTTTGAGTCTATCTAATACTGTTCTGTTAGCCCAAATTGGTTCCTGTTTGAGTAGCGCCTGGGTGACTGCTTGCCTCGTGCAATAACCTACCAGTTTGCCTAACTTTGATGCTGGACCGCCCAAACTTAATGTTTTACCACTACTTGTGGAGGCGACGGTGACGCTATCAGTTATTGACCCCGTTGCTGAGTCTCCTGTATATCGGCTTCTGACGTCAAAATCTCTCAGTACTGCTGATTTGGCTTCAGTCGCGGTGATTAATGCGGCCACCATACAGCTCTCAGTTGGGTTTCCATCGATTAAAACGATTATGTTTATTGTGCCAGCAATTTCTTGAACATCCATCTCTTCGCCAGAAGACTCGCCATGTGAACATCCAGCGGTAGCAGCAACATGAACAGAAAAGCTTTCACTTTTTTTGGAGATTAAACTGTAATTTTTTATTTTTGCGGCAGTAACCATGGCCAGGTAATCCTTTGTTAACCCTACTTTTGCAGCTGATGAAGTGATAAGTTCGAGCGGATCAAGGTGCAAGGAAAGGTCACTATAACCTTCCGGCACTCCTACATTGAGGACCGCTTTAACCTGGTTGCTTCCGCCGTTATAGATTGCTGAACTTATTGTGTTAAAAGTTTTATCCGAGAATATGGCTAGTACATTTTCTTTTACGACAAATTTAACGTTGTCTGAAAGGTCGATTTGTCCCAAACCTGCCGGTCCCCATGAACTATTTTGCGGGTTTACTAACGTTTATGGTGATCGCTTTGGCGGGACAAAGATTTACGCAGACGCCGCACTTTGTGCATTGCACTACATCGATGACTTGGGGTTTTCTGTTCTTGCCTTCTTCGAGAGCACCCTGTGGACAAACTCCTATGCAGATTTGCCCAGTGCACGGAGGGCATTTAGCATTGTCGATGGTGATAGATGATTTGTGTTTGTCCATTTAAATCAACAATTAATTAAAGCGCCAAGAATATATTTGTTGCGAGCAAGGTATTGGGCATGAAGATAGGCTTAGTTACGTATACCCCTGAAAAGGTTGAGGGCTTTGACCCTCACGTGTACTACTCCAAATGGGCTGACGGCCAAGTTTATCCAGCAGCACCAGATATGCAGAACGACGTGACGGTCTTTTGCGATGCGAAAGCCATCCGAGAAGACCAAGGTCTCGTTTCCATCTCAAACAATGGACCCGCTCTGCGTCGGAACAGGAAGTCGAATTTGGCTTTTGACTTCATATGCCCAACACATCCAGGGTACCGAGTTAAAGTATATGATTACCTCGACAGCCTATCGAAAAAAAACATCCTCGGCATCACACTCAACCTCTATCATTTCGCCGATCAAGATTACTGCACTTGCCCCCGATGTTCAGAACAAAGGAAAAAGAGCAGTTTAAACTGGGAAGAATGGCGAGCACACACAATAACCTCTTTTCTAAAAGAGGCAAAAACGCATTGTAAAGGGACGTTCGCAGTTGAAATTTATCCAGATCCAGTACTTGCTAAAGAGCGATTCGGTCTGGATCTTGATGCAATAAGTGATTTGGTTGATTATTTTCATGTGCCTTTGTCATCAAGGGATTATTTAACCAACTACTGGGTAGACACTATTGTTAGAGACTTCGTTGCCACCTTAAAAAAACCCGTTGTTGTAGAACTCAGTGCTGAAATGCCCACCGACGAAAAAATCGATGCACTCCTTAAAACCGTGGCTTACATTTCACGCCACAAGTTGGACGCGGTGTTGTTATTGGTGCACAATTCTGAAAATGCAAAACAGATTGCAAAGTTTGCTGTCCAAAACACTGACTTCCGAGAATGGCTCGCAAAATACGAGTTTGAAGAAATGAGTCAAATTGTAGATCGTTGGGCTAAGATTTACTGAGTTTCTTTCGGTATTCTCGAAGCTTCTCAATATCCAACTCTGCTGTAAGGATGGAATCTTCTGGCGCATCAGAAACCTCCCCCAATATGCCCCAAGGAGCAATGATTGCGCTTCTTCCGCCCCTCATGTTAGAGCAAACGTTTCCAACTTTAAGCACAAACAAACCATAATCCCGGGCCATACCTTCCGATAATGGGTGACCTTTAACGATTGGGTGTGTACCCATTGCAGCGACTGGAAGAGAAACAATTTCTGCGCCTAAACTTGCAATTTTTTTTATGAGGTCTGGATCAAATGAGTCAGCGCAAACAATCATTCCAAGTTTGCCCAATTCCGTATCTATCACGATTGGTTGGGCGCCTTTTGCGACGCCGGCTGTAATTTCTGCTTTTATTGGATTTATTTTCTTGTATTTTGCTAAAAGAGTACCGTTTTTCCATAACGTGCTGGTGTTGTAGTATTCGCCATTCTCTTCCTGAAGTACCGAGCCGCCTAGGAGGTAGATGTCGCCGATTTCCTTGGAGATTTCTTTTAGGAATTGAAGTGTTTTCTTGCATGTTTCTTGGGATATTTTTTTGGCGTTAGTGAAATCGGCCATGCAATTCGCAACTGTGAAGTATTCGGGTAGTGCGATTAAGGCTGGTTTTTGTTTAGCGGCTTTCAGGACGGCGGCTTTTGCGGCGATTAGGTTGTCTCCGAGGGTATTGCGTATCTCCATGTGGAGTAGGCTGACTTTCACGGTTTGTTGCCTCTTTATGTTGGTATTGAGTTTTGTTTTGAACATTTAAACGTAGTTGCTTGAGATGTAAATGAAATGTTTAGCATTTATGGTAGTCGATTGTTCAGCGTTGTAAGTGAATTCAGCACATATGTTTACTATTTATCAGCTTTTATATGCATACTGATAAACTTAAATACTGGGGGAAAGACAAACACTGTAATGCGAGGGATAGAAATGACAATTGATGAGTCAGAAGTTAACAAACTCTTGCCCGAAGTTAGAACATTAATCAACAAAGTCGTCAAGAAAAACATGGCAGACGGCTTCCTTTTCTCCGCTGGAACAGATACTCAAATAATCGCCTACGAAGCAGTCAAATACAATCCAGACATTCCGTGCCTCACCTTGGCCTTCAAACATGGACAACCAAAAGATACTGAATACGTAAAGAAAATGGTTGAACTTCTGCACCTAAAACATGAAACCTACCAGTTTGGCAAAGAAGACGTGATGAAATTCTACCCAAAAGTTGTCGAAGCACTCAAGAAGTATGATCCGATGGAAATTCGAAACAGTCTCCCTGTTTACATCGGATTGACACTACTAAAACCCAAAGGAATAAAGACCGTTTTCACTGGCGATGCTTTAGACGAGCTTTTCGGTTACCCATGGCAATTCCACTTAACAGAAGATGAATTTGCAAAAAAACAAGTAGAAATGTGGGCAGAAATGGGCTTTTCGTCTTTCCCGATGGCAGAGTCTCTTGGAATGCAGATTAAGGCGCCATATCGAGACCCCGAATTCATGCAGTGGGCTATGAAACTTCCGATCAAATACAAGATTAACATGCGAAACGGCGTGAAATACGGCAAATGGATTTTACGCAAAGCCTACGAAGACGTCATACCTGCAGACATAATCTGGAGACCCAAAGCACCCTTGGAAGCCGGCACAGGAACAGAAACACTGAGGACTTACTTCAACGACATGATAACTGACAAAGAGTTCAATGAAAAGAAGACTGCCATCCAAGCAGCAGACGACGTCGAAATTCAAGACAAAGAACAACTTCTCTACTACGAGGTCTTCCGCCAGAAATTTGGCAAACCCAAAGATGTATTCCCCAAAATCGAAGATGCCGTTCAATGCCCCAAGTGCCACAGCTATATCAAAACAAAGATTCAGTTCTGCAAAACCTGCGGAGCTTACCCAATCTAATCTTTCCTTTATTTTTTTGAAAACTCTCTTTAAAAAGCTTTTTTTGAGGAAAAGACTTAATTCTTTAGTTCTCCACTTTTGGAAATCAAAAAGGGTTGAGTCCTGATGGCTAAGTTGAGTGATTTAAAGTGGGCTATGGGCACAAGCATCTTTGCCGCTAGCTTTATCTTTGGAATATTCTTACTGGGTGTTATTTTCCTGCTACAATACTATGTTGTCGGGTTTGACTTAGTCACTGGTTTGATCTTAGCTTTAGGCGGGACATTACTTTTCATCCTTTTTGAATACGCAATAGGTCCAACGATAGTCTCTTTGAGCACTCGATTACAGTATCTAAAACCCGGCGAAAATCCCTGGTTAGAAAACACTGTAAAAGAGTTAGCTACAAAAAGCAATATTCCGATGCCTAGACTGGCAATCGTTCCCAACAATACCCCTAACGCCTTTACTTTTGGCAGGACCAGTAGTAGCGCAGTTTTGGCAGTGCACGAAGGACTGCTCAGAGGTCTCAACGAAGAAGAGGTTCGTGGGGTAATTGCTCACGAGTTGGGTCATATCAAACATAAAGATTATGTGGTGATGACGGTTCTTTCAGCTCTACCGCTTATCGCTTATTGGATTGCGCAATTAGCCCTCAATGCAGCGTGGTTTAGTGGTGGATCCTCAAGAAGGAATAAAGATCAAGGAAACGCGGGTATGGTACTTATCGTGATCGGTGTTGCTTCCTTTGTAGTTTATATCGTAAGTTTTCTTGCCGTAATGAGATTGAGTAGGTTGCGTGAACATTTCGCCGATGCATACAGCGCTTATTTAACAGGAAACCCAAGAAGCCTCCAAAGTGCATTAGCAAAAATCACCTACGGTCTATCTCTCTCCCCAAAAACAACTGCCGAAGCAAGAAGCTTCTACATTGAAGACCCCAGCCAAGCAAAGCAGGAAGTTGCCGAAATCGTGAATAAGAAAGATGAATACGACCTTGACCACGATGGTGTTTTGGACGAGCGAGAATTGCAGCAGGCAATGGAGAAAGAATCCAAGAGCACCTGGGCGCAGATGAACAGCTTATTCGCAACTCATCCGCCGACGTTTAAGCGCATCTTACTGTTGAAAGAAATCGAACAGGAAATGAATACCGGAAAATACAGCAGCGACCAAATGTACACTCATGTGTAAATGAACCTTTTTTGGCTAAAAATGTTAAAAACCTTGCGAAGAACTAATATTCTCCAAGAAATAAATTAATACAAAACCATCAAAAAGAGACAATAAAAAATGGTAAATTACTGTCCCGAGTGCGGTGGAGAAATACAATATATCTCGCTAACTAAGCACTATGTCTGTAAAAGCTGTGGTTTATCCTGTACAGGGCAGGAACTTAATGATCTGCACGACAAGAACAGACCCGCCGTTGAATCTGAGGATGAAGTTAGAGAGAGCCGCCGAAAAGAATACCTCAAATGGTATCTTAGCAAAAAATAATCTTGCCAAATAAAGGTTGACGAACCTTTTTCGTTAGCTTTGCCGCTGTTTGTTAGCAATTTGTTTTTTTAACTATATTATACAGTCTACCGGAAATAACTAGGCTTAACCAGCAAATGGTATAAATGAAAACAACACTAACCGTATCATCCGCAGAGGAAACAGCCATGGCAATAGATGTTGAAATTCTGTGCATAGGTAACGAATTACTCATAGGCAAAATAAAAGACACCAACGCGCACTACTTAGCTAAACAAGCCACTCAATTGGGCGCAAATGTCAAACGAGTAACCATTATCCAAGACATTGTGGAAGAAATCGCAAAAGCGGTCAATGAAGCCTTGGTTCGAAAGCCCCAGTTTATCATAACCACAGGCGGGTTAGGACCCACATTCGACGACAAAACCCTCCAAGGAATCGCCAGAGCGCTAAACCGCAAACTAGAAGTCAACCCAAACGCCTTGGAAACCGTTAAACAAAAATGTTTAGAATACGCCAAAAAAAGAGGGTTTCCAACGGAAATCGAGTTGACTCCTCCAAGAATTAAAATGGCAACTCTGCCCGAAAGAACCAAAGTCGTTAACAACCCGGTTGGTACAGCTCCAGGAGTCCGAGTTGACGTCGAGGGAACTATTTTGTTTTCTCTACCGGGTGTTCCTATAGAAACGGAAGCAATTTTCAACGAAACCATAGCTCCACTAATAAAACAGGCTGTGGGCAGTAGCATATTTTGTGAGAGAAGCATTTTTGCTGACAACATCATGGAATCCCGTTTATCACCCTTAATTGATAAGGTGATGAGTGAGAACGAAGGCGTTTATGTTAAGTCGCATCCGATGCGTACAGAAAATAAGCCCCATGTTGAACTCCACTTAACCCTTATTGCCGATCAAGGGCTTAACCCTGCTGAAAAACTCATCAAAGCTGCAAGGCAACTTGGTGTTTTAGTTGAAGCGAATGGTGGAGTTGTCACTTTTGGTTTTGAGGGTTGATTTGGGAATAAACATTTAAGCAAAATTAACCATCCGAAAAGCAACGGTTGCCAAATCACAAATGAAAAGTAACTATCTGAAGGACTTAAGCGTTGCAGTAATTGCGGTTGTTATTCTTTCGTTAGTGCCCCTTGGCAATACACAGGTAGAAACTCAAGGTTATTTCTCTTCGTTTCTGTTGTTGAACAAACCCGGTGGAGATAAAACGTATGAACTTAACATAACGATTCCTTCATCTCTCTACCAGTATTATTTGATGCAGAATCATGCTTTGTACTCAGATTCAGATTTCGCCAAATTTGTTACTCCCTACGCACTTAAGCCCATAGCTGACGAACTATGGCAAATTTACAATAACACGGAAGACTTCACCAATGGTGTTCTATCGCTTGTACACCAGATAACCTATCAAGAAGTCATACCTGGCAAATATCCTGTTGAAACCCTTGTTAATGGTTATGGAGATTGTGACCTTTTCGCTTACATCGCGGCTTCGATACTGGAAGCAGGTGGCATCTCAGTCGTGCTATTGTTCTATAAAACTCAGCAGCATATGGAAATTGGAGTAGATCTTGGAAGTGCTCCTAACGATGCAAGGGTGCAGGTTTTCAGTGTTAATGTCCAAAACGTTTCTTACTACATCGGCGAATGCACTGGAAGCCAGTGGAGAGATGGTTGGCGGATAGGCGAAACGCCTTCTGAATACCAAAACGTTTCCTCCCGCGTAGTGACGCTTGAGAATATGGAGCAATCTTCCGTTGGGCAGGTTTCAGCAAGCCTCAGAGAACTCGACCCAAGTACCTTAAACCTACACGTCTCTATGCCTATAATGCTCGAAAACAACAACGTTACCATTAGCGGACAAATCCTCCCCCAAACAGCAAACGAGAACGTTACGCTGCAAGCTAAGATTAATAGCAACAGTTGGACAACTATAGCCACAGTAGAAACTCAAGTTGATGGGCAGTTCGAGTACAATTGGATGCCTGCGACAGGAGGCGTAATTCCTATCCAGGCTAGTTGGCTGGGTAATAGGCAGTATAATGGTGCAACGAGCGCTCAAGCAAATATCATTGTTTTGCCCATTTTTGTGGTTTTATTGATAGTGGCTTTAGTGTTAGCGGTGGCTTTGCTTTTGTTGGTGTTCTTTAAAACAAGACGAAAAATGCCTGAACTAGCCCAACCGTTAGAATCAGCTCTTTCCCCAACAAACTCAATTAGCATAGATTATTCTTTTGGCAGTTACTTTTGATTGAAAATATAGTTGAGGGTCGTTTGAGAAGAAAAAAATTTAAAAAAGAAAAAATTATGGCTTTTTGGCTTTTTCTAACTCTTTTTTGAGCTGTTCAGCCTTATCGGTTTTTTCCCAGGGGAAATCGCCGTCTTCTCTACCGAAGTGGCCGAAAACTGCTGTTTTCTTGTAGATTGGTCTTAGCAAGTTTAGTTGGTCGATGATTGCTTTGGGTCTCATGTCAAAGTACTTTAATACCAGTTCCATGATTTTTTCGTCTGAAAGCTTGCCGGTCTCGTAAGTGTTCACCAGAACTGAGATTGGTTGTGCGACGCCGATGGCGTAGGAAATTTGGATTTCGCATTGTTCTGCTAAGCCTGAGGCAACGATGTTTTTGGCGATGTATCTTGCCATGTAGCAGCCTGAGCGGTCAACTTTTGATGGGTCTTTGCCGCTGAAGCATCCGCCTCCGTGGCTTCCGACTCCTCCGTAGGTGTCGACGATGATTTTTCTGCCTGTTAAGCCTGAATCTGCTAGGGTTCCGCCGATGACGAATCTGCCTGTACCGTTTATTACATATTTTATGTCTTCAGCTAACAGGTTTTCTGGAATTACGTTCTTTATGACTTTTTCCACGATGTCTTTTTTCAATGTGGCATCGTCGATGCATCCGTTGTTTTGTGCGGCGATGACGACTGTTTTGACGCATTTTGGCTTGCCGTTCTCGTATTCAATTGTAACTTGAGATTTGCAGTCAGGACGTAAATAGGGCATAATTTTTGTTTTTCTGCATTCTGCTAAGCGTTTAACTAGTTTTTGGGCTAGCATTATGGGTAATGGCATGAGTTCTTTTGTTTCGTTGGTTGCGTAGCCGAAAACCATGCCTTGGTCTCCTGCGCCTTGCTCGTGACCTGTGGATTCGTCTACTCCCATAGCTATGTCTGGAGATTGCTCAGTTAAGGATACTAGAATGCCGCATGTTTCCCAGTCTAAGCCGTCTTTGGCGTTGTCGAACCCGATTTCTTTTAGGGTTTGGCGGACGATCTTTGGGATGTTGATGTATGTGCAAGTGGTGATTTGCCCCGTGATCATAACTGTTCCCTGCATAACGAGGGTTTCACAGTCGACACGTGCTTTGGGGTCATGGGTGAATATTGCGTCTAAAACACTGTCGGATATTTGGTCTGATACTTTGTCTGGGTGACCTTCTCCAACTGACTCGGATGTGAACAAATATTTTCCATTTTTTTTCATTGGAATCTCTCTTTTCCGTTCAATCGTGTAATAGGCATAGTAACCTGCCGTTTTTCTTAAAAGGGTTTCGACAATCCCGAACGTTAATTGACAAATAATCTGTATTATGCTGACTTGCAATAGCCATTTTAACCTCAATATGGCACAAGCATTTGGTGATAATTTGAAAAAAGTTGTGTTAAGTCCGAACGCGCCAAACCCGATAGGTCCTTACAGTCAAGCAATGCAAGCTGGCAGTTTTCTGTTTGTTTCTGGACAGTTAGCAATAAACCCCAAGGACTGTAAAATTATTGTTGCTGACATAAGGTTGCAAACTCGTCAGGTTATGGAAAACATCAAATCGATCTTGGAAGTTGTTGGGTATAGCTTAAAAGATGTGGTTCAGTCCACAGTTTATTTGTCTTCGATGTCGTTGTTTGAGGAGTTTAATCGTGAATACGCAAAATTTTTTGAGGGCGAGTTTCCGGCTCGTGCAACTGTTGGAGTGGAACTCAAGTCGGGTGTGCTTGTTGAAGTTTCTGTCATTGCGTACAAAGTATAGTCTGCTTGTTCTTGATAAGTTATAAAAACCAGCCGACGCTTAACTATTACAGTGCAAGACATGGCGGTATCTCTTAAGAAGTTCTTGACTCAAATTGCGGGAAAAAAAGCTCCCGGACCCTCAACTACCTTTACGATATTTCATGTTTTTTATTCGTTGGAGCTTTTGTCGCAGACGTCTCTTGGCCGAAACAAACTTGCCGAGAAACTCAATGTTGGTGATGGTGCGGTTCGCACGATAATTAGCCGGCTAAAGGATGCGGGTTTGATTGAAATCTCTAAAGAAGGTTGCAGATTAACCGAAAAAGGGTTAGAGACTTGGCGGCAAATCGAAGAGGTTTTCCCTAAACGAATTGTAATTCCGCGGTTCGAGTTGGCTCCCTCTGAGTTTAATTTTGCCTTCTTGGTGAAGAAAAGTGGGCAGAAAGTGAAGTCTGGCATTGACCAACGAGATGCAGCCATCATTGCAGGTGCCCGCAAAGCGTTAGTCATTGTTTTTAAGGATGGACATTTACGTATCGAATCCATCAGCGATTGCTTGGAGAAGCAGTATCCTAAAGCCGCCAGCATGATTTTCAAAGAGTTGATGCCTGAAGATGATGACGTTATCATTGTTGCAGGTGCAGAAACAGCTTTGAAGGCTAAACGGGGCGCGTTTGCTGCAAGCTGGTCCCTTGTCAGCATTTAGGTTGTGTATTTTTCTCCTTCATTCAAAATTCGTTCAAGCAATGTGTTGACGTTTACCATGCCGTCGTTTGTTTTGGATGAAACAGGCATCAGATGGAATTGTAAGCCCAGTTTGTTTATGGCTTGCATCATGTTGCGGCTAAAGAGGCGTTTTGTTCCTTCAAGTTTCTGCTCAATCGCATCTTCCAATGCATTGATGTTTGCTGACCAATCCGCGATTGCCGTTACATCTTTTTTTGGCAATAAATCAGTTTTTGATAGTAAATGGACTTGTGGCTGGAAGAATCTGTTGTAGACTGCTGCGGCGAGGAACATGTTTGATACGTAGTTTAGTGGGTTGATTGAGAAGACGGCGTCGAAGAGGTAGATTAGGGCTTTTGGTTCTTTGGTTAATTCGTCAACGATGTATGGTCCGCTTGCTCGGAATGCAAAGAGCTCCATTTGTCCTGGAGTGTCGACCAATGTGATGTCGGCATGGGCTTCTTCGACGTCGCGGGTTAAGTTTTCGATTTCGTCCGCGATTAAGTCAGCTGCCATAATCATGCCGCCGTTGGGACCTAAACCGTACTTATCCATGATGTCGCCAACATCCACGTAGTTTCGTACATCAACGTCTGGTTGGTATGGCAGTTTTAGTGCTCCAGGATCCAGATTGACGACTGCGACGTCTTGTTTTGACATTTTTAGCCATTCGGCAAAAGCGGCGGTGAACAAGGATTTGCCTGAACCAGCTGTTCCAATAATAAATGCTAAGGGCACGGTTTTATCTCCATGGTACGTGTGGCTGGGTTAGAAATAATAACCTTTCTGCTAAGTGTTTGGCAGTATTGATTGAAAGCTACTTTCGTTTTTCAAGGATTTGGATTGCTTGCATTGCACCCTCCTTAGGTTGGACGAGATTTTAATGATTATAGGGTGAGACTTGGGGTTTCTGTGGGTGTTAAGTTGAATTATTTGGGTTTATTTTTGAAAGAAGCAACTGTTGGTTTGCAAACTTCAGTTGCAGCAGTATCTTCTCCCAGTCCTGATCTGTTGGTGTCTGTGGTAGTTGTTGCAACCCGTCTGCAGAATGCAGTTGCAACAACAACAACAACTTCTACCCTTATGTTCCCTTATACCTGATTTTGGGTTAATTGTGGGTGAGGCGATGGGGTTTTTGCAAAGTTTCTGGGTGTGAATTGCTATTGTTTTGCAAAAATTAATCAAAAAACGATTTCTTGTCTTAGCTGCTTTTTGAATTGCCTCTAATTAGAGTCTAAAGGAAAAAGAAAAAAAATTTATTGTTTTTTGCCGAGTGGGTTTTTCAGCATAGCTTGGAGTGTTTTGGGGTCTTCTCGTAGCACTTTGGGTATATAGTTGCATGCTGGGTCCGATTCGAAGAGATCGCCTGTGTAGAATTCTGCTCGTGTTCTGCATCCGCCACAAATTTCTCGGTATTCGCAGATGCCGCATCTGCCCTTGAGGTTGTTCTTGTCGCGTAGTTTGAGGTGCAGTTCACTCTTTTGAAGATCGTTCCATGCTGTGCGTAGTTTTGTATCTTTGACGTTGCCGATGCGGTAGCCTTCGTGGAAGCCGCAGCTTCGGTAGTCGCCGTTCTCTGTAATGCCGATATAGTTGCCGCCGATGGTGCATTTGCCCAGGTAGCCTTCGTTGTACCATTGCCAGAAGTCTGCTGGGTTTTTTTGGCGGACGATGCGTGCATAGAAGGGTGCATATACGTTGACTTTTACTGTGCCGTAGAGTTTACGTTGGATATCGTAGATTTCGTTGAACGCTGTCTCATACTGGTCGGCTGTTGGAGCTATGTCTTCCATGTGTTCGCCTGCTCTGCCCACTGGGACGAGGTTGTGGTAGACGAGCATGCGTGCTTTGTATTTCTCTGCCAACATTGCGGGGTGTGCCATCTTGTCAATGTTAAACTTTGTCATGGTTGTAACTAAGCAGTCTAGTAAGCCGACGCTGCTGAGTTTTTCCATAGCATGTACGGCTTGATCATAGCCACCTTTACGTCTGATTCTGTCGTTTGAAGCTTTGTCACCATCAATACTAATTGCGGTATGCACATTGTATTTACGAAGAAGATCAAAGCGTTTTTCGTCCCATGCGTAACCGCTTGTAATCAAGCTAACTTGCATGTCGTGTTTTTTCTCAGCGTATTCGATAACTTCCCAAATGTCAGGTCGAATCAAGGGTTCGCCGCCGCTGATGCCTAACCATTGTGAACCGAATTCTGCCATTTCATCAACCATATGTTTGGCTTGTGCTGTGTTGAGCTCTTGATCTTTAGCATATTCTTTAATGAAACTACAATAGGTGCAGCTGCCAACACAGTTGCGTGTACATCGCCAAACAACCATGAATAAAGGCGCTGTAATCGGATTCATTGAACTCATTGAATTCACAGTGGAGAATAGATTTATCAAAGCGATATAAAACTTCCCCTAAAAATCATAATATTCAATTTTTTAGAAAATCCGCAGAAAACAATCGAGTTTATGTATGTAAGGTATTATTCTGTGGCGCGGCTGATTTTTCGACGGTTCTGAAAGTACCCTTCTGTGGCGAAGACTGCAAACGCCAAACTAGTAATAACCGTCAGTAACAAGAAGAAGACTTTGAATTCGTTGGTTTCGACTAGAAAATGGATGAATAAAACAAAGACTTCAATGACTAAGATTGCTAAGAAAATTAGTGCGTAGATCCACATTTTGGGGAATAAACGGTGTCCAAGCCAAACATGCCCACTAATGCGTGCTTTTCGTTTAACGGTGTATTCGCCGTACTCGTTTTTTTGTAAGTAGCCTGAATCTTCGAGTTTCTGCAGGTGTCTGTATGCGACGCTTGGGCTGCTGAGACCGACGCCCTTCATGACATCTCTGGGACCGACTGGTTCGCCTTTTTTTGTGACATAGAGGTATACATTTAGCGTTATGCCTTCAAGTTCCCCGGTGTCATTGATGGTCAATTTTTTGCCTCTGGCTTATTGCTACATGCTTTTTTAGACGTATTAATTTTGCTTAACAATTGCAGTTTTCTAACAAGGCAACTTTGATTAAAAATCTCTTGTTCCACTGTTTGGGCAACCGCTTGTTTGCTTCAACTGAATGTTCCTGAAAAAGTTTAATAAGACTGCGCTTAGAAATAGCTCTTCATTTGAGAAGGTAAAAAGAAAATGAGTAACGAATCCTCAAATGAACTAGTTGTAAATACAGCACCACACATACACGGCACAATGACAAAGAATCGTATGATGCAATACACCTTTTTCGCTATACTAGCAGTAACGATTGTTTCAATGGCACTCTGGTTAAATGTCAAAACTCCTTCAGGATGGGACCTAGGCTTAACAGTCGCAATCGGCGCTCTCATAGCAGTCGGCATAGCAGTTGGAGTCGACTTACTGATCGGCAAATTAGCATCTGATAGCGAAGTAAATACTTGGTCTGCAGCAGTATTTGGCTTAATTGTCATTAACTGTTACACTCTTGGATTCCCTACAATGGCCGTAGGATTGGAAACTGGAGTACCCGTTGAAGCACCTCTCGCATTCTTCTACATTGCCTTAATTTCACTCATTGGCATCGTTGTTTTCAAAAAAGTCATGAGTCTCGCAGGCAAAAAATTTGTTAACCCCGCTGCAGCAGCCAAATTCCTCGTATTACTCCCAACACTACCAACAACCCTCATAACAGCATTTCACCTAAAAACTGGTCTCCTCCAAGTTCCCGCATTAGCAGGAGGCATCAGCGCAAGTTCCATTATTAACGGAAACGGTGGCGCCGCATTTGGCTTCTACCTACAAAGCTGCTATGGCTTGCCCGGTCTAAAATCTCCCGCTAGCATCGAATCAGTTATGTTCTTAGCAAAATACCACGGTTGGGTTGGTGGAGCATCAAGCATTGCAGTTATCATCGCCGGTATCGCACTCTTTGTCTTAGCCCGCAAATACATTAAATGGAAAATCACCCTCAGCTACCTCATTTCAATTGCAGTGCTCTCCTTGATGTTCTCATTCATCTACGCAGACGCAGACTTAACCACAAGATTATTCTTCGAGTTATTCATCGGCAGTTCAATCTTTATGGCGTTCTTCATGGCAACCGATCCAGCGACAACACCCTATAGTGGAGTCGGACAAATCATCTTTGGCGTTGGTCTGGCAATTTTGACCATAGTTATACAAACCTATATGAACTTCTTTGGCGGCTCATTGCTAGCATTGTTGATCATGAACCTAACGGTACCACTTATTGATCGCGTACGTATCAACAAACCCTTTGGGAGATGATAAAAATGGCAAACTTAGTTGCTATTAAAGAAATAAAAGACGTTGCAAGAAAAACACCCATTGAAATCTTCCCTGACCCCAAAATTGCAGTGATGTTAACCAACATGCAAAACGGAGCAACAAACGCTCCTCTTGTTTCTGTTGGTGACTCAGTCATTATCGGCCAAAAAATTGCAGACGCTAAAGAACGCATTAGTGCGCCAATTCACAGTCCAATCTGTGGAAAAGTCATCAAAATCGAAAACGCCTATAACAGTTGCTTTGAAGCACCCACAGAAGCTATCTTTATCGAGAACGACGGCAAAAAAACCAAAGACAAAAGCTTATCACCTATATCTGAGTCAGAGCTAAAAACCACAACGAACGAAGTTCTTCTGAAAATAATCCGTGAAGCAGGCATAATCGGTTTAGGCGGCGCAGGCTTTCCAACACACGTAAAGTTAGCGGTTCCAGCAGACAAGAAAATCAAGGTCCTTATCGTGAACGGTGCGGAAGGCGAACCCTACGACACAGCAGACGAACGCTTAATGATTGAAAAAACTGACAACTTGCTCCGCGGAGTTAGAGTTATACGCAAAATCCTTGGGAACCCCAAAGTTATAGTCGTAACCAAAGACAGCAAAGTTGAAGCCATACCAAAACTTCAAGCAACATTCGGCAAAGAACCCGACACAGAAGTCGTTGCAAAACACTTAACCTACCAGCAAGGAGACGCATCCATGCTCCAAAAAGCCATCTTAGGATACGAAACACCCTCAGGCAAACGCAGCTACGAAATGGGCACCATCGTACAAAACGTCTCAACAATAAACGCTATTGCAAACGCGGTCTTCGAAGGCGAACCACTCATATCCAGAGTAACAACTCTCAACGGCGACATAGCAAAACCAAAGAACTACTTGGTCAAGATCGGCACTCCAATCAGCAGCATTCTCAGTGCAAACAACATCAACGTTACCAAGAAGGACTCGGTAGTCGTTGCAGGCGTCATGATGGGAATGGGACTTCCAACTCTAGATGCTCCGATAACAAAACGCACCTCAAGTATCATCTATTTCAAAGCTAAGAAAGGGCAGAAAAGCACTGTATGCATACACTGTGGCAGATGCCTCAGCGCATGTCCAGCACGTCTACAACCCGTCGCAATCTACAACGCGGTCGTCAAAGGCGACTTTGCAAAGGCTGAGAAACTTTCTTCAAAGGACTGCATCGCATGTGGAACATGCTCGTATGTTTGTCCTGCAAGAGTGCCTCTAGCCAGCAACATAAAAATGGCAAGATAAAACGCGCCAACAACTTCCTTTTTCTTCATTTTTTCTTTGTCAATTCTTATAGAGTAAGAGTTTTAGCTATTTTATTTTCGTGATTTTGTTTGCATACCAAGCTGGTGAGCATTAAATTTATTAACACGACGCAACGTAAATAATTCAAAGGGATTAAAATTGGCAGAAGAAAACAAATTTAAGTTATCAGACATCTTCGGCGGCATTATCATTCCAATGATTCTGGTAGTTCTCATCTATGTTCTCGCGGTTTACGTTAACGTCGGTGGAGTACACCATGTTCTCGGTGCAAACAATACGATAGCTGTCATTCTTGTTAACGGCTTTGCAGAAATGATTATTCTCGGCATCCCACTGGTTTTAGGCTTGTTATGGAATAAGTGGGCCGGTGGAGCTGCAGGCTTCATTATGGGTGGTCTCTATTACGTGGCTCAAGCAGGTCAATATAATGGAATTTATGCAGGT
>Ga0182021_10002415_pt1 | contig 21777 bp, 15 predicted proteins | sample 612E3MmetaG_FD_120493 | JGI IMG/M metagenome (GOLD analysis project Ga0182021, IMG submission 120493) | Permafrost microbial communities from Stordalen Mire, Sweden - 612E3M metaG (Illumina Assembly) | ecosystem: Environmental > Terrestrial > Soil > Wetlands > Permafrost | place: Sweden... | reverse complement strand
GGCTGGGCGGGGTGAGCGACCTCACGGAAGGCACTCCGTTCGACGCCCTCGCTGTACAGGGGGCGACCCCCGCGGACTTTGTGGTGCTCGTATCCCATGAGCCCGATTTCGCAGAGTACCTGCTGCCAGGGGATGCCGACCTGGTGCTGTCCGGTCACACACATGGTGGCCAGATCACGTTCTTCGGGCTCTGGACACCTCTCAAGGGCAGCGGCTACGGGCATCTCACCGGTGTGACGCTCACCAAGGACAAGAAGACCACCGTGATCGTGTCGAACGGAGTGGGGACCATCTTCCCGCCCCTGCGCTTCTTCGCGCGGCCGCAGATCGTGGTGGTCACGCTGAAGCGGGCGGTGTAGGGAGCCGACCGGGTCGACCCCGCCGCAGCCGGCGCTCCAGGCAGCCTCCATCCTTGGGCCTATGGCTGCCGTCCGGCCGCTGGGCTACCCTGTATTCATGAGAGATAGACGCCCACTGTTCGACCTCCTCTCGGCCGAGAACTTCCCGCAGATCGAGCACGAGACGGTACTGCCGGCCCGCCCCGGCCGGCGGGCGGAGTTGCCGCCCGACATGCACCTTCACCTGGCCGACGCCTTGGCCGCGCAGGGCATCAAGAGTCTTTGGACCCACCAGGCCGAATGCTGGGCCGCCAGCCGGCGCGGTGAGGACTTCATGGTCACCACCGGGACGGCGTCGGGCAAGAGTCTCTGCTTCAACCTCCCGGTGCTCGACGGCCTGCTCCGCGACCCGCGTGCGCGGGCCATCTACCTTTATCCCACCAAGGCTCTGGCCCAGGACCAGCTCCGCCGCATCCGCATGCTTGCCGGCCGCCAAGTGGAGACCGCCTCCTACGACGGCGACACCCCTGCTCTCGCCCGCCAGCTTGCTCGCCAGAAAGCCCGGGTGCTGCTCACCAACCCGGACATGGTCCACGTGAGCCTCCTTCCCCGCCACGAGCGGTGGGGCGATTTCTTTCACAACCTCCGGTACGTGGTCATCGACGAGGCACACACCTATCGCGGGGTCTTCGGCAGCAACGTGGCCAACGTGCTGCGCAGGCTACGCCGTGTGGCTTCCCTGTACGATGCGGAACCCCGCTTCATCCTGGCTTCGGCCACCATCCGCAATGCCCGGGAGCATGCCGTGAACCTCACGGGGGTGGACGTCACCCACATCAGCGGCGACGGGGCTTCGGTTGGCGCCCGCAAGATCGTGTTCTGGGAGCCGCCTCTGGTGGAGGACGACCTGAACGTCCGCCGCAGCCCCACCACAGAGGCGGCCGAGTTGCTGGCGAAACTGGTGAAACACGAGGTGCGCTCCATCTGCTTCACGAAGTCGCGGCGGGCGGCCGAGGTCATATACCAACTCACCGCCGACCGCCTGCGCGAGACCGACAAGGCGCTGGCCGAGCGCCTGTCCCCCTACCGGGCCGGATACACGCCCGAGCAGCGCCGCACTATCGAGGCCAAGCTGTTCAGCGGGCAACTCCTGGCCGTGGTCAGCACCACCGCGCTCGAGTTGGGCATCGACATCGGCGCCCTCGACGCGGCCATCACCGTCGGCTACCCGGGCACCATGGCCAGCCTCTGGCAGCAGTGGGGCCGGGCTGGTCGCGGTAAGGGCGAGAGCCTGGGGATCTTCATCGCCGGCAACGACGCCTTGGAGCAGTTCTTCGTCTGCCACCCGGACCTGCTGCTGAACCGCGAGGTCGAGGCGGCCACGGTGGACTTCGCCAACCCGTTCATCCACGACGGCCACCTGGCGGCCGCTGCATACGAAGGCGCGCTGTCCGCAGACGACACCCGGTTCTTCGGCGCCGGGTTGCCCGAAGCGCTGGAACGGGCCGAGAACGAAGGCCTGGTGCGCAAAAAGGGCAACAACTGGTATTTCACCGGACCGGGGTTCCCGGCGGGGCAGATCGGCCTGCGCTCCGCAGCCGGCGCGCAGTACAGCATCATCGAAGGCGAGACCGGGGACATCATCGGCACCGAAGGGGCGGAGACGGCCATGGCGGCGCTCCACCCGGGTGCGGTATACCTGCACATGGGCGACTCATACCTGGTCACCGAGCTCGACCTCGAGCGCCGGGTGGCGCTGGTCCGACCCTTCTGGGACACCTACCACACGCTACCCCGCCGGGAGACCGACACCCGCATCATCAGCGAGACCCTCCAAACCACGCGTGGCCCTCTCACACTGCACCTGGGCCGGATAGCCGTCACCAGCCGGGTGGTGGCCTACCAGAAGCGGAAGACCGGAAGCAACGAGGTCCTTGGCACCGAGGAACTGGATCTACCCGCGCAGGAGTTCGTCACCGAGTCCATGTGGTTCACCATCCCGCCCGAGCTGTTCCCCACCGAGGCCGACCTCCTGCGCCTCCCCGGTGCCATCCACGCGGTGGAGCACTCGCTCATCGCCCTGCTGCCGCTCTTCGCCATGTGCGACCGCTGGGACATCGGCGGGCTCTCCACGCCGGTGCACTCCCAGACGGAGGAGCCCACCATCTTCATCTACGACGGGCATGCCGGAGGGGTGGGCATCTCGCGGCAGGGCTTCGAACGCTTCGGGGAGTGGGTGGCCGACGCCTATCGGCTGGTGCGGGACTGCAGTTGCGACGCAGGCTGCCCCTCATGCATCCAGTCGCCCAAATGCGGCAACTGGAACGAGCCTCTGGACAAGGAGCAGGCCCTGCGGCTGCTTGGGGCCATGCGGTGAAGCCGCTGCGCCGGCTGCGCGCGGCGATCACGCCGCCGAGGCCCGGGCTGCGCCCGCTGACGCGGGCGGCGCCGGGCGCCCTCCCGCGGCCGCGCCCCGAACCGATGCTATCCTAGCCCTATGCAACCGGAGTACATCTCGGTGATCGGCGGAGGGCAATGCGGGGCCGCCGAATACGCAGCGGCCATGGAAGTAGGGCGACTGGTGGCGGAAGCAGGCGCAAAGTTGGTTTGCGGCGGACTTTCGGGCGTCATGGAAGCGGCCGCGCGCGGCGCCAAAGAGGCCGGGGGTGTGACCATCGGCGTCCTTCCCGGCCACGACCGCACTCCCGCGAATCCCTATCTGGACCACGTGATCACCACCGGCATGGGTCACGCCCGCAACCTGGCCGTCGTCAGTTCCGGGGACGCGGTCATCGCCATCGGCGGCAGTTTTGGGACTCTCTCGGAGATAGGGCTGGCCGGCCGGCTGGGCAGGCCGGTGGTCATCCTCTCCGGCTGGCGTCTGCAGAACGACCAAAGGACCGAGGGCATGTGGTACGCGTCGTCTCCGCAGGAGGCCATGGCGCTGGTCCGGCAGGCGCTCCAGCCGCATAGGACGGCGGGCTGATGGCCAAGCGGTCCGAGCGCGACACCAAGGAACTCATCCGCGAGCTGAAGTCCAAACGCAAGCGGCGCAAGGTGCTGGGCACGTCCCTCAAGAGTGTGGGTGCGCTGGTGATCATCGCGGCGATCATCGTGGGAATAGTGCTGGCAGCGGACTCGCTTGGCAGCAAGTCCGCGGACTCCACGGTCGCCGGCTTTGTGAGGACCTCCACGACGAAGACGAGCATCAAGAGCACCACCACGGCTTCTTCGACCACCGAGCGCCCGTCCACCACGGAGCGCCGGGCGTCGTCCACGACGAGCACGGAGCCGTCAACGACGACGCTGCCCCCCTCCAGCACCACCACGACGAACTGGCTGGCGGGCAAAGTGGTGGTCATCGACCCCGGTCACCAGGGGCGCGGCAGTTCCGCGGCGGAACAGATCGGTCCGGGTTCCACCAAGACGAAGTCCGAGGTCAGCAGCGGCACCGCCAGCCCCTTCACCGGGACGGCCGAGAGTGTCGTCACGCTGGCGGTCGGCCTCAAACTCCAAGCGGCTCTCAAGGCCCTGGGGATCCAGGTGGTGATGACCCGGACCACGCAGAACGTCGACGTCTCCAACATCCAGCGAGCCAAGATAGCAAATGCGGCCCACGCCGACCTCGCCATCCGGTTGCATTGCAACGGCTCCACCAATCGCTCGGTCCATGGGCTCTTCACCCTCTACCCCGCGTCCATCCGCGGCTGGACCGACGACATCGCCGCACCGTCCAAGAGGGCGGCCGCTATCATCCAGAAGGCGGCCATCGCGGCAACGGGAGCGCAGGACCGGGGGTTGGAAGAGCGTAGCGACCTTACGGGCTTCAACTGGTCGGATGTGCCGGTGACCCTGGTGGAGATGGGCTTTATGACCAACGCGGCCGAGGACAAGTTGCTCGAGAGTGGAACGTATCAGGATAAGATCGTGCAGGGTCTGGTGAACGGAATCGTCGAGTTCTTGAGGGCGGGATGATGAGGCTACCTGAAAGCGGGGCGTCATGAGTCGCTTGGCGGTGGTGGGAGCAGGGTACGTCGGCCTGGTGACGGCCGCGTGCATGGCCCATCTTGGCCACGAGGTGGTAGCCCTGGACGTCGACAAGGCCAAGGTGGAACTGCTTCAGGCCGGAGGGGTCCCCATCTACGAACCCGGCCTGGCGGAGCTCATCGCAGGCGCCCGGGAGCGGATCGATTTCACCACAGACCTGAACATTGCGTACGCCGGGGCGGAGTTCATCTTCCTGTGCGTGGACACTCCCTCCACCTATTCGGGCGACGCCGACCTGTCCCGCATCTGGCGGGCCCTCGACCGGCTGCCGCTGGACGACGCCGAGCGCATCCTGGTCACCAAGTCCACCGTTCCGGTGGGCACCGGCGCGGCGGTGCGGATCGAACTGGCGCAGCGCGGATTCACTCACATCCACTATGCCTCCAACCCGGAGTTCCTCCGGGAGGGCACGGCCATCTACGACTTCATGAACGCGGACCGCGTGGTGGTGGGGTCCGACGAGCCGGGGATAGCCGAGCGTGTAGCCGCCCTGTATCGGGGTGTCGACGCGCCCATGTTGACCACCGACATCGCCTCGGCGGAGATGATCAAGTACGCATCCAATGCGTTTCTCGCCACCAAGATCAGCTTCATCAACGAGATCGCCAACGTCTGCGAGGTAACCGGCGCGGACGTGACCGTCGTGGCGAACGGGATGGGGCTCGACAAACGGATCGGGCCGCACTTCCTCCAGGCCGGTATCGGCTACGGCGGCAGCTGCTTCCCCAAAGACGTCTCCGCCCTCAAGCAGATCGCCGGCAACTCGGGCTACCACTTCCAGTTGCTGAACGCGGTCATCGAGGTCAACGAACTCCAGAAGCGCAAGGTCATCGGCAAGCTCAAGCATCACTTGGGCCAAGAACTGCGCGGCATGAAGATCGCCCTGCTGGGCCTGGCCTTCAAGCCCAACACGGACGACATCCGGCAGGCATCGTCCATCGTGCTGGCGGAACGGCTCATGGCGGAAGGCGCGCGCGTGGAGGGCTATGACCCCGTAGCCATGGAGAACATGCAGAAGCTGCTGCCGGGGTTCTGCTGCACTGCCTCAGCCGCATCCGCCCTTGAAGGTGCGGATGCTTGCGTCTTGGTGACCGAATGGCAGGAGTTCCTGAATCTCGACTGGGCGGCCGCCCACGGCCTGATGGCCAGGCCCATCGTCATCGACGGGAGGAACGCCCTCGACGGCGCCGCCCTTGCGGCGCTCGGGTTCACCTACGAAGGAGTGGGGAGAAAGCCGTAGCAGCACGCCGTAGCAGGGCCGCGGACCGGTCGCGGTGCGCGGATCAGGGATGACCATGTGGAGCACCACCTCCCGGCCTCCGCTGGGAGCCGGCATAAAACGCTGGCTCGCTGCCGGTATGGTCGGGTTCCTCATCATCGCGGCGCTGCCGGCCATCCGGGACGCCTGGCAGATCAACCAGGCGGGCACGCTGCTCAACCGTGCCATCGTGCTCGGAGCTGACGCGAGCGCCGCCCAGAAGAAAGCCAAGCAGTCCCCGGACGTCAAGACCGCCGCAGGCGCGAAAAGCACCACGGTCGTCGCCGAGGAGGGGGACTACGTCTTCAGCCCTCAGGCCCAGCGCCTGCTCCAGCAATCGATGGCGTTGATGGCCTCAGCGGCTTCCCGCGGCCCACACACAGCCTCACGCGAGGCCTCCATGTGGCGGACCTACGGTGCCGCGGCCAGCCTCCTGCCTTCGGACCGTGCCTTCGAACTGCTGCTGCGATCACGATCTGCCGGGCGCCTCGACTGGTACGGAGAGTTGTGGCTGGGCGAGGTTGCCTCGGCGACAGGCCATTGGAGCGACGCAGCTTCGGCCTACACGCGCGTGGACGTGAGCAACCTGCTGGTCTACCGCGCCGAGGTGCACATCGCCGCCGGACAGAGGGCTCTCGCCCTGCAGGAGCTGACCCTGGCCAAGGAGAGCCTCGACGCCCTCGTCGACCGGGAGAAGGCCAGGCTCCTGCTCTTGGACCGCACAGGTAGCCAGCCCTCCGCGTTGGGCGGCATGCTGGAGCGCCCGGCGGAGAGAGCCACCACGCTGGCGCGCATCGGGCACGGCCTCCTATCCCTGGGCCGCCCGGCCGACGCCCAACCGGTGCTCGAAGAGGGCCTCACGGTTGCGGCAATCTCCCCGCCCGAGATGACCGTCCAGCGCGACCTGCGGCTCGACCTTGCGGAGGTGCTGGCCCAGACCCTGCCCAAAGCCCCGGCGGTGCTGCCGCCGGCGCCGGGCTACTCCTACTACCCCCCTGCTGGAAGCCTCGCCAGGCTGAAGGGCGTCGTCCGGATCCGCGCTCTGGTCGCGCAGGCCCTGAGCCTTGACCACAGCGCGGTCGCCTGCATCGGGGCCGGCCGGATCCTCGTCCAGATAGGCGACGACGAAGCCGGGGTCTCCCTTTTCGCCGACGCCATCCGCGTAGCTCCGCTCATCCCCGACGGGTACATCGCTCTTGGCGACTGGTACAACAGCCACGGGATGGAGTACGCGTCACACGACCTGTACGTGCGCGCGGCCAAATCGATGCCCGCCCAGCCTTCGATCGTCTCGGCGCTGGCGATGAACACCTTCAAGACCGGTTCGCACGCCGAGGCCCTGCCGTTGCTCGAACGGGCGGCCCGCATAAAGGCGACCAGCCTTTGGGTGTTCGCCTTTTTGGGCGACTGCTATGCCGAGACCGGGCGCACTGCGGACGCCAAGGCCGCGTGGGAGAAAGGGCTGCGCGTCTTCCCGAACGCCCAACCGCTCACTACGCGTCTGGCGTTGCTCGCAAAGGCGGCGGAGACCACCGCTTCTACTGTGAGCGGAGCTTCTCAGTGAGTCGGGCGAGGCCGAAGCCGGCGCGTAGGCCGGCGCCCAAGACGGCCGCAGGCGCCGGTACGCCGCCGAAAGCGGCGCCCAAGACGGCTGCCGGAGCTACGGCAACTGCAGCTCCGAAAGCCGTCTTGCTCGTCCGCTTGGGCGCGGCCCTCGTCGGGTTGTCCATCCTCTTCTCATGGTGGGCTTCTCCCGATCGCCTAGTCAGTCTCCCCTGGTCGGTGATCGCCCTGGTGGGAGTGGCCGTGGTCCTTGTGACGACGGGCCCGGCGCTGCCGGTGCTGGCCCGCCGGCTTCAGCTGAAGCACCTCGCCTGGTTCTTCATCAGCAGCGGGGTGATCGCCCTGCTCTCCGCCCTCTTCACCAGCCGTTGGCCGACGTACAAGCTCGCCGGCCTGGGCCCCATATACTCTGCCCTGCCTTCCATCCGCTCGTTCTCGTGGGGGGCTGCGGGGCTGCAGCCCAACCAGACCGGAGGCTTCCTGGCTGTCTGCACCGGCTTCGCCGCGGCGGTCGCGGCGTCGCCGGCGGCCCCGCGCCGGGGGAGGGTCGCGTCTCTCATCCTGGCCGTCCTCGGAACCGTCGTCGTGTTCATGACTGGGTCCCGCGCCGCCCTCGCCGGATTGCTGCTGGTCTTCTTCGCCATACTGGTGGTCCGCACCAGGCGAGCGCTGTGGGCCTGGGCCTGCGGCTTACTGGTGGTGGGCGTAGGGTTGTTCGCCTCGGGGCAGGCGTCCCGGTTCTTCGGCTTCTTCCTTCAGGACGAAGGGCTCGACACCAAGCTCGCCTCCCGGGTGGACATCTGGTCGTCGGCGCTTCGGGGTATACAGGACCACTTCTTCACGGGCATCGGCCTCGGGGTGTTCAACCAGGTGATCCCGGCCAGGTATCCCTATCACGTGGTCGGTCTCTCGTTCCCGGTATCGCAGGCCCACAACCTGTTCCTTGACGTCACTCTCGCCATCGGCTTTCCGGGATTGGTGGGACTCGTACTACTGCTCGTGGGCTCGGTGATGCTCGCTGCGAGATGGATCGGGGATCGCGGCCCCGGCGCGCCCATAGCGCTGGGCATATTGGGCTCGATGGTGGTCTATCTGGTCTTCGGGACTACAGATTCCATCAGCCTGTCGGTACCCACGAGTTTCATCATCTGGCTGTGGGCTTCCTCATTGGTGGTCTTGAATGAGATGCGGATAAGAAAACCCCCAGACTCATCCCTGCGCGTGGGGCAAGGTTAGGCACCGGCCCTGAATGGTAGTATTGTATATACATCGCAGGGCGTTTTTGAAAGTGAGGTCGATGATGGCAAAGGGTAAGGGGTTCGAGTTGATTCCCCAAGCCGTGCCCATGCGGCAACGATCGAGTTTCTACAAGGAGATCGTGAACGAGTTCCTCGCGAGTAGGGAAAAGAGTGCCGTGGTCGCCGGGACCGATAGGAAGCCGGTGACCCTGGTCCAAGGGCTTCGGAAGGTGTTGGAGGCCGACACCGTGAACAACGTGAGGGTGGTCCAGAGGGGCACCGAGATCTTCTTGGTCAAAGACTGAGACGCATCGCCCGCCGCACCGGGAGGCCCGCCCGCGCCTCCCGTCGGCCGGAGCTTCGCTTTTCAGCAGCCTGTTAACAGAGGGGCCGCCTTCCGGCGGCCCCTCGTCGTGTCTGCAACCCCTTCAGCGGCCCGCCCGCCACGGACTCATTTCTTGTCGGCGATGTCTTTGGTGTTGTCGTGGATGTTGAAGAACACCATGACCAACTCAAGGAACACGCGCGAGAACAGCAGCGCCACGAATCCGTAGATGAGGGCGGCGATGAGGAAGATCACGCCGGCCGCGTGGAACGTGACGAAGCCCTCGACGATCACGGTGAGGACTGTCAGCCCGATCACCACCATGATCACGATGAAGAGGACCTTGATGACACTCGGAGTGATGAACTCTTTGAAGGAAAAGTCGAAGAACTTGCTCCAGAAACCTTTGCCCGTGATGTCTGTGTAGTTGGGTGGCGGCGAAGCATACATCGGCTGCGGCGCGTACCCCGGCTGAGGTGCGTACTCCGGCTGCGGGGCAAAGGGCGGCGGCGTCATCAGGGGCGGCGGAGGAGGAGTAGCAGCCGCGGGCTCAGGAGCAGGGACCGAAGGCGGTGGCGGGGCGGGAGCCGGCGGCGGAGCTGCGGCCGCCTCGGTGAGCTTGGTGCCGCATGCTTCGCAGAACGCTCCACTCGCCTGGGTGCGGCCGCAGTTGGCGCATGTCTTCATCTCGTCAGCCACTGTGCTTCCCTCCTCGTCCTCGACTAGGTCTCTCTCTTTCGTGCATCACGGTACGAGGGCACCTAGGCATTGTCAATCGCGCGCAGGCCGTCCGCCGGACGAGGGTCGCGGGGACGGCTCTGCATGCTAGAGTCGCCTCATGGACGAGAGCTACCCATTGCGGAGCCGGGCCTACCTTTTCTGGGTGGTGCCGGTCACATTCCTGGTCGGGGTCTGGCTGTGGCTGGCCTTCTCCCACGGGGGGCATCCCGCGCAGTATTGGGCGTTCCCCGCGGTCGCGCTAGGTGTCGCCGGCGCCCTGACCGCGTGGCGGCTCGGCTATCCCCGCCGGCCACGCCAGTTGTCGCTCGCGGTCCTGGCGCTCTTTGCGGGCTTCGCCGTATGGGTCCTGGCCTCTAACATCTGGGCGGCCGACACCGGTCTCTCCTGGTCGGCCACCGGGCGCGCCTTCCTCTATCTGCTCGTGCTGGCACTGGGCTTGGCCTACTTCACTTCGCTCACCGCCCGGAGAGCGTTCAAGTACTTACTCATGGGGGCCTGTCTGATGCTGCTGGTCGCGGCCATCTGGCGGCTCTGGACGGTGCAGGACATGGGCAGGCTTTTCATAGACCACCGGCTCGTCTACCCCACCGGCGAAGCCGACAGCGCAGCCGCACTTTTCCTCCTTTGCTTCTGGCCCCTGATGTGGCTGGCGGCCGGTCCGCGGGAGCGCGCGCTGGTGCGGGGTGCCGCGGTCGGGCTGGCGACGGGCATGATGGCGCTCGCACTGCTCACCCAGTCGCGGGGGGCAGCATGGAGCCTGGCTATCAGTCTGGTGTTCATCTTCGTCCTGTCGCCGGGCAGGCTGCGATTGCTCTTCTACGTGGTCGTCCCGGCTCTGTTGATGGTCTACGCCTACCCGCTCTTGGATCGGTACTGGACGCAGGTTCCGCCGATCGTGACCGGGGACTTGGCCGCCCGGACCTTGACCGTCTCAGTGTTGGCTTCGGGGTTCATCGGGATGATCGTGGCGCTTCTGGAGAGCTGGGTGAAGGTCAGCGTGCGGATGAAGTTGCTTTTCGGGAGCGTGGTGCTGATCGCCTGCGCCGCCGGTCTTGTCTACGGGGCGATGACGCTCACCGCAGCCAAGGGTGGACCGGTCAGCTGGTTCAACGACGCGTGGAGCAGGCTCGCGGCCGAGCCGGCCACCGACCTGCCCGCGACAGCGGGCCCGGGGACGCCGTCGCCCACCCGAGCCCAGATATGGAGCACCGGCTGGCAGGACTTCTCCGGCCGCATGGTCTTGGGAGCCGGAGCCGATCAGTCGGCGTCTCGGACGAGCGGAAACCCAGGCGCCGCCGGCGCGACTGGCGCGGGCGCCGGCGCCGCGACGATCAGCGGCCCCCTTGCCCTCGGGGTGCTGGGAGACACCGGCGTGGTGGGCGGGGTGTTGATAGCCGCAGCCATCCTATTGAGTGGGTTCGGGATCCTCTGGCCGCGAACCGTCGTGGGGTGGAGATGGGTGAGACGGGACCGGAGGGCGAGGACGTACCCGGACGAGGACGGAGAGGTCCCCCGCAGAAGCGATGCCCCGGCGCGGCGCCGCTCAGGACCAGACGGGACGCTTCCCTACGGCTGGCAGATAGCCCTGGTGGCCGCGCTGGTGTTCTGGCTGGCGCAGGCCAACCTGACAGGGCTCTTGCAGGTGACCGGCGTGACCGTGCCGGCGCTGCTCATCTTGACTGCAGCCCTCGCCGCCGCCGATGCGCGGGTGGGGACGCTCTGGCCGAGGGTCCGCGAGCAGCTGCGCCATGCGGAGAGCGACCCACCGGAGCGTACGCTGCACAGGCTTGAAGGCCGCTTGCGCCCGGAGGGCCGTCTCTCTCAGATCTTCAGGGTGGGCCTGGGAGTGCTGTCGGCGGCGGCGGTCGTCCTCGCCATCTCGGCCTACTTCCTCGCGTCGCTGTAGTCGGGCAGCTGCTCGATAGTCACGGCGATCTTGCACCTCCAGTTCGGCCGCTCCAACGCCGTTCCCGGCACGTTCTGCGGCCTGCGCTCGAGTAGCAGGTCCTCCAGGTTCACCAGTACCATCCGGGCAGCGCTCCTTCCCAGATAGGCCAGGGCCCCGGCGAGGATGGCCGCTGCCCGGCCTGGGCCTGCTTCCGGGGCCCGAAGGCCGGCGGAGAGACGGTCCACCAGGCGGCTTCGCCGGGCGGACTCCCTGTACGCCTCTTCGGGCGCCAGCTGTCCCGTCTCGACCCGGATCTGGATATCGTCGCCCTCCAGAAAACCGGCGAGCGGCACCATGTCGTGAGTCCCCAGCGTGGCCAGGGAGTCGGGGGGCACCGCCGCAGTCATGAGCGCAGCCCGAGGCCTGAGCGACCAGACATAGATCCAGGTGCGGGCAAGAGCGTGGCTGCGCATCCGGGTCCGAACGCCGGGCGGCACCGTGCCCAGGTCCTCACCGACGATCTCCGTATGGTGCCGATGCGACTCGCAGGAGAGGAGCGCGTACATCTCCTCCGCCGGATAGGTCACATAGACGCCGTCCCGAGGATGCGCGCCTTCCGGTATCCAGAACAGCCTGTGCAGAGACATCACATGGTCGATCCTCAGCACCGAGGCCGGCCGCATGAGGTTGGCCAGGCAGGCTCGGAAGTACGCGTAGCCCGCGGTGCGGTCCGCCTCCGGGTGAAGCGGAGGGGAGCACCAATCCTGGCCCCCTGTGAAGAACGAGTCGGGCGGCGCGCCTGTAGATGCGCCGCTCACGAGAACTCCCGGCCAGCGCCGGGCGTCGAAGCCCTCCGGATGGACGCCGAGCGGCAGGTCCAGCAGCAGACCGTGGGCCGCCGAAAGCGCAGCGAGCTGCCGCTCCATCTGCCACTGGCAGTAGAGGTGGAACCGTTCCTCCGCAGCACGCCCGCCGGAATCGCGGGCCGGTGCCGGCCGCGTCCCACCCGGCTCATCGGCCGTCTCCGCACGAAATGCCGCGTATTCCCGGACCAGAGGGTTCTCCGCCAGATAGTGCTCGTAGCGCTGCCGCTCGTCGCCGCTCGCTCGCTCGAAAAAGCAGCGAGCCAGTTCTTCCAGGACGGACCGCTTCAGAGCCATGACGGCTTCGTAGTCCACCAAGTCCTGCGCGCGGAGCGTCTCCCGGCGATCGCCCGCCGCTTCCCGGCACCTGCGTGCCGGCTCGCACCGGGCCCATTCATCGGTGTCCTCGGGCGCGAGGTAGAACTCGTTCCAGAACAGCCGGCTGAGCGGCCGGTAGGGCGAAGGGTCGGCTTTCTTGCCGAAGCGCGAGGCAAGGAGCGGCAGCGTGGCCACGAACGAGCCGCCGCGCGTCTCGGTCCACCCCGCGAGCGCCCTCAGGTCAGCAAGATCCCCAGCGCCCCAGTCCCGCGCGCTTCGCAGCGCATACACGGGCGCGAACACACCCCACCGCCTCCCGGCGAGGCCCCTGAGAGGGTCCGCGGGATCGGCCGGGGGCACGTCGAGAGCAGGCCGGCCCGCGGCGGACCGAGGCTCGATCGCTTCTTCGCCCTCTTTCGGCAGCCAGCAGCGCCGGGGTGTCGAGATCAGCAGCGCCTCCCCCGCGATCCCCTGCACCTCGACCCGCAGCCGGTGATATCCCCAGGGCAGCCGGACGGCACCAGGAAAGAGCGCGCGGTGCACGGTACCGGCGGGCAGAGTCACGGCCACCATGTCCCGTCCCGCGACCCGGGCCGCCTGCAGGAGCCTCGCATCTTCGAGCCGCACCTCGCCTCGCGCAACGCTGCCGTCCTCCAACGTCATCTCGAGGACGGCCGCAGCCCCGATTTCCGCGGCACTCGCGCTCCAGGGCAGCCGCAGGAGCTGCTCGGACAGGACCCCCTCCCACGCCACCAGCACCGGCTCGATGGGCCTGGCCCACACGGCGGCTTCCCGCTCGTTGATCGCCTTGGCCATCGCAGCCTCGGCCTTGGGGGCATCCGGCTCGCCCGAACCGGCCACGTCGGCGCCCAGAGCGGCCAGCACGTCCAGTAAACTGTGGTCAGAAGCGTGACGGACTCGGCCCCGGTCGTCGCGGTAGCTGGTCTGCACCCCGTATGACTCGGCCAGCCGGATGAGCAGGCGCGAAGATTCGTTGTGTGTGTTCCTGGTTACCATTGGCGTGTGACTAGCTTACCTGACCGCCATAACGAAGGGATGGTGCGATGAACTCCTCTCCGGCGCCGGCGCTGCCCTCGGTACCCGACTCGCTCCGAGGGCTCATCGACCTCGCTCTGGATGTCCGCTGGGCTTGGAGCCACTCCGCCGATGTCATCTGGCGGAGGCTCGACCCCGAGTTGTGGGAGCGCACGCACAGCCCGTGGCACATCCTGCAGACCGTGGGTCGCACCCGTCTGCAAGAGTTCGCTCAGGACCAGGAGTTCGTGGATTCCGTCCGCCACTACGTGGAGGAGCGCAACCGGACGCTCGGCACCCCCTCGTGGTTCGCCAAGCGGTCAGCCGCCGCCGGAGACACGGCCCCGCCGCTCGACAAAGTGGCCTACTTCAGCATGGAGTTCGGCCTCACCGAGGCGCTCCCCATCTACAGCGGAGGCCTGGGGATACTGGCTGGAGACTACCTCAAGGCGGCCGGCGATCTGGGCGTCCCGCTGGTGGGCGTCGGGATCCTCTGGCAGCAGGGCTACTTCCGTCAGGCCCTCGACGCGGAGGGCGAGCAGATCGAGTTCTACCCGTTCAACGATCCCGGGCAGCTACCCATCTCCCCGCTCCGCACCAGCCAGGGAGAGTGGGTGAGCGTGGATCTGAGCTTTCCCCGCAGGACCCTGCATCTGCGGGTGTGGGAGGTCCGGGCCGGACGGGTGATGCTCTACCTGCTGGACGCCAACGACCTCCTGAACGGCGCCGCCGACCGGGGCATCACCAGCGAGTTGTACGGCGGGGCCCCGGAGAACAGGCTGCAGCAGGAGATCATCCTGGGCATCGGGGGCTGGCGGATCCTGCGGACGCTCGGCATCGACGCTCAGATCTGCCATCTCAACGAAGGCCACGCGGCGTTCGCCGCCCTCGAGCGGGCCCGCTGCTACATGGAAGACAACGGAGTCGACTTCGAAGAGGCGCTCACAGCGACCCGGGCCGGCAACGTCTTCACCACCCACACCCCGGTGGAGGCCGGCTTCGACCGCTTTCCGGCGAGCCTCATCCAGGAGTACCTGGGCGAATACGTCCAGGAGTTGGGCATCACCATGGAGCGGCTGCTGGCGCTCGGCTCCGACCATGGCGATGGCATGTTCAATATGGCCTACCTCGCGATCCGCTGCAGTGGAGGCATCAACGGCGTCAGCCGCCTGCACGGCGAGGTCAGCCGCCGCCTGTTCGAGCCTCTCTTCCCGCGCTGGCCGCAGAGCGACGTGCCGGTGGGTCACGTGACCAACGGGGTGCATGTGCCCTCCTGGGACTCACCGGAGTCAGACGCCCTGTGGACCAAGCTATGCGGGAAGGAACGCTGGTTGGGCGACCCAGGCGGACTCGAACAACAGGTCCGGCGCGCGACCGATGAGGAGTTGTGGACCTTCAGGGATACAGCGCGGAAAAACCTTATCGCCATGGCCCGCGACCACCTGCGCCGTCAGGGTCCGATAGCCGGCAGCCTGGAAGCCCTGGGGTCGGACATCAACTGTCTCTGCGACCCCGAGGTGTTCACCATCGGCTTCGCCCGCCGCTTCGCCACCTACAAGCGGGTGGATCTGCTGCTGCACGACCCGGCGCGGCTCGAGCGCATCCTCTGCGGCCCGAGCAGCCGGACCCAGCTTATCCTGGCGGGCAAGGCTCATCCTGCCGACGGCACCGGAAAAGCAATGATCAAAGCGTGGACGGACTTCATCGGCCGGTGCAACGTCCGCCCGCACGTCATCTTCCTAGTGGACTACGACATGGACCTGGCGGAGCACCTGGTGCAGGGGATGGACCTCTGGCTGAACACGCCGCGCCGCCCGTGGGAAGCCAGCGGCACGAGCGGCATGAAGGTGCTCGTGAACGGCGGGCTCAACCTTTCCGAACTGGACGGCTGGTGGGCGGAGGCCTACGCCCCCGAGGTCGGCTGGGCGCTTGGCGACGGCCAGGAGCACGGCAGCGACCCCACGGTGGATGCGGCGGAGGCGGAGGCTCTCTACGACCTGCTCGAGAACGAGATCATCCCCGAGTTCTACGATCGGGACACGGACGGTATCCCCCGGCGCTGGATCGCCCGGGTGCGCGAGAGCATGGCCCGGCTGACGCCCGAATTCTCCACCAACCGGATGATGGACGACTACCTCACGCGCTACTACCTGCCCGGCGCCGCATCCTACAAAGAACGGACCGCCGGCGACGGCGCCCGCCTGCTGCTCGCGTGGCAGGAAAGCCTCGATGCCTACTGGGGCGACCTGGCGTTCGTGGGCTTCAGTACGGAGACGAACGGGGAGGGGGTCGGAGCTCGCCACCTGTTTCAGGCAAGGGTGAGCACCGGCCGGCTTCCCGCGGATGCTTTCCAGGTGGAGATGTACGCGGAACCGGGGGAAGTGCTCGTGCTCGAGCGGGACGGTGGAGATGCCAAAGGCACCTTCGCATACTCCGGCTTCATCCCGGCCCGCCGACCGGCCGGGGATTACACACCCCGGCTGGTACCCTGGCACCCGGGCGCGCGGGTGCCCCTGGAGTGCGCACACATCCTATGGTACGGATAGGGAAGAGGTGAGATCGCGCCGGCGCGGCGAACACGGCGGCCGCGACGGTCCTGGTCTTACGAAGCGGGCAGCCTTACCTTGAAGCGGGCCCCGGCCGGGCCGTCCTCCACTTCCACGTCGCCCGAAGCGGCGCGCGCCAGACGGCGCGCCAGCGACAACCCCAGCCCGGCCCCGCGGGCGACGTTCCGCTCGCCGGCGGCGGCAGTGCCGCGCACCCCGGGTTCGAAGATCCGGTCGCGCTCATCCTCGGCCACGCCCGGCCCGTCGTCTTCCACCAGGAAGTAGACCTCCTTGCCGTTACGCCCGGCCCCGAGCAACACCTCGGCCTGAGCGAACCGGCAGGCGTTCTCCACCACCGGCTGCAGGATCTGGACGGCGATGGCCCGCTCCACGCCCACCCGCAGATCACGGGCGGGGGGCTGCACCCTCACCTCGACGCCGTTCTCCTCGGCCAGCACGCCGATGGAGCTCACAACGTCGGCGAGCACTTGCCAGACGTCGGCCCGGCCGCGGGCCAGACTGCCCTCTTCCCGCGCCGCAGCCAGGAGGGCCTCCACCGTGCGTGCCATCTGGTCAGCGCTGTAGAGCACGGAGCCGAGCGCTTCCTGGTAGTACTCGGGGTCGCGCGGACGGCGCAGGGCCAGTTCCGCTTCGGCCTTGATCTTCGCGACCGGCGTGCGCAGCTGATGCGACACCTCGGCCGAGAAGCGCTGCTCGCGCCGCAGGCTGGACGCCAAGCGATCGAGCATGCGGTCCAGGGTGTGCGCGAGCTGTGTGAGCTCGTCGTGAGGGTCGCCCATCTCGAAGCGGCGGTCGAGGTCTTCGGTGCTCCAGGCCTCGGCCTCAGCGGTCATCTTGGACACCGGCCGGAAGGCGGCGCCCAGCACCCAGCGGCCGGCGAACGCCACGATGATAAGGAGCACGGCAGTGAAGCAAGAGGTCGCGATGAGCGTCACCCTCTGCGTCCGGTATATGGGCGACATCAGCACACCGGTGACGATGGTGCCGATGCGCGTGGGTTTGACCCCAGCGCTGCCGGGTGAAAAAAGCCCGATTGCGTACAGGCGGACGTCGTGACCGGGCACGTTCAAATACACCGGGCCCTTGCCGTCGAGCGACTTGGCTGCGGCGGCGATATCCGGGTCGACGGACGGACCGCTGAAGGTCTGGCCCGGTGTAATGAACACCCATACCTGGGAGCCGAGGTCGGTGAGATCGCCGGTCGGCTTCGGGATGCTGATCGTGCCGGGACCCAGTGCGATGATCCGGCTTTCGTCCTGGGCCAGCTTGTAGAGACGGGCGTCGGCGTCGGCGGTCAGGGTCGCGATGAGCACGATGTTGAAGCCGAAGGTCATGCACACGAGCGCGGCGGCGACTGTGACGATCACCGCCAACAGCAGGCGGTCCTTGACCCCCATGCGGACGAAGGGACGGCGCATGGCGCGGAACACAGAGGCCATGGCCTACCCTGCCCTCATCGCAACGAGTAGCCGACGCCCCGCACCGTGGCTATCTCGGGGGTTCCGGGGAGCGTGGCGATCTTGCGGCGCAACCGCGCGATATAGGCGTCCAGGGTGTTGTCGTAGACGATGGCGCCATGGGTCCAGGCCGTCTCGATGAGCACTTTGCGGCGTATCGCCTCGCCGGGAGAGGCGGCCAGTCTGGCCAGGAGCCGGAACTCGGTGGGCGTGAGCGGCACCGTGACCCCGCCGGCCGAGACGGCGTGCTTGGCGGGGTCGAGCACCAGCCCGCCTGCTTCCACGTTGCGGTCCGTCCCGCCGCGGCGGATGAGGGCCTCGAGGCGCGCCAGCAGTTCTGCGAAAGCGAACGGTTTCGTGAGGTAGTCGTCCCCCCCGACATGGAAGCCGGAAAGACGATCGGACAGGGCGTCGCGCGCGGTGAGGAACAACACCGGGGAGTTGATCCCCTGGGCGCGCAGGGCTTGGCAGACGTCGCGGCCGTCGGTATCGGGCAGGCCGATGTCGATGACGAACACGTCCGGCACCGCCTCGGCCACTTTGCGCAGCACTTCGGACCCGGTCGCGTAGCCCTGGACCTGATACCCCTCCTCCCGAAGGCCCCGTATCAAGAGGGAGCGCATCTGCGGGTCGTCTTCGAGCACGAAGATCTGTGGCTCCATCATGTCCGTAGTATCACCTGCCAGAAGGCTGGGGACAAGCGGGCGCAGGCAGAACGCGGCGGAAATTCAGATACGGAGGGGTGTCAGTTGCGAGTCACACGGCGGGCGCGGCGTCCGGGTGTCCCGGACGCCGCATACGCCGTCTCCGCCGTGTGGGCGTGGTGGTGTCTCGCCCCGGTTCGGGTCTGACACCACCGGACAGGGTTGGGGCCACAGCTCAGGAGGGGGGTTGAGCAATGCTGTGTGACTCCATGGCAGTATGTTCGCACCCCTTTCCTGAAATCATCCTGAAAGCATTTTTGGGACCGGACCGCTGTCGCTCCACCACTTGACCACCTTCCCCGCGCAGGCGATCAAGCTCGACAGTTCGCGCTTCGCCCGGATGGCCGAGGGGACCACGGAACTGGCCCTCACCCGCTCCGCCGTGGCCTCCCGGTCCGCCGGGTCTAGCTGAGCGGCGCCGGCAGGCCGACGTCCAGTCGGGCGCCCTGCTGGACCTCTCGAGAGGTATTGGTGACCTGCACCAGCCCGCTCCCGTCTCTCCGCACCGAGGTGTTCGCGCAACCCCCGCCCTGATGAGCTTGGTAGTTCACCGTCACACTCTGCGGCCTGACCACCTCCCCGTCGTCGCTGGTGGCCGACAGGTCGCTCCAGCGCACCGCCACCGAGGGGGCGTCGCAGTCCGCGAAGACCTCGGACCATACCATGGGCCGCAGGAGGTACCCACCGTCATCGCCCGGTCCGCGATCGCGCTCGGGCCTTCGTCGTAGGCCGGCCGGCGGCGAGAGATCCCGGATGACGGTGACAGATTCGACGCTCAGGTCGGTGATGTCGGCCCGCCAGCCGCCGGGATCGGCCGGGGCTCGCAACACGCGCAGACGGTAGGGGCACCGGGGGCGCCAGGGGAAAGCCATGGTATTGGGATCGCCGGGGAACGAGAACAGGTCCGGCTGGGAGCCGGTCAGCACGCCTCCGCCGCGATCCTGGGAAGCGTAGCCGCCCCAGTTGACCGCCGTGCCGCCCGGGAAACGCCGGTTCCATTGCAGGCCGGTGTGCCCGCCACCCCACGGCAGGCCATCCTCCTCGAAATCCACCTGCATCGCCCAGAAATAGAGAGAAGGCACCTGCGGCGGTTCGAGCACCTCGAGGACGGCCGACACTTCTATAAGGCGAGAAGCCTGCGAAGTGCGGGGCATCTCCCAAAAGAGGTGGAAGGACGAGGCGCCGTTCGACGAGCGCGGTGGGCCAGCTACGCACGGGCCCCCACCGGCCGGGCCGGCGGCAGTGGCGAGAGCTTGCGCCATTCCGCGGAGCCTGTTCCGGAAGCCCGGCATCAGCGGACGTCTTCAGCGAAGGGCCGGTATGACCCGCGGCCGCTCGGTTGGACCATGCGGACTCCTTGTTCGCGCATCCACCATCAGCCCGTCACCCTTGTGGACTGGACGTAAGTATATCGGTCACCAAGCGAGCTTCCCCACTGTTCATAGATTCCAGAGAGGTTGCGGCTGGGCAGTTGTGTCGTTCTTACATTGGCCTTATGGCCGGGAGATTAGTCTTCGCTCGGTGAAATACCCGTGGCAGGTCCGGAGCGGGTTTGTTGACAGGGTATCCGGGAGGGGCCAGTGGCACAGAAAAAGGGTCGAAGAAGAGGTCGAAATGCAGCCCTGAGCGGCTTGGTGGCCCTGATAATCATCGGGGTGATAGTCTTCTTCGTCTACCGGCACTACGCCGGGCAGACCACCGCGCAGACCACCTACACGACAGCAGCCGCTCAGACGATGACCCTCACCGCGTCGGTCTCCGGATCGGGGAACGTTTCGCTCTCGAGCGCCTCCGCCGTCACTCCCCAGGTCTCGGGGACCGTGTCCGGCCTTTCGATCGCGGTCGGTGATACCGTCAAAAAGGGTCAGACGTTGTTCACGCTGGTCAACCCTCAATTGGTCGAGGACGTGCAGAACGCCCAGAACGCGTACGACAAAGCGGAACTGGGGGTATCGCAGGCCCAACTGGGCGTCAAGCAGGCCGAGCTGAGCTACGACCAGACTCTCGAGAACTACGAGGACCAGTCGACCAGCACTACAGCCGCATCCACGCCGACGACCGCCCACCCGACGTCCACCACCGAGCATCCGACGTCCACCACCGAGCATCCGACGTCCACCACCCTCAGCCCCCCGAGCATTTCCGCGATCAGTCCCAAGGGCGGTCCCGCTGGTACCCCTGTGACCATCACCGGCGAGAAACTCGACGAGATCTCGAACGTCATGTTCGGCGGCGCCGTCGCCACCGGGTTGAGCGTTGTCAACTCGACCACCATCACCTGCATAGTCCCGCCAGGCACCGGCACGGTGGCGGTGATCGGCATCGTCTCGGGCGGCACCCAGGTCATTTCTCCGATCGATTGGGTATATGGGACCACGATCATCACCAGTGCAAGCGCGACTCTCATCGACCCGGTGGAGTTGATCGCCGCGACATCGACAGGGGGTTCAACGGGTAGCTCGCTCACCTACCTGGACGTGAAGGCTGCCAAGCAGGCCATCACGAACGCCCAACTCGGAGTCACCTCCGCCCAGCTCCAGCTCGACTCGGCGGGGTTGACCCTTCAGAACGCCAAGACCGCCGCGGCGGAAAGGACCGTCATTGCTCCTATCGCCGGCACCGTCACCGCGCTGAATATCGTAGACGGTGACACTGTCGGCTCCTCAGGCCAGGTCTCCGGGGCTTCGAGCTCGTCCGGAACCAGCTCCTCTTCGAGCAGTTCCGACGTCATGGACATCACGAACCTCAATTCGTTCGACGTCATAGTCTCTCTTGCGGAAACAGACGTGACCAGTGTGAAGGTGGGCCAGCAGGCCGTTCTGACGTTCGATGCCCTGCCCAACCTCACCCTCACCGGCAAGGTGACAGAGGTGGACGCAAGCGGTACCAACGCCCAGGGGGTCGTGTCATACAACGTTACGGTGACGCCCGATGTCACCGATTCGAGTGTCAAGGGCGGCATGACCTGCACCGCTAATATCATCACCGCCGTCGCCACCGACGTGCTCGCGGTGCCCAACGCAGCCGTGAAGACCGCCACCGACGGCAGCAGCTACGTGCAGGTGCTCAAGAACAACACGCCGACGGATGTGACCGTGGAGGTTGGCCTCGCCACGAGCTCCTACACGCAGATCACCAGTGGGTTGACCGCGGGTCAGGAAGTCATCACCGCCGCCCACACCCCTAGCGCGGGCGGCACCACCACCACGACGCGATCGCGTACAGGCTCCGGTGGATTGACGGGCGGCGGAGGCTTCGGTGGCGGGGCACCGGGCGGATTCTAGTACCGCGCATGGACCTTCCCATCCTGGACATTCCGGACGACGCGGCCCATATGATCGATTGCCGCAACCTGACCAAGGTGTATGTCTCGGGCGACACCGAGACGGCGGCTCTGGCGGGCGTCAGCCTGACGATAGACCGCGGGGAGTACGT
>Ga0182021_10002413_pt1 | contig 21782 bp, 16 predicted proteins | sample 612E3MmetaG_FD_120493 | JGI IMG/M metagenome (GOLD analysis project Ga0182021, IMG submission 120493) | Permafrost microbial communities from Stordalen Mire, Sweden - 612E3M metaG (Illumina Assembly) | ecosystem: Environmental > Terrestrial > Soil > Wetlands > Permafrost | place: Sweden... | reverse complement strand
TATAAAAACCGCCCGATGAGGTTTTTTACCGGATCCATTATCCTTGCCATCGTTATTAATTTATTTGGTTTTAGCAGTTTGATGCCAATCCCTAATCTTGATCTAATGTTGTTTGGATTCTCCCTGATTGGATTGTCATTTATCTATTACATTGTTATTTATCGTCCCGAGGAGATCAGCCTTATCTCCCGCGATGAGATCCTTCTTGGGCTCGGCGATGGCGTGATTGTCTTGAATGGACGTGAAAATATCATCGACATGAACTCTGTTGCGGAACAAATAATAGGCACATCGATCCGCGAGGCGTACGATAAACCTGTAAATCAAATCGTCAGCAATTGGAGTGATCTAATCCATAAAACGGATACCAAGGAACTTGAGTTTAGGGGAAGCGTTTATCTCAATCACCAGTGGCGATACTTAAGTGTGCGACTCTCTACAATAATAAATTCTGAAGGCGCTGATATCGGGAAAACGATTATCCTTAGGGACATTACGGATCGTAAAAGTTTGAACGAAGATCGTCAACGGGCCAGGGATGAAATGTTTGCATTCCTGCGAACTTTATTTAACGAATCTGGTAGTACCCAGACGACCAGTGATTTTCTCAGAAGTGCACTCTTTCAAATTGTTTATACATTCAATGTACAGAACGGGGCTATTCTTCTTCTCGAGTATTCCTCCGATATCGAGGAACCAAAGTTCAACCTTTTAGCAAAATATGGACCTTTGACAGAAAGCGAAGGTTTCTTTTCCGGGTTGCAAAAACCGCGGGGAATTATTTCGCGGGTCATGAAAAACAAACAGCCTTTGATCATTTCCAATGCCAGGTCCGAGCCTGGTTTAAAAGAGACCTCCCAGCAATTTGAAAACCTATCCCTGGGGATTTTTCCACTAATCGCAAACCAGCAAGTCCTGGGATTGATCATGCTTGCGCGAACGGAAGCTCCTGGATTCAATTCAGATGAGAATATTCGTCTTAATATTGTCACCGAAGAGTTGGCATCCTATCTCTATGCGGATCGTCAAAAGCAAATGAATATCATCGTTGCTGAAAGGCAACGACTTGCACGGGATCTACATGACTCGGTCACACAAAAATTATACGGTCTGGTCACTTTATCAGAGGCGATCCAAATCGGACTTGAGACGGGGTCGACCAGTAAAACCACAGAACATCTTGCCAGCATCAGCGTGTATGCCCGCCAGGCACTCAGGGAGATGAGACTGTTTCTCCACGAACTTCAACCGGTTGATCTCGAACACGAGGGATTCATTTCCATTTTGCAGCAGAGGCTTGTCGCTGTAGAAGGTCACTCCGATATCCAGGCTCAGTTCCTTACCGGTAAAAACATATCCATTCCAAAGGACAAGGAAGTAGCTCTGTATTTTATTACTCAGGAAGCGCTGAATAACATCATTAAACACGCTCGGGCGAAATCCGTGCTTGTTAAACTAGCTAAGAGAAAGCAATCCTTACTTCTTACAATTGTTGATGACGGTTGTGGCTTTGATACCGGGAAGTCCGGGCAGACCGGCATGGGATTAAAGAACATGTTTACCCGGGCAGAACAGATCGGTGCAAAATTGAAAATCACATCTACTCCGGGAAAAGGTACTAAAATATCTCTTACCCTACCTATATAGACCATTAAAAGGAATCGCTATGAATAAAATTCGTGTCATTATCGTAGAAGATCAGGCTCTCATGAGGGAGGGGCTCGCAGCAATTCTCTCCACTCAACCAGATATTGATCTGGTCGGACAGGCGTGTGATGGAGTGGAAGCGGTTGAAATGTTGGAAACCGCTCGACCTGATGTGATCCTACTCGATCTGGTAATGCCAAGGCAGGATGGGCTTACAACCATACCCATCATAAAAGATAAATTACCAGATGCACATATCCTGGTTCTGACCAGTTTCGCTGATAACGACCATGTATACCAAGCCATCAAATCAGGTGCAGAAGGATATATGCTTAAAGATGCAACTCATGTACAACTCCTGCAAAGCATCCGTGATGTGGCGAACGGGCAGGCAACCCTTTATCCATCCATTGCAATGAGGGTGATCCGCGAGATGAATAGCCCAACCGAAATGATTTATACGACCGATCCACTGACCCCACGGGAGCTGGATACGCTACGCCTGATTTCTACCGGATTAAGCAACCAGGAAATAGCCAAGAAACTATTCGTTCAGGAACGTACCATTGCAAAATATGTAAGCAATATTCTTGAAAAACTGCACCTCGCCAATCGTACTCAGGCAGCCCTTTACGCACATAGCAAAGGATTAACCGAAAAACCAGAGACAATGGACTAACCCGAATACCGGTTGGGTCATTAACTTATTCCATAATTACGGCACCTCCTGCAATAATGCTTTGCAGGAGGTGTTTTAATTCTCTGCTCTCAGAGATTTCAAGAAAAAAGTATTCCTTTATCCCCCAATTCATGGAGATGGCATGGTATTTCATATACCATTCATATTTGCAATGGGTATTTTGATGACTATCTTCATATCCTTTCTATGGGCATAAATTCGTAGTTAAAGAAACCTTTTTTTATGGTTTACCTGTTAATGAAGATGCTAGATAATAACTTTGTAAAAGGGAATGACAGGTCCGAATGATAAAGGGAAATATGATACTTCTTGGGCAATCCATCTTACCGATAAATAACCAGGGGCAGCTCTCGCTACCACCTAATATATGTGCGGCATTACATCATCACGCCTTTCTTACTCAGGGGTTTGATCGCAATCTTTTACTCATGAGTTCTGAATCCTTTGAAAGAATCTACTCATTTATAAAAAATACAAGCATATCCGATCCTCTTGCCCGCCTTCTGGTCAGATTATTCTTGGCGAATGCTGTTGAATTGGACATTGATGAGTCGGGTCAGGTACAAATCCCCTCATATTTGTCCGAGTTAGTTGGTACTTCAGATAAGATGGTCGCGGTTGGGCAGGGTGATTACTTTGAGATCTGGTCAGCATTGTCTTGGGACGAACAATCTATATTAATGGGTGACTATCAGGCTAATGGCAATCGTTTTGCAAAATACAACCTGGCTACTGTTTGATCTCGGTAATATAAAAACATTAGTCGAATAGGCAGATTTTCTAGTAATTCGGAGATTTACAATGACCACACTTGGACCAGTAATAGGAATTGATATATCCAAATGGGATGGGAATTGGGATGCGAACAAAGCAAAAGCTCAGGGAGCAACTTTTGTATTTATTAAAGCCTCCCAAGCCACCTACACAGATCCTCAATTTATATTGAATTGGCAAAAAGCCAAGGGTGCTGGTTTATTACGTGGCGCTTACCATTATTTGGACTATACAAAATCTGGCAAAGACCAGGCAAATGCTTTTGCCGACCTCATAAAGAGTGACCCGGGTGAACTTCCTCCGGCTGTTGATTATGAACAGAACCGATCAGACAACAATCCATCAACTGCGCTTGGTTTTCTTCGTGATTACCTGAACCAATTGATGTCGCGCTCTGAGCTATTTACGGACGCCGTGGTTAAAAAACCGATGCTCTATACCTCACCCGGATTCTGGGCCGGATATGGAGATATGACCAAAGCTGAATACTGGCTGCAGTTCCCTCTATGGGTGGCACATTACACAACCTCAATGACACCCCAGCTACCGTTGCCCTGGCCATTATGGAAATTCTGGCAATTTACAGCCAAAGGGCCAGGACAGGTCTATGGATCTGAATGCCTGACCATTGATATGAATCGATTTAATGGAACATTAAACGAGTTGGTGGAATTTACCGGGGTTGGGGTTCCAATAATCAATCTTAACGAGCTTTACGAAACATTGGCGAGCAGAACAAAAGCTGTTGAAGATGTTGTAAACACCTTTAATAATCCTTCGGCAAATCCTGTAGCGAGCGACCTGGTTCAACGCGTGGCCAGCCTGGAACAACAGCTTGCATCCGTGACCATGTCCAGTGCATCCTCTGTTACCAGTTATAACCAGCGTCTGGCTGCCCTCGAACAGAAACTTGCAGGTACTGGGGTGTCGGTTCTTTCCCCTGACCCTGCTTCCAGCCCCAGCACTTCAGCTTCGACTGTAATCTCTCCCTTACCTGTTCCCGCCACAACCTCGGTCCCCGAAACTAGCCCAGCAGCTGATCCCGTCACGGCTATAGCTCCAACACCTCCAGCTACTACGGCTCCGACAACGACCCCGATAACGACTCCAATAACAACTCCAATAACCCCGCCAATCACAGCCCCTGCTGCAACGGATAATGATGTCTATGCCATCTGTAATACAAGTGCCTTAAATGTGCGGAGTGGTCCAAATGCATCCTATCAAATGATGGCAGGGATATATCTAGGCCAGCGGGTAAAAATACTCAAGCGACAGAACGGCTGGGCACAAATAGAAAATCCTGCCGGGTGGTGTAATGAGTCCTACTTGACATTTGAAACCAGTAGCTCAGGGACTGCCATAAGTACGCCGCAGCCAGCTACTACTGATATCTTCGGTGTTTGTAACACAAGCGGATTAAATGTTCGCGGCGGTCCTGGGGCCGCTTATCCTATTGTTGGCGCACTGACTTATGGTCAACGAACGAAGATCCTTAGTCGAAAAAGCGGTTGGGCACAAATCGAACTCCCGGCTGGTTGGTGCAATGAAAGTTATCTAAGTTTTGCCTAGGCTTGCCGACATTTTATTTAACTACCCTCGGTCGCCTTCATAGCCCTTCTGGCGTTGACCTCCAGCTACTTTGCAATCCTTGGGAAAAGGGACAACAAGATGATCAATTACGAATATATCACCGCCAAAGATTTTGATAGGGCCTGGCTAAATTTTGAGCTGGACCTTCCTCTTACCCCGGGTAAAAACGGACAACCCAATCCGTTTTATGTTGCCAGACCGGGTAATCCTATTAATGAACTGGCAGATGGGATCCTGGCACCTTTTTATCGTCCTCCGAAATTTTATTTCTCGGGTCACCGTGGCTGTGGTAAATCTACTGAACTTCTTCATATCCTTACCCATCCGGAAATCCATAAAAAGTTTTGGCCAATCCTCTTCAGTATCCGCGAAGAAACCGACATCGTTGACCTGGATTTTCGGGACGTCTTACTAGCCATCGGCAGCCGAATGTATCGCTCCTATAAAAAAGCCGGAGGTGTGATACCCGATCAACTATTGAAACAGTTGAACAGCTGGCGGGGAAAAGTTGAGCAGGAGGTACGGACAATACTCTCGGGTCAATCTACTTACGAATATAGTTCCTCACTCGATGCGTTCTTCATCAACGCGGGCATGAGAATGAAAATGGAACCAAAAACCCGAATTGAATTAAGGCAGGTATTCGAGAAGGATATAACCGGTCTGATTGACGTTATCAATACGATCTCCGCTGCAATCTACGCGAAAGAAAATCGGATCCCGCTGTTATTAATCGATGATATGGATAAGCCCGATCTTGAGAAAGCAACAGCCATATTCCATGATCGTCGAGAAATAATGATGCAACCCAATTGCGCGATTGTCTATACCATTTCGAGCGCTTTGTTCTACGCCAAGGAGTTTGACGCGATTCGAGACAAGGCGATTTTCCTGCCAAATATTAATCTGCATCATCCGCAGGAGCCGGAGAGGCATATCGTTGAAGGTTATGATACCCTTCGAAAGTTCACATTCGTGAGGATGGATCAATCCCTTATTGACGGTCAGGCTCTGGAAGATGCGATCACTTACAGCGGGGGGGTTTTCAGAGAAATGGCCAGGATCATGCGTTCGGCGATTGGATCTGGTAGGCGTCGAAAAACAAAAAAGATTGAAAGTGTCGATATTGAATGGGCTGCAACAGAAATCCGCAATGAATATCGACGTATTCTGGATCAAAATGACCTGGCATATCTAAAGAAAATCCAGGAACATAACCGCCTTGAATATAACGATCGTCTCAGGCCCCTTCTCCAACTGCTGGCCATTCTCGAATACCGTGATGGTGAGAACTGGTGCGATGTTCACCCTACGCTCAAGAGGCTTCTAAATGAACAGTAGAAACTTTATTGAAGAGCACGAAACCACGCTTACATTCAACGAAAAAGTGGATATTCTCTTCAATGAAATTGACCTGGCCATTAAGTGGTCGCGGCCATCCATTTTGTTTGCAGTCTACAGTTCGGGGAGTATCCTTTCGAAGGCAAAGGCTGAACTTGAAGATAGGTTGACCCATCTTAACCAAAAAACCCACGTAATCGAGATAAGCGGGAAGAACCAATCAAATTTTTCAACCGAGATCTTCCAGCTTCCACGACTATCCCATTCCGTGTTATTCATTGATGATATTAATTGCGGAAGCAACGAAGAAAATACCGGTTTTTTTACAGAATTGAAAAGAAATCTTGAGAGATTTATCGATCATCGAATTCGCGTCATTTTCTGGTTATCGGTCGATCAAGTCCCTCTTTTTGCCACCAATGCAGTCGAATGCTGGATCCTTCGTCATCATGTTGTCGAATTCCAAGATGATCCTCTACAAACCAAATCACTGATCGACACCATCGAATCAACCTGGCAGGGGGTGGACGAAAAAGTCTTTTCGGATCCGTCAACTTCGACTGTCATCAATGAATTAATAAGTAATCCCGAGAAAGTAGAAGCGGATTTCTTTCATGGAAACCTGATCCTGATGTTGGGGATCCTTTACTGGAGAAACGGAAATTCCAGAGATGCTCTGAAATTCTTAAACGTAGCACTGGGAATTGCTAAAAAAATCTCCAATCGAACATTCGAAGCACAATGTCAGAATGCCCTGGCACTGGTCCAGTCAGATCCCAAATATACGGGTGTCTCAGTGACAGTTCCAGAACGAGCAATTCCATTGTCCTCTGAGCAAGAAGACAAAGGCGGGGATCCCGGTCAACCCGTTGAACCCCATAGCATTTTGGAACAATCGGACGAAAGGTTGAACACCAAGGTTAACAAATCAGATATACCCGAAAGAGGCGTTGATATGAAAGAATCGGACCTTATATTTGACTTCAAAACACCCGCAGAATGGAATGAATTAGGAAATAAATTTCTGAGGACCGGTTCCTATAACGATGCCATAAATGCATTTACCAAAGCGATCGAATTGGCACCCGATCTGAGCTGGCCATACATAAGGAATTTAGCCTCAGCTAATTATCATAAAGGAAAAATAAAAGGCAAACTCTCCAACGGGAAACCTGAGGAACCGGATGTTTGGGAAGGTGAGGATGAAGATATGGAACCCATCATATATTTTAACCAGGAGAATATTCCTGCCGCTAAACGAGGGGATGATAGCGGGAACCCGGAAGTGGATCAAAAGGCAAGTACAGTTGTGACTCCGGTGGAAGAAAAAGTCACTTCACCCGGTCAGGGAAGTCCATCGGTAGAAAATCCGACCCTCCTCACCCATTCCAATTCCGGTATGCAATCGGCTACCAATTCCATCTCTGGAGCACCAGCCAGGAAGCAGCTGAAAGAGCATCATGACCAGAACATGGACAGCGGCGAACCTACTCCTATCCCGCCCGGTTTCTTGCCGATTCCGAAAGTTGAGGTTAATGGTCCTCAGAGCGCCTTCGATTGGAATGTATTGGGTAATTCTTATACGAGTACCCAGGATTACGATAAGGCCATCAACGCATATAAAAAATCCATCGAAATGGATCCAACCTTCGGCCAAGCATATTGCAACCTTGGTTGCGTTCTCTACCAGAGTGGGAAATATGAGAGTGCTATATTAATTCTGAAAAAGAGTCTTGATTATATGGTAACCCCGGAGGAGAAATCCCTCTCCTGGAACAGGTTGGGCGATGTCTATCGTCGATTACGGGATTATGGAAATGCTATGGCAGCCTATCAAAAAGCCGGCCAATCGAATCCTGATACCAATCCGGTGTTGACTCGAACCCGTTTATCCTTGATGGATCCTATCGCGGTAGGGTGATTTAGATTCAGAGGCCAAAATGAACGATGCATTGCTCTGGAATGAATTCGGGAATATTTACCTGAAGATGGATCTTTTTGACGAAGCCATCGCTGTTTACCTTAAATCCATTGAGTTGAATCCAGACTCTGGGTGGACATATTCCAACCTGGCTTATTCTTATTATAAAAAGGGGGAATATGGCAGGGCAATATCACTTTATCGTATCGGTATTCCCTTGTTGGATAACCCAAAATATATGACCATCACCTGGAATAGGCTCGGAGATGCGCTCCGCGCATTAAAAGATGTTGACAATGCCGTTGCAGCCTATAAAAAAGCTGACGATCTGGAAATAAACCCCTCCTTATCATCGGCATTGGCCGGTAAACAACGAATGAGCCCCGACAAAGCCTCTCCCCAATTTATACCAGCTCCCTTAAAGATACCTTTCGGATCAGAAAAGAACATGGTTTCAGGAAATAGACAATCGTCGGCGGATAATTCTAGGAGCAACCGGACCAGTTTAGCCAGCGCAACCCAGATCAAAGACGGTCAAAATCCATCTGGATCGAGGTTGGTTGAAATGAATCAACGAACGGAAGCCAAACAAAACCCACCTGAACACGTCAATGCGCCCCTGAAACCTTTGGATGGTAAACAGATTGAAAATCCCGGCAAGATGATTGGAAAAGCAGGGGATAGGCCCTCCACTGCTTTCAATTATGAAATAAAGAAATCCAACCTTTTTGTCATTCCTGCACCTGATATCGATCAAAACAAGGTTATAGAAGAAAAGGAAACTAGCCGACTGGTCGCAGAAACTCAACCAGTGGATTTGGTCAGAGATGAGAAATTACCGCTTCACCCGGTGGGAACCGGGCCACAAGAAGCTGCTCCTGATCAGAAAAAAGAGAATAATAATTCGTCAAATCTTGACACCCGTAGGGTGGATAGCAGTATTAACCTCGAAGAAACTCTCGCCAAGATACATATTTACGAGAATATCACTAAAGCCAATCCGAATAATGATCGTGCTTGGGATACTTTGGGAAAGCTATACAAATTATTGGGCAGGTTCGAGGATTCCATCCAGGCTTACAAACAGGCGATTGATAAAGCTCCTGGTCGGGAGGTGTATTACTACTACCTCGGCCTCCTTTATTCCGTCACGAAACAGGATGAAGAGGCTGCGTGGGCCTTTGAGAATGTTCTTAAATTAAACCCGGATTATGTTCTTGCACACAGCGCTCTTGCAGGGATTTATCGCCGGATGGGGTTTGAATCAAAGGCAAACGATCATATCAGTATTGCTCTGCCTAAAATGGATAACGAGAGTGCATATAATCTAGCCTGTTTTTATGCCATCTGCGGTGAGTCTGATAAAGCGTTAAGCTTTCTGCAAATTGCTTTACAGAATAAGGATACGACCATCGAGTGGATAAAATCCGATCCAGATCTGGAACTGCTTCACAATGATCCGCGTTACCAGAGTTTGATCCAGGAATTGGATCATGACCAGACTCTCCAGCAAGCAAATGAGAATTATTTTTCATCTGATGTGGATGGGGCAAACAATAAATTGCTACCATTGTTGAATAATTCACTTACGAGGTGATCGGATATGTCACTGACCATAATACTCAACGTACTTCTGGGCCTCATATTCACCTGGTTTCTGCTCAGCCTAGCTGCCATGAACATTCAAGAATGGCTGGCTTCCCGCTCCAGCTGGCGTTCTCAGATGCTGAAAAAAACAATTGGGAAAATGCTGACAGATGTAGTGCTTGTAGACCAGTTCTATAATCACCCTACGATACATAGTTTATACACTGGGGTGAATAATTCACACGAGCCGTCCTACATCCCGACCAGCCAATTTTCCCAGGTATTAATCGACATGCTGACGACCAGCGGCACGGAGGCATCCCTCATCCAGGAAAAGTTGTATGAATTGTATAGTAAAACTAGCAGGCTTCCCAGGAAAAAGCGTGTGGATGCGCGCGAGCGTTTGGCAGCTATGCTCGGGATGACCCGGAAGGCATTGATTGCTGAGACGGGAGAGGATGCGGTCAATGATATCCTTAAAATAGTAAAATCCGAACTTCTCACTCTTGGGCAGGAACTACCCCATCTCCAAAAAATGATTGAAGATGCACTGAACAATATCATCATTCAGAAACAGCAAATTGACGCAGCCCTAGTTAAAATGTCTTACCAGGGAGAGCCTTCCAAGAATAGTGTCGTGAACCAGATCCGAGCTGGAGTGATGGCCCTGAGCATTACCCATCCCCAGCTGAAACAAACACTTTATCCCATGCTTTATAGCATGCCACAGTCGGTTGTCCAAATAGGGAGTGAATTGGAATTGGTACGCTCAAATATTGAAGAATGGTTCAATCACAATATGGATCGCCTGACTGGTTGGTACAAGCGCCGGACAATGATCGCAACCTTTTTTATCGCCATTCTCATTGCGATCCTTGCCAATGTTGACTCGATCAATCTCACCACCCGTCTTTGGCGTGAACCGGATCTGCGCGTGGCCATCTTGAAGAATTTGGAAGCCATTATTACTCAGGATATCAACTCGAATATAACCACCGGAGATGTCCTCAGCTTTCAACAACAGTTCTCCGACATCAGCCTTCCAGTTGGCTGGATTGGGTCTCCCGTCTCAATAACAAATACCCAGACAGTGGCAGTACCACAATCATTATCCGAGTTGTGCACACTCTTTCCCAATAATGTCAATGGGATCTATGGTGTATTGATTTCAGACAACTGCTACCGTCTCATCAATGTTCCCCAAATGTCCGATATGACCGGATGGTTAATTAAACTGCTCGGTTTCATAATTACCGGGGCTGCGGGAAGCCAGGGTTCATCGTTCTGGTTCGATATATTAAAGAAGATCATGAATGTTCGTCTATCCGGTCTAAAACCTGTTGAAACTAGCCAGATGGTCGGATAGGGACGATTTAATGTTATAATTTTTCCGCTACAACCTATAAGAATACATAAAAATGACGGACATCCTGTAAAAAGACCTTTCGTTCTCAGGGCAACCTAACTCACGGGTTTTGATTCCGGCCGGGGGCACATGCCCCCGGTTTACATTTATACAGGATCGTCTATGCTTTCAACTCATCAAATCTCAAAGAACTACGGTATCAACACCGTACTACAAAATATCACCTTCAGCATCAACAACGGAGACCGGATCGGCTTGATCGGTCCCAATGGTTGCGGAAAGTCCACCCCGATGCACATTCTCATTGGTCTGGAAACCGCTGATGCAGGGACTGTTGCCCACCCGCATCCAGACCTGAAGATCGGCTACCTGTCCCAGGGCTTTGAACTTGATCCTCGGCTGACCATTGCACAAGTGTGTGCTCGTGATATTCCGACCGATCCGGATACTGCTTTGGCTGAACTGGCCGCTTCCCTGGCTGCCAACCCCTCCGACCACGAACTGCAGACCCGCTTTGATAACCTGATCACCCTGTTCTCTACTGTCCGGCAACCTGAAGAGATTCTTTTTCCCCTAGGGTTGGCTGAAATTGACACAAACAGGTTGGTCGGTACGCTCTCCGGTGGGCAGAAAACACGCCTCATGCTTGCTCGCCTCATGGCGCAAGAGCCAAACCTGCTCCTTCTCGATGAACCCACCAACCATCTCGATATTGCCATGCTTGAATGGTTGGAAGACTGGCTGGACCAATTCCGCGGTGCAGCGCTCATCGCCTCGCACGACCGCGTCTTTCTGGATAACACCGTAAACCGCATTCTTGATCTGAATCAGGATACCCATACAATACAGGAGTATACCGGTAACTATAGCCGGTATCTCGAACAATACCTGGCCGAGCATGAAAAGCTATCGGATGATTATCGGGAACAGGTCGCTGAGATCCGCTGCATGAGGAAGGACAATAATCGCACCAAACAGCAAGCGCTCAATGTAGAACGCTCTACCACATCCCGTCAACCCGGTGTCCGCCGTTATGCAAATAAAGTGGCTCATAAGGCACTTTCTCGCCAGAAGAAGCTGTATCGTTACCTCGATTCCGAAGAACGGGTTGAGAAACCCATTCCAGGCTGGCAGATAAAGATTGACTTTTCCGTTCCCGCCCATCAGAGCCGCGAAGTTCTTGTCACTGAGAACCTAGCCATCGGTTACTCGGGAATTCCTCCCCTGATGGAGATGATTAATCTCAATCTCCGCGGCGGGGAACGGGTGGCTCTCACCGGTCCGAACGGTTGTGGAAAAACCACCCTGCTGCGTACCCTGGCTGGGACCCTGGAGCCATTAGCCGGGTCCGTCCGGCTTTGAGCATCTGTCAAACTGGGTTACATGACCCAGGAGCAGGAACATCTTGACCTGAATAAATCCCCCCTGGAGACCATCCAAAGTGTTGGCATTTTCACCCAGACGGAGGCACGTCATTTCCTGCATTTCTTTCTCTTCAGCGGTGATGATCCCTTACGCCCAGCAAAAAGCCTGAGCTATGGCGAGCGCACCCGTCTTGAACTGGCATTACTGGTGGCTCAGGGTTGTACCCTTCTTTTATTGGATGAACCGATTAATCATCTTGATATTCCCTCACGCACCCGTTTCGAACAAGCCCTGGGTAGATATACCGGTACGGTTCTGGCAGTTATCCATGACCGCTATTTCGTCGATCAGTTTGCCACGCAAGTATTGGCGGTGGAGGATGGCAAGATCAGGCAGTTGTAGCCTCCGGCTATGTTCAGTCATAATCACCTATTAAAAAGAAAATTACATAACTCACTACCCCCCCGGACCCATACGTTCTACACTTGGCTATATGAGCCTTTTTCCCCATCCCAAGGCCCCTCACCCAACCTCCCCAGATGAATTGGTGCGTGTTGGATGCCCCGCACATAATTGTGGGGGACGGTGTGTATTGGTTGTTCACCTGCGCGAGGGTCGCATTGTCCGTTTGGAAGGGGATGATCGCCCGGATTCCGAGGTCGCACCGCAATTAAGAGCATGCGTGCGCGGACGATCATACCTGCGGCGCCAGTATCATCCTGACCGGTTATTGACCCCACTGAAACGTGTGGGATTGCGTGGGGAGGCATCATTCCGCCCCATCTCATGGGACGAAGCCCTGGATACACTTGCAACCCAATTCGAACGAGTGAAAAGTCATTATGGGAACTCTGCCCTGTTTGTCCCCTACGGCACCGGCAGTTACAACCAGCTTAATGGTTCACAGGTCGCTAGCCGACTGATGAACCTGTATGGCGGTTGCCTGGGTACCTATAATTCTTATTCATGGGCGGCAACTAATTTTGCCACACCCACTGTTTACGGCACACTCGTCACCGGTAACCAGCGCCAAGATTGGCTTAACTCCAGATATATCCTCATGTGGGGCTGGAACCCAGCCGAGATGCGGGACGGCACCAACAGTGATTATTTTATAAAACTGGCGCGCAAAGCTGGAGCCCGTGTGGTATGCATCGACCCGCGTCATTCTCTGAGCGCTGCCTCTTTAGCTGATGAATGGATCCCCATCCGCCCCGGTACAGATACCGCCATGATGAGTGCCATGGCATACATCCTGCTGACCGAACGGCTTTACGATGCTGATTTTGTACGCACACATTGCGTCGGGTTCGATTCGACCCAGATGCCCTCCGGCGCAGAAGCGGAAGAAAGTTATTCGGATTATATACTGGGTGTACGTGACAGAACGCCTAAGACCCCACAATGGGCCGAAACCATCACTGCTATCCCAGCCGAGACCATTTCCAGGATCGCAAGGGAATATGCCACCCTCAAACCATCCGTGCTCTACCAGGGGTATGGCATGCAGCGGCGGGCTTATGGTGAGCAGGTGGTACGCGCCGGATGCATCCTAGCTGCCATTTGCGGTAATGTCGGCGTTCCCGGAGGGTGGGCCAGTGGATTGGCAAATCAGGCTCCACAGGGCGGTCAGGCCTGGACGGTATTTCCTGTAGGGGATAATCCTGTGAAGGCAGAGATACCGGTCTTCCTATGGACCGAAGCCTGCCTGCGCGGGAAAAGTATGACCTCAGCTGACGGTGTGCGTGGTGCCAATGGTCTCGACAACGATATCAAGCTCATTTATGCTGTGGCATCCAATTGCCTCATCAATCAGCATGCGGATGTCAACCGCAGCGCAAAAATACTAGGCGATGAAAGCAAAGTGGAATTCATCGTCGTTCAGGATAATTTCCTGACCCCCAGCGCACGTTTTGCGGATATCGTCCTTCCAGCATGCACCCAGTTTGAAACCTGGGGGGTCGAGGTTGGTTGGAAGTATGGTGATGAGGTGATCCTGTCCCCCAAACTCGTTGAACCTCCGGGCGAGTGCAAATCTGACTACCGGATATGTACCGAACTGGCCGAGCGTTTGGGGATCGGTGAAGCCTTTACTGAAGGTCGCGATGAACGTGCCTGGACGGATTACTGTCTGGATGTTTACCGCAAGTCCTACTTTCCCGGCCTACCCACTCTGGATGATTTTGTGTATTCGAATATTGGGGTTTGGACGCAACCGGTCACCAAGCCAGTCATCGCATTTTCAGATTTTCGCCGTGACCCGGAAAGGTATCCACTCGCAACTCCATCAGGGAAGATCGAGATTTTCTCAAAACTGTTGTTTGACCTGGGTAACCCTGAGGAGGTCCCGGCCGTACCGAAATATATTCAAGAATGGGAGAGCCCGTTCGCGGATCCACGCTCCCCGGAGGGTGGCTCGAAAGGGCCTACTTACCCATTGCAAGCAATGGGTCATCACACCCTGCACCGCGTACACTCCATCCATGATAACAACGACTGGCTGGAAGAAGCCTTTCCGCAACGGGTCTTCCTCAATCCCATAGATGCCGCCGAGCGCCAGATCAAAGATGGTGAAGAAGTAATGGTATTCAATGAGCGGGGGAAGCTGGTCCTCCCCTGCCGTCTCACCCCGCGGATTATGCCCGGTGTGGTGGATATCCCGCAGGGTGCCTGGTGGAAACCGGATAAGAATGGTGTGGACCACGGGGGAAATGTCAATGTTCTTACCTCTCACCGCTGGACGCCATTCGCATTTGGCACGGCACAACACACCATCATGGTGCAGGTTGAGAAGGCTGCAGAAAGATGACCCATGCCTTCACCTTTGATGCATCCAGTTGTTCAGGCTGTAAAGCCTGCCAGGCAGCCTGTAAGGACAAGAATAATCTGCCCCCTGGAGTATTGTGGCGACGGATTTATGAGGTTGGCGGTGGGGAGTGGACCCGCTCCGGGGATGCCTGGACAAGTACTGTATACGCTTATAACCTGTCTATCGCCTGCAACCACTGTGTCCACCCCAAGTGTGCCGGGGTTTGCCCGGTGAACGCTTATACCGTGCGGGAGGATGGAATCGTATTGTTGGACTCCTCCAGATGCATCGGCTGCGGATATTGCGCCTGGGCCTGCCCATACGGTGCACCTCAGTACGACCGGTCCTCCGGGACAATGACCAAATGCAATCTCTGCTATGACAACCTTGATGCCGGCCTGACGCCCGCCTGTGTCATGTCTTGCCCTTTGCGGGTCCTGGACGTCACAGACCAAGCCGAACTTGAAACGCAGGGCTTCCGCTATCAGGTAATATTCCCAATGCCCGCTTCATCCCGCACCGAACCCAGGGTCTATGTCAAACCACACCCTGCAGCCGTGCGGGCAGGGCAGACACCTGAAGTTCTCAACCAGGAAGAATTTGCTCCCCAGAGAAAGCGTTCCAATAGTTGGGCTGCCTGGGAGGAAATCCCCCTGCTGGTTTTCACCCTGTCCGCGCAGCTGGCAACGGGTATGTCCTGGGTCCTGGGGATATTGGTTCTCCTGGGCATCCCCTTTTCACCGCTGGCTTACTTGGCAATTGGAGCTATCCTCGGGCTGGGTCTGATTGTTTCTTTCCTGCACCTGGGTTCGCCAAAAAATGCCTGGCGTGTCTTCGGCAATCTGCATAAATCATGGCTGAGTCGTGAGATCCTGGCTGCTCTTTTATTTATGCTCTGCTGGGCTATCAGCTTCCTATCCTTCTGGCTTGCTCCGGACCTTTCAATGGGAAAACCCGTGCTAGCCTGTATCACGGGCCTGGCAGGCGCAGCGTTGATCTTCAGTATGGCAGAGGTCTACCGGCTTAGGATGGTCCCGACCTGGAACACTTGGCACACGAAGGCCACCTTCTTTCTCTCCGCGATGATCCTGGGTGTGGTAAGCGTCCTTCCAGGCTTGATGTTCACGGGATCGCCTGCCGGGGAATTAGCCCGCTCCTTCCACTGGATCCTTGCCGCGGGAACCGTTGCCTTCGTTATGGAATTGGTGCTTTCACTTTCAGAAAAATGGAATTCAAACCCGACTGCCCGAATCATCCGGATGCTGTTGAGCGTGGGAGGGATCACCGGGTCCGCCCTGCTGGTTTATTCACCAGCCGATAGCTGGACGGGGATCCTTTGTCTGGTTTTCCTGCTCGCCCTCGTCGAACAGATCCTGGGGCGCTGGTTGTTCTACGCCAGCCGGAGCCCATCGATGTAGCAAAATAGCTCAAAGGATGTCCCCCAGGCAGAGTCAACGCTCTGCCTGGGTCTATTTAATAAGACCGACATTCTTGTTATACTGTATATAATACAGTATAATGTTGTCAATGGTGATTATATGACAAATGCATCCTTCGACAATTTTATCCTTGAATTACGCCGGGGCATCCTTGTTCTGGCTGTTTTGAGCCAACTGGAGAGAGAACAGTATGGATACTCCCTCATCAATGCCCTCAAATCCAAGGGTCTTGAGATTGACCAGGGCACGCTCTACCCTCTTCTCCGTCGGTTGGAGTCTCAGGGTCTGCTGCAATCTGCCTGGCGCATCGAGGCAGATCGACCCCGCCGATACTATATGCTCAGCATGGAAGGCAGGCAGCTATTGCCCAAATTGGAGCAGGAATGGACAGACATCGTGTCCATGATGAACCAAATATTGAAACAAGGAGGACAACCATGAATCTGATCGAGAATTATGCGTCAGAAGTCGGACGTCACCTACCCCGCAGGAACCGCGCTGACATCGAAGCTGAGATCTGCTCTGCGTTGCAGGATCTTCTTGACGAACGCAGCCGGGAGACCGGAAAACCTGTGGATGAAGAAATGATCTTCGAAGTGCTGAATGAGTACGGTGACCCTCAGAAAGTAGCTTCTTTATACCAGGGTGAACGCTACCTCATCGGCCCGCAACTGTATCCTGTATTCCTGATGGTCGTCAGGATTGTCTTTCCTGCGATTGCCGTCCTCGCCGGGATCGGCGCGATCGTTCAAGTCAGCCAACATGTCGCCTCCGTCGTAAACATATCTGGAGTATTTGTATCTGTTCTCGTTGGGGTGTTGACGACGACCATCGCAGCCCTGGGCAACATCGTCCTGATCTTCGCCATCATCGAGTGGGTAACGCAGTACGAGGGTATAACTGTCAAGGGTAAAATGCGCCTGACCAAGAAAGGATGGGATCCACACTCCCTTACCAAGATATCCTCTCCCAATCATGTCAAGCTCGGCGAGATGATCACAGAAATTGTGGCCAGTTTCGCGGCAATCGTCATTTTCAATTTCTATTATTCGGTCGTAAGCATCGGGTTTACCTCTGCAGGACAATGGTATGTAGGTGCAGGCAGCTGGTCTTTTACCCCGCTGCTCTCCGATGCTTTTTACCACTACATCCCCTACCTGACCGCGGTCTGGGTCCTGACCATCGTTCTGGACATCATCCTGCTGCGTAAGGGATATTGGAATAGAATAACACGCATCATTTCGGCCGGTATCAAAATCATCGGCCTCCTCATCGTGGTATGCCTCCTGGTTGGCCCATCCCTGATCGGTGTGACCGCCGATTCACTTGTCGCCGCCGGGATCTCAGCTCCTGGAGACGCTGGAATACTGGTGGGCCAGCTGAATCAGGTTGTACGCCTGGTCCTGGGTTTGACCATATTCGGGAGTGGGCTGGATATCATCAAGGCGATCATCCGAATTTTCCGGCCCTCCGCCGCCGGAGTGGCTAATGGAAAATAACAACCCATAGGATCAAAAACCCCCGGTCGTTTCGTCAAAGCCGGGGGTTTCCTTTTTTAGCTGATGGAACTGGGACCCACGATCCGGGAAATTTCTCAGGGGGATCCCCCAGAGGCATTCCCATCGGTCTTCTCCCACCTGATCGACCATGCCCCTGTCGCAAAGGAAATGGGTTTGGTCCTGTCGATCAGGACAATTCCCAAAACACCCCTGCCCTGTTCATCGACATCCAGATCAGCCAGGTCAAAACCAGTTCTCTTTTTGACCGGTACAGGAAAAGGAAGATCATCTACACATCAAAATAAAGGCTCATTTCGTACGGATGTGGGCGGTTGCGCACCGCGTAGGATTCCTGATTGCGTTTGAAATCGATCCACATGTTGATGAGTTCATCGGTGAAGACACCACCCGCTTTCAGGAATTCATGGTCAATTTCCAGGGCTAGCAGGGCTTCGTCCAGCGAGGAGGGCAGGGCTTTAATCCGTGAACGTTGTTCGTCCGTCCAGGTAAAAACGTTCTGGTCGATCGGTCCGAATCCGGCTTCGGTGGGATCGATTTTGTTTCGAATCCCATCCAGGCCTGCCAGTAGCATCGCAGCCAGCGCCAGGTAGACATTGCAGGTGGCATCCGGAGGACGGAATTCCATGCGGGCGCTGTCCGGCTGGTTGGCGTATTTTGGAATGCGTACAGCAGCACTGCGGTTCCCCAGAGAGAAGAATGCATTGACCGGCGCTTCAAAACCAGGAATGAGTCTCCGGTAGGAATTGGTGCTGGGATTGGTCAATGCCAGCAACGCAGGACCATGCATCAGCAGACCTCCGATGTAATAGAAAGCCTGCTGGGAGAGGCAGCCATAACCTTTCGCATCGTAGAAAATGTTCTTTTTATTTTTAAATAGGTGTTGGTGAAAATGCATCCCACTGCCCGCCTCTCCAAAGAGCGGCTTGGGCATGAACGTGGCAGTCTGTCCATGGGCCTGGGCCGTCATCTTCGTGACATACTTAATGATCATGGTCGCATCCCCAGCCGGGATGAGTTTCATCATCGGTGTTTCGATCTCCGATTGCCCAGGTCCGCCCACTTCGTGATGGTGATATTTCACCGGCACGCCCATCGTTTCCAGATGACGGACAATTTCAGTGCGTAGTTTATACAATTGATCCTTCGGCGGAATGGCATGATAGCCACCGTGCAAGGGGATATAGTGCCCGTGTCCGCCGGCAGCGCTGTTCCAGTCCGCTTCACTTGAAGTAATTGCATAACTGGCACGGTTGATGCCATCCTCATAAGAGACACTGTCGAAGATATAGAACTCATATTCCGGCCCCCAGCGGCTCTCATCGGCAATACCTGTTGAAGTTAAGTACTCTTCCGATCGAATGGCGATGTTCCTTGGATCGTTCTCAAAGATGGCATGCGTATCGGCTTCGAGTGTTTTGCAAATAAAAGACAGGGTTGGCATATCCCAGAAGGGGTCCATGAACGCCGTGCCAAGATCGGGAACAAGCACCATGTCACCCGCTTTGACAGACTTCAGCCCTACTGCCGATCCATCGAATCCGATCCCTTTTTCCATTAATTCTGGGACAAATTGCCGCGCCGGGATGGTGAGATGATGCCAACGACCCCAGAGGTCGCAAAACTTCAAGTCCACCATTTCAATGTTGTAATCTTTAACATATTTTTGAGCCTGGTCAAATGTTTGGAACATGACAACTCCATTGGCTTCTTGCATCGTTGCAAATGTATCACCTGCGGATAATTTCCGATAAGTGTAATCCATCCTTCGTGAACTGGTGGGTTATCCCTTTATTAGGTGGTAATAAAATACACATTAAAATACAAGATGAAAAAGCCCGGACTCTGGTCCAGGCTAAAGGGTCATGGGTGGTTTCCAAAAAACAATTCCCACCATATCCTCCATGTGGGTGGATTCTGTTCCTGTTGAATGGTAGTGGATAAGGGAGTCGGAGTTACATTTCCCTCTGGTACTATTCCCACCGGATGTTCACCCGGTCGTATCATTTTATTATCATAGGCCCATGCCTCTACGGCTGCGTCTGAAGTGGCATACGCCACCTGGCTGGCCAAAGCAGTCTGTGTTTGAACCACCACTGTCGCCTCGGCCTGAACTACCTTTAATTGGCTCGTAAGGCGGGTCAATTCCTCCATGCGACGGTTGAAATCCACAAGTAAAATCACCGCCAGGATCAGACCTATAAGAATTAATATATTTCGCAACGTAACCTTCATAATAATATATTACCCTTTCCGGTCCGGTTTGACAAGTCGATGATCGCGCTGGATAAGGTTTTCGTTCGATTCGCGTTCCTGGATGACTTGGGCCTGCCCATTCTCCAGCCACAGTGTGGCAGGACGACGAGCTCCATTGTAATTGCTGGACATGCTTAACTGATACGCTCCACTAACCGGCACCGCCACCAGGTCTCCTTCCTGAAGCTCCGGGAAGGGTAAATCTTCGATGAGCACATCCCCGCTCTCACAATAAGGCCCCGCAAACCAGACGTTTTCCTCTGCGGGTCTCTGTGGTTCCCGGACCGGCAAAGCAGAATAACGAGCCCGGTATAACGCTGGGCGAGGGTTGTCAGCCAGGCCTCCATCCAACAAAACCCAGACCCGCTTGGCTGTTCGTTTCACCACTCCCACCCGGTAAAGTGCCACACCTGCCCGTCCCACCAGGCTGCGACCAGGTTCCAGGTTAAGGAGAGGTAGAGGCAAGCATCTTTCCTTGCAACCTTGTATCACCGTATCAGCAACAAGTTGAATATATTGGTTAAGATCGGGTTGGGGTAGCTCGTCCTCGTGATATGCTATACCCCAGCCACCTCCGGGACTCAGAATCCAATCATTACCTAAATCAATCTCCGCTGCCATATCCAGGGCCCGCGCAATCGCTGGAATGAGTGGAGTGGGGTCGTAGAACTGCGAACCCAAGTGAAAATGAAGACCTTTCAGAGGCAGGTCGTTTTCCTCACAGGACTGAGCCGCCAGGGCAATTTGCGTTGCATCCATGCCAAATTTACTTCCAGCCTGACCGGTCTGGGTATAGGCATGAGTTTTAACAACCAGGCCAGGTTGGAACCGCAACCAAAGGTCTGGGAGGCTCTGGCCACGGGATATGACAATCAGACGCTGGAGTTCTGTTAGGTTATCAACTACTATTACCCCGGCGTGTTCGCAGGCAGCTTTGATATCTGCAGCAGATTTACAAACGCCATGGACAACAATACCATCTCGTGGCACTTCAGCTTTCACCGCGATGGCAATCTCTCCCAATCCGGTGCAATCCACCCACAAACCGTGCTGCTGCGTCCACTCAGCGATGGCAATGCAGAGGAAGGCTTTGCCGGCATAGCTGAGGCTGCTTCTACCTGGGTAATATTCACGCAGGGCCGTCTGATAATCTAAAACCGCATGATCCAAAGTGGCATGATCGTAGATGTAGAGAGGGGTCCCGAATCGATCAGCCAGGTGAGCTAAATTGCAACCAGCGATGGACAATGAATCATTGACGATAGTAGTCGTATCAGGAAATAGGGATAAACGGTTCATGGTTCCTTTTTACCACAAAGTCTGTTGAGAGCAAAGAGTTTTCTTGGGGAAGCAATTAAAACAAGAACCCGCGTTTCCGCGGGTTTGTTATGCCGAAGGAGGGACTTGAACCCTCACGACCGTAAGGCCACTAAGCCCTGAACCTAGCGCGTCTGCCAATTCCGCCAC